>Ga0163151_10003703_pt1 | contig 21600 bp, 22 predicted proteins | sample OliLakLV19MP5IB2_FD_145596 | JGI IMG/M metagenome (GOLD analysis project Ga0163151, IMG submission 145596) | Freshwater microbial mat bacterial communities from Lake Vanda, McMurdo Dry Valleys, Antarctica - Oligotrophic Lake LV.19.MP5.IB-2 | ecosystem: Environmental > Aquatic > Freshwater >... | reverse complement strand
GATCCCAGTGGAGCGCGCCACGCTGCGCGGCGCGCTCCACTGGGATCCAAGCGGGTGTACCGGCTGCGGCCTGTGCGTCAAGGATTGTCCGGCGGCGGCAATCGAACTCACTACGGTCGACAAGGCCGCGAAGCGCTTCGAAATGCATTACGCCGCCGACCGCTGCATATTCTGCGGACAATGTGTCCGGAGCTGTCGTTTCGACTGCCTGACTCTGGCGCCAGGCGATTGGGAATTGGCGACGACCGAGCGCGCGTCGCTCAAGACACAGTTGGGAGATAAGGCGAATGTCGACGCTGGCGTGGGACACCGAACTCAGCCTGACCCTGACCCGGCTCACTAACGCCCGCGCGCCGGAACAGCCGCGCATCGCCATCGTGGGCATTGGCCAGGTTTTGCGCGGCGACGACGGGGCCGCCAACGTGATCGTTGAGCGGTTGCGGACGCTGCTACCGCCCGGTGGGGCCGTGCTGGCGCTCGATGGTGGCCCAGCGCCCGAAAATCAGACAGGCCGTCTGCGACACTTCCGAGCGGACCTGGTGGTGCTGGTGGACGCGGCCCAAGTGGATATGGAGCCCGGCAGCCTTTGCTGGCTGCCATGGCGCACCACAACCGGCGTGAGCGCCTCCACGCATACCCTGCCCCCGCATATGCTGGCTCAGTTCCTGATGGCGACACTCAATTGTGAAGTTTGTTTGATTGGTATTCAGCCAGGCAACACCGATCTTGGGGCGCGTCTCTCACACGCCGTTGACCAGGCAGTTGAGTCGGCCACCGCCCGGCTCGCGGACATCCTGCTGCCTTATGCGGTCGTGCCAATTCATCAAGCATCGCCAAATAACTCACCATTCGCGTAATGTCCGGCAACTATTCTGAATTCTCGGCCAGTGAACGATAGATGTCGGGCGACAAGCCCAAGAGTTCCAGGATGCGCACTTGTAAGGCCGTCAGCGGAGTCACATGGCACTCGATACGCTCCGGGAACTGAATGACCGTCAAGGTAATTTTGGAAAACGCGCGCAACCAGCGCTCCGTGGTCGGAAGCGCGGTGGCCTGCTTGGGGTTCTCCAGGTGCAGGCCGACCAGTTCGGCTGACTCGCGTTTGAGGGCCCGGCGCACCGCGAACTCGATGAGCGTCAGTAGACGCAGGGCAATGGTCAACAGGTGGATCAACCCGACGCCTTGGTCGTCGCGCTTGACGAACAAGGGGCTCAGCGACAGCGGGACGCCTTTCAACCGGTGAAAACTCCGTTCCACCAGCCACTCGTCCCGATAGGTTTCGACCGCTTCGGCCAGGGTCAAAGCCTCGGCCGGGACATCGGTGGCATACGCGCGCCAACCGCAGGTGTCCGTCAGCGCGCTAATCTCCGCTTCGTGGCGCACGACGGCGGTGAGCTGATAGCGCACCTGCTCCACAACGCGTTGCGGGCGGTCGGCGGCCCCACGGCCGCGGCCGATGAAGCGGGTCTGCTGTTCGACTGGGCGTTCATAGGTGTAGCTCAGCCAGCCGTCGACGCGCTGGGTGTGCACAATCGCTTGGGCCGCTTGGACCAGCGCCGCTTCCTCCTGGATTTGGCGTTGGCCACGGCCGCGCGGCGGCGTCAGCGCCTGCAATTTGGCCGTGGCGGTCGCCAGGCGTTGTTCCAAACCCCGTTGTTGCGCGTGGGCGTACGCTGGCGAGTAGACGACCAACACGCGCTCGCTCCCGGCCACCGGTTTCCCAGCGACCGCGGCCGTGCAGGCGCGGGTCGTTGCGTAGCCTGGCACCAGTGGCCCGGCCTGCCCCTGGGCGTCGGTCAGCGGGATGGGCGTCAACGGCTGGGTCCCGTTCAAGGCGGCCTGGACCCAGTCGCGCATCTGGGCCCGGGTGTCGCCCACCAGCGCCCAGGGAGCCAAATAATGATGCCCGTGGGCGCGCACATAGGCGCGGGTTGCCAACGCGCTCAACTGGCCATCGCCCACAAACAGCAGCCCGGCCTGGGTCACGATGGTCAACAGCCGTTGAATGCTGGGAATGTACAACCCATCATCCGCTTGTTCCCCCGACACCACATCGGTGGCCAAGGGCAGCCCCAACGGGCCCAACACCCCTGGCCTGACTTTCACTTGCAACAGCGCCGGGTTATCCTTGCTCTTGCCAAACTGGAACAGGCTCGTTTCGCCCCCGGCGTGATCGCCCGCCACGGTGGTGGCATCCACCCGCACGCACTTTTGTTCCAGGTCGTACACGCGAATAGTCGCCTGGCCCAATTCCCGCTCAATCGCATGCCAGTCCGCCGGGTGGCTCAACTCGCGCAACCCAATCGTCAGCCGGTCGTCGGTGAAATCCGTGTCGCGGATACTCTTCCCCGTCACCCGCTCCAAGGCCTCGCGCGCTTGCGCCACCCAATCGCGCACGGTCAACTTCCGCTGATCGCCCTGCGACACGATGTGCGCCAGCCAAATCGTCGCCACCCAGCCCCAACTCAGACCCTTCTGCAGCCAATGCCGGGGCAGCTGGCGATCCAAGATCTCCGGCAGACTCAAGCGCAACATGCTATGGATCAATAAGACTACGGCGTCTATCCGTTCCGTCGTGAGCGTCAGTTCGGTGGCCATGCCCGCAGCTTACCAGGGAATTCGGCTGTCCTCCGGCGATTACGCGAATGGTGAGTGTATAAGCTGGCTTTGTCCTGGCCCAGCTGCTGCAGCCACGGCCAAACCTTATCCACCGGCGCGTTTATCGTCTGCGCCCTGGTGCGGACAAAGATGGGCCGGGGCACCAGTTCGTCGCCGGGCAGTACTGCGCGCACCTCTTCGCCGGTGGCACCCCAACGCTCGTACCACGGCCGTAGCCCCCAGTGATAGGCGGCCAACGCCGCGCCGGCCAGCACCAACCCGCTGCTGTTCGTCATCGCGGTTGGCCTGATCCTGGCCTGGAAAGTCTCCAGCTGCTTCGGCGCGGACTACTTCCTGCTGCGCTTCATTGGCACCCCGTGGCATAGCGACCGGCAGGCTGCAGCGGAACCAGCCACCAAACCCGTGCACGCCTAGCGCCATCCCCACAACTGAATAGCTGCACCAAAACGCCGGGCCCTAAATGAGCGGCCCGCCTTGCTTTTTGCAGGCATCCGTAGCGATGCGATCCAGGTCATGCAGCCTAACAAATGCGCGGCAAGAGCTCTCCGGCCAACATGTCAAGCAGCCGCGTTCCACCAATGGCAGTCTTGAGCGTCACCTGGCCGCCTGGGCCGGCCAGCACCTGTCCGATGATCTCCGCCTCCCCACCGTATGGCGTCGAGCGCATGGCAGCCAGAATGGCCTCCGCCTGCCCCGCCGGCACACACGCCACCAGCTTCCCTTCGTTGGCCACATAGAGCGGATCGAACCCTAACATTTCGCAGGCGGCATTGACCGCGGGCCGCAGCGGGATTCTTGATTCGACCAGCTCGATCGCCACTCCCGACAGTTCGGCAATTTCATTCAGCGTGGTCGCCAAACCGCCGCGGGTAGGGTCGCGCAGCACATGGACCCGGCCGGCGGCGAGCATAACACTCACCAGCCCATTGAGCGGCGCTACATCGCTTTGCAAAGCGGTTTCAAAGCCCAAATCCTCGCGGGCCGCCAATACAGCGATGCCATGGTCGCCGATGGGGCCGGAAAGGATGACGATGTCACCGGGTTGAGCATTAGCGCCCGAAATATCCACGTCTGGCGGGATGAGGCCGACCCCGGCCGTATTGATAAAGAGCTGGTCGGCGCTGCCTTTTTGGACGACCTTGGTATCGCCGGCGGCAATGGTCACGCCCGCTTCTGCGGCTGCCACCCGCATGGAAGCGACCACTCGCGCCAATTCTTCCAGCGGCAGGCCTTCCTCAAGCACGAATGCCACCGTCAGCGCCAGCGGCTGCGCGCCGACCATAGCCAGATCGTTGACCGTGCCGCACACGGCCAGGCGGCCGATGTCACCTCCGGGGAAAAACAAGGGCGAGACCACGTGTGAGTCGGTGGTGAGCGCGAGCCGCAGGCCGTTTACGGCAATAACCGCTGAGTCGTCCAGGCTGCGCGGCGCGGACAGGCCCAGGCCCGGCAGAAACACCCGGTTGAGCAGGTCGCGGCTCATTCGGCCGCCGGAGCCATGGCCCATGACCACCACCTCGTGCTTTTGGATCGGCACCGGACAGCTATAGCCCTCAAAATCAGGCCCAGTCGCGGGAGGCAAGTGGACCTCAGACATGCACATTCTCCGGTGCGGTCTGGGGCACGAAACGGCGATAACGATAATACGCCGCGCAGGCACCCTCCGATGACACCATGGTCGCGCCCAGCGGCGTGGCCGGCGTGCACTGGTTGGCAAACAAGGGACAATCGTGCGGTTTCTTCAACCCCTGCAAGATCTGGCCAGCAATGCACACCGTTGACTCACGCGTGATGATCCCAGTGACGGCAAAGCGCTGGCCGGCATCGTAGGCAGCGAACTCAGGGGTCAGGCGCCAGCCGCTCATAGGGATGAGACCAATTCCACGCCATTGGCGATCGCACGCCTCAAAGACCCGCCGCAGCACGGCCTGGGCGGGCAAGTTTCCATCTAACGTGACGGCGCGCGCGTAGGCATTTTCGGTCTCGGCCCGGCCGGCCTCTAATTGCCGCACAGCGGCCCGGATGCCGCGCAGGAGGTCCACCGGCTCAAAACCGGTCACCACCATTGGCACGTGATACTGCTCCACGAGCGGCGGGTATTCCCAATAGCCCATGACGGCGGACACGTGCCCGGCCGTTAGGAAGGCCTGGACACGGCTGACCGGCGACGATAGGATCGCCTCAATCGCGGGCGGCACGCACACGTGCGAGACCAGCATCGAAAAGTTATTCAAGCCGAGAGCTTTGGCCTGGACCACGGCCATGGCATTCGCTGGGCCGGTCGTTTCAAAGCCAATGGCGAAAAACACAACTTGGCGATCAGGGTTGGCCTGCGCCAGTTTGACGGCGTCCAGCGGCGAGTACACCACCCGCACGTCGCCGCCCTCGGCGCGCACGGTCAACAGATCTTTGCCGGAGCCGGGCACGCGCAGCATATCACCGTAGGAGGCGAAGATCACGCCGGGCCGCGCGGCAATGGCCAGAGCCTGGTCGATCATCTCGAGCGGCGTCACACACACGGGGCAGCCGGGGCCATGCACCAACTCCACCGCCTCGCCCAGCAGCTCATCGAGCCCGTGGCGCATGATGGCGTGGGTCTGGCCGCCGCAGATTTCCATCAGGGTCCAGCGGCGGGTCGCGGCAGCGCGAATCTCACCCAGGAGTTTCTGAACCTGCGCCGGGTCGCGGTACTCCTCGACGTATTTCATGCCAACACTCCTGGCGGCAAATCGGCCTCCAGGCCCAGTTCGCGCGCCATGTCGCCGACTTCGTTGAGCACCTCCAGCGTGGCCAAGGCCTCCGCCTCATCCAGGCGGTTGATGGCGAAGCCCACGTGCACGATCACGTAGTCGCCCGGCCGCGCCTCCGGCACATACGCCAGGCAGACTTCCTTGATGATGCCGCCGTAATCCACGCGGCCCATGGGCAGCGAGTTAGCTTCGTAGATGTCAACGATCTTTCCAGGGATACCCAAGCACATACCGGCCTCCTAGTGCTCCAAGAATTGCTGCGCCGCAATGGCGGCCTGCCCTAACGCCAGCCCCCCGTCGTTCGGGGGCACCTGCCGATGGGTCAAGACCGTAAACCCGGCCCCGCGCAGGGCGTCACCGACGAGGCGCAGCAGCGTCAGGTTTTGCCACACGCCGCCTGACAGCGCTACGCTGGACAGGCCCGTCTCGGCGCGCAGCCGCAAACACACGTCCAGGCCAAGGGCCGCCACGGTCCGATGAAAGCGGGCGCTGATCAGGCCAGCGGGCTCGCCGCGCCGGACGTCGGCGCGCACCGCGTCGAGCAATTCCGCCAGCCGGATCACCCAGACATCGTCTACCGCTTCGAGGCGGTAGGGGTACAGGCTGGTTTCGCTGAAAGCCGATTGCGCCAGCGCCTCCAGTTCGATGGCCGCCTGGCCCTCGTAACTGATCTGGGTGCGCACATTCGCGAGCGCGGCCACCGCATCAAACAGCCGGCCCATGCTCGAGGTCAGGGGCGCATTCAGCCGGCGCGCGACCTGCCGTTGAACAACGTCAAGCGCGCGCGGCGCAACAGAGGCCATGAACGGCAGGCCGCCCACTTCGATTCCGAGTGCGGCGGCGTACCCGACAGCGATGCGCCAGGGATGGCGCGTGGCCATATCGCCGCCTGGCAGCGGCAGGTATTCCAGTTGGGCGGCCCGCCGAAAACCAGCATAATCCGCTATCAGGAATTCGCCGCCCCAAGTGGCGCCATCCGGGCCATAGCCCGTGCCATCGAAGGCCAATCCGATGACGGGCGCCGAGCCATCGAGGCCGTTGTCGGCCATCACCGCGGCGATGTGCGCGTGATGATGCTGGACGGCGATCAAGGGGCGGCCAGCTTGGCGCTGCGCCCAGCGCGTCGAGAGGTAGTCGGGGTGTAAGTCGTGCACAATGAGCGCCGGGTCAATGTGAAACAGGCGCTGCAGATGCCCGACACTCTGCTCGAACGCGGCCAGCGTTTCCAGATTGTCCAGGTCGCCGATATGCTGGCTTAGGAAAGCCTGCAGGCCGTGCGTCAGGCAGAAGGTGTTCTTCAGTTCAGCGCCCACAGCCAGCAGCGGCGAGGCGTCAAAGGGCAGCCGGATTGGGTATGGCGCGTAACCGCGGGCGCGGCGCACCAACATCGTCGCCGGCGGCTCGTCAACTACCCGCACAACGGAGTCATCGCAGCGCAGGAGAATATCGCGATCGTGAAGGAGATAGGCATCGGCCATGCTGCTTAGTCGCGCCTGCGCTTCCTCATTCGTCATCACAATTGGCTCTTCACTGGGATTGCCGCTGGTCATCACCAGGGCGCGCGGCGCCGGCTCGGCCGCCAAGACCGCATCTTGCTGGTTAAGCAGCAGGTGATGCAGCGGCGTGTAGGGCAGCATGACGCCGAGCGTCGTCACGCCGGGCGCGACCTCAGCCGCAATGCGACTCTCCTGACGGCGGGCGAGCAGAACAATCGGCTTCTCACGGCCCAGCAGGAGGGCGCGTTCGGCCGGGTTGACCTGGCACACCGCTTCGACTGCCGCCAGATCGGGCAGCATGACAGCGAAGGGCTTGTCCGCGCGCCGCTTGCGCCGGCGCAACGCCGCGACCGCGGCCGAGTTAGCGGCGTCACACGCCAGGTGAAAGCCGCCCAGGCCTTTCACTGCCACAATCGCCCCAGACGAGAGCAAGCGCCGGGCCTGCAAAACTGCGGACAGGCGCTGTGGCCCGGCGCTCGCGCCGTTGAGTATCAATTCGACTTGGGGACCGCATTCGGGGCAAGCGACCGGTTGCGCGTGAAAACGCCGGTCGGCCGGATCATCATACTCGCACCGGCATTCCGGGCACATTGGAAAAGCCGCCATCGTCGTCGCCGACCGGTCATACGGAAGAGCGCGGATAATGGTGAAGCGCGGCCCGCAGTGGGTGCAGTTGATAAACGGATACAGATAGCGCCGGTTGGCGGGGTCGAAGAGCTCGCGCTCGCAGTCGGCGCACAGAGCCACGTCGACTGAGACGGGTTGGAACGCGCCAGGCTGCGCCACCGAGGCGCCAATTTTAAACCCGGCGAACCCGCCCGGCGCGCCCGCGTGAACGCTGACCGATTCAATGCGCGCCAGCGGCGGCGCGCCGCTGGAGAGCGCCGCCAAGAAATCTCGCACCGCCTGGTCATCTCCCTCGACGGCGATGTCGACGCCGGCCGAGGTGTTGTGCACCTCGCCGCGCAAGTGGTAGCGCGCCGCCAGGTTGTAGACATAGGGGCGGAAACCCACCCCTTGCACTATCCCGGCCACATGGATGCGCCGGCTAAGCATGGCGCTCCGCCGATCGCGCCGCCAGCCAATCGACCCACGCTTCCAGCCCTTCCCCGCTGCGGCAGGAGAGCGGGAAGAAGGCAACCCCGGGGTTAAGCAAGGCGACGCCCCTTAAAAAGTAGTCGCGGTCAAAGTCCACGTAAGGCTGGAGGTCGATTTTGTTCAGGACCAGCGCGTCGAGGCCGCGGAAGATGGCCGGGTACTTGTAGGGCTTGTCATCGCCTTCGGGCACGCTGGCGACCAGCACGTTCGCATGGGTGCCCAATTGAAACGCCGCCGTGCAGACCAGGTTGCCGACGTTCTCGACCACGAGGACATCCAGCCCGTCCAACGGCAGTTGCGGCAGGGCCTGGGCGACCATTTGAGCGTCCAAGTGGCAATTGCCGCCGGTGTTGATTTGAACCGCCGGACTGCCGGCGGCCATTACCCGGTCGGCGTCAATGGTCACCGGCGCGGTATCGCCCTCCACCACGCCCAGGCGCAGGCGGGGGGCGAGGGCCGCGATCGTGCGCACGATCAGGCTCGTCTTACCCGCGCCCGGCGAGGCCAGCAGATTGACGGCGAACAGCCCGGCCGCATCCAACCGGTCACGGTTTTGCTGGGCCAGGCGATCATTGGCGCCGAGAATAGGTTCACCAACGGCAACGCGGCGGGTGGTCATGGCGGGGCGGCCTCCGGGTCGACCACTACAATGCCAATGCTCTCCAACCGAAAGTCTCCCGCCGATTCGATTTGAAGGCGCTCGCTGCCGCAGTGCGGGCAGGGCCCGATTTCCCGGCCAAGGGCGAAGGTGTGGCGACAGGCCTGGCAGAGCACAGTGGCCGGCCGCCGGTCAAAGTGCAGCCGCGCACCGGCGGCGAGGGTGCCCGCGCTAACGAGGTCCCAATAGAACTGCACCGAGTCATCCACAATCGAGGTCAGTTGGTCAACGACGATATAACAATCGGTCACCCGGTCGGCCGACTCACGCGCGGCGTGGCGCAAAACGATTTCCAGCAGGTTTTCGGTCACAGCCTGCTCATGCATGATTTTCTACTTCGCGCAGCAGGCGGGACAACACCTCTGCGGCGGCGTTGTCAATTTCCGGCGAGAGCCCCACGCCGGCAGAAAAGTTTCGGCCTTCGATCCCATAGACCACCAAGTGCGGCGGCAACTGACCGAGGGCGCGCGCCAGTTCGATGGCCTCGGCCACGCTGAAGGCGTGGGTCGAATAGTGAAAAAACTTGCCAGGGAGGGTCGTGGTTTGGGCCTCGAACCGGTAGATGGTTCCCGGCTCGCCCCCAGAATAGACAGCGTCGATCAGGTAGACGTTCTCGACGCCTTGCCAGGCGTCGATGAGCGCTGCGCCTTCTCCAGTGGCTTCTCGCACGGCCACCGGCGCTGTGACGCGGGCCTGGACACGGCGCGCGACGGTCAGCCCCACGGCGTCATCGCCGCAATAATCGTTGCCGACACCGAGAATGAGCGTGGAGGGCGGCATGGCTGCGCGGTCAGACCCGTATCAGGTCTAGTTTGAGAAAGTGCGTGGCGCACGAGATGCACGGATCGTAGCTGCGCACCAACTGTTCACAGCGCAAGGTGGCGGCCTCCAGCGGCAAGCTGAGCAGGCCCGGCACATACTCCCACAGGTCAAGCTCCACGCGCCGCAAATTTTGCGAGGTGGGCGGCACGATCTTGGCCAGGGCAATCAATCCGTGCTCATCGACTTCGTAGCGGTGATACAGCAAGCCGCGCGGCGCTTCGGTCGCATGCGCGCCCTGGCCGGCTGGAAAGCCGGCCGGCACCAGCGTCCGGCTTGGCTGCGGCTCAACATAGCCGGCGACGATTTGCAGGGCTTCTTCAAAACAATGGACCAGCTCCAGCGCACGCGCGAGCAGGCTCATAAAGGGATTCTTCAGCGGCAGGCGCAGGCCAATCTCGCGCGCGACGGCCTGGGCGCGCGGCGACAGGCGGTCAAAGTTCAGGTTTAGCCGCGCCAGCGGGCCAACCAGATAATTCGCGCCGGTGTCAGCCCGGCGCGAGTGCAATGCGTTGGAATGGGCGACCTGCTCCTCGACGAAGTACTGTTCATAGGCCTCCATTGGGATGTCCAAACCAGTCGACGAGACGATGCGGCCTTCGTTAAACGGGTATTCGTCCGAATGGCTGAGGCTGACAAACTCATAGTCGGGCGTGAAAGCCGGGTAATCGAGCGTCGCCGCCCAGCGTACGGTTTCAACCGCCGCTTCCAGGGCCCATTCCAGCTCCGGGATCAGCGCCTGCAGTTCGCCCGGCCGCGGGCCGCGATAGAAGCCGCCGACGCAGACCGACACCGGGTGGACCTCTCGCCCGCCGATGACGGTCATCAGCTGGTTGCCGATTTTCTTGGTGCGTAGGCCGCGCTCGACCAGGGGGCGCAGCGCCGGGTTGGCCGCCATTGAGATGGCCGACTCGTAACCCAGGAAGTCGGGGGCGTGCAACATATAGACGTGCAGCCCATGGCTCTCGATCCATTCGCCGAGATACAGCAGCCGGCGTAAGGCTCGCACGCCCGGCGGCGGCGTGACCCCCAGCGCGTGTTCCAGCGCGTGGACGGCGCTCATCTGGTAGGCCACGGGGCAAATGCCGCAGATGCGGCTGACGATATCGACCACTTCCTGGTAGCCGCGCCCGCGCAGAAAGGCCTCAAAGAAGCGTGGCGGCTCGAAGATGTTGAGCTGGACCTCGGTCACCTGGTCGTCAACGAGCGTGACTCGCAGCGCGCCTTCGCCTTCGACGCGCGCCAGATAGTTGACGTCAATCCGTCGTTCCGCCATGCGGCTCAGTCCTTTTGCTCGAAATGCTGGCTGGCGGCCCGAAAAGCCGGCGCGTAACCGTTAAAGCTGCGGAAGCTGCGCACCACCTCGGAGCTAAGCTCGCCCAAGGCGATGAACTGCGTGCCCAGCGCAACCGGGTTGCCGGTAGCCATTGGGCCGAAGCAGCCGTAGCAGCCCCGGTTGTAGGCCGGGCAAATCGCGCCGCAACCGGCCTGGGTGGCCGGCCCCAAGCAGGGCACGCCCTGGGCCACCATGATGCACACCGTGCCGCGCCGCTTGCACTCCAGGCAGACGCTATGCGCCGGCACGCGCGGCTTGCGGCCCAAAAGCACAGCCGTGATCAACTCCACCAACTGGCTCTTGCTGATAGGGCAGCCGCGCAGCTCAAAATCGACCGGCACAAAATCACTAATCGGTCGGGATTGAGCCAAGGTGTGGATGTAGGCCGGCGTGGCGTAGACCAGCGGGATATAGTCGGTGACGTCGGTCCAATTGCGCAGGGATTGAATCCCACCGGCGGTGGCGCAGGCTCCAATGGTGACCAGGAATTTCGACTGGCGGCGCACTTCCTGGATGCGCTCGACTTCCTCCGCGGTGGTCACCGAGCCTTCCACCAGGGTCACATCGTACGGGCCGTCTAAAGTCCGGCGGCGCGCCTCGACAAAATAAGCGATTTCCACCGCCCCCGCCACTGCCAATAGCTCGTCTTCGCAATCGAGCAGCGTCAACTGGCAGCCATCGCACGACGCAAATTTGAATACAGCCAGCCGGGGTTTGTGGGCAGGCGAGTCGCTCATCAGAACTCCTCCACGCCAAAGAACGGCTCAACCTGGGCATAAGTGAACACCGGGCCGTCTTTGCAGAGGAAGGCCGGCCCAAACTGGCAATGGCCGCAAAAGCCGATAGCACATTTCATATTGCGTTCCAGCGAAACATAGAGGCGGTCTTTGGGAAAGCGCCGGGCCAGCGCCTCGTACACGACAAAGCGCATCATGATTTCCGGGCCGCAACTGAAGAGGGTCGTGCGTAAAGGATCGGGCCACAGGGCGTAGAACAGCAGGGGCACCACCCCGACCCGCCCGTGCCAGGTTTCATCGGCGCGGTCGACGGTGACCAGCATTTCAATGTCGTGCTGACGCCAGCTTTCGTATTCCCCTGGATAGAGCAGGTCGGCCGGCGTCCGCGCGCCCACCAGCATGGTCACCTTGCCGTAGTCGGCTCGATGGCGGATGACAGAGCAAATGGCGGGCCGCAGCGGTGCGAGGCCAATGCCGCCGCTGACGAAGATCACGTCACCGCCGCGGGCCGCCTCCACCGGCCAATGACTGCCATACGGGCCGCGCACGCCGATGGCCTGGCCCACCTTCAGCCGGCTGATGGCTTGCGTGACGTTGCCGGCCGACCGGATCGTGTGCAGCAGCGGCTGCGGCGCTTCGGCATCCGAGCTCATGGAAATAGCCACTTCGCCAATGCCGGGCAGGTAGAGCATGTTGAATTGCCCAGGGCGAAAGCGGTAGGCCGACCGCCAGGCCGGGTCTTGAAATTCCAGGGTATAGGTGGCGATGCCCGGCGCCTCCGCCTGGATCTGAGTAATCGTGGCCAGCACCGGCAGCATCGCGTTGGCCGCAGGCAGGCCGGCGACTGCAGGCTGGCTCGGCATCATGCCGGTGGCTCCCCGCGAATGGCGGCGACCTCTTCGGTCAGATCAATCCCGACGGGGCACCAGGTGATGCAGCGGCCGCAGCCCACACAGCCTGAGCTGCCAAACTGGTCGATCCAAGAGGCGAGCTTATGCGTCAACCACTGGCGGTAACGCGAGCGGACGTTGGGCCGCAGGTTGCCGCTGTACACCGAGGAAAAGTCCGGGTTGAAGCACGAGTCCCACACGCGCACGCGCTCGGTGTTCTCGCCGGTCAGGTCGGCCACATCTTCCACGTCGCTGCAGAAACAGGTAGGGCAGACCATGGTGCAGTTGGTGCACGAAAGGCAGCGCTGGGCGACGTCATCCCAACGCGGATGTTCCAGGTTGTCATAGAGCAAATTGGGCAGGTCGTGCGTGTCGAGGGTCCGGCCCATTTTGGCTTCGGCCTCGGCCAGCGCCTGGGTGGCATGCTCCACCTCAACGGTGGCGGCTGGCCGCCACTCCACGCCGGCCAGCATCTGGGCGCCGAGCGGCGAGCCAACTTCGATCAAGAAGCTCTCATCGAGTTCGGTCAGGGCCAGGTCAAAACCAGCCTTCACTTTCGGCCCGGTCTTCATCGACACGCAGAAACAGGTGCCGCCGGGCTCGGTACAGTTGATCGCCAGGATAAAGGCGTTCTCGCGGCGCGCCTTGTAGTGCGGCTCCTGGATGGCGCCTTCCAGGAAGGTGCGGTCCTGCACCGCAATCGCAGCCAACTCGCAGCCGCGCACACCGATAAAGGCATACTTAGGCGCCGGCTGCTCATTGGGCAGCACTTCAAAGCTAGAGCCGGCCCGGCGGGTGGAGAACAGCTTGAGGGTCGGCGGGAAGAGGTACTTCTTCCACGAGTGTGGTCCGACCACAAAGCCAAAATAGTGCTGGTCGCCGCGCGGTTTCAGGCGGTACGAGCCGGGGCGCTGCTCATCCGTCCAGCCAATGGGCAATTCGGTGATCTTGGTAATCTCGTCATAAACGATGGCGCTCTCACGCACGGTTGGACCGACGACGAGGTAGCCGGCCGCCAGCAGCGCATCAAAAACTTGCTGCAGCGCAGGCTTTGCCAGTGTGATTTGTGCGCCGGTCACGGGTAGTGGCATGGACATGGGTTTACCCCTTTTCAACCGCGTACATGTCGAGCAGCTGCATCCGGGTGGCTTTCAACCGGCCGGCAATCACGTTGGCCAGCCAGCGGTAAACATGGTAGCCCAGGTCATGGTCCAACTCGCAGGCCGTCTGCAAGGCGGTCGCATCCAGGCCGATGGCGCGCGTCGGCTGCACGGCGCGCGCGCCGGCCGTTTTCTTGGGTACCGCCGGCACGGCCGCTGACCAGCCAAAGACCTCCTCTGGCCCTACCGTCAATATCGTCACCCGACCGCGCATCGGCATGTGCATGTCCAACGCTACCTGGCCCTCGAGGATCAAGTACAGCTGGTCGTCCCGATCGCCTTCGCGAAAAATGGTGTGGCCGGCCGGCCAGGTGATCTCAGTTGAAAGGCCGACTAATTTATCGAAGTGCGGCCGCTCGAGCAAGCGGAACCACGGATTGGCTTGCAGAATGTCGGCGAGGCTAGATTGGGACATAAGGAACTCCGAAAAAGTCGCCGGGCGATGTGGATGGGTTGCCCACCAACACACTAGGGTTCAGGTGTTGGATGGGCGAACTCGGGTGAAGCATTTGCATTTTATACGCGATGTTGCGGCCGGGCAAGTGTGCCGTATGTCAGGGAGCATTTCAATTTAGGGGCGGGTTGTAGACGGTCGTCCACCACTGATCGAAGTGTGGCCCATCACAGCGGCGCGGACAGGCAGCAGGCGCTCCAGGCCTGGGCGGCTCCAGCGCATGCCGGGACCGCTGAAGCGAGCGCGAAACTGTTTGCAGGCGCTTTCGACCATGCCGCTGCCAATGGGAAAGCCGTCTTCGCGTAGTTCCAGGTAGTGCATCCGGCGCTGATGCTCATCCAAATAGTTAGCTTCGGTGCGCAGAGCCTGGGCAGCCGCTGGATGGGTCTGGGCCAAGTTGCGGACTAACTCAGCAAGCCGATTGGCATGGCCTTCAAACAGCGGGGTTTCGTAATCCTTGAACCATTGCTTGGCCGCCGCCGTGCCTTCGCCGTGGAGCAGGTGAGCGACCTTCCACAAATGCTGCGTGGCGTGATACCAGTGCACCCCTTGCCAACCATCGTAGAAATGGTCTTTGACCAAGTTCCAGATCCAGGCCGCGCCGTCCCCCAAGGCGAGCGTGTCGCGCGCTTGGGTCCAGCCGCGCGCCTGGGCCGCCGCCCAGAGCGATTGACCAAACACTTCCGGCCCGCCTAGATGAGCGGTGAAGCTGTTGTGCGTGGCATGCGCCAGGTCGATCAAATCGCCCGTTTGCTGGTCCCGGGTGGGTTTGACTTCAATCTCAAACACGCACCCGACTTTCAGTTCTTTCCAGCCTTCCTGGCGGATATTGACCCGGGCCCCATCCAGGGCGACCCCCAGGTCGTGCGGCTGGCGGGCTTCCCCCGCCACGATTTCGCTGCGCGCCAGCATGGCTGTCGCCGCCGCGCGCTGTGCGCTTTCCAGCGCCTACCCGCGCTCCCTCCACCGCTTCACGCGCCACCAGATACTGCTATCGGAGATCGTGTTCTGGCCAATCCGGTCCAGGATATCCTCCGCATCTTCAAACTCCACCAAGGCACTCAACCACACCGCGTATTTGGCGATCTGTTCACTCCAATGTCCGTCCCAGACTGCCAGTTGCCGGTCCAGGGGGAAAAAGCCCGCGGCGGCAGGTCTCACAGTAGTAGTCTCGTCCGAGCGGCAGGCTGCCCACCCGGCTCTCGACCGTATTGGTCTTGTGGTCTTTGTAGTGCATCTCGCCCCCGCAGGTCGGGCAGGCCGGACCGGGCACAGGCCGCACGGTGGGTTGCGCTTCAATCACCGCCAGCGCCACACTTGCACCGGATGCAAGTGCCGGTGTCCGTACACTCAGCCGCTGGCGCAGCTTCAGACGATGTCCTCAATCTGGATCAACGTCGGGGCGGGCGTGTCGGCCGTCCACGCCACCAATTCATCGATCAGCCCCTCTGCTTCTGTCATCAGTTCGGCCTTCAGCTCGGCGCGCGAGTCAGTCATGGGGAGCCTCCAGGGTCAGGATGACCACTATTATGCTCCCAACCTGCCCCCAAACTGAAATGTTCCCCGGACAGGTCTAACTGAAGGCACCACCCCCAGGCGCCGTTGTTCCTATGCGGCTGGAGCACCGGCTGCCCGAACTTGCGCTCACCGGACAAGGATGCTCAAGGAGGCGCGGTGCTACTCGGCGGGGCCTGACCGGCGCGCTTCTCGGCGCGCTGGATATAGCGGCAAACGGGGAAACCGCTGCACCCAACAAAGGGACCATAGTGACTGGTCCGTTGGGCCAGCGGCTGGCCGCACTGGGGGCATACGCCCATGGCGCTGGCGCCCTCCGTCTTTGGGTCGGCCGCTTGGCGCCGGCCGCGTGTGTTACGGCTCTGGCCAACCGCGCTTTTGGCGCCGGCGCGCTTGCGCCCCGCGCCTTTCCGGCCCCCACCTTTGCCCTTACCGCGCCGCCCGCGCGCCGGGGCCGCGCCCGCCGCCGTCGCGGAGGCCGCGACCCGAATCTTCGGCGCGGCGGCGACGGCCGATTGGGCCTGGGCGATCAGGGCCGAAAGCGGGGTCCACAGCTCGGCCATGACCGCCGTCCAGCGCGCCGCGCCGTTGGCGATGTCGTCGAGTCGGTCTTCCAAGCGGGCGGTGAAGCCCACCTCAAACACGCTGGGGAAGTGCGCGACGAGAAAGTCGCACACCACCCGGCCCAGCTCGGTGGCGCTCAGGCCGCGCCCGGCGGCGGCTTTGCCGACGTAGTCGCGCTGATAGAGCGTGTCCAGGATACTGGCGAAGGTGCTGGGCCGGCCGATGCCCAGGCGTTCCAATTCTTGAATCAGCGCGGCGTCGGTGAAATAGGGCGGCGGCTGGGTGAAGTGCTGCTCTGGCAGGAGCTGGTGGCAGCGCACGTCATCGCCTTTGGCCAGTGGCGGCAGCTGCTCATTGTGGGCGGTGTCTTCGTCGGTCGGCTCGTCGCTCAGGTCGTACACGCGCAGGAAGCCGGGATCGAGCAATTGGCGGCCGGTGGCGCGAAAGACGTAGGGCAGCGGCGCGCCGGCGCGGCTGGTGATGACAGTGACGGTCGTGACGTTGTAGACGGCGGGCTTCATCTGGCTGGCCATAAAGCGCCGCCAGATGAGGGTGTAGAGCTGGTCCTGGTCGGGCGTCAGGTGGTCGCGGATCTTGGCCGGCAGCCGGTCGGGCTGGGTGGGGCGGATGGCCTCGTGGGCCTCCTGGGCGTTTTTCACCTGCTTAGTGTAGGTAGGTGGCCTAGCCGGCAGTGCATCCTGACCATACAGGCGCGCGATGACTTCACGCGCGGCCTGCTGGGCCTCGGGCGCCACCTGGGTGCTGTCGGTGCGCATGTAGGTGATGAGACCCACCTGCCCCTCGCCCGGCAGGGTGACGCCTTCGTACAACTGCTGCGCGATCTGCATCACCTGCTTGGCCGGCCAATGCAGCCGGGCCGAGGCATCGCGCTGAAGGGTGGAGGTAATGTAGGGCGGATAGGGGTTACGCTGGCGGCGGGCTTGGGAGACGTCACTCACTTGCCAAGCCGCGCCGGCCAGGGCGTCGATGATGGCCTGCGCGGCGGCCTGGTTCTTGAGCTCGGGCGGCGCCTTGCCGATGCGATACAGGCGGGCCAGGAAGTGCGGCGCGTTGGGCTGCGCGAGCTCGGCGTCGAGAGTCCAGTATTCGGCGGGGACAAATGCCTCAATCGCCCGGTCGCGCTCGACCACCAGCCGCAGGGCCACGCTCTGCACCCGCCCGGCCGAGAGACCCGGCGGGCCGATGATGCCCTTCCACAGCACGGGCGACACCTGATAGCCCACCAGCCGGTCGAGCACGCGCCGGGCCTGCTGAGCGTCGACCAACTGCATGTTGAGCGTCGATGGATTCGCAACGGCGACCCGCACCGCATCGGGCGTGATCTCGTGGAAGCGGGCGCGCAGCACGCGCTTGCCTTTGAGCTCCGGCTGGCAGGCCTGGGCGATGTGCCAGGCAATGGCCTCACCTTCCCGGTCGGGGTCGGTGGCGAGGAGAACGGTGTCGCAGCCGGCAATGACCTGGCGCAGTTCGGCCAGGGTCTTACGGGCGCGGGGCACGAGGTGATAGGTGGGCTTAAACCCGGCGTCGAGCGCCACCCCCAGCTCTTTGGCCGGCAAGTCGCGCACGTGACCGAGGCTGGCGCGGACCGTGTAGCCGGCGCCGAGGTATTGGCGCAGGGCTTTGGCTTTGGTGGGGCTCTCAACGATGACAAGGGTGGTCATGGTCGGAGCAATACTAACACAGATGTTCTAAGGCGCCGGCTTTACACTGCGCGACATCTTGGTGTGGTGCGGCCGCCCTTGGCCGGTGTGCTGGCACCCTTTCATCTACCTGCTTTTTCGGCCAAATATTGGCGTATGCGGTCAATAATCTACAATTAGAGCCTCTCACTCGCTCCTGGGCGATAATTTCCCGTATGCTGGCTTTTTGCCTTACCCTAAGCCGCACTCCCCCAGCGTCTTTGCGTTCCATTTTTTGACATCGCCTGTGATGTGATATAAGGTATCATTCACAAGGGAGTTCACTATGTCACGCTATGCGCTCAGTCTGCCCCAACAACTCAAACAGAAGGCTGAAGAGCTTGCCCGCCAGCAAGGCGTGTCGCTCAATCAATTCATCCTGTGGGCCGTGGCCGAGAAAGTTGGCGCGCTGGCGGACGGGCTGACCGACCCGAACTTCCCGGGCATTGGCTATCGCCGGGGAGCAACGGGCCAGCCGGCTCCGATACTGCAGGGCCTCGGGATTCGCGTCCAGACCATCGTGGTGGGCCACTACGATTGGGGGCTGAGTGCGGCGGAGGTGGCTGCGGCGTACGGCGTGTCGGAAGCCCGCGTGAAAGAGGCCTTGGTCTTCTATCAGGCGCACCGCGCCGAAATTGACGCCGGCCTGCAGGCCGATAGTCAGCTCGAGTTGGCGCGTGGCTAAGCCCCGCTTGCACTTGGATGCGGACACCTCGCTCCGGCCGCTCCAGCGCGCTCTAATCGAGCGCGGACATGATGTCACCCGCACGCCGAATGACTGGATCTCTCAGGACGTTGACGATGAGACGCAGCTCTTGAGCGCCACGGCCCAGGGCCGGATCATCTTCACGTTCAACGTGCGCGATTACATCCCGCTGGCGGTGCGCCACCCACACCAGGCCGGAATCGTGTTGGCGGCCCAACGCCAATGGACCTTGAGCACCTTGATTGCGGCGCTTGATCAGATGCTGACGACAACTATGGCGGAAGATTGGTTGGGCCACGTGCATTGGCTCGCCCACTGGAAACCGGCGAACGCCGATTGAGGGAAACCAGGCAAGCGCAGACTGTCATTAGCAGCTCATGAACACCACGAACCGCAACCATTGAGCCGCTGGGCGCGCAACTCATCCCCATCGCCCTGCCAATCCACCTGGCCGCGCCGCCGGCATAGGCCGGTATTGAGCCGGCCCTTGAACCAATAGACGCCAGCCTGCCTCCACGACGGCCTTATCCGTGGGCCAGCCGGTAGCCTTACAGGCCTCCACGATGGGTTGGTCATCAATGACAAAGGGGGTGCGCATAGCGCCTGCGCCGGTAGTCACCCCGATTGGGGCCCGCGCCCTGCCCGACGACCCCAATGTTGGCCTCTTCTGCCGCGAATTCCAGCGGCGGAGTAACCGGCCGCGCTGACTTCGGAAAGGTTTCGGATCGTTCTCGGACCGCCCCACCCCGCGCTCACGCTACAAATAGAGCTTCTCACTCGCCCCTGGGCGATGCTTCCCCGTATGCCGGCTTTAGCCTTCGCTCAAGCCGCGCTCCCGCTAGCTTGCTTTGCGTGCCACACACGGTGGTGATCACAGTCGCGCTGCTTGAACACCAGCAGCCCTCGCGACTGAGATCTAGCCAGGCCCAGACACTGGGCCGACCTTCGATGCTCCCCGCCGAAACCTGGCGTCCTCGCGGCGGGGAGGCGCACGACCAAGACGAACTCAGCACCATCGAGCGCCGCTTGCGTCGGCCCAGCTGGCTGGCGGCGAGACCTCAACTGACAACCGCGCTGTAGAGCGCGGTAAAAAAACGCGGCGGCTGGGAAAGGCAACTGGGGCGGCAGCCTCCGAGACCGACGACCGGGGTGCGCCTGGACGCAGCGGGGAGAAAACATGGGACAAAAGAGTTGGCGTGGGCAAATAGACTACGCATTGCAGGCCATTGACCAGCGCGGCCACTCCAAGCACGCCGCCAAGCGGGAACACGGGAACCGGCCGGGCCAGGCGGTCCCCGGTGTGTTCAGCGACGGCTACTTGAACACGGTGTTCGACCGGGCCATCACACTGACCCACTGGGTCGCCGAGCACTACCCGGCCATCCGGCAGTTCCGCGCCCTCCATCCAGAACTGATCACGGAGTACCTGGCCGAAAAGGCGGCTACCTGCGCACCCTCGACGGTCCGCACTCACCTGGCCTGCCTGCGCAAGCTCGAAGAAGCGCTGACCGCCCGAGGCTGGATCGACGAAGCCATTGTGCCATCCGAGTGGGCCGTCGACCCAACCAAGGTCCACCGTGGCGCCTACGCAACTGATGAAGCCACTGCCATCAACGCCCATATCGGCCGGCGCGATGCCCAGTACGGCCAGGCGCTGGCTTTCATCGGCTCGACCGGCGCCCGCATTGACGAGGTATTTCACCTGCGCGGCGACAAAGTATTCCCGGTAGAACGGCGAGTGGAACTGCTGGGCAAAGGCGGCCGGACCCGCCGCATCCAAGTGCTTCGCTCAGAAGTGTTGTCGGAACTAAACTGCTCGCGGCGCTTTGTCTACTTGGAACCTGGCAACGAGCGCACCTGGAAGAATGGCCTGGAAGACGCCGTCCGCGACACTGCCGACCGGCTGGGCATCCAGCGACGGGGCGTTCACGGCTTTCGTGGCACGGCCGCGACCGAGTTCCTGCAGATGAAGATGGACTTGTTGGGGGCAAGCGAGCACGAGGCGCGGCGCGAGCTGGCAATGTGGCTCGGACACAACCCGCAACGGACCGAGGTGACGTATGCGTATGTGTCGAAGCGGCCGACTTGATTCGCCGTACTCAAGTTCCGGTCAAGTCATCTGGTCAGCCGCGCAACCATTGTTCGCCCAGCGTCAGAGCAACTCCTTGCCAAGAGCACATAGAGCATATTCGGCGAGCATGCCCCGGAACAGCCTCTTGCCAGCAACGAATTCAGACCTCGGATAGCTCCCAACAGCGCCCGCCTTCCCGTACTAGAGTTTATGCCTCCACTTCGCGTTATCGGACTCCGGTAGCCAACAATCAGGCTCAATGCGTAAAATAGTTGGCTCACAACTGATTGCATCTGACACCCCCCACAGTGGGTGTTAACTTATTGCGATGATTGTTAACCGGCCCCCTCTGCCTACATCGGTGCTAGAATACCGCCATCCACGGGGGAATGACGTTCGAAGCCCCCAGTCGAGCGCAGGCGAGAGCCACACACATGTCTAGTCTCGAAGACCTGAAGCCCAATGCGTCCGTGCAGGGCATCCTGCCGAATTGCCTCATTACGGTCGTCAGCGTGCAGTGGTTCGGTTCCGATGCCCTGGAGCTGACCTACAAGGACCCTGGCGGCAAGGTGGCGAACGAACTGCTCTACCGGCACGACGAGCCGCGCATCGAGGTGGCGGTGGCAGGGCGCCCGTGGAGCTTCGACGGCGATGGCCATCTGTTCCGCCTGGTGTCGGAGGCCCAGCGCATCCGCTTGGCTCACCTGTTCGACCCGGTGCTGGCCGTGCACACCTCGGTCATCGAACCCCTGCCCCACCAGATAACCGCCGTTTACGAGTCCATGCTGCCGCGCCAACCGCTGCGGTTCCTGTTGGCCGACGACCCGGGCGCGGGCAAGACCATCATGGCCGGCCTGTTCATCAAAGAACTCATCGCTCGCGGTGACCTGCAGCGCTGCCTTGTGGTCTGCCCCGGCAGCCTGGCCGAGCAGTGGCAGGACGAGCTCTACCGCCGGTTTCAACTGCCGTTCGACATCTTGACCAACGACAAGCTCGAAGCCGCCCGCACCGGCAACTGGTTCCTGGA
>Ga0163151_10003698_pt1 | contig 21617 bp, 18 predicted proteins | sample OliLakLV19MP5IB2_FD_145596 | JGI IMG/M metagenome (GOLD analysis project Ga0163151, IMG submission 145596) | Freshwater microbial mat bacterial communities from Lake Vanda, McMurdo Dry Valleys, Antarctica - Oligotrophic Lake LV.19.MP5.IB-2 | ecosystem: Environmental > Aquatic > Freshwater >... | reverse complement strand
CGCCGTGGCTTCTGCCCCTCCTGCCTCGGTCGCCGAATGGCCGACACCGCTGTCCACATGGAGCAGCAGGTGCTGCCCCGCGTACCCGTGCGTCACTGGATTTGCTCCTTGCCCTGGGGCTTGCGTGCGTTGCTCGGCTATGACCGCGTCCTCGCGGCACTTGTCGTGAGCGCCTTCGTGCACGAGCTCGACCGTTCGCTGCAAAAGAGCCAAAGCCATTCTCGACCTTCAAAGCGTTGCCGACGCCCACACAGGCGCCATCGCCGCTGTGCAGAGAACTTACAGTGCCCTCCGGCTCAACATGCCCTCCCATGTTCTCGCCTTAGACGGCGTCACTGTCCGCGACGCTAAAGATGCTCTTGTCTTCCACATTCTTCCAACGCCCACCCATGCCGAAGTCGCCGACATCGCCCGCCGCACGGCACAACTCATCGAGAGAATCCTCCGAGCAAACGACCGCTCCCTCGACCCGGCAATGCAAGACGACGAGCCGCCCAAGGTCTGCTCCGATGAGCCCGGCCTTGCCGCCTGCTACGCCGCTGCGGCGCGCGGAGTAGCCGCCTCTGGGGACCGCGCCGACCAAGCCCCACTCCTCTCGCTCAGGACCGCCTGGAACTCCGCCCCGATGGCAAGCTCGAGCTCACTCTCAAGAGCGTTTGGAAAGATGGCACGCGCGCTATCCTGCTTGAGCCCCGCGACCTCATCATCCGCCTCATCGCGGCTATCCCAGAAAAGCTTGCATCAATGTAGTGAGTTTACTGACGAATTCTCAGAGTTTTCAGGCGAAAAACTGCCTTCAACAGTCGATAATCTCGGCACACTATTGTCAATTCTCTTCAGAATAAGTTGCTGTTCATGGGGGTGCCACGGTGGTGATCACCAGTTTGAGTGGCTAGTTGGTCGGGTCACAAATCAGGCGATGGCAGCCACTAATCTGATCAGATCTGCGTTCTATGATGAGAGCTTAATGCTTACGAGAGGAATTGGAGAAATCGCAGATCTTTTTCGCCTTTTTTCCTCTTCCAAAGATGAGTTCGAAGAGTGGAGACGAAGTACTAAGAAGCAGCGGCTAAACAAGTACGGGCCTGCGCCGGTGCGTAAGAAGCTGGAACAATGTGGTGCCAACTTCTCTATAGGTGAGAGTCGATATCAAAAATTGTGTGAGGTTGGCACCCATCCCATTCCGGGGCAAATTCCAGGCCATTATTCTGGAGCAGGCCGACCTGTTCTTGGAGGCATACCTCAACCAGTTGGTATATATGTATGTTACACCGAACTTGGCTACGCTGTTGCTTCCTGCGGTATTTTCCTGTCGGGAATGCTGCATGACCAAGAACGAAAACAGCAAATATTTGATTGCTCTAGTCAACTTCGCACGTCTTTGGGAATGTTTTCTATACTGACTTATGAAGACCTTTTGAATGAAGTAATTGAGAAGAATCGTAATGATGAAAATGCATAACAAAGCGCTGCTGTCGGACAAATTTTCCGCCACGCTCCAAATTTGCCGCAGAGCGTGGCGTTAGACAGCAGGTAGCCAAGGATGTTGGGCTAGCATTTGAGACCTGTAGCCATGACTCTTAATTCTCCAGAACTCGTCGTTCAGATCGCCGTGGCGACGGGCCTGGGTGTACTGATTACGCGCTCCGCTGGCTGGACGCTAACGGCGGGGGTTGTACTTGGGCTGGCCGTCGCTGTCGCGAGCACGGTCGTGCTGCTACGCGTGCTCGCCGATCACGACGCGTTGCACGCGGCAGTAGGTTGGCTCTTGGTCGAGAACATCTTCACCGTGCTCGTGCTTGTCATGCTGCCGATCCTGGTGGCAGACAAAACTGAAGGCGATTCGCTCGGTATCTTGGCGTCCCTTGGACTTGCGCTTCTGACGATAGCGGCGCTCGTGGTCTTCACCATGGTCATCGTCAAGCGGGCCATTCCGCCGCGGATTTTGCCCCTCCTGCCTCGCTCGACGCATGGCCGACACCGCTGTCCACATGGAGCAGCACGTGTTGCCGCGCGTACCCGTGCGTCACTGGATTTGCTCCTTGCCCTGGGGCTTGCGCGCGCTGCTCGGCTATGACCGCGCCCTCGCGGCGCAAGAGGAAGGCCAGCTCGGTCAGGGCGATACGATGTTCTCCAAGGTGTGGCTGGAGGTGGGGTTTCCGGGGAGGTGATTCCCGCTCTAACCCAATTGCCCCAGCGTACCTGCCCCAAGCGTCGAAGCGAAGGGCACGCTCAGCTGTCTCGCCTTGGTCGCTCACGTGCCGCAGCGACCGCTTTCAGCTTAGAAACATCAGCCAAGTCCTTCTCCCGACCTGACGCCAGTTTGTTGTCAATCAGGGATTGCCAGCCTAAGAAAAATACCGGCAACCCGTCGAGTTCGGATGTCACTCGAGACCTCCACGCCTGTTCAAATTCAACTCCGGATATCGACGTTAAGAGGTCGATGCGATTGGGAGGTCGCCCCAGCTGGACGATGTTCCCGGGCCCCATGAAGTCTTCCACGCGGAGTCCGAGCGATGCGAACCCGAAGTCGGCTAAGGCGGCGTGAAGGCGCGCAGCATTTTCAGACGTTGGACGGACGAGAAAATCGATGTCTCCCGTGTATCTCGGATGGCCATGGTACGCCACCGCGTGGCCCCCAACCACGAGATACTCAATTTGCCGCGAGTTGAGTAACTCGATAAACTCTCTCAAGTCTTTCTGCAGTTTCACCGACAGACTCCCGATACGCCGCAACGAGATCAAGCAGGATCTCCAAACACTCTTGCTCACTCAGCGACGCGTAGTAGTCGCTGTCCGCACGATCAGCCTCTTCGAAGCTTCTGAATATCCTGAGCTCGTTGGCGCGCATTAAGGGACAGTAGCATGCACATCTTCTCGGTGCCAACGCCACGTCGATTGAACCACAGACTTTGCTATTTTGTTCGATCAGCGCGCGCATCACACCCGGCACATGGCTGACGCACTTGACGCTACCAGCGCTGATGCACGCGCGGCTTCACACCGCAGGGCGCCGCCCTAGGAGGCAATGCCAGGCAGGATCTGTCCCATGGCGCTCGGGTCGTAGTCGACCGGCCACAGGTTTCCGTCGCGGCCACTGGTGCTGGTCGAGCCGTAGCCAGGCTGTCCGCCGCGCTCGTAATCGGCGGGAGAAAGACCCATGGCCTGAAGGGCGGTAACCAAGAAGCGATTGTGGGGGATGCCCTTGATCACATTGCCGTCTTCTTGAGAAAAATACGCTTGGCCGTCCCAATCGATGTAGTCCAAGTAGCGCCCGGGCTTGATGAATCCGCCAGCGCTGCCGGCGAGCAAGCAGGGCACACTGTAGCCGATGTGGTTGAAGCCCAGTTCGTTTCCCCAATAGACGAGCGAGTTGTCGAGCAGGGTTTTGCCGCCCGCTTCAGGCACGTCGAGCCTTTCCACCAGTTTGGCGAAGAGCTCCTCGGCGATCCACCTGTTGATGCCGGCCAACATGCGCCGTGAATTCGCGTTGCCAAAATCATGCGCCAGCCCGTGCCAAGTGCCGCCGCTCGCATCTTCGGAGTGATAGTGACCCGACAGGCTGGTGGCGTTGGGATCCGGACCCGGCCCCAACGCCTTGTGCACGCCGAGGGTGATGATGCGGGTGCGGTCGCAGCTGATGGCTGCCGTCACTAGGTCCAGGTAAAGGTCCCACTTTTTCAGGATATCGGTGGGATCGGTAGCGGGGTTGTTATCGAGCGAGCCCGGCTCGGCGGGCTTGATGCACGCCATTTTCGTGGTGCTGCTGAGCTTGGCCTCCACCTCAGCCAAAAGATTGATGTGCTGATCGAGCTTCAGCTTATCTTCGGCGGATAAGCGGGGGCTGCCTTTGAGTGCCTGATATTGCGCGATGACTTGGTCGACCAGGAGCCGGTCCGGATCTGCTATGGCCGGCCCGTTCGCGTCGGGGACGGTCACGCCGGCAAACAGATCGTTAAAAACGTCGCGCGGATTCGTGCGTGCCTTGAGCTGCTGAACGGCGCCGCCTGGCTGCCCGCCATCGGAGTACGCCATGGAATCGACGACACCCTGCGAGATATGCAGGGATCGCTGACCGGGGGTTCCCTCATAGAATTTCGGCGAATACGCCAGCACCTGATCGATGGTGGGCACGTCCATCAGTGAGTCGGCATCACAAGGGGTGGCATTGGTGCAGGAAGAGAAGTTGCCGAGCAAGCCCCCAAAGTTGTGATTCACACTGGGTAGGAAATCCAAACCTCGAATCAAGGTTAACTTGTCCAGGAAGGGATTGAGCTTGGGGCCGAGGATGCCGGAAATCCCCGTTGGAGTTTCGAAGTCGCGCAGCGGCGCCCAGGTGTAGGGCATGCCCGCGACGAGCTTCTGAGTGAGCAGCGTCGTGTCGTCGGCCTTACTGCCCTGATACTTGGAGTTCTTGAGTGCGTACCCGTTGCCGGTGAAGCCCGGGTACCACTGTTTGATGAGCTGCGTGCTGAAGCTCTTCATCACGATGAATCGCTTCGGCGCTGCTGAAGCTTGAGCCTGGGCCGTCTTGGACAGAAGCGACTCGAGCAACGGCATCGCCAACATCGCGCCGCCGGCGCCGCTCAAAAACAGACGCCGAGAAACCCGGCTTTGAACCACACCCATCATTGCGGACCGACCTTTCGTTGGAAAAAGCTCGAGACGGTCGCCACGCGTCTCACCACACCGGCCAAGCCGATGCTTGAATCGTTCAAACCTGCTGCCAGGTCCCGCACCACGCAGGCGTCGAACGAGGCATCGGCAACCGCGCGGCGTGAAGCGAATTCGAAGTATTGACGTGCCATGCAAGCCTCCACTTTCTGGCTTGCCACGAGGCGCTGATTGAGCTCAGCCGCGGTCGCCACGGGGGTGAGATCATCGGGCGTGACCTTTGCCAGAGCATTCGTGTCGAGAGGAAGCTCTGCCAAGAGCGTTCCGGTTTGCTCATCGAAGACCTTCTCGGTGGTGCGGTAACGCCCGAGCGCGTCGAAGGACTCCAAGACGTAGCCGATGTCGCTGAAGCCGCCGTGACAACCCTGGCACAGGGCCTTCCCGTCCACCTTTGCCTGGAAGCGCTGGCGGGTGGTTTGGGCGCTGCTCGGTGGCGGGGGATCGAGCGAGCCTGGGGGCAGCGAATTGGGATCGGGCGACGGCAGCGCGTCGCACAGGAGCGACCGGCGAACGATTGCACCGCGGTGAAAGGGATTGGTCTGCTCGAGGTTCGAGACCAGGAGCGCCGCCCGCTGGAAGAGCCCGGCTCGCGTGCCTGCCGGCAAAGTTGGGTAATTGCCGGCGCCAGTCCACGGCTGAACCCCGTAGAGGCGCGCGAGATCTGGAGACTGAGTGACTGAAATATTGGTGGTCAGAAGCTCGGAGGCCGTGCGGGTACCCTGGAACGTGAACAGCTCCGAGAGGTCGCGCACTTCCTGCACCATGTCACGGTAGTGGTCGTGACCTGCGGCGCCCAAGGATTCCCCCGCCGCCAAGGCTTGCAAACCTGGTCGAGTGGTTTCGAACCCGGTGAACTTCTCGAGGAGGAGCCACTCGTTCCAGAAGCTCCACAACGTCTCGCGCGTGCGCGGATCGGAGACCACGCGTTCGAGCTCTCGTGCAAAGCCGGCGTCGGTGGCGAGGGAGCCGTTTTCAGCAGCGCCCAGGAGTTGGCTGTCCGGCATACTCTGCCAGAACGTGTAGGAAAGGCGCGACGCGATTTCGTAGGCTGTTAACTGCAGGAGATCTGTGGAGGTTGCCGCTGAGGAGCCGTCGATTTCAACCTGATGGACGAAGCGCGGCGAGGAAAGCGCAACGATCACCATGGCACGAACGGCTTGCGACGGTGTGCGTGCGCCGTCGTTCAGCGCCCGATAGGTTGCGCGGTCCATGTCCGTCAGCGGACGCCGGTACACGAGGCTCACGAAGCGGTCCAGAAAGCCATCGACGCACACAGCCGTTAAGCTGGGTCCGCTTGCGCACGACCCAGCGACCGCGACCAACAGAGCAGGGTCCTTGGCCAGGGCGTCCCCAACTGCCCGACCCACATTGAAATAGCCTTGGACTTGCTCGATCGCGGTCCGGTTGTCGCGCCCACGGAAGCCATGGGTCAGGCTGTCGTCGGGAATCGAGGCGGTGAGGGCCTGCACCGCGGGGAGAACCGCATCCGCGCCGACGGCTTGCAGCAAATCGCGCACTGTGTTGCGGTACTGCACCGTCGAGAGCTTCATCAGGGGCGATACACCCGGCGCAGCGCCCATGTCACAGGTCACGGCCACTCCGCCCGGATTACTCCCAACAGGGACCGCACCTGGAGTAGGGACCGCACCCGGGGTGCTCCCCGTGGGCGCCGTCCCCGGCAAGACGCCGTCCATCCCCGGGCCTGCGCCGCCGCTGGGGCCCGTTCTTGGGCGCCCGTTGGCCCCCTCGGCGCTGCAGCCGGAGCCGAAAATGAGCACAAAACCGGTTAATATCCAGGCCGAGCCAGAGGTTGTCATGGGCACAGCTAGGTGCCGCGAACGCGCGAGAGCGGTCCAGATTAGATCCGCGGGGGATGCGCAGGTGCCCGAGATGCCCGCTTGCGTTCCGTCCGACCGGCTCTAGGCATCCGGTCCATCAACAGGGAGTTCTCTCATGTACGTCATAGCGGGTGTTTCAGGGCATGTCGGGTCAGTCGTCGCAAGCGAGCTGTTAGCGAAGGGCAAGGCCATCAAAGTCATTGTGCGCGATTCCGAAAAGGGCAAAGCGTGGTCCAGCAAGGGAGCGGAGGTGGCCGTGGGCTCGCTTGCGGACTCCAGCTTTCTGGCCCTTGCGCTGAAGGGCGCCACAGGGTTCTTCACGCTGCTTCCCCCCGACTTCGGGGCGGCCCACATTTTCGAGTACCAGAAGCGCACCTCTGACGCCATTGCCGGAGCGGTGAAGCATACGAAGGTGTCGCACGTCGTGATGCTATCGAGCGTCGGCGCCGAGCTTGAGAGTGGGACGGGACCGATTCGCGGCCTCAACTACTTGGAAAAGGTGCTGGGCGAAACGGGGACCCAGCTCACCGCAATCCGCGCCGGTTATTTCCAAGAGAATGTGGGCAACATGCTGGCCCCTGCCAAAGCGCAGGGCATCTTCCCCAACTTCACGCCGTCGCAGGATTACCCCATGCCCATGATCGCCACCCAGGACATCGGCGTGTTAGCGGCCGAATGTTTGCTCGCTCCCCAGGCGGAAACGATTGACCTGGTGGGCCCCGCGTACTCCATCCGGCAGCTCGCGGAAAAGCTGGGCAGTGCCCTCGGCAAGCAACTTCAGATTGTGGACATCCCACCCGAACAGCACGTGGGCGCGATGCTGCAGGCGGGTATGTCGGCGCCATGGGCCGAAAGCTTCGCAGAAATGTATGCAGCCTTTGGTGCCGGCAAGGTAACACCCAAGGGCGACCGTCTCGTCCAAGGCACCACGACGCTCGAGGAGGTCATCAAGGCCCTCGTTGGCTGAAGTGGTGATCGAAGCGTCTGACGGGAAGCGTTATTCCAGGATCCGAACTCGACTCATGACGCTATGGCCGCAGTTGACGAGGCCGAAAGCGTGGCGGCAGACCAGCAGGGTGAACCTCGCGGAGTATTGCGAATCACCCCATCGTCGACGTCCTGCGCGAACGCTTTGACTTGGCGCTGCGCGCTGGGCCCCTCGAAGACTCAAACTTGGTGGTGACGCGCTTGCTGCTGAAGGAAGCAGCGAAATCCGCCCCGATCACGCGCCAGAGCAGCCCAGCTTCGCCGGGCCTTAATGAACGTCGCCCTGGGACGTAATGCACGGGTATCGGCCTGTGAAACACCTTCTAACCTTACCGAGGCAGGCCAATGTGGTCTTGCATGAACTCAACAACGCGTTGAGTGCCGTCACCGCGTTCGGCCGATTCGCCCAAGAAGCACTGCCGAAGGATCACGTCGCGGAGCCGGATCTTGAGCGAGCCATGAGAGCGGTAGGCCGCGCCGGAGTCCTCGTCGCCAAGCTCGGCGAATTGTTCGCCGATGGCGAAGAGAGCATCGGTGACAAGGTAACGTCTGCCGTCTGGGCCGTGCGCGAGCCTAGCGCGCTGCCCGCCAGTACCACCAGCCCGTTGGCAAAAACGACCGCAACGGGTGAGCACACTGGCGCCCCCCTGCGCGTCCTCATGGTGGAAGACTCCGAGCTCGACGGAGCACTCATAGCCCGCCACTTGAGCGAAGCCTTTCGTGAATGCTTCGTTCGCCGTGTCGACAACGCTGAGGCCCTAGAAGAACACCTGCGTGACCAACCGTGGGATCTGCTCATCTCGGATCACCAAATGCCTAACTTTGATTCCAGCCAAGCCCTCAGCTTGCTGCAGGCCTCCGGGCAGGACATCCCCTTCATCATCGTTTCTGGGTCCATTGGCGAAGAGCGCGCCGTTGCCGCCTTGCAATCCGGAGCGGACGATTACGTGCTCAAGCAGAATTTGAGGCGGCTAGTGCCGGCCGTCGAACGCGGATTGCGAGAAACCGCCGCGCGTGGCGAAAAAAGAGCTGCAGAACGCGCTCTGCACGAAAGCGAAGAGCGGTTGCGCAAGAGCGAACAGCGGTTTCAGGACCTGTTCGAGTTCGCGGCGGACGCCATCGTCAAATGCAATCCCAGCGGCACAATCCTCTTGGTCAACCAACAAACCGAACAGATTTTCGGTTACTCGCGGCAAGAGCTAGCGGGACAGAACATCGACTTGCTCCTGCCAGCCCATCAAACCGCTCGGGGCATTTCGCTCGCGCAGCAATCCGCAGACGCGCTTGCAGCGGAGGCACATCCCACAGAATCCCAGCAAACAGCGCGTAGAAAGTCCTCATCTGAGTTTCAAGCGGATGTCCGAGCCGGCGTGATTCATGCTCCCGATGGCCTCCTTTTGACTTTCACCATTCGCGACATCACCGCGCGCCTCGAGTCAGAAGCTGCCCTGAGGCAATCGCTTCATCGCCAGCAGGTGTTGCTGCAAGAGGTGCACCATCGAGTCAAAAACAATCTTCAGATTATTTCCAGCATCCTGGCCCTCCAGGCGAGTCAGACGCTCGATGTGTCGGTCCATAAGGTTCTGTTCGACAGCAATCTGCGGATTCGGTCCATCGCGCTGATCCACGAAATGCTGCAGGATTCGACGCAGTTCGGCCGCGTGGAATTTGGCTCCTATGCGCGGGCCTTGATTTCCCACCTAGTTCGCAGCTGCGAGCTAGGGAGTACGACAAGCCTAGAGCTGGATTTGGAGCCCGTGGAACTCAACGTGGAAACGGCCATGCCCTGCGGCCTCATTCTGAACGAGCTGGTCACGAACGTGTTCAAGTACGGTCACTCGGACGGCACTCCCGACCGGCTACGCGTCTCAGTGACTTCACGGCCAAAAGGAGGTCTGTGTTTGACCGTGGAAGATTCCGGAGCCGGCTTGCCTCCAGACTACAATATAGAGACCGCACAGTCCTTGGGCATGCAACTCGTGAATACCTTGACCCAACAGCTCAAAGGCCATCTTGAGGTCCAAACGCGGCCAAGAACTCGTTTCACTCTCACCTGCCAGGAGCTCGAGTATGCGGAACGTTGAAGCCCTGAGCGCCCCTGAGTCGAAACCTCTGGCGCGCGTCCTGATCGTCGAAGACGAAGCCATTATTGCCCAAGACATCCGTAACCGCTTGGTGCGGCTCGGGTATGACGTGGTCGGCATCGCGGATTCGGGCGCCAGGGCGTTCATCCTCGCTGCCGAAACTCAGCCGAATCTGGTGCTCATGGACATCGTGATTCAGGGGCCGCTCGACGGCGTCCGAACCGCAACCGAACTCATGCGCCTCATGGATGTGCCGGTCATCTTCCTAACAGCGCTCTCTGACAACGCCACGCTGCAGCGGGTGAAGGAGTTTGGTCCCTACGGATATCTGATTAAGCCGTTCGTGGAACACGAACTCCACATCGCGGCGGAGTTGGCGTTGCACCGACACAAGAACGATGTTCAGCGCCGCCTGTTACGCCAGGCCGAGCTCGAAAAGCAGGCAAGCCTCAGCTTGGTCAACGCCACGCTGGATGCGCTCGAGGCGCGCGTAGCGATCGTCGACGCCCAAGGCACGATCGTCGCTACCAATCGTGCATGGCGGGAGGCTGCCGCCAACTATGGGGCGGACATTCAAGCCACGTGTGAAGGCCAGAACTACCTGACTGTTTGCGAAGGCACTGAGGACGGGGAGCGCGTTCTAATTGGATTTAAGGAGTTACTGTCCGGCGCCATCCCTCGCCTCGAGTTCGACTATCCCTGCCACTTTGGAGAGGACAGAAGCTGGTGGACCTGCTCAGCTAGTAGGCTCAGTGTCGGCGCTCAGAACCAATTGGTTGTCGCGCATCACAATGTGACGCAGTCGAAGCTGAGTGAGCTCGCAAGAGCCGAAAGCGAGCAACGATATTGTCAGGTTCTCGACGCAATTTCCGATCTCGTTGTTGTCAGTGGCCCTGGGGCGCAGCTCATCATGGCCAACCGGGCGTACAGAGAGCTGCATGGCCTAGGGCTCAGTGCCCATCCTGCGGGAGAAGCGGGCATAGCTGGCAAGTTGCATGAGCGGTTGTTTCGCGAGCACAAGCCTGTATTCGCAACAGGGGAACCGCTTGACATCGCAGATGAGAGGGTCGAAACCCACGACGGCAGCGTTGTGCATTTGCACACAGTGCGCTCACCCATCGTCAACCCCGAGGGCGAGATTACGATGGTCGTGGGGGTGTCTCGGGATATCACTGAACGCAAGCACATGGAGGCTCAGCTGCGCCTCGCGGATCGGATGGCGTCCGTGGGTTCGCTCGCAGCCGGCGTTGCGCACGAGATCAATACGCCGGTGCAGTTCGTGAGCGATAGTGTGCATTTCGTCAAGCAGGCCACTTCGGATCTACTGGCTTTGGTCGAGAAAATTCGGAAGGTGGAGAGCGAGGCCCTGCAAGCAGTCCTGAGCGCCGCGGAAGATGAGATAGACCTGAGCTACCTCGTGGAACACATGCCGAGTGCGGTAGAGCGTGCCGTCGACGGCCTTGAACGAATCTCGACAATCGTAAAATCCATGCGTGAGTTCGCGCACCCTGATCAGAAGGAGGCGATGCCCGCGGATATCACCCGGGGCCTACGGAGCACCTTGATCATTGCCCGAAACGAGTTCAAGTACGTTGCGGACGAGGAGATGAACCTGGGCGAGCTACCTAACGTGGTTTGCCATGTGGGAGATCTCAATCAGGTGTTCTTGAATCTCATTGTCAACGCCAGCCATGCCATGGCCGATGTGCACCAAGTGACAGGGCAGCGTGGAGTGCTCGGCGTCCGTTCCTGGCAGGAGGGCGAGCAGGTGGTCATTTCCATCAGTGACACCGGCAACGGCATTCCAGAAGAAATTCGCCCGCGCATCTTCGATCCCTTCTTCACGACCAAGGAGGTGGGAAAAGGGACCGGCCAGGGGCTCGCCATCGCGCGCCATATCGTGGTGGATAAGCACGGCGGCAAGCTCTCGTTCACCACCCAAGCTCAGCAGGGGACGACGTTCTTTATTCGACTCCCCATCCATGGCTGCGGCAAGGGGGCGACGTGAGAGAGCTCAGCGCTTATTGGCTCGGCTAATGGGCCAGCTCCCAGAGGTTGCGGGCCGGGTGAGCTGGGACAACTCAGCCAGCGCCGCCGTGGCCTTCTCGACTGCCCGGGCAATCACCTCCGCATCGCGACGGCAGCAGCTCTCTGGCTCACAGTCCTCGACCACGAAGCCCGCGTAAAGTCGGATGCACGACAGCGCATTGTTCAGCTCGTGGATCTTATCGCTCACGTCTGAAATCTCGGAGCGCACAGCTTCATCCCTCCGATCTTCCAGTGATACCGCTTGTTGGGTGGCCGAATGAGGGCGTTTAGACTGGGTCATGGCTCGGGTCTTGGACGGGTTGGGGTTATCTAACTGAACGGCACAACCCCCGCGAAAGTTGAGAACCGATTCGCAGAACTTCTGCGCCAGGCACCGCCCGGCCGCTGGCGCCTCGAATTTATTCACAAGGAACTCCGGCTTAGGCCCGTATCCGGCTCAGGCCCGTACAACGTGAATTTAGCTAGAAAAAACGCGATCTTATCCAAGTGGTGCATGGCCGGAACTAGGGTTGACGGTGCCCTCGGATAGCCATAGCCTGATTAACCAGCGGCTGCTTTCTTGCAGGTTGAATCGGCTTCCAAATATGCAGCCTCCACAGAGTGAATCAGAAACACCGCCCGGGACGGTGTTTCTCGTAGACGATGACGACGCCTTGCGCGAGGCATTCGAGCGGTTGTTGCGGCGTGAAGGCTTCAAAGTGTTTTCGTTCAGTGCGGCCCCCGCACTCATCGAGGCGCTCGGGCACCACGCTGCCGACGTGATCGTCAGCGATATCAACATGCCGGGCATGAACGGGATCGAGCTGCTGGGGCAAGTTCGCAGCCAAAACCTCGATCTGCCTGTGATCCTGGTCACGGGTGCGCCGGAGCTAGAAACGGCAATACGAGCCGTCACGTTTGGCGCGTTTCGCTACCTCACCAAGCCCGTGGATCCGGCAGAGTTCGTGCAGACCGTGCGGCATGCCGAGCGAATGCATCGCCTCGCGACGGTGCGACGCCAAATCCAGGACGTCATGGCGGGCGAGTCGCTTGCGCTCGGCGATCGTTCCGGGCTGGAGGTCCGTTTCCTCGTGGGCCTGGAGAAGCTCTTTCTCGTCTACCAACCAATCGTGGATTGGAAGCAGAAGAAGATCTTCGCTTACGAGGCACTCATGCGCTCCGCTGAGCCTTCTTTGCCCCACCCCAAAGCTCTTTTAGACGCCGCAGAACGGCTGGAGAGCACGCACACGCTGAGCAGGAGAGTGCGCGAGCTAGCCCACCAGGCCAGAGAGACCCTGCCCGAAGAGATTCATCTATTCGTCAATCTGCATCCGAGTGACCTCAGCGATGTGAGCTTGTTCGAGGCGCCCCCGAGACCGATGAACAGCTCTCGCATCGTCTATGAGGTGACCGAACGGGCGCGTCTCGATGAAGTGGCAGACGTGCGCCATAAGGTCGAGCAGCTGCGCCAGCTTGGCTACCAAGTAGCTGTGGATGATATCGGAGCGGGCTACGCCGGATTAACGTCCTTGGTGCAGCTGGAACCGGAGTTTGTCAAACTGGATATGGAGCTCGTACGCGATATTGACCAGCATCCGACCAAGCAACGCCTCGTGCACTCAATGGTGAGTCTCTGCCAAGGGCTGGACATGAAGGTGATTGCCGAAGGGGTGGAGACAATGGCGGAGCGGGATACCGTCCTTTCTTTAGGATGCAATTTGCTGCAAGGTTACTTTTTCGCCAAACCGACGGCGCGCTTTGGTGAGGCGGTTTGGTAGGGGGCTTTTGTCATGGGTGAAACCGTTACCGTGTTGCTCGTCGAAGACAACGAGGTGGACATCGAGGCAGTGCAGCGAGCGTTTCAGCAGCAGCGAATCGCCAATCCAATCCGTGTCGCCCGCAACGGCGTCGAGGCTCTGGAACTCCTCCGCAAGCCAGCACCCGCAGGCATAGCTAGGCCTTTTCTCATTTTACTGGACCTCAATCTGCCACGCATGGACGGCCACGAGTTTCTGGCCGAGCTCCGCGCCGATCCGCGGTTGCAGGATAGCATCGTGTTCGTGCTCACCACCTCCAAGAGTGATGAGGACAAAATCAAGTCGTATGATCTTCACGTTGCCGGCTACTTGGTCAAGAGCCAAGTTGGCCCCGGATTTCTGAACTTAGTTGATCTGCTCGATCGCTACTGGCGCATCGTGGAGTTTCCCCCGGTGCATTGAGGCGTCGTGGTGTTTGAATAGGCAGTTTTGGGTTATCGGTGTCAGAGCAAAAGCCGTCCTTATTGATCGTTGACGACAATCCAGTGGACCGCGAAGCGGTGATGCGGCTGCTAGGTAACACCTTTGAGATCGTCGAGGCCGACGGCCTGAGCCGAGGGCTCAGCCTCTTCGATCAAGTCGACCCAGACTGCGTGCTCCTGGATTATCTTTTGCCCGATAGCACGGGCACTGAGGCGTTGAGCGCGTTCGTTGAGCGTCGAGCGGCTGTGGTGCTGCTCACCGGTCAAGGTAATGAGCTGGTGGCCGTCGAAGCGATGAAGCTTGGAGCGCAGGATTACCTCGCGAAAAAAGCGCTTTCCCGAGAGAACCTGATCAGAGCCATCCAAGGTGCCATCGAGCGAAGAACGCTCAACACCGCCCTCCAGCAAAGCCGCGCCTACAGCCGAGCGCTCTTAGAGGCCATCCCGGATATCATCTGTCGCTTCAGCCCTGAGGGCAAATACATCGATTATATCGTGGGCAACAATGCCATCCCGCCCAGCCCTGAGCTCAACGTCGTCGGGCGCGCCCTCGGAGAGGTGGGTCCGGAAGCCGCGGCCTTGACGCTGCAGCGTGGGCTGCAAGAACTCTTTACAGAGTCCGAGGCGCGAACAGAGCCCAAGGCGCGAGCCGCCCAGTTCAGGGTGATGGCCGCAGATGGCCAACAACGCAGTTACGACGTCCGCATGGCGCGCTCCGCAGAGAACGAGGCCATTGCAATCCTGAGGGATGTCACCGAGCAGCGTGAGCTGGAAGAAAAGCTCCGTGCAGGCCAACGGTTGCAAGCGGTGGGCCTGCTTGCCGGCGGCATTTCCCATGACTTCAACAACATTCTCACCGTCATCCAGAGCTATGCCGCCTTCTGGCTCGATCAGCTCAAGGAGACAGATCCGGCCTATGCGGATGTTAGGACTATTTGCGATGCGGCCGAGCGAGCCGCAGGCTTAACGCGGCAGCTGTTGGCCTTCAGCCGCCAGCAGGTGCAGCAGCTAGCCTCGCTCAGTCTCAATGATCTCGTTCAGGGCCTATTGCCGATGCTCCAGCGCCTGATCGGCGAGGCGACTCAGATCAAGGCAGCCTTAGCCGAAGATTTGTGGCTGGTCGAAGCCGATGCTTCCCAGATTGAGCAGGTGCTTTTGAACCTGGCCATCAACGCACGCGACGCGATGCCTGATGGCGGCACGCTCACTCTGGAGACAGCAAATATCCACGTTGGCGGCGAGTATTCAAGTACCAAGGACGTCGAGGTGCCGCCGGGAGAATACGTGTTGATCGCCGTCACCGATACCGGCACAGGGATGGATGAGCCAACGAGGCTCCACTTGTTCGAACCCTTTTACACGACCAAGGGGCCAGGTAAGGGAACCGGACTAGGGCTTTCGACGGTGTACGGCATCATCACGCAGAGCCATGGTTTTATCTGGGTTTATAGCGAGCCCAATCACGGCAGCACCTTCAAGATCTACCTTCCAAAGACGTCGCGGCAACGAGCTAGCCTCGCGGTGCCGGCACGAGTGGCTTCAGAATCTGGCTCTGAAACGATTCTCTTAGTGGAGGACGACGAAGATGTGCGCGCTGCCGCCGTGCGCATCCTGGAGAGAGGTGGGTATCAGCTCATTGTCGCCGGGAGTGGGGACGAAGCACTCCGCCTTTTCTATGAAGGGGACACGCGTTCCCGGGTTCAGCTGCTGCTGACGGATGTGGTCATGCCCAACATGCTTGGCCCCAAGCTTGCTGAACGCCTGCGCCAAACTTCCCCAGACCTTCCGGTACTGTACATGTCTGGGTACACCGACGGCTCTGGCGTCCATCAAAGGGTCGCGGGAGATCGTACGCTGTATCTGCAAAAGCCGTTTTCCCCACAAAACATGCTGGCTGCCGTTCGGCAGGCCCTCGACCAACCTGCGAACGAAGCCTTATGAAGCTATTCATTCAATCCGACGAGGCTCGCAGCGAGCTGCTCGAGTCTGCCATCCGGCGCGCCCCTATCGGCCTCATCATTCAGCGGCTGGAACGCGAGGGCGATATGGGGTCACTCCTCCAGCTGTTTGCCAATGAGGCAGCTGATGAAGCCACCGGTCAAAAATTGTCCCAGGACGACGGTAAGACTTGGAGCGAAGTTTCTCCAGATCTGGCGGAGTCACCCTTCGGCAGAATGTTCCAAGCCATTCTAGAAACCGGCGAGCCTGCGACCTGGGAAATAGAATACGGCGATTCGCGCTTCGCGCCCAAGTGGTGGCGGGGTTCGGCACAGCGCATCGCTCCTAATACCTTACTCACCGCATTTCAAAACGTCACAGCCGAGGTGCAGGTTCGGGAGCAGCTGAAGGCCGAACGAGAACGCCTCGCTATCGCCGTGGCCAATCTCGAGCGCTCCAACAAGGAGCTGGATGATTTTGCCTATGTGGCTTCGCACGATCTCAAGGCGCCGCTGAGAGATGTGCAGAACCTTGCCAATTGGATCCGAGAAGATGCCGCGGCGTTGCTGCCGCCCGCTTCCCTGCGCCACTTTGAGGTGCTCGAGCAACGGCTGCGGCGCATGGAAAAGTTGCTGGACGACCTCTTGGAGTACTCCAGAGCGGGCAGGAAGTTCGAAGCTGCGGAGCCCTTCCGCCTAGAGCAGCTGCTTGAAGAAATCTTCGCGATGTTGCCACCGCCTCCGGGTTTCACGATCCACAAGCCAGCCACGGAGCTTGAGCTCAGCACGCCCCGCGTGCCCCTCAGGCACATCATCCAAAATCTGGTGGGCAACGCCCTCAAGCATCACGATCGCGAGCAGGGCTCGATCTCCGTCGAAGCTAAGCTTGAGGGCAGCTTTGTGCGGATCGAGGTCGCCGACGACGGCCCTGGCATTCCCGAATCTTCCCAGAAAAAGGTGTTCGACTTGTTTACCACCTTGAGGCCACGGGATGACGTTGAGGGAAGCGGCGTGGGCCTGGCCATCGTCAAGAAAACCGTCGAAGCGTTCGGAGGCAGCATCCGCATCCAGAGCCTTGGGGAGCGGGGTTGCGTCGTGAGCTTCACCTGGCCCCTCAGCTGGTCCGCCGGCGAATAGTCCCGGCCGACAGAGCCCTACTTCCGTGAGTGGACCGCTAATGAGTGCGGGCGGACGTGCCGTACGGGTGAATTCAATGACAAATCGGAATTCACGAAGGGGTTGACCCAGGTGAAACATATCTTGTTCGTTGATGATGAGCAGCCGATCCTTGATGGGCTTCGCGATCTTCTGCGCAAGGAGCGACGTCAGTGGGATATGGTCTTTGCCCTGGGCGGGGTAGCGGCGCTTGAGGAGCTCGAGAAACGCCAGTTTGATGTGGTTATCTCGGACATGCGGATGCCTGGCATGGACGGTGTTGCGTTCCTTCAAGCCGTCAAAGAGCGACACCCAGCAGTGGCGAGAATTGTGCTCTCCGGACATGCTGAGCAGGATATGGTGCTGCGTGCGCTGCCAGTGGCTCATCAGTACCTGGCCAAGCCTGCGCAGGCAGATTCACTACGCGCCGTCATACAGCGCGCTTGCGAATTGCGCGACGTGCTCGTGGATCCCAAGATTCGCGAGCTCGTTGGAAAGCTCGATAGTTTGCCCTCGTTGCCAGCAAGCTATTGGGAATTAACTCGCGCTCTAGCTAATCCGGATGTTTCGCTCGCCGAGGTCACGAAGATTGTGGAGAATGATCCAGGGCTTTCGGCCAAGGTGCTCCAGATAGTCAATTCCGCTTTCTTCGGACTTCCGCAGAAAACGGCCTCGATTGGCCGAGCCGTGAGCTATCTAGGCCTGCAAACGATCAAAGCTGTGGCGGTGTCCGTTCAGGTGTTCGCGGCTGCTGGTCAATCTACGGAGGTTCAAGGGTTTTCCATCGAAGCCTTCCAAGACAATGCTCTCCTTGTTGCAGAAATTTCAAAACAGATCGTGCGGAACGGAACGCGGAGTGAGGACGCGTTCACAGCCGGGCTCTTGCGTGACACGGGAAAGCTCATTTTGGCTTTCTCTTCTCCGCAGAAGTTTAGCGAGGCGATTGCCGAGGCCGCCGCGACAGAACGAGCGCTCTGGGTAGTGGAGAAGGAAATTTTCGGGGTGTCGCACTCGGATGTCGGAGCGTTCTTGCTTGGAACTTGGGGCCTTCCGCTGCCGATTGTCACCGCAGTCGCCTTCCACCACACGCCCGAAGCGGCGCTTTCGGGCGATGCAGATCTCATCATTGCCGTGCACGTCGCCGACGCCCTGGTGGAGAGTGTTTCGTCGCCGCACCGCTCCGTGGCCACAAGTGCGCTGGACGTGTCCGCGCTCGAGAAGTTGGGCGTTGGCGCGGAGCTCCAGTCCTGGCAGGAGAAGGCCACTCAAATCATGCAACGGAGAACAGGCAAAACATGAATTACTCCCAAGTTCTCCAGGCCGAGCTGCGAGGCACGCCGTGAACGCTAAAGCCAAGCCGCGGATCCTTTGCATCGACGATGAGCCCAAGGTGCTTGAAGGGTTGGCGTTGCACCTCGGGCGGCGTTTCGACGTCGTGAGCGCCCAGGGTGGGGCTCAGGCGTTGGAAGCGATTCAGGCAGAGGGCGTGTTTGCCGTTGTGATCTCTGACATGCGCATGCCTGGCATGAATGGAGCGCAGGTCCTGGCAAAGATCCGCGAGCTTCGACCGGACTCAGTGCGCATGCTTCTCACGGGCCAAGCGGACTTGGAGTCCGCAATCTCGGCGGTGAATGAAGGTCAGCTCTTTCGGTTCTTAACCAAACCATGCCCCCCGCCATTGCTGCTCGCGGCTGTCGAAGCTGGCGTGGAGCAGTATCGGCTGATCACGAGCGAACGGGTGCTCCTCGAGCAAACTCTGCACGGAAGCATCAAGACCTTGGTGGATGTTTTGGCGTTGACGCACCCCTTGCCGTTCGGGCGTGCCATGCGGGTGAAACAGCTGGTGAGTGAGCTCGCCGAGAAGCTCGTATTGCAAGAGCGTTGGCAAGTAGAAGTGGCAGCCATGTTGTCACAGTTGGGCGCCGTCGCTCTGCCGGGCGAGACGGTGGAAAAGGTGTTTCGGGGTCAAGTCTTGAGTCGCGACGAAGAAGCGATGGTAGCTCGCATGCCGATGGTGACAGAGCAGCTGCTAGCTAACATCCCACGGCTCGAGCTGGTGCGTGCGATTCTTCTAGGTCATACTTCGGCAAAGGGGCTGAATGAGGCGGAAAAGGCAATTGTTCTGTCAGGCGTTCAACTCTTGCAGGTGGCTTTGGACTTTGACGCCCTGATCGCCGAGGACAGCAACGTAACGCTCGCTCTCGGTAAAATGCGCGGGCGTGTCGATCAGTACGAAGCGCGAATCCTCGACGCGCTGACGGAGCTTCGCACCGAAAAAGGGCCGGAGTTTGAAATCAAGGAGCTCGCTTTGAGCTCGCTTCGGATCGGGATGGTGCTCGCGGAGGATCTGCGGATGACAGAGGGGATGCTGCTAGTCGCCCGCGGTTACCAAATCACCGGCGGCTTCCTCGAAAAGGTCCACAACTTTCGCCCGGGCTCGGTGAAGGAGCCCGTCTCCGTGTTGGTGCGGGTAGCCAAGCTGTAGCGCCTGTCCCTCGAAATGACCGTTAGCCATTGCGGAAGGGGACAACGTCGCCTTAGCTGAAGCCACGGCGCGGCTGAGCGCCGATCTTGCTGCCATGCTTGAGTGGTTTGAGAAGGTCGAACCGACTGAGCGTTCAGAGCAGCGGCCTGCCATCATTTCGACAACAACAAATAATCGATGTCGCCGAAAGGGCCCGTCTGACGCGTCCACACCAAGTAAAGCTTGTGGAGTCCGGTGGCTCCGGTCAGGCTGGTGTCCACGGTGGCGTATGTCTCCCAAGCGCCTGTGGCGGGGACATGCAGCGTGCCGACGAGAGGCCCAGTCGCGCTGTCGAGGCGCAGCTCGATATCGCCGGTGTTCTTCTGACTCGTGACGCGAGCACTCACCTTCGTGACGCCCGTAAAATCGAGCTCTCCATAACCAGCCCAGGCATCTGAGGCCGGAACGCCTCCCAACTTCGTGCCAGAGCCACCGCGGAGCGTGAACAGGCCTGGGCTGCGTTCGACCAATGACTCCGCCTCGATCCGCTGAAGTCCGGCATACTTTTCAAGAGCGGCCCTCACCGGGAACCAGCCATTTTCAGCCGGTACATCGATGACTTCGAGAGTCGGGGAGGCGAGCACAAAGGAAGGATAGCCGCTGCCTGGGTAAGCGCGGCCAATGACGTTGAGGCCCCACATGCGGTCACCGAGCACTGGGTCGTTGAGCTGGAATGTGCTGCTCCACAGCTTCAACACTTCAGTGCCGGCCGTGTCCATCCTTCCAGCGAGCGAGGGGGCGAGCAACGTCACCACGCGAAGCTTGAGCCCAACGCTTGCCAACTCGTCCACCCACCACTCCTGGTATTCCGACATGGACCGACACGCGGGACAGTCGACGGCGGCCATCTCCACCAGGAGGTACGTGCCCGCAAGATCGTGCAACCGCACGGCCTCCCCACACGCATCCTTAAAAATGCCATCGGGAAGCTGCTTGCCAACAGCAAGCGAATAGTCGCCCGTGTAGGCTGGGGGGTCTGCCTTTGGCCAGCCGCAGGCATACTTGGCGGGCGGTACTAGGGGTGCATCCTCCCAGGCAAGTTCATGACCCGCCACGAAAGTACCGTTGACCTCTGCAGTGGCGATAAACGGGGTTTCAAATTGTGTCTGGTTGTTCCAGCGGACGCTGCTCGTATCCGCCTGCGCTGTGCCTTGCAAAAACATGGGACTATGCGACGCGCGATACCAAGCCCCCTTCCCATAGCCAAGCAACTCGATACTCGGCGGGAACTGGCCAAACCACTGCAGGTAACACGATAGCCCGCTCACCAACGTGGCCTCTGCTCGATAGACCACCTCGCACTCCGGGCACACCCAAGGGCCGGGGTGGATCTCGACGCCTTTATAGGAGCGAGTGTAGGTACACGCCGACGCACCCGCGGCCAGCGAGGCAGCATCCGGTGAGACCACCCAGGTTGCCTCCCCCTCTAACGTTGAGCGCTCTTTCAGGTCTCTAGGGGGGCGTCCCGCAGCAAGACCTGTATCCCGCACGGCTGGGCGCATATAGGCAGCAACGAGCCCACTGGTTTCGCCGCCCGAAGAGGATTGCGAAGAGGACGGCGAGTTCGGAGCTTGGGAGCTGGTGCCCGTGGTCATGGCAGCGCCACCGGTTGCGGGCGCAGCGCCGGGTTGTTCGCTGCCGCAAGCGGCCAAGCACGCTAGGCAACCAGCAGCACTCAACTTGCTCCAATTCACGCTTGCCACCACGCCCCTCATGTAGGAGCTTCTAGACCGCGAGAGGGATTCCGTCAAGCGCGCCTCGCCATCAGAAGAAAGTCCCAATGAGCCGTTTCCCACCACGCCCAACATCTTCGCTGCTCCTCGGCATCGGCTTCGTTGCAGCCACAGCGGCATGCGGATCGGGCGGCCCTGAACTCCCGCCCGAGCTGCTGGTCGCTATCGCTCAAGCGCGCCCTGTCGCTCCGGCCTCAGATTATCCCCATCTGCCTTACGGCGCGGAGCCTGGGGATACGCTGGAAAACGCGTGTTTCAAGGAGGCTTGGCTCAATCCTGTAGAGGCGAAATTCGAACCGGCCCAGTTGGAAGAGGTTTGCTTCTCCCGGTTCTACAATCCGAGTGGCAAGTCGAGCCCACGGGTGCTCCTGATCAGCACAGGTGCGCTCTGGTGCTCGGCCTGTCGGGCGGAGTGGGG
>Ga0163151_10003695_pt1 | contig 21642 bp, 11 predicted proteins | sample OliLakLV19MP5IB2_FD_145596 | JGI IMG/M metagenome (GOLD analysis project Ga0163151, IMG submission 145596) | Freshwater microbial mat bacterial communities from Lake Vanda, McMurdo Dry Valleys, Antarctica - Oligotrophic Lake LV.19.MP5.IB-2 | ecosystem: Environmental > Aquatic > Freshwater >... | reverse complement strand
GCGGGAGAATATCTGGTGGCGATGCCGCAGCGGCAACGGCAGATGGAAACGCTCGACTTGCGGGCGCCCGCGGCGCCGGCGCCGGCGCCGCGGGCTAGCGGCCCAGCCGAAGTCGTGGAGGACGATCCCACGTTTGAGAACGACCATGATGGCGTGGCCCAAGCGGCCGTTTTACTGGCGGCGGCCCGGGCCGCGTTTCCATTCTGCGAAGAATGTGCGCGCCACGCCGCAATGGAGATGCAGGCGGCGCAACAATGAAAGAAGAACTACGGCGAATACTCTGGCCGAAAGGGCATCGGGCCGATATCTGGGCGATCGTGGACGCCGCGCAGGATCAGCAGGTTTATTGGACGTTGACAAACTCGTTCCTTCCGCATAGCTGCCTGTTCGCGGGTGCGCTGCCAGAGGCCCTGGAGATGGCGGCCCCCTACCTGGTGCAACTCGACCCGGAAGACAAATTCACCGCCTATCTGGCCAAGAACCTGCGACGTAACGTGGCGATATTCCTGCAATCAGATTCCTCACTGCGTGAGTTACGCCGCCATCTGCGAACGTTCCTGACAGTGAGAGACACAAGCGGGCGGCGCATGTTATTCCGATATTATGATCCGCGCGTGCTGCGTGTCTATTTGCCGACGTGCAACGCGTTGGAACTGCAAACCGTCTTCGGGCCGGTGACATCGTACTGGACCGTATCCGATGAGCCAAATTCGTTGACGCAGTTCGAGTTCCGCGGGAAGGGGTTACGAGTTATTCCGCAGCCGCTGGGCGCGATGGTAGCGGCGGGGGAAGAAATGGCGCCGGTGATTGTGCCCGCGCAGAACGTCATTGCCGTGCCCAAGGGCCGGACGGCCCACCACCGTGTGCCGGTCCTTTTGCAGGGAGCGGGACGAGGCGGCGTCCTGCGCCGATCTTCAACGGCGCTGCGATTTTTCCGCACGGTTACCGCGGCGGAAGAACTGCCGTTTCCGGGCGACGCCTACACGATTCCTCCGGCAAGTTTGGAGCCGGACATCACTGTCTACGCCGAAGCCGCGACTGCCGCCGAGGTAACGCTGACGCTCGAATTGGCGCGCGGCGGAACGGCGGAAACGAAGATCCTGGCGGTGGAGTTGACGCTCGATTGCGGAGCGGCGGAGATCTTCGTGGGCGCGACCGAGGGAACGCGAAGGCGCGTTGCGGTGAATCCGGTGGAGCCGCGTTCATTTAAGGGCCGGCTCACACTCCGTTCCGCTCCCGGCGGGCCGGCGTTGACGCTCTTCCAATCGGAAAATTCGACCACGGGTTATGAACTCGCCGACGGCTTCAGCTTTGACGCACCGAATGCCCCCGCCTCCTTTTGGGTGCAGGGCGCGGCTGTCAGCAAAACGCCCGGCGACGCTTTGCTCGAGTTGTTTGTCGAGGGCAGCCAGATTGCCGGCGGCAGTTGCCCGGTGACCGTCGTTTCGATGACACCGGTGAGCGCCGAAATTCCCGGCACTCCATCGAAGGCGAGGCGCGTGCCGGAGGCTTCGCTGGCCGACTTAACGAGCCTGAATCCGCTGATATTGTTGGCCGGCGCGGCGGATTCCGGAAACGCGGTGCGGCTGCGGACAACAGTGGCGCCGGGTGGCGCCGCGCTGCGTTGGACGTTATCCAGGGCTGCCGATGATGCCGCCGCCATTCGCGAACTATCCGCCAATCCATTGCCCGCGCTGCAACAGAATGGAGAGTTCGCGGAGTTATTGACCGACGCGGCCGGCACGTTTCATTTGCGCGCCGAGGCGGGCGATGCGGAAGGCTGGGGCGGTCCGGCCGTCGAAATTGAAATTACGCTGGTTCACGCCGCGCTGACGGAAAATACGAGCAGCGTCAACGGCCGATTCTGCGCCTCTGCTCGCGAACCAGGCACGGATCAGTTCCGGCTGCACAGCGGCAAAGGCGGTGCTGTGAAGTTGGAGGCCGCCGTGACGCTGACCGGCGGCGGACCTCAGGGCGAACGAGGGCTGGAGGCGATTCACGGCGGGTGGATAAATAACATTGTCAGCGACAATGCCGGAGCCCGTTACAAGGGCGGTACGGCCGTTCACGCCAGCTACCATTACGACAATGCGGGGACGGACGCGGCAGTGGATTTCGATGGGGGTCCGATACTCGACGCGCCATCCGGCGAATCGCGCTGTCTGCCGGGCGGCAGTCCGAATGGACCAATGCAAGCGAAAGCCGGAGAACCGGTAGTTGTTAGCGCGCAAGCGTCGCCAACATCGAATTGGAAGGTTAAGAACGGTACCCTTACCATTGAGCAAATCTGGCGCTATTTGGAATGCCGGTCCTATCTGGCATTGTGGTCGGAACATGCGCCCGGACAGTTGGGAATTTTGCTGCGGACGGGCTGGTCCTTCACCGGCGACTACGCCTGCAATGCGACAAAAACGACGCGAACCATCGCACCGGCGCGACTGGCGTCAACGGGCGCAACGTCTTTTCCGGCGCTGATGCCGGGGGCGCGCACGGACATCGAAGCACATCCGCCGGCCAGTGGATGTCGAGGAGACGTATGATCGGCAAGACGATTGATCACTATTTGGTGTTGGAAAAACTTGGCACGGCCGAGACCAGTATGGTCTATAAGGCGCAGGATTTGAAACTGGACAGAGTGGTCTTATTGAAAGCCATTGAGGTTCCAGCGAATGATGCCGATGCGCTGACATCGTTTCAGAAAGAGACGCGGGCGGGCGTAACACTGAGTCATCCGAATATCTCGTCGATTTTTGACGTAATCGACGGCGAGGGCGGACGCTTTCTGATTTACGAATATCATCCCGGCGGGACATTGCGCGACCGGCTGAAGCGGGCCGCCACTTCCGGGGAAATGATCCCGATTGACCGTTGCGTGGAGTATGTGCTTGCCGTCGCGCAGGGACTCGCGGAGGCGCACCGGCATGGGATTGTACACCGGGATGTGTCCACGGAGAATATCGTGGTCACGCCGACGCACGCTGTGAAAATAACGAACTTCGGCAAGGCGCGCTTCGTTGATGGCCCGACATTCGCGGGCGGCGGGTCGATCACCGGATCGTTCGGCGCCTTCGTTCCGGAGAAGTTACAAGGTTCAGCGGTGGATCATCGCGGAGACATCTATTCGTTATCCGCGATTCTGTTTGAGTTACTAACTGGAGAGAGGCCGTTCCGGGCAAAGAACGCCGCCGCCTATTTACAGGAAGTGATTTACAACGCGGTGCCACAGATGGGCGAACTGCGTCCGGGGATTTCCGCCGGATTGCAGAAAATCGTCGAAAAAGGCATGGCCAAGAAGCCAGACGAACGCTATTCGACGATGGACCTGCTGGTGGAGGATTTGCGCGCTGAATTACGGGAGGGTCTGCAGCAGGCGGAACCGCTGCCGGAAGAACCGGCCATCGCTGTGCTGCCATTCAGCAGCGCGGGCGCGGACGAGACTCTGGCTACTTTCTGCGAAGGGTTGACCGAGGAGATCGCCTATCAACTGCAAAGCGTGGAAGGACTTCGGGTAGCGGCGAACACTTCCGCCGCGCGGTTCAAAGGGAAGACCGAAGACCTGCGAAAAGTGGGCGCGCAATTGAACGTGAATTTGCTGCTCGAGGGAAGCGCGCGCGCGGCCGGCGCCATCGTGCGGGTGATATGCAAACTCACCGACGCGGGCAGTGGCTATCAGGTGTGGTCGGAGCGGTTTGACCGCGATTTAACCAACACATTGGCCGTGCAGGATGAATTGGCGCAGACCGTGACGCGCGTGTTGCGCCAGCGAGTGGGCGGGGAGACGATTACAGCGGCGCCGGCCTCGCCGGTTTCGTCGAGCACGATGGCAGCGGAGATAACGGTCGTGCGGCCGCTGGTGATGGCCGACGTCTTGGCGGCGGCGAGGGGCTTGCTCTCGCCGCAAGAAGTGCTGGGAGGCGCCATTCGGGCGGCATTGCCGTTTTCGACTGATTCGGCCGACGCGCAGGTGGCGCTCGGGTACGCCTATTCGGTGCTGGGCAAGGCCCCGGGCGCGGCGGAGCAGGCGTTTCTGCGGGCTCTGGAGTTGGACCCGGCGCGGGTGGATGGGCTGACCGGACTGGCGACTCATGTGCTGGCGGCGCAAGGAAGAATGGGCGAGGCGGCCACGGTGTTGCAGAGGGCCGAAGCGGCTTCCCTGCGGACGATCCTGGCAGGCGGATGGCTGAAATTCTGGTGCGGCGATTTCACCGGCGCCGTTGGCCAGTGCCGGCAGGCATTTAAGGTCGATTCGAACGATCCGGAAGTCTATCTGCTGCTGGGGCGCTCTTATGCCGCGCTGAGGCAGTATCGAGAGGCGATCATCGCGTGCGGCCGTGGACGCGTGCTTGCGCCGGAAGATCCCCGGATCGCCGCCGCGCTCAGCTATTGTCATGGGCGCGCGGGCGAAGCTGACGAAGCGAACCGGCTGGCGGATGAGTTGGGGAGTCTGTCAAACCGGCGTTACGTTTCCGTGTTGGATGTGGCGATGCCGTACGCGGGCCTTGGGCTGGGCGAGTGGGTTACTTGCTGTCTGGAAAGGGCGCGCGAGGAGCGGCCGGTGGAGTTGTTGTGGTGGGATCTTTCGCCGGAATGGGCTCCGTACCGCTAGCCCATAACCCCAGTAACTCCGGTCCAAGCGGAAACCGTACACCGGCGCGGAACCCTCGCGAGCGGCGTCAATCACGCCGTATTTGGGCGCCGAAAGCCCCGGAATACCGGGCCCCCCCGGCCATCGATCCACCACCAGATTGCGGCCGCGATGAAACCCGAAAGGCTGAGCAGCGCGCCCAGCCACACGCTTCGCGGAGCGTAGCGGAATTCGATTGTGTGCCGGCCCGCGGGAACGCTAACGGCGAGCAATTTCCCATACGCTTCCAGGATTGGCGCGGGTTTGCTATCGACAGTGGCAGCCCATCCTGGCAGCACCGCGGAAGAATAAACCAGGATGCCGTCGCAGGCCATCGACGCTTCGACGCGTCCATATTCGGGACGAAGATCGGTCAGGTGGACAGTATCGGCGCGATTGCAGATGGATGGCGGCGCGGCGCCTTGCAGAGCGAAAACGTGATCCCGAAGCGCGGGCCAGCCGGGCGCGTAGCGGTCCGTCAGTTGGCCTTCCGTGATGCGCTCAAAGCTATGGGCGGTCCAAACCCAGGGAGCGTATTCGGCGGACTCCCAGACGCTCACGCCGCTCTTGCCGGTGAAGCGCCTTAGTTGGCCCGGCAAACGGGACGTTGGGCCGACGTGGTAACGCGCGCTAAGCAGTTGCGGCACTTCCGGACGCCAATGGTCGCGGAACATGTTGATACTCATCCCCACGTCGCCGTTCACCTGTTCGATGCCGTGCCAAGCTCCGAAATTCTTCGGGGTGATCGAAGAGTCAACGGTGATGCGGAAAGGCGTGCCGCGGCGTTGGGCGAGGAGGAAAGCGGCAACATCGTCATTGCTGGAGAGCGCCTGGAAATTCACGAAGCCCATTTCGCGATCGGGGAATCCCTTCGTGCTGTTGGCGCCGATTTCCGCGATGACTAATGCTGCAACCAAGAGCGTCTTGGCGCCCGTCTTCGCGCGCGTCAGGAGAATCACGCCTAGTCCAGTAACGAAGACCGCGAATTGAGCGAAGTTCGACTGAAGCACGGCCTTGGCCGGATCGAACAGGTACAGCGCCAAAAGCAGCGCAAACGCGCCTCCGCCGATCCGTGTGAGCCAAGTTCCCCACTCTCTATTGACCTTGCCGAGGCGTACCGCATCGAGCCCCATTGCCGCCAGAACGATCAGCGAAAAATGAACTCCGAGAATCAACATGGATGGATTTCGCAGTTTTTCGAACAACGGAAAACGAGCGAAAAAGATGCCGTGCAGCAGCGAGTCTTCGCCGATGGCGAGGAAGAGCGAAAAGACGGCGAGAAAGAGGAAGAGCCGCGCGTAAAGAGGGGCGCGATAGGCGGCGAAACCGATGGCGGCGAGTGCGGCCAGGCCCACGCCGAGAAACGGATTGAGCGCGGCGTCGCGATGAAATCCGTTCACGATAATTCCGGGAAGCGAAGCCGGATTCAGTGAGAAGTGACGATGCAGGAGGAATGGAATCTGTTGATCGAACGTCACCGGCTCCTTCGTATTGATGAACCGGTAAGCCACTCGCCAATACTCCGTGGCCGGAAGCGACTGCGCCGCGCTGAGCAGAAAAAAGAAGAGCCCAAAGAAGCCCGCTCCCACCGCGTAGCAGGCGACGCGGCGGCGCGTCAACCGGCGTTCAAAAAGCATGTAGGCGGTGACGCCGGCCACCGCTGTAAGGATAATTATCGGGGAACTGTGATGGCCGGACAGAACCGAGAATCCTCCGGCCGCACCGGCCAGCGCCGCGAAAACGAAACGCCCCGGCGCGCGAAAAAACCGCAGCCAGAAGAGGATGACGATGGGCAGGAAAATGGCGCCGTTGAGCATCTGCGGCCAGTCCACGGTCGCCATGAAGCCGCCCGCGCCGAAGGCCACGGCGGCAAGCGCGGCCACCGGCGGAACGAGTCGGATAGAGCGCAGCAGCGCGTACATCGCCCACGCGCCCAGAATGTGGATGAAGACGAAATAGCCATTGAGAATCGGCGTTTGCAGACGTCCGTGCGTCATCGGCAAAACGAATAAAACCCAGTTCAAGGGGAATGTGGCCCCCGGTAACGTTTGCCCGATTAGCGATTGGCCGGCCCAGTGAAAAGGGTCGAGCAGCGGGAAGTGCCCGCGATGCCATTCGCGAGCCTGCATCTGCAGCCAGGGCAAGACCTGATGAACAATATCATCGCCATTCATCCACGTAAATTGGCCGGAAAGGGTGATTTTCCAGAAGATGAGTATTACGCCCAGTGCGATCAACAGGGGGTAGACAAGGCGCGGCAAGTCAGGGCTCCTTAAACTCGAGGTGCTGGCGCGTTTTTACGTTGTCGAAGACTTGCTTCTTCCCGCTGGGCCACTCAATTTCGAGCTTGGCCATTGCCTGCTGCCCGAGTCCGAACACGAGGGCCAGATCGCTTTGGCTGCAATACGTGGAGCCGCTGTGAACCGTCTGCCATTGGCGTCCGGACGCCGACGTGATACGAACTACGGCGCCGAGCGCGGAAGCCTTGCCTCGCAAGCGGAGGGAAAGATAATTATTCTTGTTCCCGCCATCGTTGCGGTAAAGCACGGCGGGTCCGTGGTTGTTGCCGACGAGAACATCCAGATCGCCATCACGGTCAAAATCGGCGTAGGCCGCGCCGCGGGCGACGAGGGCTTGCGTAAGACCGGCCTTCTTACTGGCGTCGGAAAACTTCCCCTGCCCATCGTTGCGGAAAAGCAGCGGCGGCTGGCGAAACTGGACCTTCGGCTGCACGCGTCCAATGTCTTCGTCGATGTGGCCATTGGCGGCGAAGATATCGGGCCGGCCGTCGAGATCGTAGTCGAAGAAAAACACGCCGAAAGCGAGCGAGAGGAGGCTGGCGCGGCCGACAGCGGAACGCGGGGCTTCGTCGACAAATAGGCCGTTGCCTTCGTTGTGATAGAGGCCCAGCATTTGATTGGAAAAATTGCCGACCAGCAAATGCGGCCGGCCGGAGCCGTCGTAGTCGGCGGCGTCGACGCCCATGGCGCCGCGGGCCACGCCATCTTCACTGAACGCCACGCCGGCTTGCGTGGCAATGTCGGTGAACGTGCCGTTCCCATTGTTGCGGTAGAGCTTGTTGGGCTGTGTATCGTTGGCCACAAACAGGTCGGCGTGGCCGTCCCCGTTGTAGTCAAAGACAGCAATGCCAAGCGACTTGGCGGTAGGATCCGCCAGCCCGGCCTTGGCGCTCACGTCTTCAAATTTTCCGCCGCCAACATTTCGATAGAGCTTATTGGCGAGCCCCTTGTAACTTTCGGGCGTGCAATAAGACTTCATGGACCCATCGAGCGAGCAGAAAATATCGCCCTTCGCCGTCCACTGCACGTAGTTGGCGACAAAGAGATCGGCGCGGCCGTCTTTGTCGTAATCCAGGAACGCCGCGCTGGACGGAAAGCCCTTGTTGGCGATCCCGCTGGCGGAGGTCACGTCGCGGAATTTGAAGTTACCTTCGTTGTGAAATAAACGATCGCCTTCGAGCGCGGTTATATACAGATCGTCGCGGCCGTCGTTGTCGTAATCGGCAAACGCCACGCCCATGCCGTATAGCTCGATGTCGAGGCCGCTACCGGCGGTGACGTTCGTGAACGTGCCGTTCTTATTGTTGCGGTAGAGAGCTTGAATAGAGCGGCGACCGCGAGGCGTCCAATCCTTGCTGTTGACGAAAACGATGTCGGGCCACGCGTCGCCATCGGCATCAATAAACGCGCACCCGCTACCCATGGTTTCGGGAAGCCAGCGCTTCCCCGCCCGGCCCGAATTGTGCGTGAATGAAATGCCGGCGGACTTGGTGACGTCGGCGAACTGCACACCCTGCGGGAAAGCCGTTATGGCCGCGATGAAAAACAATGTTGGTTTCACAGGGGCGACTCGTGATCGTGAATCATTTGGCGTTCGTTGTTGTCTTCATGGCTGAGTAGGCGGCGCGTTTGCGTGATCGCCTGTGACGATTCGTCGGCTTTGAACCGTTGAAATAGCTTCTGTTCGCGGTCGGCGTTGGGCGAGTCACCCAGGCCGCGATAAGCAAGCATCAGCGTGTAGTGCGCCTGGACGTCTTCGGGATCGATCGCCAGGACGCGCCGGCCGGCCTCGACGGCAGCACTGTATTCGCGGCGTAGAAACTGAATACGCGCGATTTGATTTTGCGCGACACGATCGCGCGGGTATTGCTCGACGACCATGGCCAGGCTGGCCAGCGCAGCGGCGTAATCGCCATCGGCCTTCTGCACCAATGCGTGGAAGAAGTGAGCGCGGGCCAACTTGGGTTGCATTTCGAGCGCTTTCTTGAGGTACGATTTGGCGGCTTCGGTCTCGCCTTCCTGGATTAGCGCACGGGCCACATTGACATAGCCGTCGACGTATTCGGGCTCGGCGGCGATGACCTTTTTGAAGGCGAATTCGGCGCCCTTAATATCGCCCTGCAGCAACATGCCAATGCCCCAATCGTTCCACCGTTCGCGGTCAGGTTTTTGGACGACGGGCTGCCAAACGGTTGGCCGATCGCCAATGTTGAGGTTAGCCTTGGCCTCCGCCAAAGTCACAATCGGCAGAATCGGCGTCTTTTCCGGGAAGGAGCTAAACGCGTACTGATTGTAGTAATGCGAGAACTTTCGGTGATTCAATTTCAGATGGAATTGGATCGGCCCTTTGGCGTCCTTGGGGATTCGAACCTTGAAGTGAGCCGTGTCGGCGGCGCCCGGCGGAATGAGCCGCACAAAGAGCGTACTGCGGGCCTGCCATGCGTTGCGTTTGTTAATGTGATTTGACTCGCCGTCCAGCAAATACGAGCGATAGAAGTGCGCGCCCGGATCGACGGGACCTTTCCCATCGTCGGCCACCTTGCCGCTCCAGAATACGGTTTTACCGGTGGCATCGGTGCCGATCAATTCCAGCCAGACATCAAAGGCGTCGACCGTGCCACCGGGGAAAAAATGACCGATTTTTCGCGTGCGCACGACGGCGTCGAGCCGAATAGTGTCGCCGGGCTGGAACGTCACCGGCGAACGGTCCAAAGGCGCGGCGACATCGTTCATTTCACGAATCACCACCGGGCCGTGGGCTTCCGATTCTTCGCCGGTGGCGAACGTGGTAGACAGTTGCGGGCCGGACTCGCCGCCGCGGCGGCGAATCTCGACGGCGCTGCCATCGCGAACGGGCGTCGCGGCGAAAAGATCGACGGTGATGAAACCGGACTTCAGAAATTTCTCGGTTTCAGCGAGTTGCACCTTGTCGTTATTGACGTGGGCCACGGCCGTATTCGCCGTGGCGAAGCGATGGCTGTGAATCTGCCCGTCCCGGCTGCCAGGATCGTTCGAAGGCACCATGGCCATGTGGCAATCGGTGCAGGTCTGGGATTTCGGCGGATAATAAAAGCTCCGCGCGCCTTGGCCGCTGACGCCGGAGGCCTGCCAGTTGTCGTAGTCGTTGAAGCCGCGCTGCCAGCGGTAATTGTTCACCGGCACGTCCAGGTGAACCTTGTGGCAAGTGGAGCAGAATTCCGAACTGTCCTTCTTCATGAATGGCTTCATGAAGGTCTTCCGGTGAGGCTCGGGATCCAGGTAAGTCAGGAAATTGTCGAGCGCGCGGATGTAGCGATTGCGGCTGGAGGCAAGCTCGTGGAGCGGGGGGTATTCAATGGTGAAACCGCCGTTGCCCATGGAGGAATCGACATTCGATATCGAATGGCAAGAGACGCAACCGAGGCCGTTCTGCGCTTCGGGAGAGTCGATTTGTTCCTTTATCGGTTTGTCGAATCGGCCGTTAAAAAACACTGCATGATCGTGACATCCGGCGCACCATTTGCTGGGCTTCGTGCCGACAACATCCTGCATAAGCTCAATGGATTTTCGATAGAACTGGTTGTTGAAGCTGGCGAAGTGATGGACGGAAGAGTTCCATTGTTCGTAGGCGTCTTTGTGGCATTCGCCGCAAAGTTTGGAGTCCATGAAGAAGTCCGATGGGATGGCGCCCTTCACGTTCGTGCGGGAACTGGAGGGCCAGAAGGGACTGGAGGGACCGTCGCCTTCTTCTTCCATCGAGACGGGAACGACAGTCGGATTGACGATACGAATTTCGTGTTGGGGTCGGAAGTAGAGTCCGATCCCGCCAATTAACAGGACCAGCGTTGCCGTGCGGAGTTTGGGAAAGCGGAGTCCAATCAACAACACGCCTATGAGGCCGACGGCGATATGAACCCAAAGGACTTTCTGGTTGGGAAGGACTGCACCATTCCATGTCAGGAACGCGCCGGTGCCGAAAACGCCGGCGGCCACGATCATCAGCGGCTTCGGAAGATAACGGATCCCGAGGAGGAACAGCAAAGCGCCCAGCGCGACGTGCAGGAGCACGTTGCCCATGTAGAAGATGCTCGGCTCGGCGAAGGCTCCGATGTAGGCCGTATTGACGAGCAATGCGACAAACGCAAAGGCGGTAATTTTTCGCAATGTCATCGCTGAGTCACTAATGGCCGAAGGAGGCGCAACGCCGGACGCGTGTTGTATTTTCGAATCCAGGATCCGCCGGGATGGGCTTCAGTCGCGGGGTAGGGATATGTGGTCATACGATGATGGGGCAGTGGTTCGACGGTCTGTGAAAACGCTGTATTCGGGTCCCGGTCCTTGGCCCAGCCGTCGACTTTCAACAGAAAATCCCGTTGTTGGCCTGCGGGCACAGGCGGCAGGTTTGCGTTAAAACGGAGGACAAGTTCATCGCCGCTCCCCATGATCGCAATCCGGTCATCTAATGTACCAACCAATTCGTCGACGGCGCCATAGTATGTATATAGGCCGGGCGTTGGGTTCCACATCGACGTTGGAGAGACGCGATCATAGTGGAATTTTTCAGGCTGTTGGCGAGTCGGGTCGATGGTCACGCCGCTGAATCCCCGGAAGCGTAAATTGGCCGATTTCATTGGAGAAATGTGGAGTTTATGGGTGGGAACGGCGGTGTCTGGAGTAAGGAAAACGTCCGTCCAATGCACATCGAGATTAGTGACGATACGGAGTTTGCCGGACGTTAAATTCTCCAGGGGCACGACGATGGTCTTCGGTTTACCCGCTGGCAGGCCCATGTCTTCGACGAGCGTAAACCAGCGCCCATCTTTGCCCTGGGCCTCCAGGCGCGGGAACTGTAATTGCCGATTCTTCGTTTGCGCCGCTTGCATGAACGTGGAGCCATCGGCCCAATCGACCCAACCGGTGAGTACGAGCAGAGCGCTGCGCGGGACGTTGGGGCCGAAGTCAAATTCGTTACCGGAGCGATTCGGAGGAAGCTTGGTTTTGGCGGCATAAAGGCGGAATTCCGGGAACGGCGGCGCCTTGAATTTGTCATTGACGTAAAGCGATTCGCCGGCGGGATGATCCACGGCGATTAACTGTATTTCGTCTAAATAGGCCACTTCGGCCAGTTCTTCGGTGATGCGAATCTCGTATTCGCCATTTTTTGCGGCGAGGGCGGAGGCGGGAATTTGAATGTATTCGTCGTGGTCAGTCGGGAAATACTGGCCATCTCCTGACGATGCACCCAATGGGGCGACGCCCAGCACGTCGGAAATGTATTGGAATTCCTTGCCGTTCCAAGTCCAGATATGCGGACAGGAACCCGATAAACGCTGGGCTTCCTTGTAGAAATAGGCCTTCTTGGCGAGCTGGCGAATTTCGTTTTGAATGAGTCCGTTAGGCCAAGTTATGCGAATGGTGTCGGCTTGCGTATGCGCGCCAAGCGAAAACGTTAGCGGCGCGCCGGAATACAAACGCTTCTGGTAAAGCTTGCCCGCTTTCACTTCGATTTCGGCGCCGAAGGCGAGCTTGGCGGACTTCACTCCTTCCAGTTGGACGGTGATCCAGTTGAGCGCCGGCAGTGCCGTGTTAACACGGCGTTGTAATTTATTCTTCGCATCCAGCGACCACAAATCCACCCGCCCATCGCCGTTAAAATCATCGGCGGCGGCCGGACTTTGGATCGGTTCCAGAATCCCGTCGCCGTTCAGATCGGCGGCGGTGTAGAACGCGCCATGGAAATCGTAATGGCCACGGTTTTTCAGGTCGAAGGCGGGAGTGAGCGAGGCGCGCTCCGGGCGTTGCGGTTTGAATTGGCCGCCAAGTTGGTCGCGATAAAGAATCGTCTCGCCATTGGCGTAAGCGATGGCGACGTCGAGCGCTTTGGAATCCGGTTCGACGCGCAGAACGGTGGCGCGCAGCGCTTTGCCGGCGGCGAACGGAAAGGGCTGAGGATGAAAGCCGTTGTCGCCTTCATTGCGAAGAAGTTTGGACGTTTCCCCGAGCAGAAGCAGGTCTTGATCGTTGTCGTGGTCGAAGTCAATCCAAACGACAGAGTTGTAGACGCCGTTGTCGATAAGTTTGCCGGAGAGCGTGACTCCGGCTGGGGAAAGGACGGCAATATCTACCACGCCATCGTTATTTGCATCGCCGGCGGCGGCGGCATAAGCCGGCGGCTCGGCCCGCCAGCGCACTTTGCCGGTTCGGTCAATGACGGCGACACCGGCCTTGGAGGCGGCAAGCACGCCATCGCGAATGGCGGTGAGTTGGGCGGTTTGCGGCTCCATCGCGAAATCGACCGGCGAATCGGCAAAAGTGGCTTTCGTGGCGGAAACAACCGGCATCGGCTCGGGCTCGTCGAGTATTTCGGAGAACCAGGACCACTCCAGGTCTTCAGGAATCGGGTCGCCTTCGCGCTCCTTTTTCAGGCGCTGAAAAATCTCGAGTTCCTTTCGTGCCTCATCGGGCTGGCCGCCCTGGCGGTAGAGATTGAAGAGCTGAAAATGCGGGCCGAAAAGGCGGCCGTCCAGGGCAATCGTTTTGCGAAACGCGGCGATGGCGCCGGGATTGTCGCCGGACTGTTTCAGCAGCACGCCGAGGTTGTAGTGACCGGGCGGATCGGCGGGGGCGAGTTGAACAAAACGGCGAACCTGCGCGAGCGCTTTCTCCGTCTCCCCGAATTTTTTCCATTGCATGCCGAGGTTGAACCAAGTGTGGGGGAACGCTGGATTCTGCTTTTGCACGCGCTCCAATTCGGCTATGCCTTCCTTGGTGGACCCGGCCCGCAGCAGGGCCAAGCCGTAGTTCAGGCGGTCCCTGGCGTCGCCAGGGTTGAGGGCAACGGCTTTGGCGAATTCGGCGGCGGCCTCCCGGTGCGTGGTCGGGTTTTCGTAGAACGCTTTCCCGAGATTTCGAATGGCGGCGAGGCGGTCCGAATCCACGGCGTTCCGCTGCCCGAACAGCAGGACGCCGGCGACGAGAAAAAAAATGCGCGAGTACATACCCATTGAATGGATTGTACTCGCGCCAGTTCGGTTAGATGAAATTGCGGTCCTTTATCGCGTTGGCAGCATAACGGTGTTGGACGCCAGGCTGTTCATGCCAAGGATGACCGGAGCGTTACCGGCGGCCACGCCTGCGGGCATCTGGAAGAGCGTGACGTAGAAGCCCGGAAAACCAGGAATAGTGGTGGTCCCGGCGACGACCGCCGTCTGGCCGCCAACGGTTAGCGTGATGCCTTGCGTGACGGCATTCGCGCTTTGGGGAATCTCTCCGGTCGCTAAGGCGGGAGTGGTCTGGCCGAGACCGGTGGAGAGCAGCGCCAGCGCCTCACCGGCGCGCGCCCCCGTATTGGCCCTCACCAGTTCAAGCGTGGCAGCACGAACAACGATGGCGCCCACGCTGTCAAAATAGAGCGCTGGCGCCTGAGCCGCCACGGTGACTTGGCGGGAATTGGAGGTCCCATTGGCCGTCTTGACGACGACGGGTTGCGGGCCCAACGGAACGTCGACGGGAACCTGCGCGACGATGTAGTTCGAGGGGTTGTTTCGCGGTTCGATGCCGACGGAGAGGATCGGCGCGGCGATGCCGCCAATCGTGACGCTGGTGCCGTTGACGGCGGCGGGAAGGGAGAGACCTTCCAGCCCGCCAAGGTTGGATGAGACCTTAACCAAATCATTGCCGAAGATGGTGAATTGGCCAGCCGGCGCGACGTTCCGGACGCCGATGTCGCTGACGGCGCTAATCACTGCGACGATGCTTGGGGTGCGGGTGTTGTCGGCGCCCATCTGCATGCGAACGGCGCCGCCGGGGTGCACCATGGTGTGAAGGTTTATGTAGTGATTCTCCGGATTCGCGATCATCGAGTTGAGCGAAGTCAGCGCCTGGCCTTCCGCGATGTTGACGGGCCGCCAGATGTTGCCGAAACCGGTCGCGCTGTCGAATGCGGCCAAGCCGCTATTAATGGTGACGCCGCCGTTCGCGCCGATTTTGCCATCGTGAATATGCAGACCGGTGAAACGCGTCTCACCGGGGAATCGGGTATTGACGTCGAAGGTGAAATTGGCGGCGGTGATGGCGCCAGTACCGTCCCGCAACGCGGAAATCCAGACATTGCCGGCGGCGCTGGCATCGAGGCCGGTGATGGGCGGAACCTCATTCGCGGGAGACATCAGGACCGAAAAACGAATAAGTTCCGAACGCATCATTTGCGAGCGCATGACGCCGCCGGGGAACCGCGTGCTGTGAATGTTGATGTAGAACTCTTCGGGGAAATCAAATAGGCCTTCCAACGTGGCCACGGCGGGCGTTCCGGGGACGACTTCCACGCGGCGGGTGACGTTCCCGCTGCCGCTGGCCGCGGATTCCACCGAATTGGCGCCGGCGGCAAGGCCGGTGTTAATGATCACCGGACCGTTCACAGTCCGGTTGCCGTTGTGGATATGAAGACCGGTGAAGGTGGTGGGTTCGGGGACGGTGTAGTCGACACTGAACGTGGTCGCGCCGGCGATGAAGCGAAAGTTGGGGTCGTAGCCGCGAATGGCTTCCACGCTTCCGATCGCGGTTCCCGCAAAGTCATTGATGGCGGGAATTTCGTTCTGGGGCCTCATGCGGCCGAGCAGGACATTCCGCTCGGCGCGGTAAAGTTGGCCGCGGATGACGCCGCCGGGATAGACGGTCGTGTGAAGATTGGCGTAATAGGCGATCGGGTTGTCAAACATGCCGCGCAGAGCGGCGACGGCGGCGGCATCAGTAGCCTGCACCTGCGCTTGCCGTTCGATCACACCTCGAGCGGCGGTTAAAACCAAAGGGCTGCCGCCTGTAATTCCGGTATTGATCACGACGCCGGCATTCACTCCGGCCACGCCGTTGTGAACATGCAGGCCGGTGACAGTGGGGGTATCGGGAAGGTTGTGGTAGATGACAAAATCCACGGAGCCCGAGACGATCTGTCCCTGGGCATCGCGCACGGCATGGGCGTACAGCACCGCCGTTCCGGTGGCATTGTAACCGGTGATAGCGGGGACTTCGTTATCCGGTGAGAGGGCGGCGACGAAAACGGCTGTATCCGCGGACTGGGCGAAAATGCCGGCGGTGAGCGCGCTGAGTGCGAGCAATATTTTCTTCATGTTGTTTTAGTTCCCTGTTTGTAACCATATGACATTCGGCGTCCTTCTGAATATCATCGGCAGCCAAAGTTAACAATTACTTTTGCTTCCGGCTTTGGCGACGGCACGCTGCCACCCGGCCCAAAGCGCGTCGCGCTCCGAGGCCGGCATCCGCGGTTCGAATATCCGCTCGGCGCGCCAGAAAGACTGGACTTCGGACTCCGACTTCCAATAACCGGTCGCGAGTCCAGCCAGGAACGCCGCGCCGAGCGCGGTGGTCTCCGGATCGGCTGGGCGAACGACGGGGCGGTCGAGGATATCGGCTTGAAACTGCATGAGGAAATTGTTGGCCGCCGCGCCGCCATCGACGCGCAGTTCGGCAAGCCGCGCACCGCTGTCGCCTTCCATGGCTTGAATGAGTTCGCGAGTCTGATAAGCCATGGATTCAAGCGTGGCGCGAACGATTTCAGCGCGGCCCGAACCGAGGGTCAGCCCGGTGATTTCGGCGCGCGCCTCGGCATCCCAGTGGGGCGCACCGAGGCCGACAAACGCGGGCACGACGTAGACGCCTCCGGTGCTGGAGACCGAAGAAGCAATCGCCTCCGTTTCCGGCGCATTGCCGATTATGCCGAGTTTATCACGCAGCCACTGGACGGCGGCGCCGGCAATGAATATGCTGCCTTCAACCGCAAATTGCGCTGCGGCGGTAGTGGAAGCGGCGCGCGTGGCGAGGAGTCGATTCTCCGAAATCGGCTCCGTGTGGCCGGCGTGAAGCAACGCGAAACAGCCGGTGCCGTAAGTGTTTTTTGACAGGCCTTTGGCGAAGCAGGCCTGCCCGGCGAGCGCGGCCTGCTGGTCGCCGGCGATACCGGCGATGGGAATTTCGGCGCCCATGATGGCCGCGTCCGTGTGTCCAATTATTGAAGAACTGGGAACGATGGCGGGCAGCATGGCGCGCGGCACATTCAGGAGCGCCAACAGCTCGTCATCCCATTCGCCGGCGGCCAGATTCATGAGCATGGTGCGGGAGGCGTTGGTGGGGTCAGTGGCATGGACGCGGCCGGCGGTGAGATTCCAGATAAGCCAGGTGTCGATGTTTCCAAACAGCAAATCACCATTCTCCGCTTTCGCGCGGGCACCTTTGACATTGTCCAAGATCCATTCGATTTTGGTTCCGGAGAAGTAGGCGTCGACCACGAGCCCGGACTTCCGTGTGATCCTCGCGGCGTGCGCGGCGAGTTCGCGGCAGCGCGCGGCGGTCCGGCGGCACTGCCAGACGATGGCGGGCGCGACAGGTTGGCCGGTGGCGCGATCCCATACCACGGTGGTTTCCCGTTGGTTGGTGATGCCGATTGCGTGAACGTCTTTCGTGGCGATGCCGGCCAGACCGAGTGTATTGTTCAGGGCTTGCAATTGAGACTGCCAAATGAGGGAAGCGTCCTGCTCTACCCAGCCCGCCTGCGGGAAATGGGAGACGATGGGGACCGCGGCCATCGACACGCAGCGGGCCTGTAGATCGTAGAGCGCGGCGCGCGCGGAGGTGGTTCCTTCGTCAAGGGAGAGAATATAGGGCATCGGGATGATTATAATAACGATATATGTTTTTTCGCCGCGAGAAAGAAATCAAGCTCACGTTTTCCGACCGGTTGAACGCCGCGCGAAGCGCCGGGTTCGCCGTTGAAGGGACGTTGGTGACGCGTCGCGGGCTGGGATGCCTCGTTACGGAAGGGGCGGACGGACTTCCGGTGCTGAATGAAACCGGGCTGTTGGTACACGGGAAAGAGATTGCGCGTCTGGTTCATGGCGGTTACCAAATGTTTTTTGTGACGCGCGATGGGCATAAGATGGCGGCGCTGGCGGACCATTTGAAGGCGCTGCATTCGTTTACGGAAGATTTGGCGGCGGCGGTGGGGTCGACGTCGATGTATAACACGGGGCTGGGGACGATTTGTACGGGGCATTTGTACGATCGCGTGGAGGATCGGGATCGTGGGGAGGAGAAGCGGGCTTGGGAGTAGGGGGCTGTTTGGGTGGTAGAGTTTTTGTCCCTCTTGCGGTTTGAGGGGAAAGCCGCCAGCCTAACAATGAACACCCTTTTGGCCTTCGGGAACGGGCCACTGTGGCTTTAGTATCCGGTTGATCGTGCCGTAGCCGTAAACGCCGACACGGGCACACATGAGGTTAAATGTTGGCTGCTTGAAAGCCGCCGATATCTAGAAAGATCGAAGAGACGCCGCACCCATAACTCACCAGGGATTGTGCGAACCTCGCAACGGAAAACTCCTGGCTGAACGCGGGATTTTCATGTAGAACGCCTTGAACAGTGTCTGCAAATTCTTCGAGTTTCTGCGGGGCTTGGAGGAGATCCAAGTTAGAAAGATACAACGTCAACTGATCAAGACGTAACCGCTTCGCACGTTGGACTAGGTACTCAAGATCCTTCTTTACAATTGCGGTGTCGCGGTACGTCTCGGCTACCGTTATGAGCGTTGAAGTGAGTGGATCGAGGCGTGTGCGATGGGCGGCGCAGAAAGTACATCAGTACTTGCACCCTTGCGGAAGGTAGAACCCGAATTCTCGCTCAAGATAGAGCCGCATCAGACGGTCAGACAATGTTTCGTAAACCGAAACTAATGAGGTACGCTCCGGCGGTGGTAGTTGCCTTGCATCCAGTCCGAAGGCGTTCGCCAGCTTTTGATCGTCGTTCCCATTTACAGCATTTGCGACGAACAAGTGAGAGAACTGCCCTGGGCTAAGGCCAGAAGCCACTTGACCTCCGACCAGAAGGGCCCGCCCTGCCCACTGACGCGACTTACAAACTCGCGAGAGAAAGTAACATAGGGGGCTCCGAACAAGTTGATTCCGATCACTTCAGAGGGTGGCGCACTCCGCGCAATATCTTCGTCGTGAATCGAAACGCTGACTCCGGCATGTAGAATACGAGCCCCCGCAGTCAAAAGAGAGGTCGGCATATAGATGCGCCCGGGGGACCAGAAGAATCGTCGGGGGCGTAGATGTGACGCGGTTGTACAAGGGCTACTTGGAGCATAAACGTGCAGCAGAAAACGGACTATGGTCGGTATTCGAGCAACGCTTCATTCGTGATTTCGCAGACTCTCCAAAGCTGGCCCGCGCCGCCCACGGTTCATAAACACCTCAAAATTCCTGGATCCTGGGCCAGACTGCGGAAGTTGGGTTAAGGTGAATGCGGGTCCCGTAAGCACCAATTCAACTACAGGACACTAACCCTAGTAGGCCTGGATCTCTCCGGTAGTTTCGACGATCACGGGATACCCTTCAATTTCTGTCGGCAGTTCCTTAGCCTTCTGAGTCGCTGGTTGCAGAGACCTGCAATAGGGATTGGGATGCGGCGGCGCAGCTTGGCTGCGGTCACGTCCAGCGACAATGGAGGCAGGCTTTTCCGTTGTTGGTTGTTTATTTTCAACGACATTTGGGATCATCCGCTGGTACGCTTCAGTGCGAAGCGGGAGGTTTCTCCCGGCCTCCCTCTTTCTTTCGGCCCGGACTTTGCGCTGCGGTGAATTTCGGGAAAAATTCTTGACTTCGCCGTGGATGCCGAGGGTAGGACTGTGCAGGTAAAGCAGCCAAACAACTCCGGCACGACGACCTATCGCTATTCGGGGATTGTGACGACGGTGACGGATCCGGCCGGTAAGTGGAAAACGTTTGAAAATGACGCCCTGGGGAATCTGGTGAAAGTTACGGAGCCAAGGCCAGGAGGCGGGGACTATGTGTCGTTGTATACTTACTCGGAGTTGGGGCAGTTACTGACGACTTCAATGACGCGGCCGGGGAAGGGTTCGAGCCTCGGGACGGATGTCACTCAGACGCGGACTTGGGTGTATGATTCCATGACGCAACGGCTGAGTTCCGTGTACAATCCAGAGAACGGGACAGACGGGTCGGTGCTGCTGAAGACCGATCAGAAGGGGCAACGAACCAAGGCTGAGTACGATACGAACGGGCGCGTGACGGCGACACGGCGGTATGCGAATGCGAGCGACGCGAGCGAAAACCTGTGCGGAAAGGTGAGCGTTTATTACGATTCACAGACTTTTAACACGTCGTTTACACTGAACGCGACAGGGAGGGTTGCGGCGACGGAGACGGGGTGTGAGAATGTGGGCGTGGGCAAGGTGATTGAGATGTACTCGTACACCGCGGCTGGAGCCGTGACAAAGAAGCGGCTGCGTATTGTGCGTAGTACCGGCACGGTGGATAAGGATGTTACTTACGGCTATGGCGCCGACGGAAAGCCGTCCACTGTTTTGTATCCCGGGACTTCGGCGCCGTACACGTATACCTACGATTTAATGGATCGGCATATTAAGATGACGGGTCCGCTGACGTTATTCGGCACGACTACGGTTGATCTTACTAAAGACGTTGTTTATGGAGTTGCGGGGTCAGGTAACGTCGAGGCAGTATATGCAGTGGGCGCATAATGGAGCGGCGGATCTGTTTACAGAAACTCGTACTTACGACACGTTGTTTCAACTGACTCGTCAAGTAACGACCGGGACGTCCGGGACGGCAGCGGATATTGGGTATACGTATTCCGATTCTCAGAATAATGGACGGATTCTCTCGCGGACGAATTATGAGCGGAGCGGCGAGGTTGTGACCTACCAATATGACTCATTGAACCGGGTTACTTCGGCGGGATCGTCGGTTGGTTGGACGCAGAGTTTTGATTTTGACGGGTTCGGGAATTTGTGGAGCCAGACGATGGCGAATGGGACGGCGACGCCGATGAATGTCAATATCGACATGACGACGAACCGGATCAATTCGTCGGGGTGGAGCCATGACGCCAATGGCAATACTATCGAGATGCCGACGCTGGGCGGTAACGCGACGCTGAGTTATGATTTGGATAACCGGCTCTCAAGTTGGACCGGGCCGGGCGGCGTGGAGCAGTATGGTTATTTGGCGGATAATAAGCGGGTTTGGAAGAAGGCTCCTTCGGGCGCTGAGACGGTGTATTTTTATGGGGCGGGCGGGCAGAAGCTGATCACTTATACGGTGCAGGTTTCGCCGTTTGCCTTGATTAGTCCTTCCGAGACTGTTTACTTTGGAGGGAAGTTGATCCGGGCGAATGGGATTTCGGTGGTGCATGACCGGTTGGGTTCGGTGGTGGCGCGGGGTTGCGCAGATTGTGCGACGGTGACTAAGCATGATTATTTGCCGTATGGGGAGGAGATGAGTAGTTCCACGGCTGGGAATGTGGATAAGTTCGGGACTTATCACCGGGATGCTACGACCGGGCTGGATTATGCGGATCAGCGATATTTTGCTGGGTTGAGTGGGAGGTTCTTGACGGCGGATCCGGCGGGTCAGGGTACGAACTGGTACGCCTATGTTGGTGGGGATCCCGTGAATTTTAATGATCCGCAGGGGCTAGCGGATTTCTCTGTCACGGGTTGGACATCGGGCGCAGGCTTCTGCGCTTCATATCCGGAGCCACTAGTGTCCGGCTATAAGTTGAATAGATTCAACTGGTTAGCGTGAGGGTCTAATTCGTCTTCGGAGTCAAGGTTCTGAAAGGCCCGTAAAATGGGCGTTTTCTCAAAAAGTGTAACGCTGACAACCTGGAGAATCTGAAAGAGGCTGG
>Ga0163151_10003689_pt1 | contig 21662 bp, 24 predicted proteins | sample OliLakLV19MP5IB2_FD_145596 | JGI IMG/M metagenome (GOLD analysis project Ga0163151, IMG submission 145596) | Freshwater microbial mat bacterial communities from Lake Vanda, McMurdo Dry Valleys, Antarctica - Oligotrophic Lake LV.19.MP5.IB-2 | ecosystem: Environmental > Aquatic > Freshwater >... | reverse complement strand
ACACTGTTGTCATGGGTGGGGTGACACTTTTGTCGTGGGTGGGGTGACATTCTACCAAGTCAGGGGTGACATTAGTGTCATGGGTCATGGGTGTTTTTGAAATGTCAGGGGTGACATTAGTGTCATGGGTGACATGACATTTTTGTATGGTAGTTTCATTATCTACCATGTATTTTGGAAAGCGATATAGATTCGATTTTCGCCCTCCCCCACCGATAATTTCTATCTCGCCTAGATTGGCTAATTGGTCAATTAGCCTTTGGCAATGGCGCACACTATAACCTGTTTTTGACGCAATTAATCTAAGGGATGGGAAGCACTCGCCCTTATCATCTGCGTGTTCTGCAATGGCGACCAGCACGAATTTAACCGTGCCTTTCACCGAATCACTTTTCCAAACTCTTTCTAAAACCTTACCCATAGAAAATACTCCTCAAACGAAAAATACCGAATAGTATTTGACATGCACCCCAAAATTGGGTACACTAAGGGATATAAGGCATTGCAAGTGCCTCACGCAAATATTAGTTAAATCACCCACCTGTACAACCCCCGCCTGTTTTCAGCAGGCGTTTTGCATTTATGGGGCTGGTGTAGTGATTTGTTAAAGATAAATTTAACACAAATCTTTCTTTAACACAACCATTTGCATGAGACACGATTAACATTGCCTAAATATCCATGTTTGCCATAGCGTCTAATTCCTCTGCGGTCATCCCTAACTCCTCTGGGGTGATGTCGGCATCTTCATCTTCCAAGACCGTTACCTTGCTGGCGACAGGCGTGCCCTGTCCGCTCGGTTTCCATGTCACGCGCAACAAGCCGATTTTATAGTCCATGCCCGATTCCCATGCCCCTACCCCATAGCGGGTATAGTAGCCCTCTCCAACCTGTTTTTTGAACTCGCTTGTACGTCCATACATGCGAATGGGAAACAATCCTTCAAACACGATATATGCCCTATCCCCGCCCGTATATTTGGCATGGGCGACCACAATATCCCACAGGTCGCGTTGGGCGATAGCGGTTGCATCTGCCACCGCTTCCTCGAAGGATGTGTAGCTACTCACTTTCTTGAGTGCTTTTGTCTCCCATGCCGCGAGACTGGACATATCAAAGTGTGTCCAGATAAAATCTGCAAATTCGCTATGCCAATCGTTGGATGATATGACGGGTTGTGGCACAGGTGTTGGTGTTGGCACGGGTGCAGTGGCTTTATCCACAATGCCCAATTTGGCTTTGAGTTGGGTGATAGCACTTGCGCCACTGGGGAAATCCTTCCAGGTGGGCTTGCCGATGAGTCGTAACCCCTCTGCGGAGATTTCATGATTGACCATGGTATCTTGTTTTGGCACAACCATACGCAACAATTTGACGAAATCCAGATAGTGCTTGACATACCAATGCTCTGCCCCATAGACAGGGATAGCATGGCGAATGTCTTCTGGGTCGTTGGGGTCGGGTTCATCACTGGCGGTGGGGGTTATGGGATTGAGGGTCAGCGGGTCAAGTTCGACGGGTGGCGGTGGCATTTCTCCAGTGGAGAAAGTAGGTGCATCGTTGGCTGGTTTGGGGCGTGTGCCAGTAGATTTTGGTAGCGGGGTGACGCTGGGGGGCTTATTAGCGGTGGGTTTTGGTAATAGGGTCATGGTGCCATCTTCTAACACATCAATTGCACCATCGGTTATTTCTTCTTTGCTGTATAACCCGCCGATGATGTCGGCACAACATACCCGCGCACAAGCGGCGACTGCCCGCCATTTGAGCATGGTGCGGGGTTGTTGCACCCAATTATCTTTTTCGATAAGGGGGATGGTTTTCTTTGAACCACTTTCCCATGAGGTTGTTTTCATGCGACGGGCATCGTCTAGCGTGAATTTTTCGGTATGAGTGGTCATGCCTTTGCGCTTGATGGTGACGGCGCAATATTCCTCTTGTGAATCAATGATAATGTCCTCGACCTCGCCCGCCCGCTTGGCATTGAGGATAAGGGCGAGCAATCCTTTGCCATCAATGACGGGTTTACCCTGAATGACGGAGATAAAATCTACTGCCATGATGGGGTCTAGCCCAACGGCAAGACCTTTGAGCATGATGATGAAATAATCCCCTTGTTTCATCGGGTTACGACTGCTGTTGAAGCTACTCGCCTCCAGCATCTGCGCCAAGAGTTTGACCCGTTTTAGAGTCTCGTCTGTCATGGTGACGATGCTCCGTGATGAGGCGCTGTTATTGTTGCCTCCCTGAAACTCAAAGGTGGGGACAGTTGAATCGGCTACTAGGGTGATGGATTGTGTTGGTGTGGACTGGTCATTAGTACCATTAGTACCATTATTGATTGTATCGGCACTCATTTTGAGTTATCCTTTTCTGCACGGGATTGTGGTTTAGCTTGCGAAGTCAAGCCACAATCCCGTGCTGTTTATGCAAAAGCGCGTCTCACACTCGTGTTAGTTTACGATGATGTGTAGACGCGCTTTTGAATTCATGCGGACGGTGGGTGGGATGGCGTGCATAAGGTTGATGTCGGCATGGACTGTAACCGCACCCCGAATGTAGCGACCATCACGCTTTAGCGACTCTACGGTGAGGTGCATCCGACGGCTACGATGGGACTCGTGGCGAAATAGTGTCGGGATTAAGACCGTGACACGCGGGTCGTTGCACAGTCCCTGAGCCATGGCATCCTCGACTGTGAGGCTGAAAGCGAGATTGTCTTTATAGGGGGTATCTAGCAACCCCTCTGGCGGTGCATCGGGGCGATAATCTTCTCCCAAAGTGGCGTAGGCACTGTCGCACGGCACTTTGCTATAGTTCACGGGACGGAGGGTGTTTTTGGGGGTGGTCGGTTTGTTTCCCAACATTTTTGTTACTCCTCAAAACTAGCATCTAAAGACATTATAACATGCGTTCTGGATTTTTGTATAGTTACCTAGACAGATTTTTAATGTGTATTTCGTGTCGTTATAGTTGGTGTTTCGTTTCACATATATTACACCCTCCTTACAGGTGTGGGGGGATGCCCAATTATGTAGTCGTTTATTAGTAGGGTAATCGTAGGATTGCCCTACCCCGTTCACACCACACGATTTTTTGTGTATGATGTGTATAAGATTATTTTAGGGTAGAAAGGTTAATAAGTCAAGTAGGGGTTATAGGTTGACTCAGTTTACAAATTTGTAGTACAATGAATGGTAATAAGGAGAATAGAAATATGCCACCTAAAAAGCGAAGTGTTGAAAATTTTCAAGTGCGACTTGATAAGCAAAGCAATCAATTAATCAATATGTACAGGGGTGAATTAGAGTTGAATACTGCCAAGACTTTTACAGTCGCAGAAACGATTAGCACTCTATTTGAGACCTGTCGCCCAGACTTGATTAATAGATTAAAGCAAATTGACAGCAAGAGTGAATAACCCATGCGCCTGCGTTTTTAGCGTAGGAAGCAATATTTATAAGGTATTAACCATTAGAAAAGGGGAATCAAAATGAAAACGGTACGCTATATGTTTGTGATGTTGGTTATGGCTGTTGTGTTTGGTGGGGTTTCGGCACAAGATGTTCCCCCACAACTTGATTGCACACAGGATGATTATTTGTGGTTGCAGGGACGGGTGAATGAAATCTCAGCGCAATTTGCGGATATTGTCACCTATGACCCTATTTTGACGGCGACCCAATTACGAGCGACGATGGATGCTGTCCAGTTTGCCTGTGCTAGAGTTTTTACGAATACCACTAACCCCGATGGCATTATCGGACCTATTGATTTTGATGGCACATTGTATGAAGTGACATTTGTCGCGCTCCCCACTGAGGGGGCTAGTTTTGATGTTGGTGGCAGTGTCACTACCGAGACGGTTAGTGGTGATTGTGGGATGTTAAATTTGATACTGGTCACTTCTAGCGACCCAGATGAGACCGACTTGTTTCGATTTGGGAATGATTGTGTGGCGATGTTTGAAGTCAACCGCACGGGTGACTGGCAGTTATCGTTTGTGAAATTGCAATAGTAGAGAGGAATAACCCATGAGTAACGGTGAACGAATTGCCCGAGAAGAAGCAACCCCTATGGTAGGCGCGATGGTAGCGCTTTTGACCCAGCATTGCGAGTGGATAACCCCTGCGGGGAGCTATCGGCGCGAGAAGGCAGATATTGGGGATGTGGAGGTGGTCGCCATACCCAAGCCGAGCCTACTCGCCCACATGGACGAGCTGGTGCGAAATGGCGCGATTGCCAAGAAAGAATATACCAACGCAAAGACGGGCAAGGTGTCTTTTCGGTGGGGTGAGAAATATCGGGCATTCGTTCAGGGTGGCATCAAGTTTGACTTGTTCCTGTGCGATATGGATACGCGTGGGAATCAGCTCTGGTTACGGACGGGACCCGCAGATGCCAACGAATGGATGATGGGCGCGTTCCACAAATATAATGCGCCATTTACAGTGGAAGGCGGGTATATCTGGAGCAAAAGCAATGTGCAAAAATTGCACATTGCAAACGAAACGGCTTGGTTTGACCTGTTGGGCATCCCGTTTATTTTTCCAGCACATCGCACCATCGAAGCGTATCAAAGCCTTATCAAGTGGGGGCATGTGTGGGGGGATGTGAATCGGTATCGCCCCACGCCAAAACCCGTAGAAGGCGATAAGCCGAAAAATAACCCGTACCAGTGGGAAGAATGGCTAGAAACGCGAAAAAGCGCGGTAAAAACGCCAAAAAATGCCACTCCCCAAAAAGCGCAATGGGATTGGGCGAAGCCATTTTTATGTAATGACGGGCTGGTATGGGTGCATGTGGGTTATGGCAAATGGGAGAAACGCCCACAGGATGACTGCCAAGCTAAGGCACATCTGGAACATTATCGGCGGTTGCCGCGTAGTCGGGATGCGATGGCATTCACCATCCAAATCAAATTGCAGGGGTGGGAGCGGGACGAAAGGATGGTAACGGCTGTACGTAACTCGTTGGCGATTATCAGAGGGGGGGTGGCGGCATGACTGTTGGTGTAGCCGTTATCATCGCGCCCATGAGCGCCGATGAAGCACGGGCATGTGTGGTGAGTATCAAGAGGAAGATGCTTGATTTGAAAACAGCCGTGTATGACCTGTGGCAACGGCAGGGGTATGTGGCGCTGGGGTATACCAGCTTCCATGCGTGCCTGAAGGGTGAATTCGGTGATATGTCGGCTGGTCATTTGTATCGGCTGAAGGATGCGGCGCTCATTGAAGGGGAATTGCGGATGGTGGCAGATTCTCCATTGGAGAAAAGTCTACCCGAAGCTCATGCCCGTCAGCTGAAGCTATTGGATAGTGGTGCAGACCGTGTGCTGGCATATCGCAAGGCGACACTGCTGGCTAAGGGGGATGGAGCGCCACGTCCCACGATAGGGCATGTGCAAAAAGCGGTGGAATTGGTTAAGGCAGAGAATGGGGTGCAAGCGTCGCCCTACCCTGTCATAGGAAAGCTGGTGGCGGGGGGGGCGGTGACGGCATCGGTGGGGATACAGATGGTGACTGAACTGAACAAACTCAAAGGGGATGTGCGCGAGGGTGTGTTGCTGGTCATCACGGAATACGGGTTATCCACGCCTGAATTGATACCCCACCTAGCCGATATGGTGAGCAGACCTGCGGGCAAAGAGAGTTATGTATTGCCTGAGATTATCCGTGCGGGTCATTTGGGCGGTGTGCCACTGCTAAAGGCGACGCTGACGGATCTGGAGAATGCGAAGTATGAAGCGATGTTGGAACATCGGGCAGAAGGCACGGAAAAGAAACGAGAGCGCGAGGGCGAAACGAGCCGCCGTGTGAGCGTGATGATTGATACGGTGGACATGCGGTATACTCTGAAAGCATTAGGGGATGTGTTGGGCGATGAGGGTATGAAGCGGTTGTGGGAATTGGGCAAGACGAGGGGATTATTAGCTGAAACGAAAGGGAACTGATGCAAACAATTACACTTTTGAATGAAAAGGGCGGAGTAGGTAAAACAACGCTTGCAGTGCATTTAGCATCTGGTTTAGCAATCAAAGGATACAAGGTCTTGTTGATTGATACCGATCCACAATGCAGTGCAACAATATCTTTAGGTATTGAACCTGACAAACGGTTGAATTTTTTCGGATTACTTATTGACGATTACAACTGGAAAGAGGTTTTATTATCTCCTCGACGTGATATATGGGCTGGTGAATATGATGCGAAAGGGCGCTTATCTATAGTATCGGGTTCTCTTAAAACACGGGCAATTCCAACCCTGACAGAGGATCGTATGCTGTTATTTAAGCGATTGAAAGAAATACAGGATGGGGTAGATTTTGTCGTATTTGATACCCCCCCCACTCCATCTCTTACAAACGCGATGATTTTAGCATCAACAGATTATGTGATTGTCCCAACTGACCCCGAATCTTTGGCTTTAAGTGGGGTAGCCAATACTATATTCCATATCCAAGAAGATAATGAAAACCGTAGCCAGAAAATGAGTCAAGTTCAGATATTGGGGATACAACCAACGAAATATCGTAAGACTGATGCCCACAATACGGGGATAAAATTCTTGAATGAGACTTATGGTGATATGATTTTCCCATCAGTTTCGCTAAGCACAACATGGAGTGAGGCAGCATTTGTTAAGCAAACAGTTTTTGCATATGCTAACGAATCACCCGCATGTAAAGATGCTTGGAAATTTGTTAATCGCGTTTTGTTGGGTGTTGGAGCAGTGCAATGAGTAAGATGAAAAAACTCATGAAGGTTTCCAATCCCTTAAATAATACTGGTGGAACTGGTGAATCGATGGACGCATTTGACCATCCTGATGCCGATGTATATGGAGGGTTAGATTTGCGAGTTACAAGCAATGTTGTAGCTCGTCCTATCTCTTTATATGATATTCAACCAGATCCCACACAACCAAGACGTGTATTGCCGTCTTATCTCCGACATCTTTTGCGGTCTGCCTCAATAGATGAAATTATAATGCAGTGGCACATTGTGGCTGAACAAGAACTGGGAGAACGAATCGACACATTAGCACTCATTGAAAAACGGGGGCAAGTTGCCGAAGAGGAATCTAATGCTTCTGGTGCCGCTGGCGATTTCCTAGAGATGCTTAAATTAGCGGGGGATATTCACCGCGACGGACTACTTAACCCGATAACTATCATAGGACTGGATACCCCATATAGAATCGAAACAGGTGAACGCCGTTGGTGGGCGTATCACATGCTCCGTTTTTATATAGGCTCGACTCAGTGGGAAGCCATACCCGCGAACATCACCCATAGGGCATCTGTATGGCGGATGGCGGGCGAAAACCAATCCCGCCAGAATCTGAATTCTATTGCTAAAGCCAGACAGCTTGCGCTGATAATTATGGATTTGAATGTTGATAGGGACTATCTTCCATACGATTCATTCCCACATGACCGTGAATACTATGCTCAAGTGGGTAACGGCAATGAGCATCGTATTCCAGATGACAGATTGAAAGAGGTCTGTGATGCTACGGGGTTATCTAGCAAGGCGCAGGTGTCACAGTATAGACGGCTAGTGCGGGATTTGGATAACGATTTATGGGATAAGTTTGACCAAGATAATACGCCCGAGCTTGTTATTCGTCAAATCCTTTCTACCCCTCTAAGCAAGAGGTTAACTACAGTTAACCTAACTCCCCCTGCCCCACCGCCAGTGAGTGGCAAATTAGGCAAATTTTGGCACGAAACGACTGTTTATATGTCTAAACAGAGGAAATTAGCCGATAGGGTAGGGGGGGATGAGCGTGCAGAGATGGTACGCGGTCTGCGGATTTTGGCGGACGAGATAGAAAAAATTGGGAGCGATGGAAGCAAAAAGCGGAGATAGTACCTCCGCTTTTTTGTTGGGGATAGTCGGGTTATTTAATCTTCATTGCTTAAATCGGGGTCTATGTGCATGGGGAATAATACCCGTGCGAATTCTTCGCACGCGCTTATGAGTGTGCGCTCAACCCATACTCCAGAATCACGGGCGCTACCAACAGGCTGGTAGTGGTTGGTAGCGAAAACATATAGTTGGGAACGCCATCCCCAGCCACCATTTTTATATTCAAAGGTGATATGCAAATGGATGGGGCGAACGGTATTCAAATTGGTAATCCACTCTGCCTGTTGCTCCCCTTTGATGTTTTCTGAAGCGAACACCGTATGAATCACGTCATTAAGGTCTGCGAGTGGTCGCTTAGCGCACCACTCAAGTGCAGGGGGGATAGTGCTGGTGGGATGGTCAATATATACCATCTGATTATCTAAGTGGGGATAGACTTGCTCACGACCCCCAATATATAGGATGGTGGTTTGAATGAGTATGCGAGGGTAACTCATGGTAATTTCCCTTTCAGGGTATAGACAAAGGCGACTAACGGCTGGGGGTGTGGCTCAGTGGCAACGGTGATGGTGCGATGACCGTCCACAACGGTGCATTTGACATACATGTCTTCTTGTTCGGCATGTACCCACTCGTGATAGTGTGGGCAGGCTTGCCATACCGCTTCCAGTTGGGCGGTGTTATCGGCGGTGATGATGTCACGGGCTTTGGCGAGTTCTGGATTGTGGGTGAGGCGGATTTGCCATTCAAACAGGATAACCTGCTTGAGGGAGCGCATACTCATCAAATTCGTGACGGCAAATTCAAAGTACGGGTGTTGGTAACCGAGATAGGCTTCGATGGTGATTTGTTCAGCGGACATGGGCATTAGCTCCTCTTAAGGCAATTTCAAGCGAAATGGGATAGGTTTCAACAATCATGCGTAAATGGGTGCGCCCCAGACGGCGGGCGGCTTCGAACCGATGATGTCCATCGGTGAGGTAGACGGAATCGGAATCGGCAAAGCGGATGCCGTGTGGAAGATTGCCACAATCATCCGTGAGGCGTTTCTTGGCGATGTAGTGAGCGACTATCCGTTTGAGGGTTTTGGATTGTGTGGGGATGATGTCGGTCAATGCCACCCGTTCCCGCGCACCCTCATCAAAAACGTAATAACGGAGTGGTAAGGCATACAAATTCGTCCACTGGTTAAAGCGATAGTAGGGTGTGACAATGCCCTCGCGTTTTAGCTCGGCATAGGTTTTGTGCCGATTTTTGGGTTTAATCCAGTTAATGGGGGGTAACTCCCCCCCGATTGCGACAGGTGGTTGTGGATTCATACAGCCACCCCTGCATCAGATTTTTCACGTTTGACGTAGGCTATTGCCTGCAAAACGATGTCTAATTCGACTAACTCAAAGTCGCGGAATTGCTCGATGAGTAACTTGAGGAGGTCGGGGGCAGTGGCAGGTAGGGGTTCTGGCGTTGGTGCAGTAGCCTTGCCGTTTTCTCCAATGGAGAAAGTGGTGGGAGTGGAAATGGGCGCGACAGTGGGTTGTGGCGCTTCGATGAGTGTATCGGCGGGTTCTGGTTCATGGGTATCTGGTGCTGGTAATGGTAATGAGCCATATTGAAAGAGATGCACAAGGTCGTTTACCACATCAGTCATGTTGTGCTTCGTCCAGCTTGGGGGATACTGATGCTCACGCATGACCCGTTTAATGGCAACCCGTAGCGTGGCTACGCCCTGTCGGTCTGCCCAATCAAGGGTGGGGAGATAGGCAGAGGCAGAGAAATGGATGGCAAGCGCCAGTCTTTCACCGGATTCGAGGTGGGGATGCTTGAGGCATTGGGCAATCATATCCCAGAGGAGGGCATCGGCGGATGGGGTTACAGGTGCTTCAGAGGATATGTCCTCAATCACACCGCCTAACTCGGCAACCATGTCAGTGATAGTATCGGCTGGTGTGGTGGCTAGTTTTTCGGTGCGACGCTCTGCCATGGTCTTGTGTTGGGCAGTGGCAAACATCCAATCATTGGCAGAGATGGTATTCCATGTGGATATGATGGGCGAGAAGGCTTCCATCTTGGCAAGGGATTCTTTCAATGTGAGTGTTTCTTGGGTGTACTCGCCATTGACCGTTTCGACAAAGAACATGGTTTTTTCGGTGATGTGCGGGGCGACATACATCTTGGTAGCGCCATCCACTGCGAATAAGCCAGAACTCTTAGGGAGCAAGGCAAGGAGCGCGGTGACGTTTACTACAAAATTCAATGAGGATGTTTCATCAAACCCAATTAGTGTTACTTTGGGTAACGGTTCTTCCGCAAGCGGTTCAGGGGTGAAGGCTTCCACGAACATGCCATCTGGTTTGAATACTGCGTCTACCGTTGCTATAGGTTTATGGGATTCGGTGGGCGTTTCGATTACGATGGGTTCTATGATTTCGACTATCGCAATGGGTTCATCCATATCCCACACCTTATCAGCAAAATCATCTTGAACATAACCCGGTTGCGAATTGGCTTTCAGGAACTTTTCGTTGGTCATATAGACCAGTTCATTTTGGGCGCGAGTACGTGCTACATAATCCAGATTGATTTCTTGTTGATACTGCTCAGGGGTCATGTTCTTGGCACGCAGAGGTAGTTTGTCTGGTGCAAGGATGAACACACGGTCTGCCTCAAGTCCTTTTGATTTGTGGATGGTCGCCAATGTGACGACCTCGTTGGAAGGTTTGCCATCTGCAAATAAGCTAGTAATTTTGTCGTTTATCATCTTGATGTCGGTGGCATTGGGATAGGCTTCGATGACAAATTTTAAGGCATTGAAGGTATCACGGATGGCTTCGGCGCGTGCTTCATCGCCCTTCAGCATGGCGGCTTCGATTTGCTCATCCCGATAGGTAATGAGTTCATCTGACAATCGAGCGAAGGTGTAGCCGTTGCGTTTGGTGATTTTTTCAAGCATTGCCACCAACTGTTTGCCGATGTCTGCGCCAAGAATGGTGGCGGGAATCCGTTCAGCAATGAGGCTAAGACAGGCTTTGACCAGAGGGGCTTTGACACGGGATAGCACCATATCGCCGATGCGGGCATGATTGTGGAGTGTTTCTTCAGGCAACCAGACGATTTTGCCACGCGATTTATCGTCTGGGCAACGGAATGAGGACACGAGCAGAGAGGCATGTTGCGTGATAATGGCATCGCACCGCCGGGTCATGGTGAGGGGCAAGACTGTGCAAAGCCAGCGTTCAGCACTGAGAGCGAAGGAATTGCTATCTGCGCCAGCAAAGGAATAAATGGCTTGATTGGGGTCGCCTACGAGAATGATACGCCCGCCACGAGGAGAGAGGATTTTAGCAATCATTTCGCGTTGGACGGGTGACAGGTCTTGGCATTCATCCACCATAACCCATTGATATTGATAGAAGCGCACATTCCATTTGACCGCCCAATAAATCATGTCGGTGAAATCGATAATGAGTTTGCGGGTTTGTTCTTCGGCTTTGAGCATGAGTTTTTCGACATTGGATAAGACCAGTTCCATGATGGCATCGTTATGTCCGTCATATTCCATATCGGCATCGAGGGCGTTTTCTTCAACAAGGTCATCTAATGCGTTGATGTTATCCCAAGCCACCAATTTGAGGCGCACAAAATTGAGCAGATTCACAAACATGGAGAGGGTCGCTTTGCGGAGTTCGTAGAGTTTTTTGGCACGTTCTTCAGGGGGGTAAGATTGCACAGCATCCGATAGTGCAAGCTCGAGAACCCCATTATCACTTGCCCATTCGGTTACCAGCAGGGTGTATTTATCGGCTTGTGGTGGGAGTTCTTGAACATTGAGATGTTTTTTCAATGCTCCAATTCCGATGGAATGGAATGTGCGTGCGGAGACCCCTGTGCCGTTAAGCCGAGATTCAAGTTCGTTCACAATGTCCTTGTTGAAGGCACAAAAGATTTTAGAACCAGTGGTGGCGTGTAGGCGTTTGGAGAGTTCTACAAGGCTGGTGGTTTTACCCGTGCCTGCTAACGCGGAAATGGCGATGTTGGCGCGGGTGTTGAGAACTGCATCGAAGATGGCTTGTTGTTCGGGCGAGGGCGTGAATTGTGTCATGGAGTTACTCCTTGCCCGTGTGGGCGGTTAAAAATGGATGGTGGAAGGTGGTGCATGGGTAGTACCTCCTTTAAGAGGTAAAAATAAAATAAATTGGTATATATATATTAACATAGATTCAATGTTATTGCAAGGGGTTTTAGCCTATTGGGTTGTCACTATAAGCCTGTCTATCGTAATGTAAACGTAATAAAAATAATGGGATTAATTGGATGTCGCGCTAGGCGTGTTTGGACGGTGCTGGAAGGGGTCTAGCGGGTGAATACAGAGAGGGGTATGATGTTCTTTCGTGCCTGCGACCCGCAAGCGTGCCTGTACAGCCCGTATACGCAGGTGGTATACGTTCATGCAACATTCACCGAGCATTGAGTCAACATTCAGGCGAGTTGACATTCAGATAGCGTTCATCCAGCATTGAGTCAACGTTCAGGTGACAGATGCCACCCAAACGCGCTATAATGCTGTTAACAAGCGTGTACAGTTTGTAGGAAAGGGGAGGGGTCAAGACCCTCCCGTTCCGCCTATAAACTATTCGCCGTCGGGAATGTCGTCAATCTCTTGGTACTCCTCCTCCTCAGCTTCTTCATCGGCTTCATCAGCGCCTAACAGTTCCAAACGCGAATTGCGCGTCATGCGGTTGGCTTTGCGTGCCAATTTCTCGGCTTCCATCTGCGCCTTTTCCGCCTCAGTGTAGAGGGGTGGGTTCAGATAGACGTAATCCGCCATGGCGTTGGTGCGGAAGGTGATGGACTCAACGCCCTCTTTAAGCACCTCTACGCTCGGTAGCGCCCGAATAACGTCTTTCAACGCCTGATTAGCCCCAACGGTGCATGAGCCGTCCTTGTGAGCCGTGTATTCGGTGTTTTTGACACCAGAACGGCGCAGGTGAGGAGCGACGATGCCAGATGCGATTTGTTCAATTGCCAAACGAAAAGATTTTTTCATGTTCAACCTCCTAAAGTTGAATGATAGTTTGGGGTAGAGGAAAGTCCCCATTTGTCATTAGCCTCTATATTTATTATCCCATAGAACGCATGTGTTGGTACGTGAGGTTGCATTGACTTGGCTTAAGATACATGAGCCTCGCCAATCCACATAATGAAATATGTTACTTAATGTGGATTGATGAGGAAAGAGGCGGATTAACCGCCCCAACTGCTACGTCTGTAGCCATCGGAAATTTCCCGATCGTGTTTTCTGCTGATAACCCCCCACCGATATTCGGCTTGTTGCGGAGTAAGAGGGACATCCAAATTGGTGATAACCGCCCGTAGTTCCAAAACGGTCAAAAGTTCAGCGCATCTGAAAAAGAGGAATAACCATTTATTGTTGAAGATAAACCGCTCCAATTCGGCTTCATCAAACGCGATATGTTGGGAATCCAGATAAATGTGTACCAATGAATGAATGGCGGGCGGATAGAACCCCTGAGAGAGAAGGGAATGGATATGCCCAACGAATTTGGGGTGTCTGATAATGGCATCAAAAGATTTTGAATAGAACATGATTTTTGCTCCTAAAAATGGATATGAAGGATAGAAGGTGAAATAGGTTGTTAAGGAATTACCCTCATATCATGCCATAGTACGCATGTTCTGAGCGTATGGAATGAATGGACGTGCATTAAGGTACTGGATGTGCGCCAAGCCTACAGGTGTTCTATTTACATACAACCTATCTGGATGTAATGGGAACGTCACTTAGCGCCTCCCACACCACCCCGTAAGCCAAACGTAAGGCAAAAAATTGCGCTGATGGTAGTCATCGGTATTAGCGCCGATATTACCGCTCCCCGCCTCGCTAAAACCAGAATGTAATACCTGTGTTATAGGGTTGTTCCACGCGTATACCCCTCTAAATGGCTTCTGCATAAACCGAAGGATGCTTATCATAGGTGGGGTAGGGTAGGGCGCGGTAAGCGGTGGGTAGGCGTGGCAAATGGGGATATTAGGGGATAAGGTGGGATAGTTTGGGGATATATAGGAAGGGGTTTTTTGTGGGGTTTAGGGGTGTTTTAGGGGTTTTCTTGGGGGTTATGTGTTATCATAAGGGTAGGTAAATTTTAGGTTATTTTTTAGGAAGGGGTTTTCTCCAATGGCGAAAAAGAAGAAGAACGATGAAATGAGTATCGCGGAATTGATTAAAGCTACGCCAGATGGTGGGGTGATTGAAAAGCCGAAGCGTATACCCAAAAGGCGGAGATGGATTAAATGGGCATTAGTCTTTTTTGCGGTGTTATGGGTAATCGGCACAGTATCCCCACCCAAAGATAAGGCAACATCTACGGGATTCATCGAGACCACTAATCCCGATGTGGCTTTTGTGGGTAATATACCGACAAATACCCCACGCGCAAGTATCACACCGATTATCCGCGAGACGATTACGGCGGAAGCCCTCGCTTCGATGGTGGCAATTCAAACGCAAAATGCACCGACACAGACGGCGATAGTCGAGTATGTGATTATCACTGCGACACTGAGCGAGGCTGATGTGCCGACAGAGACCAGTATCCTCTCTGATGTGCCATTGCCCACCGCAACCCCAATAGTATCCAATATGGGCGCGGTGATGGTGACGAATACGCCAATATCTTCAGCGACACCGATTAGCACATCCACCAATGTGCCGACCAATACCCCTTTACCAATCAGCACCGCGACACCATCTGTTAGGGTGTTAGACCGAAATGGGATTGTGACGTATGATTTTGTCAATGTGCGTTCCTGTGCATCATCTACTTGTAATCTTTTAGGACAACTGCTTAGAAATGCTACTTTTGATGTAACAGGGACTACAGATGGCGAAAATGTGTCTGGTAGTGTGTTGTGGTATCAGATGGATTATCAGGGGCAAGCGGGTTACGTTCATTCGTCTCTAGTGGCTGTTTATACAGGTCAACCACCTACGAATAATGTGAGTGTTCCTGCTCAATCCGTATCACCTGTGCAACCCGTTGTGCCGATTTCGTTAGCGCCTGCTGGTGGGTGGAACTGCAATGGGGAACAATATAATTGTAAAGATTTTAGACCCCAAGAAGGTGGGATGTACAGTTATGCCCAAATGATGGATTTTTGGAATACTTGCCCTGGCGACCCCTCTGGGCTAGATGGTAATCCAGAAGATGGTATGCCTTGTAACAGAAGCCGATAAAAAAGACCCCTCTGGCGGGGTCTTATGTTATAATCCAGAGGCTTGACCAATAGCCCTCGTAAAGCAATGGTCAAGCGGATATATGTTGGTGAGGGGTTTATCCCTTCACCGCCCAAATGGGGCTAATCCCATTTGCACCGTTGACTGAGCCGATAAGCCACCCAATCCACATCCCCATCACAAGAGAGAATATCCTCTAGGCTATTGCCTGCTGACACCGCCTCGAAATCGGCATGGGTCACAATGGCTAATGTCCTGACTTTGCCATCGTAGCCGACAGCGGTGATTCTGAAGAACTTTTTAACCTTGAGGGTGTGCAAATTTTTTGCAATTTCAGTAGATAGATTGTTCATTTTGTATATCCTTTTTTGAATAGTGAGGTGGCTAAATCGCTATCCTCAATATACATAGTATACCATGTTACATAGACTGTAGCAATTAAATAAGAGTATATACAAAGACCGTTCATACAGCATTAAGGCTACTGAGGGGCAAGTAAAAACCCCTCGAATTCGAGGGGTTAGCCGATTAAAACAGGGTCAATTGCGGTGGTGGTGCGGGTGGGGTGGGTTTGTTGGTGAGGTCTGCCAGTTCCAGATGCACCACAGTCACGCCATAGCGGTCTGCCATTTCATCGGCGACGGTGGTGCGGTGACAAGTGTGGTAATCGGGGCAGGCACACAGCAACACGGCGGGTTGCCCCTTCAGGATTTTGAGCAAGTCGAGCGTGCCTCTGTCCATATCAGCAATCATGATGCCTTCCCCGAATTGCCCTTTGTAGTTCTTGTTGCCGAGTTCCGCCATGTGAACATAGCGGTCGCCGATACTACTCATGAGGGCGCGTTTCTGCCAGATAGGGGCGCGGGAGAAGGGGGAATAGCGGGTGTCTATCAGTTTGGCGTTGTGGGCGATGAGGAATTTTAGGATGTGGTCAGGTTTTGCGCCTGTGTAACCGAGTGTGTAGAGGGTGTGTAGAGGGGTGGTCATTGGATTATCTCCTGTTAAATAGTGTTGGATAGATAAGGGGTATTATAGAATATACGTTCACATATTGCGAATATTTTGCCCCTTGTGGTTATGAAATCAGTTAGGTATACTTGCCATAGAATAAAAGTTCTGCTATGCTGTATTCATCCGTATATAAGGTTGGGTTGCATCTTTAGGCATCGTAGCAGAACGATTATCATCCAGCCCTCGACTATGGATAGGTCGCCATCTGCTCAAGATGGAGGTGCAGGTCGAAACTGCGGGCTGGTCTTTTTGTATATAGGAGAAAATGCGGATGGTTGAAAACATCGGCTCTGAGTTGGAACGGGAATTTGATACCTACTGGCGCGTGTTTGCGTCTGACCTGCCCGTGCCTATAGGCGAACATCGGTTTAGTAAGGGTAGACGGTGGCGCTTTGACCGCGCATGGTTAACTGAGAAGGTGGCGGTGGAACTGGAAGGCGGGGTGTATAGCCATGGGCGACATAACCGACCAAAGGGGTTTATTGCGGATTGTGAAAAATACAACCGTGCCGCGGTAGAGGGGTGGCTGGTGTTGCGGTATACGACACAGCACTTGCGCGAGAATCCGTTGGCGGTGGTGGCACAGGTCAAACAGGCATTGTTAGCCAGAAGGGGTAGTGCCTAATGTCCAATCCTGATATTTTATTTAGAGGCATCCCACGAAACAAAACCCGCGGGTATACCGCCAGAGTGCTGAGTGCCGTCAAACCCGCCAAAGTGGTCATCCCGTGTACGGGGTCATTCTCGCTGGCGTGGGTGGCTCGTGAAGCGGGTGTATCGGCAGAGAATATCGTGTGTGGCGACATCTCGCTGTATTCCACGGCACTTGGCAATGCCATCATGGACACCGATTGGCGACTCGACATTAACCCCAGCACCCCACAAGCATATGCCGACATCCTCACCCCTCTGATGGAATCGCCACTGGATAAGGCGGTCGGTGTGTTGCTCATGGTGCGGATATTGCAGTATGTCCGTAAAGACAAGAAGGCATATCACGAGCATCGGCGGATGGAATTGGTGCGGAATAGTGCGACTTACAGCACCCAATTGCGGGAACAGGTCATAGCGATGCGGGCATCCCTGCAAGGACTGACCTATCTGCCACAAGATATGTGGGTGACGATGGCATCAGAACTCGGTAGCCCCGATGTCGTGAACCTGATTAACCCCCCAAGATACACGGGTGGGTACTCACGCATGTTCGCGGGGATAGACGAGGTGTTCAATTGGGATGAGCCGAGTGCCAAGCAATTCACGGAGAAGGATTATCCACAGCTGATGGATGCGTTGGCAGAGGATGATGCCCTGTCCCTGATGTACTACGCGACAGATGGTGAAGACCCCGCGCCACAGTGGGGTAGCCCGTGGCGGAGTCTGTTTGCAGACCGTCCGAATAGCATGGGTCAGGCGGCAATCAATTGGATTATCGCCAATCGTAACCCGGTGGGCATCGAAGCCAGCCGAGGGAAGATTGTGGCGGGTGGGGCGAAGTTCCCGCTGTTCACAGGTGCCATCAGCGCGACCAGCCAGATAAAGGCGATGCGGGTGGAAAAGACGGTGGGGGATTATTACCGCGACCTGTTCATCCACCGCTTGCCAGGGAGTACGACCGAGATGTACATCGCCTTGCTGGTAGATGGTTTTCTCATGGGGATTATCGGCTTGCATCTGGCAGACCTGCGACGGGGGAAGGTGATTCGTAAAGGGGATAAGGTGCTGGAGCATTGTGCATCGGTGACATTCGCCTTCACTGCTCCACATCCGAGTTATGGGCGGTTGCATAAATTGACACTGATGTCCATCACCAGCGAGTGGTTTTGGGATGATGTGCTGGGCAAAGAGAATTGGTATGAGCTGAATGGCGCACCGAAGCATGTGAAGACGACCATGCTCACGCATCATCCAGAGGTGAAAAGTGCTAGAGGGGTGTTCAAGCTGGATACCCGCGACCAAGAAAAAGACGGGACGTACAAATTGACGTATAGCACAGCCACCAATACGCGGAGTCGTGAAGATACGCTCAAAGAGTGGCTAAAGAAATTCGCCGATGTGCAGAAAAGCGAGGAAAAATAATGGACAGAAAAACGGTTGTGGAGCGAATCGAAGAAGCGATACAAGCCAGCGAATCTAAATCGGTTGAACTGCGTGTTGGCACAAAAATATATCGTGTTCGATATGATAATAATCATCAAGATTATCATTTTGAAGAAAAATCGCATAAGAACCCCGACCCATGGGAAGACCAAGCATGTGGTTATAGCGTGAATGATGATGATATTATCGGCTGGTTGCGTGCATGTATTGGGCAATTCAAAGAGCCGATATGGGATACCCTTTTACCTGACAAGAAAGCGAGTGCGATATGAGCGATACCCAAGACATCAAACAGATACTAGAGGGGTTATCGGCACAGGTGTTACCACCCGATATGCGCCTGATGTATGTCGGGATTGCCGATGTGAAGGAACAAGACCTGAACGCGCAATCTATGCCCAAAGCGATGTTTGACCAGTTGGTGAATAACCTGAAAAATGCGGGTGCGCCAGAGTCGTTTCCGTTACTGGTACACACGACGAAGGGACTGGAAATCGTGAGTGGGCATCACCGTATCCGCGCCATGCGGACGGCTGGCATTGAGAACACCCTCGCCATTGTGTACGCACGCCTCACCCCGTCGCAAATCCGTGCCAAGCAATTGGCACACAACAGTATACACGGCACATCTGACCCTGAAATCGTGAAGCGGATATGGGATCAGATAGACGATGTGCAAGCACGGTTTGAGGCGTTCATAGACCCTGCGTTGTTCACCGACCTGAAACCTGTGAGTTTTAAGCCAGTGGATGTGAACATGGTGAATGTCGCAAAGACGGTCATGCTGGTGTTCCTACCCACGCAGAAGATGGATTTTGATGCGGTTATTGAGGCGATTATGCCCAAGACGCAGGTGGATGCGGTGTATATCGCCAACCGAGATAGTTATGACGACTGGAAAAAAGCCTTTCAGAAGGTGCGGTCTGACCTCGATATTGTCAATGCCCCCACCGCCTTAGCCGAGATGGCACGGTTGGCATTGGAACGATTAGCCCAATTAGCAGAGGAAGATGGCGATGGATGAACCGAAGAAGCGGGGTAGACCGCGTAAGCCACCCACCCCGAAAATCCCCAAAGAAAAGGTGCAGGTGGTCATGCCCGAATTGCCACCCGCGCAACGGAAAGACCATAAGGGGATTCACTGGACACAAGACCCAGAGATACTGGCACGCCTAGCGACGGTGGCAAGCATGATGGTTCAGGGGGCGAAACCGTTCCAGATTGCCGATGCGTTGACGGTCGATGTGAGGACGATTTACCGTGATATTGCGCGGGTGTACAAATTGTGGCGCGATGAGGCAATGCAGGAGATAGACGATGCGCGTGCCAAATCAATCGCCCAATATGAAGAGATTAAGATGCGGGCATGGGAGGGGTATCGCAAGGCGCAGGGGGAAGGCGGTGGACGGTATTCGCCCACCACCGCCAGAGATATGCGCGATTGGTTGAAATTGGCGATGGATGCCGAGTCGCATATCGCCAAATTGCAAGGGACGGAATTAACACGGGTGGATGTGACCAGCAAGGGAGAGCGGATTGGGAATACACAGGAGCTAACAGATGAGCAATTACTCACTATCGCCACAGGAAGCGGCACGGGAGCTACTGGTCAGGCGGGGGGGAAGGAATAAGTTATTGGCGTTTACGCAGTATACCTACCCAGAATATATACCCGACCCCGCGCATGAACTCATCGCCTCGACACTGGATAAGGTGGTGAGTGGCGAAATAAAACGACTGATGATATTCGCGCCACCGCAGAGTGGGAAAAGCGAATTATTTTCGGTGCGGTTGCCTGCGTACTGGTTGGGTAAGCGTCCGAATGACCCCGTGATTTTATCGTCGTATGCGGCATCGTTGGCGGAATCCAAATCGCGTCAAGTGCGTAATATCATCGAATCCCACGAATATAATCTGCTGTTTGGGCGCTATGCGCGTCGCACGACCCCGCCGATAGAGACACGGCGCGATAGTCGGGCAGTGAATCATTTTTATCTGAATAATCCGTATCGGGGCAGTATGCTGGCGGTGGGGGTGGGCGGTCCGATAACGGGGCATGGGGCGCTACTCGGCATCATTGACGACCCACATGAGAATTGGGAACAAGCGCAGAGTCGGACGTATCGGGAACGGGCATGGGATTGGTATCGGACGACCTTCCGCACCCGTATCTGGGAGGGTGGTGCGATTATATTGGGGATGACGCGCTGGCATCAGTTGGATTTGGCGGGGATGTTGTTGGCAGAACAAGCCTCTGAATGGACTGTACTCAGGTTATCCGCTATCGCGGAGACCCAAGAGGAACGGGATATGAACAACGTGTATATCGGGTTAAAGGCAGGAGTGGATGACCCCTTGGGACGGGAAGCGGGACAACCCCTCACACCAAGCCGATTCAGTCGGCAGGCACTGGACGAATTAAGACGCGATGTGGGGTCATTGGCGTGGACGGCGGAATATCAGGGTGTGCCGAGAAGTGCTGAGGGTAATCGGTTTAAGCGTCAGTGGTTTGAAATTGTGGACAGTGTGCCGATACATGCCAAACGGATAAGGTACTGGGACAAAGCGGGGACGGCACATACCGATAACAAGGGGGCGGCAACGGCAGGAGTTCTCATCGCCAAGACGGATGACGGCATGATTTACATTGAGGATGTGGTCAGAGGGTGGTATTCGGCGTTAGAGCGTGAGCGAGTCATTAAGCAGACGGCAGAACTGGATGCCCAGAAATACGGCAGAGGCAAAGTTCGGATATTCATCGAACAAGAACCGGGTAGTGGGGGGAAAGAATCGGCGGAAAGCACAATACGCAACCTAGCGGGTCACTCTATCTATGCTGACCGTCCCACAGGCGATAAGGATACGCGACTAGAACCCTTTGCCGCCCAAACCGAAGCGGGGAATGTGAAGCTGGTGCGTGGGACATGGAATCATGACTACATTGAGGAGATGGTTGCCATCCCCAATGGGACGTATCGTGACCAAGCCGATGCCACAGCAGGGGCATTTAACAAGCTGGCAGAAAAGCGCGATGTGGGATTCATGCAGGGCAAAGCGAAATATTAGACAAATTGACACAATGGGATTATAATAGTACAAACGTTCTTTACTAGGATGAGGAAGCCATACGATGTTATCACAAACGATGCAGGAGGCGCTGGCACAATTTCGGATGAGTGGCGAATTTGGTACGGCGCGGAAAAGCACTATAAACGGATTGGAACGGCGCGGGATGATACAAGCAACGGGTGAGGGGTATACGCTCACCGATACGGGTAGCCATTTGGTGCGTGAATCGCAGACTGACCCACGTCCCAACCGCTTGATGCTCCGTTGGAATATGCCCCCCTACGCGCAGACCTATGACACGGGTCAGGCGGATTATGCGTTTTGGGATAAGGCACGGCGGGGTAGGGCGCGGGGGTTGGGAT
>Ga0163151_10003688_pt1 | contig 21665 bp, 17 predicted proteins | sample OliLakLV19MP5IB2_FD_145596 | JGI IMG/M metagenome (GOLD analysis project Ga0163151, IMG submission 145596) | Freshwater microbial mat bacterial communities from Lake Vanda, McMurdo Dry Valleys, Antarctica - Oligotrophic Lake LV.19.MP5.IB-2 | ecosystem: Environmental > Aquatic > Freshwater >... | reverse complement strand
TTCCGAGCGTGGAACTGACCGTGCGGCCGGCGGAGGATATGGCGCCGGGGGACTATGTGATTCGGGTGCGGGCGCGGGCTAGCGACGGGACTGGGCCGGTGGTGGAGGGGCTGGCCACGTTGTGGATTGGACCCAACGGGAAGCGGAATGACACGCGGCGGCCGCTGCCGGGCGTGGCGGTGCATGTAGTGGCGCGTTGAGGACGGATTTCAGCATTTCGGCGATGGTTAATTCGACGGCTTTGGACGAATCGCATTCTCCGTTGGAATTGGCGACGGCGGGAGCACCGTTTGCCGAACAGGGGAATGAAAAGATGCCCGTCGTGCATTAGCTTATTGCGAGCCAACTGGCCCGTGACACATGGCCCGTGACACATTGCGCGACGAATGTGATTGTGATACAGTGCCAGCCGTTCTCCCCAAGGGGCGGAATCAGTCAGCGAAAGGGATATATGACCACAACCTTTAGATTCTGCGGAGTGCTCACACTGGGCATTTTCTGCTGTTCGATGGCCTCGAGCCAAACGCAAGATCAGCAATCCTACGGCCGCGACAATTGCGTGAAAGTCAAGGAAGGAAAGGCGCAAGAGTACGCCGCGTACCTTCGGGACGTGGTTGTGAAGCTTGCCAAGGTCCGCGTGGACGCAGGCGCAGTCGTGTCGTATACGATAGCGCAAGCTGTGGCGCCGGCGGGCAGGGCTGCCCGCTGCGACTACCATATCCTCGCCGGCTACAACGGCTTCCCGCCGGAAGCGCCGAGCGCGGAGCAGACCGCTGCGGACATGAAGAAGGCGGGGCTCTCCATGAACCTGGAAGCGATGATCGCGAAGCGCGAGGAACTTTCGTATTTGGTCGGAGTGGATATCTGGATGTACCGGGAGAGAGTCGGGACGCCCAAAAAGGGCGGCTACGCCCGCATTAACTATGACAAAGTCCATCCGGGTATGGGAGCAGAGTGGGCGACCCTGGAATCGAACGGCTGGAAGCAACTCGCTGAGGCGGCGTCCAAAGAATATGGCACGGCTTGGCGGGCTGCCTCGCTAGCCATGCCCGGCGGCGCTAACTTGCCATACAACGCTATGACGGTTGATATCTTCCCGAGTTGGGCCGCACTGGGCAAGGGGATTCCGGCCCGGGATCTCTGGAATAAAGTGCATCCCAGCAGAGATATGACCGCACACCTGAACCGGCTCTCCACAATCCGGGACCGTCCTCGAGTCGATACTGTGAGGCTGATCGAGGTCATCACAAAGTAGCGTCTTTGCGACGCTTCGAATTTGGTCAGAATCTCGGGCCAGATGCTTTTGGGCTTGCGGATCAACTCAATCAATTCGCGCACAGTGCCAGAGTGCTATGGCCCCCAGGGCTGAGGCGAACAGTTAAGACTCAGATCCGGCGCAAGGAAGTGGGGTCGGTAACGGAATCGATCACAGTGCGGGCGGCGGGATCGGTGGTGCAGACGGGCAATTCAGAAAACGGTTCTGTGATCAGTTCGAAGCAGATGGAAACGATGGCGGTGCGAGGGCGCGACCCGATCTCGATGTTACGCATCCTGCCGGGCGTTACCCAGGGATTCGATCCGGAGTTCAACGGAGGATTCTTCGGCACTAGCATGCCGAACTTCCAGGGGCTTAGCACGAACGCGACCACCATCATGGCCGACGGCGTGAACGGCGGCGATGGAGGCGCTGGCGGCGTCTTCAGCGCCACCGTGAACAAGGACGCGATCTCCGAAGTGAAAGTTCCGATGAGTAACTACACCGCCGAATATGGCCGAAGCGGCGGCGCACTGATCAACATCATCACCAAGGGCGGCGGAAAGGACTTCCACGGCACCGGTTACTGGTACAAACGGCACGAAGCGCTCAACGCGAATGCGTTCTTTCTAAACCTCAACGGAGTTCCCAAACAGTTATACCGCTTCCAAAACTTGGGAGCGACCGTTGGCGGGCCAGTGAAGCTGCCGATTCCGATTATCAATCGCGGCGGCGACAAGATGTTCTTCTTCTATTCCTACGACAACAACCAGATCAAACAACACCTTCCATTTCCGAACAACATCATTCCCTCGAACCGGGCAAATCCATTCGGCGTGGCGATCATGAACATCTTTCCGGCGCCAAATGTTAATGCGGTGGGATACAATTATCTGTACCAGGAAGAAAGCCTGGACCGGCCGCGCAACCAGCATTTGTTCCGGTTCGATCTCCGCCCAACCGAGAAGGATACGATTAGCGTGAAAGGCTCAACCTGGCACGCGGATACGGTTGGTTATCACGTCGCCGGCGGATCCTCGCCGTGGGGTTTGGTGCGGCAGCATTACGAGTTCACCGGCGACCAACTAACGCTGAATTACACGAGGGTCCTCACCCCGCGACTCGTGAACGAAGCCTTCATCGGGTTCTTCATTGACACCGAAGATGGGAAGACGCCGAATGACCAGGAGACGCAGCGCTTGCAGAGGCAGCATCGCGGCCTGGCCGGATTGGGTCAATTCGTCCCGCAGTTCAACCCGTTCAATGTAATTCCCAAGGCCACTTTCGGGGGAATTCCGGCCTCATACAGCGCCGCCAGCATCGGCTACGATAACCGGTTTCCGCTGTTCGGCGCAGACTCCAACTTGACCATTACTGAAACGCTCACTTACTCACGAGGCACGCACACCTATAAGCTAGGCGCTTACCGCGAAAACAGCCGCTTCGGGCAGGCACGGTCCAGCCTTTTTGCCGGCCAGTTTGATTTCGGCCAGGACGTGAACGATCCGCTCACCACCGGCTATGCGTTTTCGAACGCCTTTACCGGCCACTTCGCCCGCTATACCGAAGGGCTGGGGCGGCCCGCGCAGTTCGCCCGGAAGAACACGTGGGCATGGTTCGCGCAGGATACCTGGAAAATCGCCAAGAACCTCACGATGGATATTGGCCTGCGGATGTATTGGAGCCCGTGGGCGTTGCAGTCCAATCCGGAAGCGCCGGCGTTCAGTTTTGAACGCTACGACCCGAAAAAGACGCCGACGTTGTTCCGGCCAATCGCAACGCCGGAAGGCCGGCGCGCGGTGAATCCGCTGACGGGCGCGATCCTGCCGCAGACTTACATTGGCGCCATTGCCCCAGGCACTGGCGACACCTGCACCACCGCGATTACTCCCAATTCCCCTTGCCAACTGAATGGCGTGGTGGTCCAGATCGATCCGGACTTTGTAAAAGGCTACGGAGGATTCCGGGATCCGCTTCCCTTCCAATATGATCCGCGATTGGGCATCTCCTGGGATCCGTTCGGCAACGCCAAAACAGCCATTCGCGCTTCCTTCGGCTCATTCCATCAGGCGAGTGTTGGCGGCAACCAGGCTTATGACGGCGGTCCGGCATTCCGTTTTGACAAGTCGATCGTGTTTAGCGATATGAACCAGTTCCTGAACGCCGGGTCGATTACAACACCTATCAGCGTTACGGGTCCAAGACGCGCTCAGAAACTGCCATTGGTTTACCAGTACATGTTCAGCATTCAAAGGGAGGTCATCAAGGGTACCGTACTTGATGTGGCCTATGTCGGCAATAGCTCGCATCATAACTCGGAAAGCTATAACTATAACCTGCTTCCCTACGGCACCCGCTTCAAGCCGGAAAACGCCGATCCGGCCAACCCGGCGCAACCCTTGCCGGATGCCCTGCTGCGCCGCTATGTAGAGCGCGTCCCACGAAGTTATTCGTCAATAAATACGGGGTTTCGAGACGTCATATCGTGTCGACAAAACTGCCGCTATTGGCCAAAAATGGCAAAAAGGTCGATTATGATGCCTTAGGAACTTCAAGTGATAGGTAAGAATTGGCGTTAAATGGGCCGTGGTCTACCAGTAAGCCGTTTATTTGCAACGGCGAAATTGTAGGTGCCGAAAAACAGGTAAACGGGACAGGCTCTATGTAGGATATCTGGACATCAATATCGCCGCTCCGGCCACTACCACGCGGTACGATTCGTTGCAGGTACAACTGAACCGCCGCCTCATTGGCCGAGTGGAAGTATCGGGCTCCTACACTTACGCCAAAGCATTCGTCAATGGGTATGCGCAACAGATCCCCTCCCGGCTGCGGCGAACGTTACTTCCAAACGACCAGACGCAAGTCATGAATGTTAGCTACGTTTTGGACCTTCCAAAAGGAAGCAGCCTGATCCCGGGGAGACCGGCTAAGTGGGTTCTCGATAACTGGCAGCTATCGGAAATCACGACATTCGCCACCGGTTTCCCGCAAAACGTCGTGCTGCAGACTACCGAAAACTTCGATTTCACTGGAGGCGGGGATGGCGGCGGCGTGGTCCAGACGGGCCGCGCCCAGTTGCCGCATGGCGTGGCGACATTGGAACTGATTTCTCCAACGTAAAGTTCCGCGGTCCCGGGTTTGCCAACTACGATCTTTCGATGTTCAAGAATGTCCCAATCGGCGGCGAAAAGGGCAAGCTGCAGTTCCGCTGGGAGATTTACAACCTGTTCAATCACACACAGTTCAACGGGGTGAACAACATCGCGCGTTTTGATCCACAAGGAGTCCAGGTGAACGCCGCGTTCGGACAGGTGACATCGGCGCGGCAGGAACGGCGCATGCAGGGCTCGCTGCGGTTCATTTTCTAGTTCGTTGCCGGGCAAGGCAGCGATTCCGCAACCAAAGTGTTTTAGCCCGCCGAAACATTTGATTCCATTGTTGTTTTGAGCAAAGGTCGACTCGAGGGCATATTCGTATTGTGTTTTTGCTCTTGCTTTCCATTCATGTCTTGGATTATATATAGTATCAAGACATGACCGCAGCCCTCCACCGCGCCAAACTCTCAGCCACCGAGCGCGGCTTACGCTCCCGCATCGCCCAACTCGCCTCCGGCCAGTGGTTGCTTCGCGGCACGCTTTCCGATCGCTCCAGCAAGTGCGGCAAACCCAACTGCCACTGCGCCAACGGCGAACCGCATCCTTCCGTCTATCTGGTGCAAAGTCACGACGGCAAGCTGCGCCAGATTTGCGTCCCTAAGGCTTGGCGGGACCGGGTGCGCCAAGCTGTCAGCGACTACCGGGAGTTGCAACGCCTCCTCGAAGAAGTCTCCGAACTGGAATGGAAACGGCTCCAGGAAAGGAAGCGCTAAATACTCCGCCGCCTCATCGCCTATTCCGAGAAGATCTTCCGCCTTTCGACCGGGATTCTTACCCCCATCACCGCCCGCGGACCGGAACCGCGCATTCCCACTCTGCCCGTAGTCAATACCGCCATTGTCTTGTTTTGGGCGCGGCTGGGAAGCCTCAACGCTTTGGAGATACCGGGCGAATCCCGGTTCTGGAAACATTGGCTGGGCCGGTCCATGCCCAGCGCCGGCACCATGGCCGACGTGCACTCCAAGATGGCTACCGGAACGCTACGAGATGCCATTCATCAAGTTTACGGGCGTCTGAAACGCAACAAAGCCTTGCCCGACAGGCGCGGCATTTCTTTGGCGATTGTGGACGGCCACGAAAGCCATGCCAGCTATCGCCGCCATTGTCTGGGGTGCTTGGAACGGACCATCCATTCCGCGCCAGGAGACCGCATTCAGTATTACCACCGGCAGGTGACGCTGATGCTGGCGTCCGGCGCCCCGGCCGGACGCCCACCCCTGCGGATCCCGTTGGATCATGAACCGCAATGCCCCGGCGAAGATGAAGTCGCCACCGCCACCCGTTTGCTCAAGCGCGTGCTGGTCCGTTACCCGCGGGCGTTCGATTTGGTGCTCGCCGACGGGCTGTACTTGCGGGCTAACTTCTTCAACTTCTTGCTCGAACGCCGCAAACACGTCCTGGTGGTCCTCAAGGACGAACGCCGGAACCTCTTTCAAGATGCCGCCAGACAGTTCGATTTCGTGCCGCCCGTCCAAGGAACCTTTCGAACGCGCGATTGCCTCTGGTGGGACCTTCCCGGTTTGGTCTCCTGGCCGGAAGTGAACGTTCCCGTCCGGGTCATTCGTTCGCTGGAAACCTATTCGGTGCGGCGCCAACTCGACAAAAAGGACGAGCCGCAAACCAGCGATTGGGCGTGGGCGACCACACTGCCTGCCGAGCAGGTTTCCGTAGGGCGTTGCGTCCATTTCTGGCATCAGCGATGGGATATCGAAAATCATGGCTTCAATGAGTTAGTCAACGGCTGACACGCCGACCACGTAATGACGCATAACCCCAACGCCACGGAGTGCTTCCTGCTCATCACGTTTCTGGCGCACATTCTCTTTCATGCGTCCCTTTATCTCAACGTGAAACCCGCCCTTCGGAAGGGCAAGTCCGCAATGTTTTGGGCCAGGGTGATGGCCGCCGAAATCCACATCGCATTCAGCCCGGCCAGCCTGTGGCCCTGATCCGCACTGAACCGCGCCTTCTCCCTTTTTGGACTGCCCGGTTTTTCAACTTTCGAAATGCCTCCGGATATGACCCGGCGCGGAAGCGTGCCCATCCCTGCCTCCGCGGCCTCTCTGCAGCCACTTTTCACCCAAAGCGAATCTCTACTTCTCCCCACTATGCTCAAATCTTCAGCGTTTTGGGGTACCTGGATAGTTCTTCAAACTTGGTTGCGGAATCGCTGGGCGATACCCCTCCCCTCGTCCGGGATCCCAAAGGGGAGTTTAAGGTCGGCGAACGCGTCATCGTTTTCAATGCCGAGCAGCCCGGCACCCGCCAGATCGGCGGTGTGGACATCACCGGCGCCCAGGACACGCCGCCTTTCGGCGAACGAATCAACAGCAATCCGCCGCCCACTCACGACGCCACTGGCGGGCCGCTCCTCAATATGAAGGGCGAAGTCATCGGCATCCTTGGCGGCTCGGTTCGCCCCGGCCTCCGCACCTGGCGAAACGCCGATGTTCCCGCCACGCTCATCTTCACCTCCCCGCTCAACGCGAGCGCCTCGCCCCTCTGGCTCATCCCCGAAGTCGCGCTCAGCCGCACGCCGGTCGATTGCCAAACGCTCCTCGCCCAGCGAACATTTACGCCGCCAAGTGTGGGAAGGCCTCTTCTACGCCGGCACCACGAACTCCCTCGACAAGAAAAGTCTCGTCACGCCACAAGGCGCCGATCACAGCACCTTCCGCAAGACTGACCCTGAACTGCTCGTCTACGGCTATTTCAAGGCCATCGGGAAGTCCGAAAAAGTCACCATTAGCGCCGCCATCTTCGACCTGATGAACACCTCGATCGCCCGCACCGTCCCGACCAGGTTTCTCAATCGCCAGGACGGCCTCGCCCGTACCGTATTCACCTTCCCGCTTTCGCGCTTCGCCGCGGGCGTCTACCGCGTCGAACTGCTCGTCGAGGACAAGCCCGTCTGGCGATCCTTCGTCACCATCACCGACTGATCCCCGCGGGTTAAGATAGTAAGATGCGGAAAGTCGTGTCGATCCTCCTCTGCGCCGCGCTCTTCGCGACCGCCGCGCCCATCGACTCGCGCGAAGAGGCTTTCATCGGTAACCGACGCTCTTACTGGGCCTTCCAAAAAGTCGTTCGCCCGCCTGTACCGGCCGGCGCCGACGGGCCGATAGACGCCTTCATCCTTGAAGGGTTGAAGGCCAAAAACCTCGCCCCTTCCCCTGAAGCCAGTAAACGCATTCTCATCCGCCGCGCCTCGCTCGACCTCACCGGTATGGCGCCTTCCAACGCCGAAGTCGAAGCCTTCCTCAACGACATCGGCAAGGACGCCTACACCAAGCTCGTTGATCGCTTGCTCGCCAGTCCCGCCTACGGCGAACGCTGGGCGCTCAAGTGGCTCGACGTCGTCCGCTACGCCGACACCAATGGCTACGAACTCGATGCCGAACGCCCCCAGTCCTGGCGCTACCGCGACTACGTCATCAACGCCTTCAACGAGGGCAAGCCCTATGACCGGTTCCTTATGGAACAGATCGCCGGCGACGAGTTGTACCCCGGCGACACCAACGCTCTCATCGCCACCGGTTTCCTCCGCGCCGGCCCCCGCCATGTCGTTGGCGGCAACACCGATGAAGAGGTTAACCGCCAGGAAGTCCTCCTCGAAATGACCCTCGGCGTCAGCAACACTTTCCTCGGTCTCACCGTCGGCTGCGCCCGCTGCCACAACCACAAATTCGACCCCATCACCCAGGCCGATCACTACCGTATTCAGGCCATCATGGCCGCCACCGATCTCAAGGAAATCGAGTTCGCCGCCGAGGACGCCAAAGCCCAAGCCGAAACCGCCAAAAAAGCCCACGAAGGCCTTCTGAAGCCTTTGAAGGACGAGATCGCCGCCATTGAAAAGCCCGTGCGCGAGGAACTTAGGGAAGCCAAAAAGAAGCTCCTCGCCCCCGCGCTCCTCGCCGTACTCGATGTGCCAAAAGACAAGCGGACGCCCGAGCAGGAACTGCTCTTTAAGGACGCCAGCAAGCAGATCGGCCTGTCCTGGGACGAAGTCGTCAACGCCATTCCCGCCGAACCCAGGGCGCGGCGAACTGCCATTCGCGCCCGCATGCACGCCCTCAACCTTGACGAGCCCGAACCACCCGCCGCGGCCTTCGCCGTCGCCAACATGGATAAGGCCCCCGTCACCCACATCCTGAAGCTCGGTGAGGCCAAACACAAACTCGATCCCGTCGAGCCCGCGTTCCTTACTGTGCTCGGCGGTCTCGCCGCGCCCAAAGGCCCCGCCGGCCGCCGCGCCGCCTTCGCCAAATGGCTTGCCGATCCTGAACACCCCCTCACCGCCCGCGTCATGGCCAACCGCATATGGCAGTTCCGTATGGGCACCGGCATCGTCGCCACGCCTAACGATTTCGGCCAGCTCGGCGGCCGTCCGTCCAACCGCCCTCTGCTCGATTGGCTTGCCGCCGAGTTCGTCTCCAGCGGCTGGAGTGTCAAACACCTCGACAAGCTCATCGTGACGTCAGCCGCGTATCGACAGTCCGCCGAAATCGACGCGAAGAAGGCTGCCATCGACGGCGACAACAAGTTCTACTGGCGCATGAACCAACGCCGCCTGGAAGGCGAAGCCCTTCGTGACGGTATCCTGCAAGCCAGCGGCAAGCTCAACGCCAAGCAGTTCGGCTCACCCATCAAGACGCCCATCGAACAAGAGATCTACGACATCATCTTCACCGAAGGCGAGGCCGACAACCTTTGGCCGCTGCCCAAGGATCGCGCTGAGATCTATCGCAAGTCGATCTATCTCCTTAACAAGCGCACAGTCCGGCTTCCGATGCTCACCAACTTCGATCAGCCTGACGCCATCAGTTCCTGCCCCGTCCGCTCCGTCAGCACTCATGCGCTCCAGGCCCTGTCCCTGCTGAACAGCGACTTCATGCAGGAGCAATCCAAATCGCTCGCCGCCCGCGTCGATGGCGTTTGCAAAGGCAATGCCGCCTGCCAGACCAAGACCGCATACGCTCTCACGTTGCGGCGGCCGCCGCGCCCGGAAGAGCAACAAATGGCCCGGCAGTTCCTCACGCAGAAGAGGATGCCGCTCGAAGACTTCTGCAAGGCCCTCCTTAACCGCCATGAGTTTGTCTACATTCCCTAATCGCCGCAGCGTGCTCAAAAACGGCCTCGGGGCGGTAGCCGCCGAATGGCTGCTGCAGCGCGACCTGCTGGCCCAAAACCCGCTCGCTGCCAAGGCGCCCCACTTTGCTCCCAAAGCTAAACGCGTCATCTTCCTCTTCATGGTCGGCGCCCCTTCGAGCATTGACATGTTCGACCCCAAGCCCGCGCTTACCAAGCACGCCGGCCAGAAACTTCCGGCCAGCTTCGGCAAGGTGGTCAGCCAGTTCACCGGCGGCGATACCGCCCTCCTCCCCTCGCCTTGGGAGTTCAAAAAATACGGCCAGAGCGGCATCCCCGTCAGCGGCCTTTCCCCGCACGTCGCCCAGTGCGTTGACGACATCTGCTTTGTACGCAGTTTCTATACCGAGAGCACCGTCCACGCGCCGGCCATGTATCAGGTTCACAGCGGCCGCGTCCTCACCGGCTATCCGTCCATGGGCTCCTGGGTCACTTACGGCCTAGGCTCACCCGCCGACAACCTGCCCGCCTATGTTGTCATGCCCCAGCCCGAGGGCACCCCCGAGGGCGGCACGCCCTGCTGGAGTTCCGGCTTCCTCCCGGCTGTTTATCAAGGCACGCTGCTCCGCGGCGGCCCGTCCCCCATCCTTCACTTGAAACCGCCCGCCGGTGTCACCCCGGAACGTCAGCGCAACACGCTCGATTTGCTCCAGCAGATGAACCGCCTCGATTCCCGCGCCGGAGACTCCGAACACGCCGCCCGCATCGCGTCTTATGAACTCGCTTTCAAGATGCAGACCGCCGCGCCCGAGGCCGTCGATCTCAACAAGGAGTCCGAAGCGACCAAGAACCTCTACGGCCTCGACGACAAGAAGACGTACGATTTCGGTTCCCGCCTGCTGCTCGCCCGCCGTCTCATCGAGCGCGGCACGCGTTTCGTCCAGATCTACTCCGGTGGCGGTCCCGTCAGCATTCAGTGGGACGCTCATAAGGATCTGGTCGCCAATCATGAAAAGATGGCCGGCCTCACCGACAAGCCCGTCGCCGGCCTATTGAAGGACCTCAAGGCACGCGGCCTGCTCGACGACACGCTCGTCATCTGGGGCAGTGAATTCGGCCGCTTGCCAATGTCGGAGGGCGGCAACGGCCGCGACCACAACCCGCACGGCTTCACCATGTGGTTCGCCGGCGGCGGCGTCAAGGGGGGCCGCATCGTCGGCGAAACCGACGAGTTCGGCCTTAACGGCATCGGTGAGCGCTATCATATGCGGGATTTCCATGCGACCATCCTCCACCTCCTCGGCCTCGATCAACACAAGCTCTTCCACCTGCACAACGGCCGTAACGAGAAGTTGACCGACTTTGGCGGCAACGTCATCGACAAGGTCTTCATCTAACACGGGTGCGACTACTCCTTTACCTGCTGTTTGTGCCGGCGCTATTCGCGCAACCAGCCCCCAGCGACGAGCTTTGGACGGCCATCAAACCCATCTACGCCAAAACTCTGGAACATCCGTTTCTAAAGGGGCTTTCGGATGGCTCGCTGCCATCGGAGCGCTTTTATTTCTACCTTCAGCAGGACGCCGTTTACCTCGACGCCTTCTCCCAGGCGCTGCTCGACCTGGCCGCCAAAGCGCCCCGCCGCGAATGGGCCGAAACGCTCCGCCGCCATGCCAAAGAGGCCATCGCCGCCGAAAAGAAAGTGGCCTCCGCGCCCATGGCGCCGGTCAGCTACGCCTATGCCAATCACTTCCGCGTCGCCGTCGCGAATGGCACATTTTCCGAGGGACTGGCCGCATTGCTGCCCTGCTATTGGATTTACCAGGAAGTGGGCCGGGAACTGGTAAGGAAGGGTTCGAAACGCCCCGATTATCAGAAATGGATCGACAACTACGCCGGAGAAGAATACGCTAAGAGCGTGCGCCAAGTCCTGGCCATGTACAATGCCGAAGCCCCGAAGCTGACGGTAGCCCAGCGAGCCCGATGCCGCGAGTTATTCGTGCTCTCGGCCCGGTATGAGTACTTATTCTGGGACATGGCTTGGCGCGAGGAGCGGTGGTTGCCATGAGTTTTAGTTTCAGACCCTACACGCCCGATGACCGCGATGCTTGCCTGGCGCTCTTCGCCGCCAATACTCCGCACTGGTTCGCGCCGCATGAACGAGAACAGTACGAGTCGTTCCTTGATGATGTCCCCGGCAGCTACTTTCTCATGCTCGAGGATTACGGCACGATCGCCGGCGCTGGCGGCATCGAGATTGAATCGACGCGTAGCGTCGCCTGGCTCACATGGGGAATGGTGGACTCGACGCGCCATGGTCAGGGATTGGGCAAGACGCTGCTCGAATACCGGCTGGAGCAGCTGCGCGCCAACCTCAATGTGAGCCGGGTCTGCATCGATAGCAGCCAGCTCACCGCGCCCTTCTACGAGAAGTACGGCTTCACCACGCAGCGGGTGATCCCGGACGGCTATGCCAAGGGGCTGCACCGCCACGAGATGGAACTTCGCTTCACCTCCTAAGCGGCGGTGAGCACGGCCACAAACGGACCGGCATTCCAGTAGGCGTGCAAGATGTCAATCTTGCCGCTCTCGTTAAAGACAATCACGTCAATCCCACCGGCGGCGGCGGTACGGCCGGACTTGCCCGTTGCCTCCAGCCGCCAAGTAAAGTCCGCATGGTTGGCGGTGAAGTGGATCTCACGCGGGGTAGTCTGGATCGATTGAAGCAGCGGAACGAACTGCGCGAAAAAGGCCACAGCCCCCGCCGGGCCATGAAACGGCGGGGCGCTGGCCGGATCGTACAGCTTTGAATCGGCGGCAAAGCACTCCGCGAACGCCTCCGCGTTCAGGATATTGATCCTAAAAACGGCAGTTCACGGGCACAATTGACTGCAAGTGCGAGCCGCTGTTGGGTTTTGAACTGCGGCGCAGATCACCCATCGGGTGGCATCTGCTTTCTGTGCAATTACTTGTGGGCGTAGAAGTTGACTGATCTGGCAGTCTGTCAACTGCCGTTTTTAGGTTGATGGCGGCTGCGTAGGCGTGACTGGTATCGAGGTAGAGTTGCATACCCTTCGCTGTACGCGATGTCCGGCAGGCTGGATTTACCAGAAGAAACGAACTTTTGCGCCGGCGGTGCGCGGTTGAATTACGCGTGTGCCGACAAAGATCGATTGGAAGTTATAGAGCGCCACGGCGTTCGTCAGATTGGTCAGTTGGAAGCTGAGGTCCCATACCTTTTTGTCATTCCGGTAGTGGTCGTGGCCGATGTTGATATCGGTCACCGTGCGCGAACGAACCCGGGCCGGATCGGAGGCGAGATTTACGTAGGGCAGCAGATCGGCATAGTCGGGGTCGAGGACGACATCGACGGGGTCGGAGGGGTTCGAGACGAGACCCGAGTCGTAACGAACCGAGAGCGATGCCCACCACTGCTTTTTAAACGCGTAGTTCAAAATGCCATGAACACCCAGCTTTTGGTCGTGATCGATCACAAACGGACCCGCGCTCAATGAGTCGACAGCGCCCGATCCCAGGAACAGCCCCCCCGTGAAAGGCGGGGTGACGACGGCACGATAGTGTGTGAAATTCATGGATCCGGAGAAGCCGCGGACGGGCAGGAAGTTGAATCTCCCTTCGACGCCGTTGATGCGCGACTGGGCCAGGGTGATGGGGAAGATGATGCCAGTGTTGAGGAAGTTGTCGTTGTCCTGGAGGTCCGTGGCGCGCTTGTGATAGAAAGAACCGCTGAAGCCGACATGGCGGGTAATGGTCTGCTGGAGGCCGGCTTCGAAGAAGTCCTGGCGCTCGGGTTTCATGATGATCACGCCGCCGCTGAAGGCTTCCCGAACAGCGTCTGGCGCTAATTTCCCGGCTTCGAGCGAGCTGGAGAGAAGCAGGTTCTCGTTGGGTGGCGTCTGGTAGTTGCGGTTGTAAGAGGCCCGGAAGACGGTGGCCGTTTCCTTGACGTGAAAGGCGAGGCCGACGCGGGGCTGGAGCTGTACGCCCTTGGCGACGAACTTGTAGTGGTCGTAGCGGAGGCCGAGGGAAACCGTCAGCCGGCGATAGCGGATACGATCCTGGAAAAAGCCGGAATGGAGCGCGCCGGTGAGCTTTCCGGTGAACAGGAACGGCCGGCCGCCACGGCTCAAGTCGTGCGGGCGGAGACCGGGGAGATAGTCGTCTGAGGCGGGATCGTTGAAAGCGGGGTTGGTGATGCCGAAGGAGAAAAACTCGCTGATGGGAGTGCGTTGGAGGTCGGCTCCCATACGCAGGTTGTGAATGCCGCTGATGCGGTTGTAGCGGACCGAGAGGTTGAATGTAGAGAGGTGGCGGGACTGGCTGGCGGTTACGGGCGTGTCACCGGGACTGCTGAAGAGTTCGGCAATGGCGGTACGGTAGCTGGCGAGGACATCAACGGTGGAACGGGCGTCGATGGTGCGCACCCAGCCGGTGGAGACCGAAAAATCGCGCATTTGCTGGCGCTGCTCCTGGAGGTTGGCGTGCTGGGAGCGGAGATTGGCCAGTTGGAACGAACTGCGGCCGGCGATGAGATTCAGACGCAATGTGTCGCGCGGAGTGGGTTGATAGTCGAGGCGGGTGAAAGCGCGTTCGGAGTTGCCGCCGTTTTGGAGGTTATCGAGCGATACGGAATCGAGATAGCGGTTGGACTTGAGGGTGTTGACGCTAGCGAAGTAGCCGAATTTGGAGGTGCCGCCCTGCACTTGGGAGACGTGCGAAAGCGTGCCGAAGCCGGCGGCGTAAAGCTGGGTGGAGCCGGCGGCTTTGCGGCCGCTTGCCATGCCGGTGCGGGTGGTGATGTTGGCGACGCCGGAGACCTTGCTGCCATATTCGGCGGGGACATCCCCGGTGAAGAGTTCGATGGTTTGGACGATGGTGGGGTCAACGGCGTTAGAGAAGGCGCCGGTGAGCTGATCGGTGATGGGCATGCCGTCAATGATGTAGGACATCTGGTTGTGGGCGCCGCGGGGGTGAATGGCGCCGTTGGCATTGGGGGCGAAACCAGGGAAGCTGAGGAGCACGGACTCAATGCCGCGACCGCCCGCTTGGGAGGGCAGGCGGGCGAAACTGGCGGCGTCGAGTTCGGTACGTGTGCCAGTGGCTTCGGTGTCGATGGTGGAAAGGAGTTCGGACGCGGTGACGTCGATGGCTGTGTCCGGGCCGGCGATTGATAGAGATACGTCGAGCTTGAACGGTACGTTGGTGCGAAGACTAAGGGACTGTTGCTTTAGACCGAACCCAGTTTTCTCGACGCGGAGGATATAGGTTTGGAAGGGAATGTTGACGAACTGAAAATGGCCGTCGTTGCCGGTGGTGGTTTCATTGGAATACCCGGCGATGGCATTCGTAAGGCGAACGATGGCGCCGGGAATGGCGCTGCCGGCGGGGTCGGTAATATCGCCGACCAGCGTGGCGGTGGTCTGGGCGAAAGAGGGGAAGCTAGATAGAGCTAGCGCCCAGATGGAAATACGGGACATAGGAACTCTCCTCAAATTTGTGACTGTGGCCGCGGATTTAGGAGAGGGATGGCGGGGCGCGATCACGGGCGGACAGGGTGTGTCCGACGACGGGCAGTTCGGCTGTTTGCAGGATTTCAGCGGGGAGTTGGGTAGTCGAAGGGATCAGCGCGACGGCGGCTTCGGCGAGGGAGACAATCTGGTGTTCGAGGTTTCCCAATGAGCAGACGCCGGACGTATGCTGGTGGAGTGCAGAGAAGAGGGCGACGCCGAAGAAGAGCAGCAGCAGCGTTAGGACGACAGCGGCGCTAGTCCGGAAGCGCGGGGACATTGATGGAAGGGACGAATGCACTGGACCCTTTCATTCTACCGGATGATCATAGGGCGTGCGAGCGAGCAGCGTTTTTGATTCCAACGCGGCGTGAGCCTGAGGGATGCTTCCTGTGAATGAAAATTCGAGCGGAGACTTATCAAGTCGCTCTACATTGGGCTAGCAAGCTCCCGCACACTGTGGAAATGACGGGCCGAGGAAAGAATGGAAACCAAACCGCGGTTTCCACTCTTTCACTCCGCCCTTGGAAATCGCAAACTGCGCGATTCCCACATTCCCACAGCGCCGACGACTCCCTCCTATACCGACCAAAAACCGGCTACGCTCGTGCCCTCCGGGCACTTGAAAGTCAGGCTCATTTCCCGTTGGAATGAAACCTCACACTTGGGCTCACGCCGCGTTGGAATCAAACGCGGTCTTCAGGCTCATTTTGGGATTGGAAAACTCTGTCATCCCAGATGCATTCTAAGTTGGGACGAGGTGTGCGGGGACGGACAGATGTGGTAGTATTTAAGAATGGAATGTCCTGTAACCGGCATCAAAACGCGCTTCGGCAATCGCGTATCGCACGCGAACAATAAGACTCGGCGCACGTGGGAGCCGAATATGCAATCGAAGCGGCTTTGGGTTCCGAGCGAGAATCGGTTCGTTCGTTTGCGATTGAGCGCCCAGGGAATCAAGATGATCGACAAGATTGGAATTGAAGCCGTTCTGGTTGATCTGCGTAAGCGCGGGATAAAGCCGTAATCGACCCTGGTTTTCAGGACTTTGCGAAATATAGCGAAGTGGCGCGTTCCAGGTCGGCTTTAGTCATGGAAATCGAGCGGCCTTCGTAGAGCGAAATCGATTCCAGGATGTTGCAGATGTCGTTGGGATAACACGCGCGCAGCTCGTTCCGGCCCTCCCGGAGGCATAAGCGGCGTAGAAACTCGGCGCTATCGGTTTCCGACGGGACGCGACGGGCGGAGACCACGCGTTCGAAGATCTGGTCAAAGACGGACGGGCTAACAGGTTCGACGTAGATTTTGTTTTGAATACGGCGGAGGAAGGCTTCGTCGGCGAGGTCGGACGGCTCCAGATTGGTGGAAAAGACCACCATGAGTTCAAAAGGAATCTGGAATTTGACCCCGTAGCGGAGGGTTAGATAATCGACGCGACGATCAAGGGGCACAATCCAGCGGTTGAGCAGGTCGCGAGGCGACATGAGCTGCCGGCCGAAATCGTCGACGATGAAGAGGCCGTTATTGGCTTTCATTTGAAGTGGAGCCGAGTAGATGCCGGAGGCTTCATCGAGACGAAGTTCGAGCATTGATGGGATAAGCTCGCCGCCGACGACGATGCATGGACGTTTGCAAAGGACCCAGCGGGGGTCGATGTCGGGGTCTTCAACATCTAGGGCGATATGAACGACCGGGTCATAGATCGAGATGATCTGGTTGTCGACTTCAACAGCGTGGGGAATGAGCACGGCGTCCTGGTAGACGCGCAGCATGCGCTCTGCGATGGACGTTTTACCGTTGCCGGATGGGCCGTAAATGAAGATGGAATTCTGCGAAATGAGAGCGGGACCGAGTTGGTCGAGGAGGCGATCTGTAACGATCAAATCCAGGAAGGATTGGCGGAGGGTGCGGCGGTCGATTTGGAGCTTAGCGGCCTGTTCCTTGGTGGCCGCGTGATATTCCTTGAGCGAAACGGGACAAGCACCGGCATATTGAGAGATCTGGAAGCGTTCGCTGGCAAGTTGACGGCCGGAGGCCGAAGGCGTGAAAAAATAGTCGTTGCCCACCATCCCCTTTACTTCCACCAGTTGCTGTTTGCGCATGTATTGAAAGATATGATCGACGACCGGAACGGAGATGCGCAGTTTCTTGGCTAGGGCGGTAAGGGTCGACGTGCCTTCGAGGAGCAGCCGGCGGACAACCAAGTCAAGGACCAGGTTCTCGCTAATACCGAGCGCTTCGATGGACTCCGGCATGCGGGGAGTGAAACGGCTGAGGGGCGTCTTGCCCGGATGAGGAAGGGTAGCCGACATGAGTGCTCTTAGAAGTTATCGGCTGGATGAAGTTTCTACTTTACCCTTGCACGCGAAGAAGGCTGGAAACGTCATGTCATTGTGGGAATACGGCTTTTCTTGTTGCGCGCTGAGGGCTGGGAGCTACAAAGAGCCGGGCGGCGCCGCGTGGGAAGCGCTCCCTTGCGGTGGCGGCTCGGAACCGGCGCGGATGAAACGGCCGTGGCGTGGCGGCGCGGTTGCGCGTTGGGCGGCGCGGCGCGGATTGCAGGCGGAATGTGAAGAGTTCGGGGGCGCGCGCGGGCATTACGCTTTTGTGGCTGGCTACGGCGGTGTGGGCGGACGAGACGTCGGCGCGGTCATTGATAAAACAGGCCGGGAAGGCGGAAAAGGGTGGAAACGCGGCGGGGGCTGTCCTGCTGTATAACCAGGCGGCGGCCAAGGGATCGATGGGGGCTGGGGTGCGGGCGCGATCGTTGATGGGTCAAATTGTGCGCGACGGAACGGCCGCGGTACCGTCATTGGCGGCGACGACTCAGGCGGCGGCGGAAGAGTTAGACGCTGTCTTCATGCCGATAACTGAGCGAGACGTGCGGGAATCGCGGGAGTTACTCCCGCCGCCGGAGTTGACGCTGCCGGAAAATATGTTTGTCGTGGACCTTCTGGAAGCGCCGCAGAAGTTATGGGAATCGGCCGGCAAGTTACTCGGATTGGATGTCCTGTTTGACGGCGAATACACGCCGGGCGGGCAGCCGGTGCGGTTCCGGTGCGGGGAGCAGGGCCCGCGGCAGCTATTGCATGGACTGTCGGCGGCGACAGGGAGTTTTGTGGTGGTGCTGGGACCCCGAAAGATTATGGTGGTGAAAGACACGACCCAGAAGCGGCAGGAGCGGGAGCCGACGGTGGCGGTGCTGTTAACGCTGCCTGATCCGACATCGACTCAGGAGTTACAGGAAGCGGCTCGCGCGGTGCAACAGGTGATGGAGATACAGAAATTCGCCATCGACAATACACGGCATATGGTAATGATGCGGGACCGTGTGTCAAAAGTACGTCCAGCGCAGAAGCTATTCGAGCAGCTACTGGGAGCGAGGCCGGCCGTGGTAATTGAGTTGGAGCTGTATGAGATGCGGGCGACGCGGTCGACAGAACTGGGGATCGGGCTACCGACATCGGCCAAGTTGTTCTGGTTGAGCCGGTTCCTGAATAACGACCCGAATACAATTGACCCCGGCGCGGCGATGGCGACTTTTGGGTCGGGCAATGGGTTGATCGGCATGACCCTGGCGGATGCGACAGTGACGGCGACGGCTTTGAAGAGTCTCGGCACATCGGTGCAACGGGCATTTGTTCAGTCCGTAAGCGGGCAGGCGGCGCAATTGATCCTTGGGGAAAAGTATCCGATTTTGACGGGCGGTTTTTCGTTTGGGACGGGGAGTATCGAAGAGGGCGGGTACATACCGCCGCCTTCATTTCAGTTTGAGAATCTGGGACTGACGATGAAGGTGACGCCGTTCGTGCATGATTCGGAGGAGATGACATTAGAGGTGGAGGCGGAGTTCAAGTTATTGACGGGCGCAGAAATCAATGGGATTCCGATTTTGGCGCAACGGAAGTTTACATCGCGGGTGCGGATGCGGGAGGGGCAGTGGGCGTTGCTCGGGGGACTGGCGCAAAACGCTTCCACTTACAACACGACGGGAATTCCCGGGCTGATGCGATTGCCGGGTTTGGGAGGGTTATTCCGGACGAATTCGATTGAGGGGAATGAAGGGGAAGTGATGTTGCTGTTGAAGCCGCGGTTGTTGGGGGCGGGGAAGGATCTGGCGCCGGGGCCGATATTTTTGGGGCCGGAGGGGCGGCCGGCGATGGTGTTTTAGCGCAGGGCGGCGTCGATGGAGAGGATGTTTTTGCGGGCGAAATCGGCTTCGGCGAGGTCGGGGTTGATGTCGAGCACTTTCTGAAAATGGCTGCGGGCGGCGGCGAATTGTTCCACACTTTGGAGTTTCTGGGCGCGGCGGGCGTAGGATAGAGCCAATACGTAATGCACATAGGGCTCCTGGCCGTCGTAGCGTAGCGATCGTTGGCAGTAGGCGATGGCTTCGTCGTAGCGCTCGCGCTTGCGCTCACAGTCGCAGAGCCCGAAGAACGCCAAGCTGCGCATGTCGGACCAGACGTCGCGTTGAGCCGCGCGCTTCTTGCGGCCGATGCCGGCTAAGTAGCCGAGCACGTAATAGTTCATCTTACCGGCGAGTTTGGAGTCGAAGTCGCTCAGTTGGAGATACTGCTGGTACTCGTTGACGCCTTCGGCGTATTTGGCGGACATGCGGAGACTTTCGGCCAGCCAGAAATGCGTTTCCGCATTTTTCGGGTTGATTTTGAGCGCTTTCTGGGCTGATTCGATGGAGTCCGGATATAGCTCCTTCATGCGTAGCGCCTGGGCCAGCAGAGACAAAGACAGGGCGTGGTTGGGATCCCGCTGGACAGTGGCGTTCAACTGGCGGATGGACTCGTCAACGCTGCCGTTGTCGAGTAACATGCCGCCGAAGTTGGCGCGGGCTTCGATGTAGTCGGGATCGATCTCGATGGCTTTGCGGAATGACTTTTCCGACTCCTCCATTTGAAAGAGATCGCGCTGGACGCGGGCGAGATAGAGCCAGGCCTGGCTGAATTTGGGGTCGGCGGCGATGGCCGCCCGGAACTCAGCCGCGGCCTTTGTATAGGCCTCCTTGTTGCCTTTGTTGTAGAGGTCAACGCCTGTTTCAAAGAGATCGAGGGCTGCTTTAGTGCGGCGGCGGACGGTGGTGATCTTGATGCTAATGGCCGATTCCTGGCCCGGATACACGGTCTCTTCGCGAGGACCGTCGGGTTCATACCCTATGCGGACACCGCGAATTGTGTGGACGCCGGGAGGCAGGCCAGGGAGGCGAAGGGGAGATCCCTTCCCGATAACGCCTTTGCTGGCGCCGTCGACGAAAACTTCGACGCCATCCATGTTGGCTTCAATGACCCAGGTCCCGAACTTGGGGGCGGGGGCTTCGCCGGGGCTGACGCGGCTGGGATGGAAGGCAAGCAGCATTTGCGGGTCGAAGTTGCCCTTATCGACAGTCGGATTCTGCTGGCCCTTACTGGCTTCGCGGACGTTGCGGCGGACGTATTCGGCGAGTTCATCGGCAGTTACGATGGAGTCCTTATTCTCGTCGGCGTAGCCTTCCATGCCGCGGACGACATAGTAAGTGAAGATACCGTGGCCGCCACCCCAGTCCTTACTTTCAAAAGACCGCTCACGGGCGCGCGATGCGGTCATGGAGAACATAGACCGGTTGAGATCGAGGAGTGAGCGGTTGACGATCTCGCCTTGTTCGGGAGTGATGGCGCCGGAGTGGCAGGAATCGGTGAGGAGTACTTTCCATTTGGCTTGAACGCTGGTTCCGATGATTTTGCCAAGCTGCTCCATGCCGTAGCCGGTGGCGGCGATGTTATTGGGTTCCAGGTCATAGGGGGCGAGATAAGCTTTGCCGGACTTGGGATCGACGAAGCCGTGACCGGCGAAATAGACGAGAACGCGATCATCGGCTTTGGCGGAAGCGGGGAGCCAGGTTTCCAACTCCTTTTTCATGTTGGCGAGGGTGGCTTTGGCGCCGGTGAGTTTGCGGACATTTTCGGCGCGGAAGTTACCGCCTTCGGGACTGATAAGAATGGAATAAATGGCTTCGGCGTCGCGCTCGGCGTAGGCAAGTTTGGCGGCGGGGGGCAGGTTCTTGTAGTCGCCGACACCAACGACCAAGGCGTAACTGCGGGGGATGGTTTTGCCGCCGGGCGGGTTAACTTGTTCAGTAACGACGGGATCTTTTTCGAACTTGAGGTCGCGTTCCTTTTTCTGCGATTGCTGGGCGTGAAGGGAGAAGATGGCGAGGGAGAAAATGGTAAGCTGGCGCATGCAGGTTCCTTATTGGTGCGCAATGCGGAATTGGTAAGTTATGGGCGCGGATGGGGCGACCTTAACCGGGGGAACGGAGACGATGGATTGATCGCCTTTGCGGACGAAAAAGAGTTCTCGGGGTGTAAGACCGGGGACGGGGTTTGGCTTGAGGCCGGCGCGGGAGTCGACGCACTCGCCGCGTGCTGTGAAGATGGTATCGTCGCAACGCGGGGACATGTTCGCGGGGGCTTGATTCGGCGCGGGCGGCGGGGGGAGGGCTTTGTATTTGGCCGGTTCGCCGATGCGGACGGGGCTCAAAACCCAGTAAACCGTATCGTACCCTTTGGGGCCGGTGATGCCGAAAGCGCCGGATGTGGCGGGGACGATGTATTCGCGGCCGGGGTCGATTTTGTTGTCGGT
>Ga0163151_10003685_pt1 | contig 21686 bp, 19 predicted proteins | sample OliLakLV19MP5IB2_FD_145596 | JGI IMG/M metagenome (GOLD analysis project Ga0163151, IMG submission 145596) | Freshwater microbial mat bacterial communities from Lake Vanda, McMurdo Dry Valleys, Antarctica - Oligotrophic Lake LV.19.MP5.IB-2 | ecosystem: Environmental > Aquatic > Freshwater >... | reverse complement strand
GGGTTCCGAAGCTGCAATTGTCGCCGAACACACTTCTTTCTCTAATTACTGCCCGGTGTCCGGTCTGGAAATTAACTCCAAAACGACAGTCGGCGTAGATAATCGTTCCTGAACGAATGGTGCTGTCTGTGCCAATGACTAGAGGCGGGTTGACATATGCCGAATCTTTGCGGAAAGCCGCAAGCCGTTCACCAAGGATGCATTGGGCGCCAACGAAGACGCGGTCTGCGAGTTTGACGTTTTCATAAATGATTACGGCTGACTCGATGATTACATCGTCTCCAATTTCACATCCAGCACCAATGATGGCATCTGGTGCAATGCGCACGTTCTTACCGAGTTTGACGCCGGGTGCTATGCCAGTGCAGCCGGCACTGGTTATTCCAGAAGTATTCATTGCTTCCTCTTAGAATCCGGTGAGGACGGGGGCGACAGTAGATGTGCTTATTAGGCGCTCGGTCATAATCTCTTGGATCGCTTTGGCGACCTGATTAACTTGGTGCTCCTTGAGCTCCGGATACATAGGCAGTGAGACAACCTCTTGTGCCAGTGTTTCGGACAATGGTAGATCGCCGGCTTTGCAGCCAAAATGTGCAAAAGCTGCTTGCATGTGCAGAGGCACCGGGTAATAACACATCGAGCCAATGCCACGGTTGGCTAACTCTTTGATGAGCTGGTCTCTGAATAACGTCTTGTCACCAGGGTTCTGCTGTGCGTGAACGCGGATCGTATATTGGTGCCACACATGGGTATTAGCTGCCGCCACCGTCGGAATTGTGATACCAGGCGTGTTTTTTAACCCCTGGGCATACCATTTCGCGATTTGGTTTCGCTGTTCATTCCATCTGCGCAAGTGCGGTAGCTTGGTCAGCAGGACAGCGGCCTGAATTTCATCCAGTCTGCTGTTAACGCCGAGTTCGTCATGGTAGTAGCGCACCTTGGAGCCATGGGCGCGAAGCGCTTTCAGGCGCTCGGCGTATCTATCGTGTTTGGTGACGATCATACCGGCGTCGCCTGCCGCACCGAGATTCTTCGTCGGGTAAAAGCTAATGCAAGCCATGTCTCCGAAGCTGCCGGTTGGTTTGCCTTTGTATGTGGCGCCAATAGCCTGTGCATTGTCTTCTATGACGATCAGGTTGTAGCGGTCGGCAATTTCCAGGATCGGATCCATGTCGGCTGGTTGACCGTAAAGGTGTACCGGAACGATGGCTTTGGTCTTGTGAGTTATTGCCGCTTCAATCAGGGCCGGGTTGATATTGAAGGTAAGCGGGTCAACTTCCACGAAAATCGGCTTTGCGCCTCGCAGGGCGATCGCTTCGGCTGTGGCGGCGAAAGTGAAGGAAGGCGTGATGACCTCATCTTCCGGTCCAATGTCTGCTGCCCAGAGGGCAAGAACCAATGCGTCCGTGCCATTGGCGACGCCGACGCCGCGTTTTACCCCGGACAAAGCGGCGAGCTCCTCTTCTAAAGTTTGACCAAGCTTGCCGAGGATGTAGTGTCCGCTGCGAAGCACGGACAGAACCTTTTCCTCAAGCTGGGGACCTATTTGCTCGTATTGAGCCTGAAGGTCGAGGATCGGCACGTTGTTTGAATTAGCTGACGGCGACAATGGTTTGCCTCCTGGCACGGTAGTCGATGGTCGCGGGTTGCCCTGCAAATTGGCGCAAAGTCTAGATCGAACGCGCCGGATCTCCAAGTGCAAGCGTGTAAGGTTGCCAAATGGGATGCCTGGATGGGATCACATAGCGTTACGTGGCGGCGCTTTTGACCGACTGTGAAAAGTGGTTCATTTTTGTCGCGCAAAAAAAGAGGAGGCAAGATGCCCCCTCTTTCAGTCTTACTTTAAACCGCGTTCTATTTCTTCTTACCGGCGCTTGCTACTGTTCGGGAAAGCGCGTTGGTGACGAACAGGTTCAGGCTGACGCCTTCTTTTTCTGCTCTGTCGACCAATGCTTGGTGTAGCGAACGCGGCAGGCGAACGGTGAACTTACCGCTGTAATCCGCGTAATCATCACCTCTGCCGCGAGCGCTGCTCGTGGTCGTGCGCTTGGCGGCTGCAGCTGGTTTGCGAGCCGGTGCTTTTTTAGCAGCGCTGGCTTTCGGTTTGGCTTTGGCCACTGGTTTGGCCTTTGCCTTCTTTGCTGGGGGCATGTTTCTCTCCTTTGTACTGTTGTTTCGGTGGGAAGCTAATGAGTAAATTCCGAGATGAGAAAGTACGGCTCGGCACGAATGCCGAACTGTAGCGACCAGAGGCAGGGTGATGCCTCCCAGGTCTTTTGTAGTCGTTCCACCTAACACCACCTTAGGTGGCACGATTATTCTATCAAAGGTTATACCCAAGAGATCCAATGTATATGCAATTGGTTCATCCGTCATGCTAGGGCGCCCATTCTTCGGAATGTGGCTCTACACGCGGTGCGCACCACTTTTGATGGCTGGTATCACGGGCGGAGAAAAGATAAAACTTAGAAATTTTAAGGACAGATTGCCCGCCTGATGAGGTTTATCAGACCAAATCTGGTGCCTTTACCGTAGCTATGTATGGTATTTAACGCACCAGTGCCGGTGGCTAGAACCACATTTAGGGTCTGGTGGCAGGAACCACCTGTGGGGTCGCATCTGGTGCCGAGGTGCCTTCTTGCACCACCAGAAAGAAAAATCGCCCGATACCATTACCGATACCGCGCGACGTACTTATATATAGGAAGAGGTTTGGCGAAGGACCTTCTATAGTCCAGGCCAGCATGTCGCCTGTCGGGGCGGCGCCATGCGCCGCCCGGGGCGATACAGGGCCGCGGCCCTACTCATCCAAGTCTTCATCCATCATCTGCAGACCGAGCATCTGTTGGTAGATTCGCTGATCCATGGTCGCCAGAAACTTCTTGCCGTCTTTTAGCTCGCAAAGAATCAATACCTCTTTGCGGTTGCCGCCGGCGAAGTATCCGGCGACGGCACCAAGCGGACCGAACAAGACGGCCCCTGCGGCGGTGCACCAGGCAGTTTTTTCCAGGTCCTTAACACTATCTTGCGTCTGCACCGCTAGTTTCTTGATCTCGCCCATCAGGCTGATCACATCAGAATGCCCCATCGTCGCGTCGGCGCTGATCATGCCACCGTTAAAGTCCCAGTCGCCGGCGGGAATGTCACCACCGATGACCGTAATCTTCCGCCAGTTCAAGGTATCGGAGATTTTACCGCCGATTTTGTCCATTATCCCCATCTATTTATCCTCGTTAAGTCAAAAGTCGTCAGGGACATCCCTTTAAATAAGATATCCCAATGGCAAAAAATGAAGCCGACCCATTTGGGTCGGCTTCAAAGGTTAATCCAATTTGCCTTTATTCGGCAATCCACTTCTCAACGGTGCGGGTCCAATCATTAACCAGTTCGCTATCTTTAAAGAAGATGCCGATCTCGCGCTTAGCGCTTTCCGGGCTGTCCGAACCGTGAACAAGGTTACGTCCGATTTCAATGGCCAGGTCACCGCGAATGGTGCCTGGTGCAGCATTTAACGGGTTTGTGGCACCAATTACATTGCGTGCCAGAGTGACTGCATCTTTGCCTTGCAGCACCATACCAACGATGGGCGCGGACGTAATGTAGCTGACCAAGCCTTCATAGAATGGCTTACCTTTATGCTCACCGTAATGAGTCTCGGCCATTTCGCGGCTGACTTTGAGTAGTTTCATGCCAACGATCTTAAGACCACGGCGTTCAAATCTGTTTACTACCTCGCCAATCAAACCACGCTCGACTCCGTCGGGTTTAATGGCGACAAAAGTTCTCTGAACTTCAGCCACTTGAGTTTCTCCTATGCATAGCTATGCGCTTTGAGCGCATAAGCTAGCACGAGAGTAAGGGCAAACTCAAATCGGACGTATCAGTTAGTTACCATTCAATGGTAGGGGAGGGGCTTGCCCCCTCCCGCCGTGATGCGTTGAAAAACGGGAGGGGACAAGCCCTCCCCTCTTAGGCTCAAACTAGCTTTACGAGTTTTGCAAAGCGCGGATCGAGCAAGCGCTTTCCGGCTGTCTGAAACTCCACGTTGTAGAGCTCCTTATCGCCTTCGCCGATTACTTGAGTTACTTTGCCCACGCCGAACTTGGCGTGCATGACACTATCTCCTAGCGCCAGGTGCTCAAAGACCACCACTGGCTTGATACCGGAGGGATCTGTTATGACGGTGTCAGCACCAGGGGCAGTACGGGAAAGAACGCGCCGCTTGTCCGCCGGCACAGGTCTCTTGCTGGTTTCACCATCGTCTTCTTTCTGCCATTTTGGCTTGCCGTAGGTCCGGTTACCGCCAGAGCTGGAGTCGTAAGTTTTCTCGCGCTGGTAACCGCCACCGGTGTTATAGCTGTTCTCGTTGTAGCCTCCGCCACTGCCTCCGGAATCTCCTTGGCGACCGCTTGAGGATGCGCGGAAGGCACTTTCCGGGTCGGGATCGAAGCCGGTCATGCAGTCGGCTTTGATTTCGCTGAGGAAGCGACTGGGCACTGTGTAGCTGGTGTTGCCGTATCCACCTGCGCCAAACGAATTTCTCTTTCGGCTGAAGCTCAGATAGAGTCTATCTTCTGCTCGAGTAATACCAACGTACATCAAGCGTCTTTCCTCTTCCAGCGCAGAAGGCGAGTTAAGCGAGCGCATGTGTGGAAAGAGCCCTTCCTCCAGCCCGAGCATGAAAACTGTTGGAAACTCCAGTCCCTTGGCGGCATGTAGTGTCATCAACTTGACTGCGTCTTTGCTCAGATCGGCGTTATCGAGATCGCTGACCAGGGCGATTCTTGTCAGGAAAGCTTCCAAGGTCGGTTCATCGGCGTTCGTTTCAAACTCCTGCGCGACATTAACCAGTTCGCGCACGTTTTCAACTCTGCCGAAGGCTACTTCATCCTTCGATTCATTAGCTTCCTTCTCCATCGTTGACAGGTACGTGGACTCTTTCAAGACGACGTCCACCAGTTGCGACACTGGCATCACTTGCGACATCGTTTGCCAACGGCGTACGTCATTTGAGAACTTGATCAGCGTTTTGGCGGCCTTGTCGGCAACATCAGGAACCTGGGCTGCGTGGGCCGCTCCGTCCAGCATGCTGAGCCCGTGCTTATCGGCATACTCAGAGACGCGATCCAGAGTGGTTTTGCCCAGTCCGCGCCGGGGATTGTTGACGACCCGATTGTAAGCAATACCATCATCAGGGTTGTAGACGAGCTTTAAGTAAGCAATCACGTCTTTGATTTCGGCCCGGTCATAGAATCGCGTGCCACCAACCATGATGTAGGGGATATGACTGCGAACTAGTACTTCTTCAACGGCTCGGCTCTGTGCGTTCGTGCGGTATAGCAACGCGCAATCTGAAAGTTTGATATTGCGCGCCGAGAGTCGCTTCAGCTCTTCGACAACGAAAAAGCCCTCGTCAATCTCATCGGAAGCACCATAGCAACGCACCTTGCCGCCTTGTCCGCGGTTGCAGCGCAGGGTCTTTTCCAGGCGCTCGGTGTTGTTTTCGATGATGCTGTTTGCAACTTCCAGGATCGTTGATGTCGAGCGATAGTTCTCTTCGAGCTTAACGATGCAGCCTTCTTTATAGTCCTTCTGAAAGCCAAGGATGATTCGAAAGTCGGCCTTTCTCCAGGAATAGATCGATTGGTCCACATCACCGACGACCATCAAGCTGCGATTTTCCCAACTTCCGCCCGGTGGCAATCCGGTGGCAGCGTCGATGGAAAAGTGCCTGATCAACCGATATTGAGATTGGTTAGTGTCCTGAAACTCATCCACCATCAAGTGTCTATACTGATTGGCGATGCGCGAGCGCACTTCTTCGTTCTGTTCGAGCAAGTCTGTGAACATGGCGATGAGATCATCGAAATCCAGCGCATTGTTCCGCGCTAAAGCGGATTGGTAGGCGGTGAAAATTTCCGAGATGCGATTATCGCGGTAGTTACGCGCGTCTTTGGCGAACTGATGGGCGTTGATGCCATCATTTTTTAAGGCCGAGATGGCGTGACGCATTTCCTTAGGGGCAAAGACCTTTTCGTCAAGGTTCATTTTGGCCAGCACGCCCTTCATCACGTTCATGGTGTCTGTCTCGTCGTAGATGACGAAGTTGCTCTTCCATTTGAAACCTTCCGGGCTGGTGTAGCTGGCAATCTCTCGCCGCAGCAGCCGCGCACAGATACTGTGGAAAGTGCCAACTACCAGCCGCTTTCCGACTTGCTCTCCGACCAGCTTCTCAAGCCTGGTTTTCATCTCGCCGGCGGCTTTATTGGTAAAGGTAACCGCCATAATCGTATGGGCTGGCTGCTTGAGTTCAGACAACAGCCAAGCCACCCGCCGGGTGAGCACGGTCGTCTTGCCGCTGCCGGCGCCAGCTACTACAAGTGACGGACCCCAGTTGAGGGATACCGCTTCTTGCTGCTGAGGATTCAATCTGTCGAGTAGTTGTTGTCTAGACACTGCCCAATGCTGCTGCACGTCTGTAGTCTGCAAGTGAGCCTCCGGATTTCAAGAGATGATAGCATGACAAGCTTTCCGGCTGCTAATCGTATATGCACAAGTACTAGTCCCCGGACGTTGGCTGCTTTTTTAAAACATGTAAACAGCGAACCTGAAGGCTTCCTAACGGGCTTGTGAGCAGATACGCTACGCAGCGGATGAGATTCGGAATAATAGCAAAGGACTTTGAGCCCGTTCCTTAGTACACTCTTTAGATTCTGGCTTACTTATTACTCAGATTGATGGTGACTCGATGAGCTCTATAGAGCGTGGAGCGGCTACAGCTCCTACCGTAGATGCGCTAGCCCAAGAACTTTTGCTGATTCAACAGTCGGGGCCACGGCGCGTAGCCATCATCGGTTCGCGAAACCTACCTCTAACGCACCAGCAGTTGGTCGAAATGCTCAGCTATGCGCTGGTATTGTCGGGCAACCAAGTGGTCACCAGTGGCGGTGCAAACGGTACAAATATGGCGGCGATTCGCGGTGCTCAACGAGCTAACCCGGATCGACTGGAAATTATTTTGCCGCAGACAATCAACCAGCAGCCGGCCGAAGTTCAAGACCTGCTGATTGGCGTCAAGCACATTATCGAATATCCGGATCGCAGGTCGATGACACTTGCCGACGCTAGCAAACTTTGCAACCACGAAATAATCGATCGCTGCCAACAAATTATTTGCTTCCTGTATCACACAAGCTACACCTTGCTTGAATCACTGAGTTACGCCAAAGACCATCGCAAGCTTGTCACGCAGTTCTTCCTGGACTAGATGATTGGAAGGCAGCAATATGCCTGTGCCGATTCATTTGCCTGCCGGCTTCGCAATAGTGCTTTTGGTTCTTGCTGTTTCATTCGTCCTTTCTGCGCTTACATTTCCACTTTATATCCGCTGGCTTAAGCGCAAGCAAATTGAGCAATTCATTCGGGAAGAAGGACCGCAAAGTCATGCGGCAAAAGCGAAGACGCCGACTATGGGTGGACTTTGCTTCATTGCAGTTAGCTCGGTGGTGACTGCCGGAGCACTGCTTTTTCAACATGGCACCGTATTCGGTGATAATCCATACGTCGCGCTTGCTGCACTGGTCACCAGTGTGGCGATACTCTGCGGCCTAGTCGGTTTTGCAGACGATTTTGCCAAAGTCACAAGCAAGTCAAATGCCGGTTTGTCCGCGACGACAAGACTGCTCACCGAGTTTTTTCTCGGCGCAGTCCTTGGACTTTGCATTTGTGTTTTTCAATTGCCAGGCAGCCACTTCGCGCAGAATCTGCTGGGATTGCCCGATGGCACAGCAGCTGCAATTGCAAATCTCATCTATCTATTTGGTTTCATCCCGTTCTTGGTGGCAGCAACGGCCAATGCCCTGAACTTGCACGATGGTATGGATGGATTAGCGGCAGGCACTTCACTTCAGGTCTTTGTCGTAGTAGCAGTAATGCTCCTTATGCAGGGCAAAGTTTCACTTGCCTTTGTGGCGGCATCACTTGTTGGTTCCCTTGCCGGATTTCTGCTCTACAATCGCTACCCGGCCAAAGTTTTCATGGGCGACACCGGCAGTTTGTTCATCGGTGGGGGGTTGGCCGCGCTCGTTGTCGCCGGTGATTTGACGCTTTGGTTTATTCCACTGGTGGCAATCTACATTGCTGAGACGTTGTCGGTGATTATTCAGGTTGTCTACTTCAAACTCACCAAAGAATATAAACCTGACCCGCCAATGTCGCCGGTCAAGTTGATATTCACTAAGTTGACTAAAAGATTGCCTGGCGAAGGCAAGCGCTACTTCAAGATGGCACCATTGCACCACCACTTCGAAGCTCTTGCAGAAGAAAAAGGAGTGCCGGAGTGGAAAGTAGTCGCCAAATTCTGGCTGGCGCAATTTGCCATTTGCGCGGCTGTCCTAGTTCTCTTCCGAATGCTCTAAGCGGGAGTCGTAACGAGTTGCTCGGCTTCTTTTTCTTCTGCGTATTGAACCAGCTGCCAAACTTGCATGTCCAGCGCTGCTGCAATTCTGCGAAGACTTTCAACTGAAATGTTGCGTTCGCCGCGTTCTACGTCGCTGATGTAAGTGCGGTGCAGTTTTGACCGTCTGGCTACTTCTTCCTGGGACAATCCCATCTGTTGGCGTTTATTTAGGATGATTCCTGCCAATTGTTTGCGGAACTGATCTTCATCTTGCGACATGGATACCTCTTCATCAGGTGCTAGGGGACTCCGAAATGCACCTGCGTACTGCGACTATACCCAGTTCTGCAGCCCTTCGGCTACAGACTATTGGAGACATCCGGGGTGTATCCTGCGAAATCCACCTTAAGAGGGATGGATCTGGAAGGGGTGTACCTCTAAGGGGTTATCCTAACAAAGTCCTTTTATTGCTCATCCACCGCATTCAGGGTTTCAGCAAACCGCTATACTTTGTTGAGCGATAATCGCGCCCAGGTACCGTCTTGTCAGCAAAAGTAAATCAACTAGTGCATGATCTCGTTTCTCAAGGACGCTGGGACGAAGCTCATTCTGTGTTAATTCGCTGGTCTGGGCAACAGCCCAATGACGCCGATGTGCAGTTTCAGGTCGGAAGTCTGTGCTACACCATCGGGCGCTTTGCCGATGCCGAACGTTTCTTGCGCGGCGCCCTCACTAGCATCGAAACTCCGGATGGGCACTACTATCTGGGCTTGACTCTGTGCAAGTTGAATCGTCCGGCAGAGGCGATCTCCTGTTTTAGAGAAGCCTGCGAAAAGAAGGAAGGATTTGCCTCGGGGCACTTGCAGTGGGGCCTGGCTCTTGCTCAAATGAATAGTTTTCGCGGTGCCCTTGGTCAATTCAAGCAGGCCTTGAAGTTGAATCCGAAGCTGGTAGCTGCGGCATACCAGGCTGGGATTGCCTCCTACCAGCTGGGTCAAAACACGGATGCAGTGGAGTTTTTTGCCGAAGCTTGCGAAAAGGATCAGCAATTGGCTGAAGCTTTCAACGGTCTTGGGGTGGCTTTGACGGCGCTAGGTCAGTACGAAAAAGCGCTGTCGTGTTTTGAAAAAGCTTGGGGAATCAATGACCGGTTGCCGATCATTCAACGCAACTGGGCCGCGGCTTTGGTGAGCATGGAGCAACTGGACGAGGCAGCCAAGCATTACCAGGAAGCCATTAACATGAGTCCGAAAGTGCTTGAGGCCAAAGAGCGGGCGCTAATTTACAACGATTGGGGTGTGAATCTTTTCCGCCAGGGACGCACGGAGGACTCGGCCGAGCGGCTGCTTCATTCAGTGAACATCGACCCGGGGTTGATTTCCGCCAGGTTGAACCTGGGCATTGTAAAAAATGCGATGCAGGAGTATGAGCAGGCAGCCGATGCCTTTGAAAAAGCTCTGGAAGTGAATCCGGATTTGCCCGAGACCAACATGCACCTTGGTGTCAGTTATTTCTTATTGGGGCGCTTCGAAGATGCGCTTCAGATGCTCGGTCGTGTTCAGGTAGGCTCAGACAACGTCGACCCGACCCTGGATTTATGGGTCGGTTACACACACATGGCACTCGGTAACTTAGAGGTGGCGGAGCGCCACTTTGAGCGGTCTGTGCATATGAATCCGAGCAGCTTTCTTGCAATTGATTCACTTGGAGTTGCTCTTGCCATGCAAGATAGGCAGCTTGAGGCTGTGGAAATGTTTAAGGAGTGTCTGCGACTTAACGATAATTTTGGGCTGGCTCACATACACCTGGCTCGCAGCCTTGAGTCCTGTGGTCGCTCCGGTGACGCTATGACCGAATACCGGACGGCCGTGGAGAAGGATCCTGGCTGCTTGATGCCGGAAAAGGACGTCTTGGAGCTTTTGTTGCAGAAATCCCAATACGACATGGTGCTAAGCAGAACGCAGCGACTTTTGGAATTGATTCCTACAGACGAAGATACGCAGCTGGCATTGGCCCGAGCTCTAAAGGCGCAGAATCGCTTCGAGGAAGCCGAGTCTGTCCTGGCAACGATGGTGGCACAGCACCCGAACAATGGCTTTGCTCACGTTCTGGAAGGTCAGATTTTCCTTTCCCAGGGGAAACTGCTGGAAGCCGACGAGAAATTTAGAGCGGCATCTTTGCTGTACGAAGGTGACGTCTCGCTTTATTACGGCTGGGGCAAATGTTTAGGCCTTCTTGGTCTACACGAACTGGCGCTGGAGAAGTTCCAGAAGTCCAATGAAATTGACCCGTATGACAATGATACCTACGAAGCCTGGGGTGCGACGCTGAAAACGCTCGGTCGCTTTGCAGAAGCCGGGGACGTATTCAAAAGAGCTGCTGACTACCTTTAGTGCGGAAAACCGGGTTGGTTGCGCCATGCCGATCCTCTAATATGGCAATATGGCCCAAATTGAAGCTCATCCAGCGTCTTATTTTGACAACACCGCCGACAACGACCTGCTGGTCAAATCGGTGCATTTAGTCTACTTTCGTATGGCGTTTGCGCTGTGCAGCCTTATTGTCGGTGCAGTTGTCACTTCCGTTGGTGGTGTTGAGCAGCAGCCAATCGGAGTTTTCTGCACTGCCGCAGCGGTGGTTGGCTATACCTGCGTGGCGCTTCTGGCGTTGAAAAATACGCGCGCCGACCAGATTAGAATGCTTAAGACGATCAATGGCTTGATGATTGCCATGGACATCGTGTCGTTAAGCGCCCTTGTTCATTTCACCAAGGGAATTGAGTCTGATTTCTACTTTCTTTATCTGTTGCCGATAGTTCTGGCCAGCCATACGTTTGGTCGCGTTGGTATTTTTGCCACTGCGCTTGGTGCTTCCTTTGCTTATGGCGGCACCATGTTCATTGAAAACCGGAGCTTTCTTCAATACCTGGTAGGCGATCAACAAGGGCTTACGGTCGCCTATTCCCAGCGACTCTGGGCGCGCATTCTTACGCGCGCAGCTATGTTGCTGGGTGTTTCAGTTATCTGGGCACTGTTCTGCGAGCACATGTCGCGAGTTGCTCAGCAGGGCGCCACGAGATTGCGCGGGCAGCTGGATGCTAACAACAAGCTGGTTGGAGAGACCCGTGGGCAAGCGGCGCGAGAGCAACTTATCAATGCTGTCAGCTCATCGATTCGTAGCACGCTGGACATCGATCAAATTCTCAGCACGACCGTCGCCCACCTGAGTTCGGCTCTGGGTGCCAGTCGCTGCGCAATCATTACTTCCGCTGATCGTCCCGGCGAGGCTCCGGCGATGTGGCAAGCCAGCGCCAACACTGATAATAAGACTTCTGAAACTGATTACAGCTCTAGTTTCTGTCAGTTCGTACTTGAGAATCTGGCACACAATATTGAGATGCCTCACGGCGAGCAACTGAGAACATTTGTCTATAACGCGCCGTTGCAGCAAGAGGCATTCGCGCTGCTGCGGCCCGAGCTTGAGAAGCTTGAAGTACAATCGATGATCGCTCAGCCAATAATGTACGGAAACGACTCGCAAGGCGTGATTTTGATCGCCGAAACAGAACATCAACGCGATTGGACTTTCTCTGAAATCGAGCTTGTGAAGGCAGTTGCCGGGCAAGTTGCTATAGCAATTGAGCATGGAAGACTGGTCGACCAACTATCGCGCAAGAATAGAGATCTTTTGCAGAAGAACTTGCACCTTGATGCGAAGAACCTTGAACTGCGAACAATTCAATCGCAGCTCATTCACCAGGAGAAAATGGCTTCTCTTGGTCGCATGGTGGCAGGTATTGCCCATGAACTAAATAATCCGGTCAACTTCGTACACGGTAACGTGCCTTACTTGCGCGAGTATTTCCAAGATTTGAAGAAGATCGTTCAGTCAATTGATTCTGTTCCGGCTGAATACCGAGGTCCAATTGATGAAACGAAAGAAAGCGTCAAGTACGACTTTCTCGTCACCGATCTGGACAACATCATTGCTGATCTTGGCGAAGGCGCTGAGCGGATCAGGCAGATCATCAAGAACCTGCGCAGCTTTAGCCGCTTGGATGAAGCCGAGTTGAAGGAAGCGTCCATTCAAGAAGGCATTGAATCAACGATTAAGATCCTTAACCAGTATTACGGACGTGACAAGATTCCCGTCGATACTAGCTTCGCTGATATGCCTGCAGTGGTATGTTACCCGGGTAAGCTCAATCAGGTTTGGATGAATCTTTTATCCAATGCCGCTCAGGCTGTGTCAGACAGACCAGATCCGGTTGTAAAAGTCAGCACGGAATTGGAAGATGATTGGGTAACTGTCTCAATCCGAGACAACGGCACTGGTATAAAGACCAGCGATCAGAGTAAAATTTTCGAACCGTTCTACACAACGAAGCCTGTCGGACAAGGCACAGGGCTTGGTTTATCCATATGTCATTCGATTATCGAGCGGCACGGAGGAAGCATCTGGTTTGAGACAGAAACTGACAAAGGCACTACGTTCAAGGTCCGCATTCCGCTGAAAGCAGAAATCGACGAGCGGGAAGAAGCGGTTCAACATGTGGCATGAGCCATGAATAGTCTCAAGCAGAAGGGAGCCAAGCTTCCACAAGCGTCTAAGACGCAGCGGCAACAAGTCTTTCGCAATGGTATGGGGCGCCAGTTATGACAGAAGTCAAGCACAAAATACTTATCATCGACGATGAGGGAGCTAATCTGCGCTTGTTGCGGCGCGTCCTGGGCGACGAATATGAAATCTTTGCTGCTCAAAGTGGTCAGGAAGGGCTTGAGATTCTCAAAGAGCAGTCGGTCTCATTGATCATCACGGACCAGCGCATGCCAGGCATGAGCGGCGTTCAGGTGCTGGAGGCCTCCCAGAAGATAAGACCGGATGCAATAAAAATCCTTTTGACCGGCTATACGGACATCCAGGCTTTGATTGATGCGATCAACGCCGGCAACGTCTACAAGTACATTCAGAAACCTTGGGACGCTGAAGATTTGAAGCTCACCGTGAAGCGTGCTTTGGAAACGTTTGATTTGCGTCATCGCAACACTCAGCTGGTAATCCAGTTGCAGTCAGCCTTGGGCGAGCTTGAGTTGTCTTCAATGTCAACCATACGCGCACTTGCAGATGCTTTGGATGCTAAATGCGACTACACTTCCGGGCACAGCCTTCGAGTAAGTCGGTATGCTGTGACCATCGGCAAGCGTATCGGCTTAACCGAGCAGGAACTGCGCGATCTTGAGATCGCGGGGATTCTGCATGATATCGGCAAAATTGGAGTGCCGGAATCCATACTCTGGAAACCGGCCCGTCTGGAACCAGAGGAAATTGCCATCATGAGTGAGCATCCTGTTCGTAGCGCACAGATGATTGAAGAGATTCCGCATCTTGCGCGCTCGGTGCCTTCGGTTAAGCATCACCATGAGTACCTCGATGGTTCCGGCTATCCTGATCACCTTGAGGGTGACAAAATTCCAATTGGCGCTCGGATCATTCTGGTTGCTGACGCTTACGACGCCATGACCAGCGATAGGCCCTATCGCAAGTCAATTGGTTATGAGCGGGCAAGCCAGGAGTTGCGCAAGTACGCCGGACGGCAATTCGATCTGCAGATGGTGTCAGCCTTGATGGACGTTGTAGGCGAAAGTGGTGAACACCTTACGAGCGGCGGGATTCCTGAGAGTTTTCTGGGGCTTCAATTGACTTCAATAGATCCATTGCAGTCTGGAAAACAGTATCTAGCGGAATCTGCACGAAAGGCGGCCGAGGCGGAGAAGATTCAGAGCGCTTCTTAGCTGCGTTCTTAAAAGGATCGTCTCCGGCGGCAGCGGCGGCTTGCTGATCGCGTAAGGAAACGAAGTGCTTTGCCGGCCAAAGTAATTTTGCCGGGTCTGTTGGCCCAAACAACGCTACCATCGGCTTATTGCGCCCGACGCCGAGATGCATCGGTGCAGAATCGACGCAGATCATTAGATCGCACAACTCAATTAATGCCACCAGGTCGCGCAAGCTTGCAGTCTTGCCGTATGCCAGCAATAAGTTCGGATGCTTGGCGTCGGGCAGTTTGCTTTGAATATCCAAAACTGTTTGCTCGTCCTCGGGCCCACCGGCCAAAACGACCTCTGCTCCCGATTGCAGCAGACGCACGATCAAGTGTGCAAAGTTCTGCGGATCCCAGGTTTTGATAATTCCTTTTTCGAGGGCTAATTTGCTTGTTCCCGGGTGAAGAAGAATGCGTCTGCCGGCGCTAACACCGCCATCTTTCGGGAGCAACCGGCGCATTCTTTGGACGTTTTCTTGATTGACTGTGACTTCTGGACATTGCGCGGTGCTGCCAATGTCCAGGCCTTTAACCAGATCGTGATACATGAAAACGGCGTGCTGATTTCTTGTAAGCGTCACAGGATTCGTCAACAGCAGCTTTGCCACTGCGCTTGTAGCATATCCTATGCGTTGTTTGATTCCCGACAGAAACAACAACATCGCAACAAGCGGAGAACTGCCGGAAGAAACAACGAGATCGAAATTTCCGCTCCGAAGCAGTCCAAGAAGATGCGCATAATCCGCCGGTTTCAGAGGCTTTTTCTTGATATCGAATGTAATGTTACCGTCGATGACATCGGTTACATCTGCGATGGAGCGAGCGCGCGGCTCTGTTAGAAGAGTAATGTGCCACGAAGGGTGCTCTAATTTGATACTCTTTAAGGTGGGCAGGAACAGGACTTCATCGCCCAACCCGCCAAAATTGATCGCAAGCAATCGCTTTTTGTCCGCTGCTGATTCCAACTTTGAACGGCTCCGAGTTCCGGTGGGCTTGATATGGCGCACACATGTAGAAGACGAGACGTATAATATCCCAGTCCTTGTGAGAATAGTTTTTGAGATCTACAAGTTGGTTAGCCGTGTTTTTGGTCTGCGCTTTGATTGGCGCTGTCGCTGGCTATTTTGTGACGTTGATCTACAAACCAGGGTTAATCCCACCGGTGCTCAGGATTGGCGGGATGACATCCCCGATTACGGTACTCTTTCTTGGCACCGACGTAGTCTATACAAAGGAAAGGCGCGCACTTAGAGCCGACAAGGATGCCTTTACCGGGCGCTCCGACACAATTATGGTGGCGCGTCTCGATCCGATGCGCAATGCCGTGACAATGCTGTCGATCCCGCGCGATACGGTTGTTAATATTCCTGGGCACGGGCATCAGAAGATTAATGGAGCCAATGCAATTGGCGGACCTCAACTGGCTATGGATACAGTCAGTTCTTTCCTGGGCATTCCAATCAGTCACTACGTAGTCTTGAATGTGCATGCCCTGGTTGAATTGGTCGACGAACTTGGTGGCATCAATCTTGAGATTCCCAAGCGCATGAAGTACAAAGATCGGGCGGCGAAACTAAACATCGATCTGCAGGCCGGGCCGAACATGCTGAATGGCGCACAGGCGATGGGTTTTGTTCGTTTTCGCCATGATGAACTTGGTGACATCGGACGGGTGCAAAGGCAAGAGATATTTTTGAAGGCAGTTCAGGAGAAGGGATTGGATCCTGTAAGTTGGGCAAAGGTGCCCAAGCTCCTTCAGATCGCGCAAAAATACGTACTGACTGATCTGGGCACGCCGCAGCTAATGCAGCTGGCCACTTTCGCTCGTGCTGTCCCGAAAGAAAATCAATCGATGATCATGATGCCAGGGCGTTTCTCTGGTGGCGATTGGGCTGTCGATGATGGGGACGTAAGCGTCGTTGTTGCTCGCTTGATGGGTCAGCCTATGCCAGTGAGCAGTCGCGATTCGATCAAGGTCTTTGTTGAAAACGCTACGTCTAACCCCGACAGCGGCAGGCAGCTGTACAAGTATCTTCAGGCTCGCGGTTACAACGTGGTCTCCTATAAGTCACATTCGGACGTTTATGGTGCGCCTTTAAGCAAGACCAGAATTATTGCTCAGCGGGGCAACACAGATGAGGCCAAGTTAGTGAGGTCGGATTTGCGGCAGCAAGGAGAAATCGTCAACGCATCAGTCGGTGATATTCAGGCCGCGATAACTATCATTGCCGGCGATGACGTAAATTTCGTAAATAAGACCGTTGTGCCAGCTGGAAACGTTCCCAGGCGCCGGCGCGTGCGCCATCACCAATAAGTCTCTGACGCCACCATATGCGGTTAGGAGTCGATAGACGTCACCACACCCGGTACCACCATGTTGCGCCATGCTAAGCTGAACACAGGCTTATTTGAGCGCCACTTGCAAACCTTTAGTTATTATTACAGTTAGTTGCACCAGTATGCTTTCATACTATGGTGTAAAGTGTTCCGAGTGAGTTGGCTCACGCGGTATCAGGTGTCCCCGGCTAGGTCGGAAAGGCAGGCGTCAATGATCCATTATCTGTATGCAACTCGAGGCGGTTATCTTTATCTCGTCGGGAAGTACAACTCCGTCCCCAAAGCTGAGGGAGTCGGTGAGTTTGTTTTGTCTTTGCCTGATAAAACGTCACAAGTTGCTATAGATACTCTTGCGCACAAGAGATTCATGGATCACCTTCGTCACCCACGCAAAATTACCCACGAACGTCATCGTCATGATGCGCCGGTGGTCAAAGCGAAAGAATTGGTTCTGGCTTAGTTTTAAGCGGAACAGGCAATGAATCAAGCGCCCCAAGCGGGCGCTTTTTTTTGCCGCGCGGCCTACCTATATATATAAAATACCTGGTTGTCAGGAGTGCAGTCGGGCTTCATCGCGATGCGAATTTATGTAACGGCGAAAGAGGTCATCTTTCTCTCAAATTAGCAAGAGCGACCTAGGGCATTTTCAATAGCAGGCATCTCAACAACGAGATTGCTAAGGCTATCGCTGGGGTAAACCTCGGCATATGACTTGATCTTCTCGAATCACTGATGAACATATTCAAGAACGCAGCACGAGAATTTTGCCTGTCTGTTCCATGTTTGTTAGCAAAATTGCCAGGATTGTTCTTCGCCTATTGTCACTAATATTGCGAATAAATGTTAAGCTGATACCGTGGTTTATTTTTTCTACCGTCACTGTCCCAACAACACTGTCCTGCTGGCGCTAATAGGCGACCTTAATTCAGGCTATTCGACTTAAATGGTTCATTGGGTACGCCAACATAGGTATTTGCGTGGTGACTTAGGGCATTTTTCTTTGGCAGGAATAAGCCGCATGGCCGCGGTAGCTGGAATGGAGTGTAAGTCGATGCATAAGAGCGGCAAGCCCACAGGTTTTACTTTGATCGAACTTCTTGTCGTGGTTGTGATAATTGGTATTCTCGCGGGGATTGCTCTGCCCAACTTCATCGGTGCCACAAGAAAGTCTCGGGTGGCTGCAGTTAGATCTAATATGCATACGATACAAGTGGCTGCCGAATCCGCTGCAACTGATACGGGCGGGCAGTACCCAAATCTTACGGTGCTGGCCAAATACATGCCAGGCGGCGGAAATGATCCCACCGGCGCAGACGGGATCTGGCCGGTTAACCCATTTACAAATGCAGCTGCGGTACCGAACGATGCTGGTTTGACCACTCTTGCTCAAATTACAGCAGCGAAAAACGCGACACCCGGAACAGCTTCTGGCACGGCAGGTAACGTTGGCTATTCGCCTACGAGCGATTCAACTGCTTATGGTGTGCTCGGTTACGACGAAGGTGGAAAAGCACTTGGTGGCGGAATTGGTGGCAAGCAGATGGTTCTGTCGAACCAGTAACTGGAATTAATTCAGTTAACGTAAGGTCCGAGCTAACAGTTCGGACTTTTCCATATCTAGATGTAGAGCGATTCGAGACAGAAGCTAAGTCTCAGTGGAGCCAACGATGTAGAGCGTCTGTCTACAATTGTCTTGCTAAAGGTCGCTTGCCGCCAGTGTGCATCCCTGAGGACTTCAGCGGAATGCCCGACCATGTGTCTCATAACGTAGGCAGTGCCAGAGTATGAGAAATCGTTAATCTTCTCGCTGTTATCGGGTCTGTCACTAGGGCATTTTCCTTATGTGCGCAGCGATTCCACAACACCGGTTGTGCACAATGTATTGGTTGGTTCATTCATTCATTACCAGGCATCTCCGGGAAAGTAGTTTCTCCCTCGGGCAAAGCCGGACGAATTTTCACTCTAGAGGTAGACATCAAATGTTAAAAACCCGCAAAATGACAGGCTTTACGCTCATCGAGCTTCTTGTTGTAGTGGTCATTATCGGTATTCTTGCCGCGATCGCCCTTCCAAACTTTATTGGCGCACAGAAGAAAGCCAAGCTAGCCGGTGTCAAATCAAACATGCACACCTGCCAACTTGCTACAGAATCCTATGCGACAGATACAGGCGGTATCTATCCTGCAGCTAGTGCCGCTTTAGCGCCGTTCTACCCAGGTGGCGGTAACGCTGCAGGTAGTGCTACTGCAGGAACATTCCCAACAAACCCACTCACCAACACTCCTAACGAAGCTCCTGCTGCAGCCACTATTGCCAACACCACTGGCGTGATCAACCGCGGTACGGCACCAACGGGCGGAACTGCTGGACAGACTGCTTATGCTGGTATCAACGATGCTGGCGGTACGATGTCGACTTATGGTGTTGCTGGATTCAACGATGCCGGTACATCATTGCCTGGAACAAACCCAGGTACATACATGGTTCTATCGAACCAATAGAAGACCGACGCTTGATTCGGAAAGGGCAGATCGATTACCGATCTGCCCTTTCGCTTTTCGAACTTTGAAATGGCGCTCCACTGCAAAAGCAGTCGATTTACATTACTTCCATCGATGGGCACCAGCGAATTGTCTGGATCCCCTTGATTTGAGATACTAAAAACATCAGCTGTGGGTTTGACGTCTTGGCTTTTTTTGAAAAAATCATACGCCCCTTGTTTGTGATGGTATTTGTCTGTCTTACGTTTTTTCTTCATCGAGAACTCGATAGGCAGATGCAGGCTACGGGGGACGTAAATGAGATTCAGTTATTACCTTCTGCGTCCATTGCTCAGCTGTTCTCCCTCGGGTATGACCGGCTTTTAGCCGACTTCTATTGGTTAGGCTTTGTCCAATACATGGGTGCACCGCCGAACCCATCAAACCGCTTTCAGCAGGCCTATCAGTATGTCGATTTGATTACCACTCTGGACCCGCGTTTCTCGTCTGCATACTGGTTCGGCGCCTGGTCAATTGGATACTGGCAGAAGCGTCCAGATCTGGCAGACAAAATTCTTCAAAGAGGAATAGCTGCTCTGCCTGGAGATTGGGACATGCCATTCATGGGTGGTGTGAATCAATATCTTTTCGCGCATGATGCAAAGAGAGCAGCGCACTATTACAGGCAGGCCTCATTGCTGCCTGGAGCTCCGGAATACCTTGCCAGGCAAGCAATTATCCTGGCTTCGCCTATCCCCGAATACGAAAAGCGCATAAGGTCTTTGTCCACTCTTTATTACAGTGCAAAAGAGGCCAATCTTAAGCAGTCTGCGTACAACGAGTTAGTTGGCATGCTCTACAAAATGTATAAAGAGGCGCCTGTTGAGACGGTTCGCCGCGGCGCACGCGATCGATTGATCAAGCTCGGTATTGATCAATCAGAGCTGTAAAATACAGCGGATTTTTTCAGTTTAATAGTGCACTACATGCGGTGCGTGATTAACTGGCTTGATCGTTTTCAAAAGCGTTGTGTAGCTGTCCGCAGGCGGCATCAATATCAGTGCCGCGCTCCAGGCGAATGGTTACTGTTTTGCCCGTGGACTCAGCGAAGCGCTTGAAACGCCGTTGCGCTTCAAGGGTGGGACGTTTGTACAACACAGTGCCGTCCAGCGCTTCGGTGGGGTTGTATGGAATAAGGTTGATATTGCAATGAAGACGCTTCACGAGCATCGCCAGTTCTTTTGCTTGTTCTGCCGAGTCGGTGACACCGGCAAGCAAAACGTATTCGATGGTGATGCGTCGCCCGGTTTTTTTGTAATATTCGTATAGCGCATCCATCAGATCTTCAACGGACCACTTACGTGTTATCGGGACTATTTGTTCTCGCAATTCCGAGTCCGGAGCATGCAATGACAGGGCAAGCGTGATTTGCAAGTCTTCTTGTGCCAGTCGCTCGATTCCCGGGACGATTCCAGATGTTGAAACTGTTATGTGACGGGCACCGATTCCGACCGAGTTGATCATTGTGTGAAGAGACTTGATCACCTCATCAACGTTTAACAGTGGCTCACCTTGACCCATGTAAACGACATTTGCCACGCGATGACCTGATTCTCGCTGGATAGCAAGAACCTGATCGATGATCTCTTGTGACGTTAGATTTCGCTTGAAGCCAAGATAACCGGTGGCGCAGAATGTGCAGCCCACTGCACAGCCAACTTGACTGGAGACACAAGCTGAATATGTGGCGCGATCTTCAAATGACATCAACACCGATTCGACTAATTTGCCATCGGCTAATTTGAAGAGGTACTTTCTTGTGCCGTCGTCGCTGACCTGCAGATGAGCCAGTTCCAGCGAAGATAGCGTCGCTTTCAACTTCAGCAGATCGCGCACATCTTTCGACAGGTCCGTCATTTCGTCGAAAGATCCGGCGTATTTGACGTAAATCCAGGTGTGAATTTGTCGTGCTCGAAACTTCGGCAATCCAAGGGACAACACAAAAGCTTCGATTTCTTCCAATGTCAGTCCTGACAAGGCGATCGGGACTTCTTCCAGTTCATTCATATGTTCGACGGGGCTCTGCAACAAAAGACAAAGTAATTCTGTCTTTCCTGTGGGTTGATATTATTCTGGCCCATGATATCAAGTATGCGCAGCCCGTAACAGGGAATTTGACGCGGAAACGGCTGCCGTGCGCCACGTGCTAGAATTTCGGGCTGCCCGCGTCTTTCGGCATTTTGATTAGCATTCGCAAAGCTGAGCGCTACCAGACAATCGACGAGTAGCGAATTTAGGAGCAAGAAGAAGGAATGGAAAGCTGGGAGGACAAGGCTAAGACTTGGCTCAAGGGGATGTTCGGCGACACCCAGGAGAAGAAGGTCAAGTTCCTTCAGGACTATGTGACGCGGGCAAACGCGTTTGAACCCCAGTTCGAAAAGATGTCGGACGATGATTTAAAAGCCAAGACTGTTGAGTTTCGTACACGAATTGACAATGCGTTACTCAATGTTCCTGACAAGCTGCTCATTCCCGCCGATGCTTCAAAAATGCCCGGACAACTGCGCACAGAAAAAGATCGCGTTCTGGCCGGTGTGATGGAAGACATGCTGCCTGAGACGTTTGCAGTCTGCCGTGAAGCAAGCAAGAGGGT
>Ga0163151_10003684_pt1 | contig 21688 bp, 19 predicted proteins | sample OliLakLV19MP5IB2_FD_145596 | JGI IMG/M metagenome (GOLD analysis project Ga0163151, IMG submission 145596) | Freshwater microbial mat bacterial communities from Lake Vanda, McMurdo Dry Valleys, Antarctica - Oligotrophic Lake LV.19.MP5.IB-2 | ecosystem: Environmental > Aquatic > Freshwater >... | reverse complement strand
GTAAAGCCTTCTAATTCTGCTCGTGCAGCGTCGTAATCAACGCCAAAACGCAATAAACTTTTTGTAACGATATTATCTGGGTCTTTTAAAACACAAAGCAATAAGTGCTCTGTTCCTATTTGTATTGATTTAAATGTTTTTGCTTCAAGGTAAGTAAGCTTCAATGTTTTTTCGGCTTGTTTTACCAAAGGTATATTAGCAAGATTATTTGATTTTTTTAATCCTGGTGTTAAGCCTTGCTCAATTAGTTTTCGAAGCTCTGCAGAATCCACACCGAGATTCTTTAAGAGACGCATTCCAACACCTTCACCATCTCTTATCATGCCAAGCATGAGATGTTCAATGCCTATATAATCGTGCCCTAAACGCATAGCCTCTTCGCGACTATATGTGATGACGTCTTTTACTCTGGGCGAGAATTTTGCTTCCATATCCGTACTTTTAATTTGTTTAAATTACACATACTGTGCCACACTCAAAAATATTATTTATAAACCGCTATTCTATGAGTAAGATTGGTAATTTTTAACAATAAATTTGTTGAAAAGTTTTACTTCAAATTGCTGATTTTTCGGTACTTTCAATCGCTGTAGCTTTTATTATAGTTATACGGTAAATAAGAGCTTTTGGTTTGTTTTTTAACTGACAAAAAAGCATAACTGAGAAAATAATTTTAAGACAGAAATTTAACAAGAAGAACATATGACAGAAGGAGAAAAAATTATTCCTATTAATATTGAGGATGAAATGAAAACAGCCTACATCGATTATTCGATGTCGGTTATCGTATCTAGAGCCTTGCCCGACGTGCGAGATGGCTTGAAACCCGTTCATAGAAGGGTTTTGTATGGAATGCTAGATCTTGGAGTATTACATAATAGACCTTATAAAAAGTCGGCCCGTATTGTAGGAGAGGTTCTCGGAAAGTACCATCCACATGGCGATTCGTCAGTTTATGACACCATGGTGCGTATGGCTCAGGATTGGAGTTTGCGTTATATGTTGGTAGACGGGCAAGGAAATTTTGGAAGCATGGATGGAGATCCTCCTGCGGCCATGCGTTACACCGAAGTTCGTTTTCGCAAGATAGCGGAAGAGATGTTAGCTGACATTGAAAAAGACACTGTAGACTTTAGACCTAATTTTGATGACTCTTTGACAGAGCCAACTGTGTTGCCAGGTAGAGTTCCAAACTTGATCATTAATGGGTCTTCGGGAATTGCTGTTGGTATGGCCACTAATATGGCACCACACAATTTGCGTGAAACTATTGATGCAACTATGGCTTACATTGATAATCGCGAGATAGATATTTCGGAATTAATTAAGTTGATCAAAGCGCCTGATTTTCCAACCGGAGGAATTATTTACGGTTATGAAGGCGTAAGAGAGGCATTAACTACAGGTCGTGGCCGTGTGATCATGCGCGCAAGAGCCGTTATTGAACAAGTTAATGATAGAGAACGTATTGTTGTAACAGAAGTTCCTTATCAGATCAATAAGGCCGAAATGATCAAACGTCAATGGGAACTTTGCAATGAGAAAAAAATTGAAGGCATCTCCGAAATTCGTGATGAAAGCAACCGCGAAGGAATTCGTGTAGTTTATGAACTACGTAGAGACGCAATAAGTAATGTGGTATTGAATAATCTTTACAAGTTCACATCGCTACAAACGTCATTCTCCATTAATAATGTTGTTTTGGTAAATGGTCGTCCTGAGATCTTAAATATCAAACAACAAATTCATTATTTTGTTGAACACCGTCATGAAGTAGTTGTTCGCAGAACCAAATTTGATTTGGCCCAAGCCGAAAAGCGCGCTCATATATTAGAGGGTTTATTAATCGCACAAAAAAATATTGATGAGGTTATTAAGATCATCAAAGAAAGCGAATCGCCTGATGCTGCTAAGGATGAATTGATCACCAGATTCAGTTTATCTGATATTCAAGCACGTGCTATTTTAGATATGCGTTTAAGAACATTAACCGGACTAGAGGTTGGTAAATTAAAAGCAGAGTACGACGAATTAATGAAAACCATCGCGAACTATAAAGATATTTTAGGTAATGAAACGCGACGTTTTCAAATTATTAAAGACGAGTTAACAGAGATTAGAGAAAAGTATGGCGATGATCGCAGAAGCGAAATTGTTTATGCCGGAGATGACCTTAAAATGGAAGATATGATAGCCGATGAGAATGTGGTGATTACCATTTCTCATATGGGTTATATTAAACGTACCAATTTGGATGAATACCGAGCGCAAGGTCGTGGAGGAAAAGGAAGTAAGGGTTCGTCAACTCGTGATGAAGATTTTATTGAGCACATGTTCATTGCTTCAACACATAACTATTTATTATTGTTCACCGAAAAAGGACAATGTTTCTGGTTGCGTGCATACGAAGTTCCGGAGGGTAATAAAACTAGCAAAGGAAGAGCAATTCAAAATTTATTGAGTATTGCGCCTGATGATAAAGTAAAAGCATTTATTAATGTGCGAAGTTTATCGGAAGAAGAATACATTAATAATAACTTCATTGTATTGTGTACCAAAAATGGTATCATCAAAAAAACAACGTTAGAAGCTTATTCGCGCCCACGCGCAAATGGTATTAATGCTGTTACAATTCGTGAAGGAGATGTATTGTTAGAAGCAGTATTAACCAATGGTAAAAACGAAATAATGATTGCTACCAAAATGGGCAAGGTATGTCGTTTTAATGAAGAGAAAGTGCGACCAATGGGTAGAAATGCCAGTGGTGTAATTGGTGTTGATTTAAATGACGAAGAAGGTGGAAACAATGAAGTAATTGGGAATGATTTGTATTGATAATCCTGCTGTAAATGTTTTAGTAGTATCAGAAAAAGGATACGGTAAACGCAGTGATGTAGATGAATATCGTATTACAAATCGTGGCGGTAAAGGGGTTAAAACATTAATGTAACCGAAAAAACTGGAAGTCTAGTTGCTATAAAATCAGTAACGGATGAGAACGACCTTATGATCATTACCAGAAACGGAATTACTATTCGTATAAAAGTTGCCGATCTTCGTGTGATGGGAAGAGCAACCCAAGGCGTTCGCTTGATAAACGTTTCTGAAACAGATGATATTGCAGCTGTTACAAAAGTCGATCGTGATGATGAAGAGGAAAGTATAACTCCTAGCGATATTATCTCTGAAAATGGACAATCGGATACACCTGAAACAGATTCAAAAACAGATAACGAAGAAAATAAAGAGTAAAAATTGTTAAATTGAAAGTATATGGCATGCAATTTGAAAAAATGTGTGTCATATACTTAAATAAAGAACCTTATGAGATCACTAAGAATTATTGCAATTGCACTTTTACCGTTATTCGGTATATCGCAAAAAATGAAAGTTCAAACAGCTTGGAGAGCTTTGAATGATTATGAATCTACATTAAAGGATGGCAAGCCGGATCTGGCATATTTAAATAAAGCAAAAGAAGCTATTGAAGTTGCTTTAGCTAATGATGACACAAAAAATCAAGGGAAAACTTGGGCCTATAAAGCACGTATTCATTATAACTATTATAATTATGCGTTCTTGCAAGAGACCAAAAAACTGGAAGCGACTGTAACTGATAAAAAAGAACGCAACGATCTTGCTTATGGTAACACACCAACAACCGAATTTGAATTAGCAAATGAAGCTGTTGACAAAATAAAGGATGTGGACCCAAAATATATGGAAGTGATACAGGATGGTTTTACCAAAGGAACTTCTCAATTAAGCGAGGATGATGTGAAATTTACGATGGTAGCCATGCAAATGAAAATGGAAGCGGGTAATATTGCCAATGGAAAATACAAGGCCAAAAAGTTTGATGAAGCTGCAGATTATTTTTACAAAGTAGCGTATTTAAATATGGCTATGACGCGTAAAAAAGACACGTCTAATTTTTACAATGCCTGTGTAAGCGCGGGTAGGGCAAAAAATTCTTCAAAAATATTAGAATACAATAAAAAAATGGTGGATCTAAAAATTGCTACACCATACAACTTTCAGGCAATGTATACTGCAAATCTTAGTAAGCAAGATACTTCAGCAGCACTTGCCATTTTAAGTAAAGGTCGCGCTGCTTTTCCCGGCGATATGGATCTGTTGAATACCGAAACAAATTTATTTCTTGCAAAGGGTAAACAACAAGAGGCTGTTGGTAATCTTTCAGCATCAATAGAAAAAGATCCTTCAAATGCTTTGTTCTATTTGGTACGTGGAAATATTTATGATAATATGGCTAATCCAAAAGATGCAACGGGTAAGGATAAAGATAAACTAAAAGATTTCGACACGTTATTTGGCAAAGCAGAGAACGATTATTTAAAAGTGATAAAACTAAATCCTGCCAACAAAGAGCATTTGTATAATTCGCTTTATAACTTGGGAGCAATGTACAATAACCTTGGCGGATATTACCAAACTAAAGCCGGTAATTTACCTTTAACAGAAGCTAAAACCAAGGGAAAAGAACTAGAAACAAAGTCGCAAGAGTATTACAAAAAAGCGATACCACATTTGGAACAGGCTTTAACTATCAAAACAGAAGATAAAGCAACCATGAGCGCATTACGCAAATTATATATGCTTACCAACGATCAGGCAAAAGCTACTGAGATGAATAACAAGATCAAAGCTTCGAGTAGTAAATAATTAATCACGAAATTTATTTAAGCCCTCCGTTTACGGAGGGCTTTTTTTATTGTTTGTTTCCAAGCCCGACAGAACTTTATCGCAAACTATGCTTCACGAAAATATTTATTTGCAGAACAAAATCGTGTAATTTCCTAGCTCCAGAGGAGCGATATATTGGTAGACCCCGAAAGGGGGCGAATAAACAATGGTGAATAGAACCCCTTTAGGGGCGACATATTGGTTCTTCTCATGCTAAAATGAAAGTGGATTTATCCATATAAAATCCCTAATTTAGCAGTCCAAAATTTTTTACAATGTCAGCAACACCCGAAGGAAGACAGATCATATTTAGTATGGTGAATGTTTCAAAGATCCATCCACCGCAAAAACAAGTTTTAAAAGATATTTACCTTTCGTTCTATTACGGCGCAAAAATTGGCGTGCTTGGTTTGAATGGTTCAGGTAAATCTTCACTCTTACGCATTATCGCCGGAATGGATAAAGATTATATTGGTGAAGTGCATTTTTCGCCGGGATATTCTATTGGTATGTTGGAGCAAGAACCTCAAATGGACGATAATAAAACCGTTATTGAGGTTGTACGTGAAGGTGTAAAGCAATTCACAGATATTTTAAATGAGTTTGAGGAAGTAAATAATAAATTTAGTGATGAAGAAATATTGAATGATCCTGATAAAATGGATAAATTAATTTCTCGTCAGGCACAATTACAAGACTTGATTGATCAACACGATCTTTGGAATTTGGATAGCCGTTTAGAGCGTGCCATGGATGCATTGCGTTGCCCTGAAAGTGATGCTTCGGTAAAAGTATTATCGGGTGGTGAAAGAAGACGTGTTGCATTATGCCGTTTATTATTACAAGAACCTGATGTGTTATTATTAGATGAGCCAACCAATCACTTGGATGCGGAAAGCGTTGATTGGTTAGAACAACATTTGAAACAATATAAAGGAACTATTATTGCTGTAACTCACGATCGTTATTTTTTAGATAATGTTGCAGGCTGGATATTAGAATTGGATCGAGGCGAAGGTATTCCATGGAAAGGAAATTACAGCAGTTGGTTAGAGCAAAAAGGCGCACGTTTAAAACAAGAAGAGAAAACGGAAAGCAAACGTCAGAAAAATTTGGCGCGTGAGTTAGATTGGGTGCGACAAGGTGTAAAAGGACGTGGTGTGAAACAAAAAGCACGCTTGAGCAATTATGAAAAAATGGTAAGTGAGGATGTGAAATCAAAAGAAGAAAAACTCGAGATCTTTATTCCTAATGGTCCCCGTTTGGGTAATGATGTGATCGAAGCTGTTGATGTATCAAAAGGATATGGAGACCGATTATTGTATGAGCATTTAAATTTTAGACTGCCACCTGCAGGAATAGTTGGTATTGTTGGCCCAAACGGTGCTGGTAAAACAACCTTGTTTAAAATGATCTTAGATCAGGAAAAACAAAATTCGGGAGAGTTTAAAATAGGACCAACCGTAAAAATAAGTTATGTTGACCAAAGCCATAAAGATATTGATCCAAACAAAACAATATACGATGTGATCAGTGGAGGACTAGAAAATATTTTAATCGAAGGTCGCTCTTTAAATTCGCGGGCGTATATTTCACGTTTTAATTTTAATGGTGCCGATCAAGGAAAAAAATGTTCGGTATTATCGGGTGGAGAAAGAAATCGTTTGCATTTAGCCTTGGCTTTAAAAGAAGGTGGAAATGTTTTGTTATTAGATGAACCAACCAATGATCTAGATGTAAACACACTTCGTGCTTTGGAAGAAGCCTTAGAGAATTTTGCAGGTTGTGGTGTTATTATTAGTCACGATAGATGGTTCTTGGATCGTGTTTGTACGCATATTTTAGCTTTTGAAGGAGATAGTTCGGTGTATTGGTTCGAAGGCGGGTATAGCGAGTACGAGGAGAATCGAAAAAAGCGCCTTGGTAATGTGGAACCAAAACGCCCACGTTATAAAAAATTGGCTATGTAAGTAAATTAAAGGCACTCAAAGAGTGCCTTTTTTTGCTATTTTTACTTATAGTTTAAAATGCGCAATTCAATTTTCATTTTTTCATTTGTGGTTTTCCTTTCTTGCAATTCGCAAACAAGCGAGTTGAGCATTGCAACAGGCACAACTATTTCCGACCGCTTTAAAACACCCGAAGGATTTATAAGATTGCCCGAGAACGGATATTCTTTTTCAACGTTCTTAAGTACGTTTCCAATAAAAAAGCCCGGAACAAAAGTTTATCTCCACAATGGAAATGAAAAGAATAGACAAGATGTGCACGAAGCAGTTTTGGATATTGATGTTGGCACAAAAGATCTTCAGCAATGTGCAGATGCGGTAATGCGTTTACGCGCCGAGTATTTATATAGTACAAAACAATATGACAAATTGCATTTTAATTTCACAAATGGTTTTAAGGCCGAATTCAGCAAATGGGCAAAGGGATATCGCATAAAAGTAAAAGGAAATAAAACTACATGGTATTTGTCTACAAAGCCATCTGATAGTAAAGAAGTTTTTAAAGCGTATTTAGAAATTGTTTTTTCTTACGCAGGAACTTTGTCATTATCTAAAGAGTTGAAAAAAAAGTCTATTGGTGATATTCAAGCAGGAGATGTTTTTATAAAAGGTGGTTCGCCAGGCCACGCTGTAATAGTAATGGATGTAGCCATGAATGTAAGAGGATCAGAACGAGTTTTTTGTATCGCACAAAGTTATATGCCCGCACAAAGCATTCACGTGCTTAAAAATCCCAACAATACAAAGCTATCGCCATGGTATAATTTGAAAGAGGGAGAAATATTGCAAACTCCAGAGTGGGATTTTACGCCGGGTTCGCTTTATTGTTTTGAGTAATAATGTATTTTATCATGCACTAAACCTGATTCATCTAAACTTGAGTTAAATTGTTGTCAGGTTTTAGTGAAAAAATATTTTCTGAATGAATTAAGGTTTACATTGCGCCGATCTTATTCTGCTCTATGATCCAACGTCCTCGCACTCTCTCTAAAGGCCTATTTCTTTTCTTAGCCCTACTGCTCGTATCAACCAAAATTATCTCGCAAGACGATCGCGCGCTCGATTCGCTGGTTGAAATACTTCCAAAATTAAGGAATGATACTAATAAGTTAAAAGCACTTGCTTATTTAAGTGTTGTTGGTGATCAGGCAGAGTGTGAGGGTAATTCAAACAAAACAATTCAATTGGCAGATGAGCTATTAAAAGTTCATTCATCAGCTTCACAAGCAATTAAGAATCGTATTCTTCTGGAAAAAGCTACAGGTTTAAGCAGTTTGGGATATGCTTTGGGAAATGTTGGTGAAAATGAAAAGGCGCTTGCAGCATACAGATCAAGTCTGGATCTTAATTTGAAAATGGGAAATAAAACGAATGCATCCGCAATTTACCAATTAATGGCCGACGTTTATGTAACCATAGGAAGAACCGATGTTGGATTAGAGTATTATAATTACAGTTTAAAGATGAGGCAGGAGCAAGGGGATAAGCGAGGTATTGCTGAAGTTCTGGGAAACCTTGCAATTGTTTACGAGCAGCAGGGAGATATGTTAAAGTCGATGGAACAAACTGCAAACTGCATAAAAATTCAGGAGGAAGTGAAAGATAGCGTTGGCTTGGGAACATCTCTTAACAACTTGGGCTCGGTATATAGTAAGCAAGGAGATGTTATAAAGGCAATGGAATATTATAAAAAGGGTTATGCTGTCAATCTTAAAACTGGCAGTGTTAGAGGAATTCTGTCCTCATTGGCCAATATTGGAACAAATTTTTCAAGATTAAACGCTTATGATAGCGCGTTTACATATTTCAGTAAGGAGGCAATTTTAGCAGAAAAGAATAATAGTAAAAGTTTTATGGCAAACGCATATTCTAATTTGAGTAATGTGTATGGTTATAAAATGGATTTTGAGAAAGCGCAGCAGTTAATGGAGAGATGTTTAAAAATCAATGAAGAGATCGATGATAAATTTGGGATTGCTAACGCCTTAAATAAATTAGCGATCACTTACAGTAAATTAAATAAGTTTGAGAAAGCGTACGCTTTGGCCATGCGTTCTTTAAGCCTGTCAAAAGAATATGGCTACATTGAAAAGGTAAGGAATGCGGAATTGAATTTAACGGCGATCGATTCTGCAAGAGGTAATTTTACGGGAGCATTTCTGCATCATAAGGAATACATTAAATACAGAGATAGTTTAAGTAATAATAAATTAAGAAAAGCGTCGGTAAGAACGCAGTTTCAATATGAGTATGAGAAAAAGTCATTGGCAGATAGTATTCGGGTAAATGAGGAGAAGAAAACGATCTCCTTTAAACTGGAAGCAGAAAAAACAAAGAGTATGGCCTTGTATTTCATTATAAGTTTAATTATGATCTTCTCAGTATTCATTATCAATCGTTATCGTTTAACCATTAAACAAAAAAAGATCATTGAACAAAAGGAGCAGGAAACGCAGAAGCAGAATATCATCATCACCGAACAAAAGATCATTGTAGAAGAGAAGCATAAAGAAATAACCGATAGCATTAATTATGCCGAACGGATCCAAAGAAGTTTTTTGGCAACAAAGCAACTGCTGGATGAGAATTTACTACGCGAAGATGCAAGTGATTATTTTGTTTTGTTTAAACCAAAGGATGTAGTTAGTGGAGATTTTTATTGGGCAGGTAAATTGAGTAACGATAATTTTGCGATTGTAACTGCCGATAGCACCGGCCATGGAGTTCCCGGAGCTATTATGAGCATATTAAATATATCTTCTATTGAAAAAGCTGTTGAAATGGGTTTGACCAATTCTTCTGATATCCTTGATCATACCAGAAAAACTATCATACAACGTTTAAAAAAAGACGGAAGTGTTGAAGGCGGAAAGGATGGGATGGATTGTAGTTTGTGTGTTTATGATTTTAGTAATAAAAAGCTTAGCGTTAGCGTTGCTAACAATCCTGTTTGGGTTATAAGAAGCGTGAATGGCAATAAAGAGTTGATAGAGTTCAAGCCTGATAAAATGCCTGTTGGAAAGCACGATAGACAGGAAGTTTCGTTTACACAGCAGCAAATGGAATTACAAAAAGGAGATATTGTTTATACATTGACTGATGGTTTCCCTGATCAATTTGGCGGTTTACGCGGAAAAAAATTCCTGATCAAAAATCTTAGAGAATTATTGATGACTAATTGTTATTTACCGATGGCCGAGCAAAAGGCATTACTGGAAAGTACATTTGAAGATTGGTTGGGTGATCTGGAGCAGATAGATGACGTTACTATAATTGGTATTCGGATTTAATTACATTTTTTGGAATTTGTAAAAAATGGAGGAAGTCTTTATCAAAATTAAGCTCAGGCCTGTTTTTAAAGATCCCAAACACAGCACTTCCACTTCCGCTCATACTCGAATATAAAGCGCCCGAATCATAGAATCTTTGTTTCATGTTTTTTATTTGCGGTAAATTTTTAAAAACAGAATCCTCAAAATCATTTACTAAAAGTGTTTTCCAGTCATCAATAGATCTTGTTTCAATGATTGTTTTTACCGATTCATTTGGTTTTTTTGGCGTGATCCCCTGATACGCCATTTTTGTGTTGCTGTGAACATTAGGATAAACCACAAGAATGTAATAGCTGCTAAGATCAATTTTTACCGACTCAAAAACATCGCCTTTTTCTTTCGCAAAAACAGGTGTATTCTCAATAAAGAAAGCGCAATCGCTACCAAGTTGTTTAGCAAATTCGAGTTTTTTAGCGAGAGGTATTTTTAGGTCAAATTTTGCATCTAATAAATTAATAAAGCATGAGGCGTTCGAACTTCCGCCACCAAGCCCGGCGCCCATGGGAATGTTTTTGTGCAAATGAACTTTTACTCCCGGCACAGAATAGTTTTTCTTGACCAAATCGTAGGCTTTAACAATTATATTATCGCTTTCTGACCCAATTATAGAGTGTCCCGAAAAACTCATTTTAACCACTTGATTACCAGTGTTTTCTAAAACCTCTAAAGCATCATTCCATCTTAAGGGATAAAATATCGTTTCTATATTATGAAAACCGTCGTTTCTGCTCTCTAAAACGTTGAGCCCCAGGTTTATCTTACTGCCACTGAATACAAGCATATGTTAACGTTTTTTTGTAGAATCGGGAATTTTTTCTAAATTGCATCAAATTAAATTAAAAGATCTATGAAAATGAAAAAATTTGCTACAAAATTTTCAGCAGTAGCTCTAATAGCTCTAGCCTTAACTTCTTGTAAAAAAACACCTAACGAGGCGCCGGTAGCCGACACTGAATTTAAAAGTTCAATTGATGCAGCTTCTGCTACAATGATCGTAACTGATGTTGATATGATGGTTGCTCAAGCAAGTGAAAGATCATATATGTTCTTTTATTCAACTTACAGCGCAACAACTAACAATACATGTACTATTATCAGAGATACTCTAGCTAAAGTAAATACTCTTATTTTTAATAAGGCAAAGGGTGCTGATGGTGTAGTAAGAAATGGAACTGTAACCATTAGTTATACCGCTTGTTCAACTGGAACTGTAACGGCTCCCGGGCAGGTTTATATTCGTAATCCTTACCATATGTCGCAAGTTACGTTCAACAATTACTCAGTTGGTAAATACTTTGTAGATAATTTTAGCAGTATTGTAGTTAAAAACACAACACCTGCAGGTTACACACGTTCAATTACACCGTTATCTTGGAGCATTGCAGGAACTTTAAAACTTGCAGATACAACTGATAACGCAGCTAATCATAATGTTGATATCACTTGGGTAGGGCAATATTCTAAAATACTAACAAACTCAACAAGTAACACAATACATCCTGCAACAACTTTGCCGCTTAACTGGATAACAGGACAGCCTGGTATTCAAACAGGAACCGTTAATTCTTCAAACAATGCTATTAATCCAAATGGTAAGAATGGTATTGTAAAGTACACAGGTAAAGCAACAGGAATTACTAATGCAGGAACGACTTATGAGTTCAATATTGAGAACACAAATCCATTATATAGAGATTTTGGTTGTTCACCTGATTATTATATCAGCCCAGAGCAACATCCTATAAGCAAAGGAAAAGTAACTTTTAAAACTGGTGACAAAGCAGTGAGAACTATTTACTTCGGAGATCAAAAGGACGTAGTTGGATTTTGCGATAACAGTGGTATAGTTTATATCAATGGTGTTAGTTACAATGTAGATTTTATAAAGTAAGATTTATTCTTCAGAATTAAAAAAGCCCTCACAGTTTTGTGAGGGCTTTTTGCTTTTATAAGTATTTGGTTAATCTTCTAACTTCAAAAATGCTTTACCAAGTTTATCTATCACATCACTGGCTAATAAACTTTCTTTACTTAATTTCCTTGTAGCAAGTTCGGCTGCGTAACCATGAATATAAACGCCAATAAGAGCCGCTTTAGGTGCAGTATATCCTCTCGCGATTAAACCTGTGATAATTCCGGTTAAAGCATCACCGCTGCCGCCCTTTGCAAGTCCTGAATTGCCCGAGCTGTTAAAGTAGCTCGAGCCATCGGGCATGCAAATTGAGGAGTAAGTTCCTTTTAAAACAACAATTACTTTATGCTTTAAAGCAAAATGCCGGGCAGTGGCATAGCGATCAAAATCATTATTATGTTCTTCCGTTAATCTATCAAACTCTTTGGGGTGCGGCGTTAAAATGGTTTCCGGAGGTAAAAAACTGAGCCATGTCTTGTTCTCCGATAGTATATTCAATGCATCCGCATCAATAACTAAAGAGGAACTGGTGTAGTTCAGAAGTTTCTTCAGTACATCAGCGGTTTCCTGTTCAGTTCCAATACCCGGTCCAATAGCAACAACATTATAATTTTTTAGATCCGGGAGTTCACATATGAATTCTGAATTAGCATCAATGCTGCTCATAGCTTCAGGTAAATTACACATTAAGGCATCAATTGCCTTGGAAACAGAGTGTACAGTTAATAAACCTGCACCACTTCTTAAACATGCCATGGCACTTATGCTAACTGCTCCTCGCATGGTTTCATTTCCGGCAATAATTAAAGCGTGACCAAAATTTCCTTTGTGCGAAAATTTGTGTCGCTTTGTGATAAGTTGCTTTATGTCGTTTTTACCAATATAAAATTGCTTTGCTTTAATTAGATGGGTCAAATGTGGATGCAAGCCAATATTTAAAACTTCAAACTCTGGCACATACCATTTATTTTGCGCCATGAAAAAAGCAAGTTTTGGATATTGAAATGTGAGTGTAGTACTAGAAAGAACTATCGAATCATCCGGGGAATTAGACGCGTTAATAAAAATACCGGTTGGGCAATCGATGCTTATAACCTTTAAAAAATTCTTTCTAATGAATTCAACAATATCTTTCAAAAGCCCATCAAGCGGTTTGTTGAGGCCGGTGCCAAGTAAAGCATCAATAATAGTGACGTCGGAAGTAAAATTTATTTTTCCAAGATCGCTCTCTGAATTAATTTCAACTATCGCATCTGGTTTTAATTCTTTCAAACGATCATAATTTGCTTTGCAGTCTTCCGAAAAGTTCGGCGAATAATTCACTAGAACCGCAGTGCAGTTATACGAACGCTCTATCAGGATGCGTGCAATGGCAAAACCATCTCCGCCATTATTTCCTTTTCCACAAAAAACAAATATCGGAGCATTATCGTCTACTCTATTAATGATATTCATCACGCAGGCTCGCGCGGCGCGTTCCATTAATTCTAAAGAACTAATAGGCTCGTGCTGAATGGTGTATTCATCTGCAAACTTTATTTCATCCCTATTAAGTATTTGCATGATATTTTGGTATTAATGACAAGAACAATCGTCTTTGCAATTCGATTGAGATTTTGAACGAATAAAACGTTTGGCTAATAAAAAAATAGCTACCACTAATAGAGTTATTGCAACTGCATATTGAATCATACAATAAAGTTACGTCTTATTTACTTAATTATAGGTAATTCAATGTAAGAAGAATTTACATTATCGTGATAGATCCAAATATCGGATGTTCTAAAATCCGTATCGTTGCAGGTGTAAATATTTACAAACTCCTGAGGATTACGGTCGAACAACGGAAACCAGCTGCTTTGAATTTGTACCATAATGCGATGTCCTTTTTTAAATGTATGAGCAATATCAGGTAATTCAAAATTTACATCCTCTACTTTCATTGGTGTAAATGCTTCAGGAAATTCAAAACTTTTGCGGTAACGGCCTCGCATGATCTCGCCGCGCACCAACATTTGATAGCCACCCATTTGAGTATCAATTTTTTTATCTTCACAACAAAATAAAGAGTCGTATTTAAAATCATCAGGAAACACATCTATTAGCTTCACAACAAAATCCGCATCGGTAGTTGAGATTGCGGTTTTAAGAAATGCTTTTAATACGCCGCCAACTTTTACATCTTCTGTAAGCACCTCTGTTTTAAAAACCAAAACATCTGTTCTGCGCGAAGCAAAACGTTGATCATCGGTCATATATTCTCGTGTTCTACCTAAATGAACACCATCTGCATAAGGAACCGGCTTGTTTGGATCACTAGTATATTTTGAAAATGATTTGTCTTGCGTTGGTTTATTAAATGATAAAATCCATTTCTCATTTAAATATAAGGGTTTGTTTTCTGCTTGAGGTGGCCAACTTTCAAATGTGTACCATTTGTTTTCTCCTGAAAAAAATATGTTTGCGTTGGCAAGATCACTTACACTTCCTTTATTCTTCAGATAAAAATTAAAAAACTTGACCTCGATATTATTTTGATAGTATTCAGAAGTTTTACTTCCAAAACGAATATTACCCAAATTTGTTCCGGCGGCTTTGCCTCCCCAGCCTCCGTGCGACCAAGGGCCCATCACTAATCTGTGATTTGTTTGTGGAGATTGTTTTTTTATAGCCTTGTATAAATTCCACGCGCCATAACAATCTTCCGCATCAAATAAACCACCAACAACCATCATGGCCGGTTTTATATTATAGCATCCGCTGCGCGCATCTCTTTCTTTCCAAAATTGATCGTAGTTTGGATGAAGCGATAATTGTTTCCAAAAACGAAGACTGTCTTTGAACATTGGTTCGAAATTTTTAAAGGCTCCTGTTTTTAAATAGAAAGCATAATTGTCCTGAACCGGAAATTTAAATCCGGGACTGCCAATTTTAGTTGGCTTTGGTCGCGGCATTCCAAATGAGTAGTAAAAACTAAAGGCATCCATTATAGCTAATGCTCCGTTGTGATGAAAATCGTCGCCAAGAAACCATTCGGTTACTGGGGCTTGCGGACTAACCGCTTTCAAAGAAGGATGATTACTTAACGCGGCTTCAGTGGCATAAAAGCCGGGATACGAAATTCCAAATACACCAACATTGTTATTATTGTTCCTTACATTTTTTACCAGCCAATCAATAGCATCGTAAGTATCGGTACTTTCATCTGTTTCTTTTCCTTTTTTGATCTTTTTGAACGGACGAACATCTTCATATACACCTTCGCTCATCCATCTTCCACGAACATCTTGGATCACAAAAATATAGCCTTCTTTTAAATACTCAATGTAGTAGCTTTTATAAAGTCGTGGCGACATTTCATCGGGTCCGTATGGCGAACACGAATAAGGCGAACGTACCATGAGTATTGGGTGCTTCTCTTTTTGATCTTTGGGTTCGTAAATGGTAGTGAAAAGTGAAATGCCATCGCGCATTTTAATGGTTACTTCTTTTTTAGTATAATTATTATAAACCCAAATGCTATCTGAATTTTGCGCCCAACTTCGGCACGTGATTAAAACAAAAACTAAAACAAAAACTCGTAAACTCATAGCAATTTAAAACGGATCCTCAATATCATTTCTTTTGATGTCGGATGAATGATCATCTACATTATCCCAATTTTTTGATTGAACCGTTTTTGTGCCCGCATCAAGGAACTCTGTATTTTGAGGTAATTGATTTGAATTATTTCCTTGATAAATATTATCCTGCCCTTCGGTATAATCAACATCTGCAAATTTAGCATACTGACCAATAAAGCGAAGTTTTACAGTTTCTAAAGCACCATGACGGTTTTTTGCGATAATAATCTCGGCCTTATTACGTGTAGGTTCGTTGTTCTCATCAAATTCAATTCCGTAATATTCCGGACGATAAATGAACATAACCATATCCGCGTCTTGCTCAATTGCTCCCGATTCGCGGAGGTCACTCAATTGCGGTCGTTTACTCCCACCTGGGCGATTTTCAACTTGACGACTTAATTGAGAAAGTGCGATGATTGGAATTTCTAATTCTTTTGATAAACTCTTTAATCCACGAGAAATATTACTGATCTCTTGTTCGCGATTTCCTTTGCTATCTGGTCCGCCACTCATCAATTGTAAATAATCAATAATGATCAATTGAACATTTTGATTTTCTTTTAAACGACGTGCTTTTGCGCGTAATTCAAAAATGGAAAGAGCAGGTGTATCATCAATGAATAAAGGAGCAGTAGATAATTTTTTAATACGCTCGTGTAATTGAACAAATTCGTGGTTATCTAAGTTTCCTTTTAAGATCTTGTCTTGCGCAATTTCAGTTTCACTCGAGATCAAACGTTTAACTAATTGCAAACTACTCATCTCTAAAGAGAAAATAGCTACAGGTTTGTTAAACTCCACGGCTGCATTTTTTGCCATGGTAACTACAAATGCGGTTTTACCCATACCCGGCCTTGCAGCAAGAATGTGTAGGTCGGATTTTTGCCAACCGCCGGTAATACGATCCAAAGCAGTAAATCCACTGGGAATACCCAATAATCCATCTGTTTTGTTCGCGGCGGTTTCAATTTCTTCAATTGCTTTTGATATCAAGGTGCTCATACGGTCGTGTTGTTTACGAACGTTGCTGTCTAATATCTCAAAAATATTTTTTGTTGTTTCATCTAGCAATTCGAAAACATCGGTGCTGTCTTCGTATGCAGTTTTAATTGTATCTGTGCTAATACGTATCAACTCACGTTGTAAATATTTTTGCGCAACAATACGTGCGTGAAATTCAATGTTTGCAGAAGAAGCAATGCGATTGGTAAGTGAAGAAACGTAGTACGCGCCCCCAACAAATTCTAATTCACCGGTGCGTTTTAATTCTTGAGTTACAGTTAATATATCAACGGGCTCCGAACGGTTAAATAAAGCCACCATGGCAGCAAATACTTTTCCGTTCTGTTCTTTGTAAAAAGCTTTATCGCTTAAAAGGTCAATAACAGTACTTAGGGCATCTTTCTCAAGTAACATGGCACCTAAAACTGCTTCTTCAAGGTCAATGGCTTGTGGTTGTATCTTTCCTATTTCTGGGTTACTTCCGGTTTGTAAAGTGTAAAGTCTTTTTTTGGTTTTATTTTGATTGTCCTGGTTCATAAAAAAATTAAGGGAGATAAAAGTGCGATTATTTTACCTCCTATTAAATTTACGAAATGCTTGAATCGTTTAATAAAATGTGCATAATTATATTTAAGGGTATATACCTTCACGCTATCAGTGGCTTAGCGAGATAAGCTACTGTTAATAACTGCCCATTTCACTTGTTAACACCGTTTGTGTTGGGTAATTGTTAATTACATAATAAGGTTAAGGATCAAGGCCTTAATATTTAATTGGATTTTTGGTCTTGCTTAATTGTTTTTTTGTTATCTATGTTGGATAATAATTTTTAATTCCAGTGAGAGTCTTACTTGCAGATAGTAATCATAGTATTTTAAACGAAACCTTGATGGCCGCCGGCATTGAGTGCGATACATATTGGGATAAGAGTAAAGAAGAGCTTATTTCTATGTTACCAAACTATGATGCGGTTGTTTTGCGAAGTAAATTCAAAATAACAAAAGAGATCATTGATGCTTGCCCTAATTTAAAATGTATTGGAAGAGTAGGAGCAGGCATGGAAAACATTGACGTGGCTTATGCAACGAAAAAACAAATTACATGTGTGCATGCTCCCGAAGGTAATATGGATGCTGTGGGCGAACATGCTTTAGGAATGTTGTTGATGCTTTTAAATAACATTAAAAAAGCAGATGCCGAAGTGCGAAAAGGAATTTGGATAAGAGCAGAGAACAGAGGAATTGAAATAAAACATTTAACCATCGGTATTATTGGTTATGGGTTTATGGGAAGTTCTTTTGCGCAAAAATTAACGGGCTTAGGTTGCGGGATATTGGCTTATGATAAATACAAAACCGGTTTTGGGAACAAGCATATAAAAGAAACACACACGCAGGAGCTATTTGAGAAAGCTGATATTGTAAGTTTGCATGTTCCTTACAATTCAGAAACACATTATTTAGTGAACAAACAATTCATACAAAATTTCAAAAAGCCCATCTACATTGTAAATACGGCCCGTGGAAAATGCTTGAACACCGCCGATCTTGTTGAGAGTATGAAAAACGGAAAAGTGTTAGGTGCATGCCTTGATGTTTTAGAATACGAAACGGTTTCTTTTGAGGCGCTCGATCAAATTAACTTTCCTGAGCCGTTCAAGTATCTTATTGAAAGTGATAAAACAATTTTAACGCCACACATTGCGGGTTGGACAAGCGATAGCAATTATAAAATGAGTAAAGTGATCGCGGAAAAGATGATAAAGGCGTTAAAAAGCAGCTAGATCAAAACGATGTAATGATCTCCGGGGTCATTATTTCTTCGGTTTTGTTGCTTTTTTGATCGATCATGTAGATCTTGTATTTAAAATTCTTGTATTTAGAATCACTTCTCCAGCCTACAAGAGTAATGGTTATTTGTCCTTTAATAGGTTGATCTTTTGATAACTCGCTTGGGCGAATAACGGTATATGCTAAAGGGCGATTATTGTAAATGATGGTGTCAGGCTTCGGTGGGTTTGGGATTACCAAAGGCCATAACGACGGTTTAAAAGTGCCATCAGCATCTTTAAAATAAAAATACGCAAAGAAATTATTATCCTTTGCACCTTCTTCCGCAAAAATATCACCGTCACCATCAGTGTAGTTTATGGTGAGGTAAGCAATGTTCTCATCAGAAGCAATAAAGTTCTCGTAGGCTAAAGTTGGAACAGGATTAGTGTTTTTACGTTTAACGCACGAAACTAAACTTGTTATGCCAAAAATTAATATGAAGGCCTTTAAATTCATTCAATTAAATAATACTTAAATTTACAAAAAAAAATGCTTGGTTTATAATGTTTAAGCATATAACGGATATTTTTAAAGTAAATTGTGAAGAGGACTTCAAAAAAGTGGCCCTCAGGCTATTCCGTTATCAATATCAAAATAATCCTATGTATAAAACATGGGCTTCGGGTTTTATCCGATCAGAAAATGATGTGACTGAGCTTGAACAAATACCTTTTTTACCCATAGAATTCTTTAAAACACAAGATGTTATTTGCCTGCCTTCCGTTAAAGCAGGCTACGGTAATGAAAATCAGCAAATATTCACGAGCAGTTCAACTACGTCTCAAGTGCCATCACAGCATTTTGTAAAAGACCTAAGTATTTACGAGCGATCATTTATAAATGGCTTCGAATTATTTTTTGGAAAACCTAACGACTATTGCATTCTTGCATTGTTGCCAGGGTATTTGGAAAGAACAGGATCGTCTTTGGTTTATATGTGCAAAAAGTTAATTGAGCTTTCTGATCACAAGCAAAGCGGTTTTTATTTGCGCAATTTAGATGAATTGGTTGATGTGATACAACACTTAAAAGTTTCAAAACAAAAAACCTTGATCATTGGTGTTTCGTATGCTTTGTTGGATCTTGCCGAAAAGAATGTGGAATTAAATAACAACTTTACAGTTATTGAAACAGGAGGCATGAAGGGAGTGAGAAAGGAAATGCCAAAAGAGGAATTGCACTTGGTGTTAAAAAGCAAATTTAAGTTGGATCAAATTGCAAGCGAATATGGAATGACAGAGTTGCTAAGCCAAGCGTATGCAACTAAAGATGGACAATTTAAAAATCCTCCTTGGTTAAGGTTCTTGATCAGAGATGTAAACGATCCTTTAACGTATGTTAATGTAGATAAAACCGGAGGAATAAATGTAATTGATCTGGCAAATGTTTACTCGTGTAGTTTTATTGCAACACAAGATCTAGGGCAATTGAACCAAGCAGCAGAGTTAAAATTAATGGGGCGTTATGATAATAGTGATATACGAGGTTGTAATTTAATGCTAAGTTAATCAAATGGTTAATTTTAATTAGGCCCGTAATTCAACACTAAGAATTCAACATTTATGAAATATGGCAGAGCGAAAACTAGACCCTGATTTTTTTCAAATGGTTTATCAAGTGGCGCGTTTAGTTCCTAAAGGCAGAGTTACTTCTTATGGAGCCATTGCCCGTTATTTGGGAGCTCCTGGTGCAGCGCGAATTGTTGGTTATGCCATGAACGGAGCACACTCACAAAAGAAAAAAGTTCCGGCGCACCGTGTAATAAATAGCAAAGGAATTTTAACCGGTAAACATCATTTTGCAAGTCCCTTTGAAATGCAAGCCCTTTTAGAGAAGGAAGGGATAAGTGTAAAAAAAGATACCATAGTTGATTTTACCAATTACTATTGGGATCCGGTTGTTGAATTAAAAATTTGACCTATATTTAAACTCAAAACAAATCAAATGAAGAAAGTAATTATTATTGCAGTTGTAGTAGCTAACGTATTTTTAGCGTGTAAAAAAGATAGAGCCTGCGAATGCTCAGTAACCAAAACGGGAACCTCAACTACACTGGCCGCCCTAACGTTTTCTATACCTATAATTGGAAGTGTACCTATTATAGATACTTCATTTGTAACCACAGTTTCGGATGTATTTATATTTGAAAGAACTTTAACGAATGCTTCAAAAAAGCAGGCTAAAAACAATTGTTTGGATTATAAAGAGCCATACAAAGACATTACTACCAATTCGGCACCTCCGCTTAGTTTGGTAACAACCGAAACGGGTACAAGAACCTACGACTGTACCCTCAAATAGGCAGCTTTTAACAATTTGAATATGAGGTAATTACAAAGGTCTTTCAAAGGCCTTTGTGAGTACCAATTTTATTTATATCTTTGCCATCCTTAAAAAACATGTACAAATGCCAAAAATGAAGACAAATTCCAGTGCTAAAAAGCGTTTTAAGCTTACTGGAACAGGTAAGATCAAAAGAAAGCACGCCTACAAACAGCACATTTTGACAAAGAAGGAAAAAGACCGTAAACGTGGTTTAGCAAAATCAGGTTTAGTGAGTAAAGAAGATTCTGGAAATGTTAAGATGTTACTTGCAATAGGAAAGTAACTTTTAAGAGATTATCGGTTTAAAAAAACAAATGTTTAACCAGAGCTTCAGTAAACAAGAGTCGTAAACCCGAACGCTGAAGATCAAAAATTAAAAAGAAATGCCAAGGTCAGTAAATCATGTAGCCAGTAAGGCTCGCAGAAAAAAGATCCTAAGACTTACAAAAGGTTATTGGGGTGCAAGAGGTAACGTTCTTACAATTGCAAAAAATGCATTAGAAAAAGGTTTAGTATACGCTTACCGCGATCGCAAAAACAAAAAACGCAATATGCGTTCACTTTGGATTCAGCGTATTAATGCCGGTGTTCGTGAACACGGTTTAAGTTATTCAGAATTCATAGGCAAGCTTAATGCTAAAGGTTTAAAATTAAACCGTAAAGTATTAGCCGATCTAGCGATGAATCATCCTGAGGCTTTTACAGCAGTAATTAACCAAGTAAAATAACATTAGATCTATACAAATTAAAAAGGCTCTGCTGTAAAGTGGGGCTTTTTTTTTGAAATTATTATATATTTGATAAACTAAATACAAATATCAATTAAGAAAATTTACCTATTACAATTAATTTTTATTCAGAGAATACTCCGAAGCTCTGCTTCGGTAGTCGGATAGTGTAAGTAAAGAGTTAACTTTGTTTTATGAGTGAGCATATTCATAAA
>Ga0163151_10003679_pt1 | contig 21705 bp, 1 predicted proteins | sample OliLakLV19MP5IB2_FD_145596 | JGI IMG/M metagenome (GOLD analysis project Ga0163151, IMG submission 145596) | Freshwater microbial mat bacterial communities from Lake Vanda, McMurdo Dry Valleys, Antarctica - Oligotrophic Lake LV.19.MP5.IB-2 | ecosystem: Environmental > Aquatic > Freshwater > Lake... | reverse complement strand
GTCCCGCCCGACGAACCGCTGCTGGCAATGGTCAGGGCGGCGCTTTTTTCCGTTCCTACAGTGTAGGCGGCGTCGGGCGAGAGAGTGAACGTAGCCGTGAGCGGATTCGCGTTGGTCGAGTTGGCGATCGCGAGGATCGTCATTGTCGCCGACGTGGCTCCGGCCGGAATGGTGATGGTCTCTGGCATGTCGCCTTCAACGCGACGGTAATCGACCTGCTTTACGGCGCTGCCGCCGAGGGCGAGTTTCACCGTGAGCCCGGCGGTCGTGCTGCCCGTGCGGGCGAACGTGACCTTGGCGGTGTCGGTCGTGCTGCCGATGGTGGCCGTGGAATCCGGGGCGGTGACGGTAACGGTGCTCAACGCGATGGGCATGGTTGGCTCCGTGGGGGTGGTCGGCGTGGTGGTGCCGCCGCCGGACGTGGGTCCGGAAGCCTTGCCGGTTTTGTCGTAGGTGGCGCGACCGTTGTAGGTGCCGTAGCTCAGGCCGACGATCGAGTGGCCTTCGAGACCGATGGCGCTGGCGGGAACTTCGAGGCGGACCCATTGGCCGCCGGCGGGTAGGGGGCCCACATAGCGGCGGCTGGCGGTGCCGTTGACGCCCGCGTTGATGGTGTTGGCGCCCCAGTACGCGCGGTGTTCCCAGTTATCGGATACGAAGCTCAGCATGACCTCGGAGGGCATGTTGGCGGGATCGAGGTACACATACGTGAACAGCACTTCGCCAGTGGCGATCTGCAGCGGCGTGGCCCAGTTGAACCAATGCTCGCGGAGACCGGTGCCGATGGGCGTCTGGTGAGCCTTCGTGCCCGCGAAGGGTGCGGGGCTCGAGGAAACCCAGTTCCAGGAATCACCGCCGCTCGCGTCCGTGCCGGCCCCTGCGGGAGGCGCATCATCGACCCACACGACCTCAGTAACGGTGGGCGTCGAAGTGTCGGGCGAAGTGGTCCCTGTCGTGGCCGAAGCCGTGCCAGTCTTATCCCAGGCGGCGCGGCCACCGAAAAGGCTGAAGCTCATGCCTTGGATCGTGTGACCTTCGAGGCCGACGGCGCTGGCCGGGACTTCGAGGCGGACCCATTTACCTGCGGTAGGCAATGCCCCCATGTAGTAACGGCTGGCGGTCTTATCGACGCCAAACGAGATCTTATTGGCCCCCCAGTAGGCGCGGTGTTCCCAATTGTTGGAACACCAGCTGACCATCAGCGTGGACGGCCGATTGGCGGGATCGAGATAGACATAGACGAACAGCTTGTCGCCGGTGGCGACGGAGAGCGTGTTGCGTGCCCAGTTAAAGAAGTGTTCGTGGAGCCCCCCGCGGATGTTGGATTGGTGCGAAACGCGGCCGGAGAACGGCGTCGGATTGCTCGCAACCCAAGTCCAGGCGTCGCCGCCGCTGGCGCCGCCACCCGCACCTGCGGGCAACGTATCGTCGAACCAGACTGTGTCCGCGGTGGTGGTGGTGGTGGGCGCTTGCACGGTCGGGGCCGGAGCCGGAGCGGGTGTTGGTTCGGGAGCCGGAGCGATGGCCGCGGCCGGTGTCAACGTGAGGGTCGCCACCGACTGGGTGGTACCGACGGTGTAAGCCGCATTGTTGGCCAGCGTGAAGATGGCGGTCGGGGTGGCGGCGTTCGACGCGTTGCCGTAGGCGCGAATTGTCATCAGGGCCGAAGCGGAACCGGCGGGAATCGTAACCGTGGTCGGCATGTCGCCTTCCACGCGACGGTAATCGATCCACGGTTCGGCGGTGCCGCTCAGGGTGAAGTTCGCGGTAAGATTGACGACCGTGCTGCCGGTCCGCGTGAACGTCAGGACTGCGGTATCGGACGTGTTGCCGATTTGGGCCGAGGCATCCGTGGCGACGACGGTGACGGTCGGTACGCTCGGAGTCGGGTCCGGTGTAGGTGTAGGTGTAGGTGTGGTGGTGGCGATCGCCGGCAGGCTCTTGCCGGTATAATCCCACGTGGCGGCTCCGTTATAGAGACTAAAGGCCATGCCTTGAACCGTGGCACCGACCAGGCCGACGGCGCTGGCCGGAACTTCGAGGCGCACCCATTTTCCGGTGGCGGGGAGGGGGCCCATATAGTAACGGCTGGCGGTTTTATCGACGCCGTAGGCAATGTTATTAGAACCCCAATACGCGCGATGCTCCCAGGTGGCCGAAGCGAAGCTCAGCATGATCTGGCTCGGGGGATTGGTCGGATCGAGGTAAACGTAGGTGAAGAAAACCTCTCCATCGCTGAGGGTAATGGGGGAGGCCCAATTGAAGGCATGCTCGTGCAGGCCAGACTTGAGGTCGGACTTGTGGGCCTTGGTGCCCGCGAAAGGAGTGGGGTTCGAAGTGACCCAGTTCCACGTCTCACCATTGCTTGTACCGCTGGCGCCGGCGGGCAACGCATCGTCCAGCCAGACGACCGTCTGGGCCGCGGTCGTGGGCGCAGGGTCCGACGAAGTCGTGGGGGCGGGCGTGAGCGTCGGCGTCACGGTTGAGTCAGACTCGGTTGGCGCGGGAGCCGGGGCGGGTGCCGGAGCCGGAGCCGGAGCGGGCGTTGGCGTAGTGGAGCCGCCGCTGCCGCCTGTGGTGGACCAGAAGATGCCCTGGGAGGCATTGTGATAGCTGCCGCTGGTGGTGTTCTCGAGCTTGATGGCGCGGACCATATAGGTCGCGCCTGAAGTGGCCGCACTGTCGGAGAAGGTTGTGGCGGTGACCGGGGCGCTCGTCAGCCGGGTGTAGGAACCGTCCGCAGTCGCAGCGCGATAAACATGATAGCCGACAATCGCGGAATCGGTGGAGGTGGACCAGGTCAGCGCAACCGTGCTGCCGCTGGTGGCGCCGTTGAGATTTGCGACGGGCACCACGGGATGCAGGCGCAAGGTCGGATCGCCCATCAGGGCCACGTGGATCCGGTTTTGTGAGCTATTGATCTGGGTCTGGTAATCACCCTTGTTGTTCATCGCCAGACGCGCGGTGTGACCGATGGTTTCACCGGCACCGAGTGGATGCCAGAACCAGTGCGGCCGTCCTGACCAGGCGGATACAAGGCCCTGGCTGGTCGCGAGCGGAGCGCGGAGAATATTGTCTTCCTGGTCCCAATCGCCGAGCCACGAGCCGAACAGCATGTTGAACACGCCGCGGACGTTTTTGCTGACCATTTCCGTGGTCGTGCCGTCGTTATACATTCCGGTGGCGCCGAGGCCGCCGATCGAGGAGTAGCTGCCGGCACCGCAACCATAGGCGAGGAGATAATCGCTCGCGGCCACCTGCGGAATCCAGACACCCTTCTGGTCATTGTACTCACGGTTCAGATTGCGGATTTTGTCAGCGCCGACGAGCGGTGCAAAACTGCGGAAGCCCGAGGCGGCGAAGGCTTCGCCGCCGCGCTGGCCGAAATAGTCACCGAGGATCGCACGGCGCTCCGGGTTCACTTTGCGATGGCGGAAGTTGTGGTCCTTGTTGAGGTAGTTGCGCAGCAGTTCGAGTTCGCTCGGGAACGTGGCCGGCCCGCCCCACGTGGTGCGGCCAGGCATTTTCGAGAGATCGACGCGGCCCACTTGGAGCTCCACCTCCGAAGGAAGCACCGTCTGGTCGAATTTGCCGTCGCCGGGGCGATTGCTCATGCGCGCGGCGTCGACGGAATTCGTGTTGATCGTCTGGGTATAGTTAACCGTGCTGTCGGTCCAGATGCCGTCCATGTCGCCGTAGTAGGCGTCGGCCGGCCATGCGCCGACATGATCAGGATGGCCATCGGGATTCAGTTGACCCGAGTAGGGCACCGGAATGTTGCCGAAGAGAAAGACGGATATAACATTGGCGGGATCGGAGTCGTAAGCCGCCTTGATCACGGCCTTGACGCCCGGCACCGGGTCGGTGCGCGCGACATCGCGGCGGATCACGATCCAGCCGTCGCCGGCGAGGTCCTGCTCCAACCGGGCCAGTTCGGTGGCCAGACTCGTGGTGAACGTTTTGTCCACGACGAGCACAACCTTACCGCGTTGATCAACGAGCGGGGCGTTGACGCCGATTTGGATGTATCCATAGCCGGTATACGAGCCCGCCACCTTGACAATCCGGTACTCGTAGGAATTGCCCGCCGCGACGCTGGTGTCGACGTAAGAAGTGGCGGAACCCGCCAGCGTGGTCCCGGCGCTCCATGACGTCGTGTCCGGTGCGCGGCGGTAAACAGTATAGCTGGAGGGGACACCATTGGTGTCCTGAGGCCAGGTCAGCGTGACCTTGGCGGGAGATGCCTCAACAGTGGAGCTCACCTGAACACTGTAATCCCACGTGTTCTCCACGGCGTGGGCCGGGAAGGTGAAGCAAAAGGTGAATGCGACCAGCAGGGCTAGTGCGGCATTGATGGTTCTTGTCATAGCGCCGCCTAGTATGCCCTTCCGGAGGGATTCCGATTATCAGCGCTCGTCTGGTAACCGTGTCAGTGTGCGGGAAGTCTGCGTGTCAGTGTTTGTCTGACACTGGAGTCGCGTCAGAGGAGAGCAGGCCGACAGATGTAATCAGAGTGTAAAGCTCGCGGCCGGAGAGTGGGCGGGAGACCGGGCGAATTTCGTCGGCAAAGCCGAGCTCCACCCGGGCGGTCGGACCCGGTGATGGGAGACGTCATTCACGAGGTGGGAAGGGAGTTGGCCGGCACGTAATGCGGGGTAATCGTTACCCGCGTTTTCGGGAATATGCGCCGTGGTCATCTCGCTCGCGGCTGGAAATCTCCGGTTCGTGGTTCGCCGCGGGATGGTGACTCTTTGTCATTCCGCCGGCGGGTCGCTCACCGGTCGCCCGAAAACGGCCGGGAGGTTTCTCCTATATATACCTGTGCTCAACGCCGCCGGAGCGACGGAGGGCACGCTTACCGTTACCCTTCGCATGTTTACCCGCATTTCCTTCCGACGCGCCTGGTGTTATTCCTGCCTGCTAATTGTGCCCCATTTCGGCGCGGCTCAAGTGCCGCTCTCCGAATCGGGCCGAGCCAAGGTGCGCCACGCGCCGACCATCAACGGAGCCGTTGATGGCTCGATTCATCAGATGACGGGTGAGCCCGCGACGCTGAATGGCGCGGCGGCCATCACCGGCGATCTATTCGTCCCAGGGACTCCCGAAGTACGGGTCAACGGCCGCCCGGCTTACGCGGGCACCGTTGATGGATCGGGAGGAGCGTCGCCGGCGAATTATCAAATCACCCTCAATGGCGGCGCGCGTCTGCGGCACATCGTGCGCCGGACCGACCCCGTCGTGCTTCCACCGGTGCCGGCCCCGCCCCAACCGACGGGCACCCGCTCGGTCGTAATCGCGTCCAACGGCCGAAGCCCCGGTGATTTCTCCACCCTGCGGTCGCTGACGCTTAACGCCCAGGTCGGCCAGTTCGCGATTCCGCCCGGAACCTATGGTGATGTCACCGTAAACGGAGGCAGCGGCCTCACCCTTGGTATCGCTGGCGCGACGCAACCGTCGATCTACAACGTCCAGCGTCTGACCTTTAACGGTCACTCCCATGTCCAAGTCATCGGTCCTGTGATTTTGAACGTGGCCCATGGTTTTACTGGGAACGGCATCCTGGGTACGACAGCGAATCCCGCGTGGCTGACGATCAACCTCTATTCCGGAGGACTCACGCTCAATGGCGGCGCCACCTTGCATGGTTTTGTGAACGTTCCGAGTGGGACCGTGGTCGTGAATGGAAACAGTCAGTTGATTGGCGGTGTCACGTGCGACCGCTTGATCGTTAACGGAGCAGGTTTCCTCCGGCTGATCGGCGCAGGATCCTCCAATCGTCCGCCGATTGTGAGCGAGGTGACGGGCTCGCTTGCCGAGGATACGAGCACGACGATCACGCTCGCCGCCACGGATGCCGATGGCGACCCACTGGCATTTTCGGTGGTTACGCCCCCCGCCGCGGGGACGCTCAGCACTCTCACGCCGGGAGCAAATTATACCGCGAGCGTTATCTACACGCCGAAGCTCAATCGCAACGGAACGGATACGTTTACCTTTAAAGCCAATGATGGAGCACTCGATTCCCTGCCTGCCACGGTCCGACTCGAGATCACCCCAGTCAACGACCAGCCGATCTCCGAGCCGAAGGTCGTCACCGTCGACGAAGACAACGAGGTTAATATAGTGTTGATTGGCACGGATGTGGACGGCGACACGTTGTTCTATACTGTAATCACGCCCCCGACTCGCGGCCTATTGTCGGTTATAGGTGCTCAGGTTGTTTATCAACCCGCATTGAATTATCACGGGCCGGACGCGTTCTCTTATGTGAGCAGCGATGGGGCTCTGACGTCGCAACCGGCGGACGTCCGCATTTCGGTCGCAGCCGTTAACGATGCGCCGGTGGCCCTCGCAAGCAGCTATTCCGTGAATGAAGGAGCCAGCGTGGCGATCAGACTCACCGGCACCGATGTCGACGGCGACGCACTTGCCTTTGAGCGTCTGACTGCGCCCCTTCACGGAGTCTTGTCGGGGGATGTGCCGCACTTAACGTATCGTCCTGACCTTAACTACAACGGCATCGATAGCTTTTTATTCAGGGTTTCAGATGGGTCGGTACAGTCCGCGATCGCGGCGGTCACGATTCATGTCACGGATCTGAACGTTCCGCCGGTGGCACAAAACGCGACCGCCAGAACAGACGAAGACATCTCCGTCGAAATAGAACTTCTGGGGGCGGATGGAGATGGCGATGCATTGGGTTTCTTTATCGTAACGCCGCCGGTGCGTGGCGTGCTTGGTCCGCTACGGCCGGGGCTTTCCGGAACGCACGGTACAGTCGTGTATACTCCGAACCTGAATTATCACGGCACCGATGGCTTTACGTTTAAGGTCCGTGATGCCACCGGTGCCGATTCCAATGTCGCCTCGGTTGTCGTGGCAGTGAGTCCGATTAACGATCCTCCCGTTGCGAATGGCCAGGTATTGAAAATCGATGAAGACGGGAACGTGACCGTCGTGCTCACTGGTACCGATCCTGAGAACAGCGCTCTGACTTTTTCGGTCTCGAAGTCCCCCGCTCACGGTACCCTGGGGGCGCTGGTACCCGGGCCGGTGAACAGCGCGACGATAACCTATCGCCCTGATGCTGATTACCACGGGGAGGACGCATTCTCCTTCACCGCTCATGATGGCGAGATCGGATCGTGGGCGGGCACGATCCTCCTGACCGTCCGTCCGATTAACGACGCTCCGATGGCTGATGGTCAATCCATCGCGCTTACGGAAGACCAGCCTCGCGCGCTTACTCTCTCGGGGCACGATGTGGAAGGCTCCGCGCTGACCTTCGTGGTCCTGATCCCGCCGGTGCACGGCACGCTGGGTCTGGTTGAGACTGCGTCGGCCAACACCGCGAGCGTCACTTACCTCCCTGGACTTGATTACCATGGCAGCGACTCTTTCACCTTTGAGGTTTCAGATGGGGAACGCGTTTCCATCCCGGCCTTGGTTGCGCTGGAGATCGCCGCGGTTGACGATCCTCCGATCGCGGTGGCGCAGAGCTTCGTCCAATCTCAGGACACGGCGTTCCGCTTCACCCTGACGGCGACCGATGCCGACAACGACCCGATCACGTATCAGATCCTGACCTACCCCACGCGGGGCGTTCTGAGCGGAGTGGCACCGAATTTCACCTATACGCCTCAGTCGGGTGACCGTGGAACCGTTACCCTAACCTTTACGGCCACCGATGGACGTCTGACGTCCGAGGCCGCGACAATTACGTTCACCATGATGGCGGTGAACCAGGCCCCCGTGGCGATGGCAGTGGCGCCGGTAACGTTGGATGAAGACAGCACCGCAGCGGTGACGCTCGTCGGAAGCGACTTTGATGGCGACGGGTTGAGGTTTCAGGTGTTGGACCACCCGACGGGTGGATCGCTCGGCGTGATTGCGCCCGCCGCAGATAACACCGCGACCGTCCTGTATACACCGACACCGAACGAATTTGGAACGGATTCCTTCAGTTTCTGGGTGAGTGACGGCGCGCGCGATTCCAATCGTGTGACCGTCTCGTTGGTGATCCGTCCGGTGAATGATGTGCCGATCGCCGCTGCCCAGGCTTTTACGCTATCCGAAGATGCGACCGTCGGGATCGTGTTGGCCGCGACGGACGCCGACGGAGATCTTTTGTCGTATGTGGTTCTGACCCCACCCGCGAATGGTTCGCTGACCGGCGTGGCTCCGCATCTCACGTATTTCCCGGCCCTTAATTATTCTGGCTCCGACGGTTTCACCTGGAGTGCACGTGATCCATCTTTGGGAGAATCCGGCCCGGCGACGGTTTCGCTCCTGATCCTGCCGGTAAATGATGCTCCGATCGCGACGAGTGCGGAAGTCGGAACCGACGAAGACGTACCGGTGAGGATTACGCTAACCGGGAGCGATGTTGATAGCACTGTTCTCACATATCGCATTTTGACGCCGCCGCGCTACGGAACTTTGAGTGGTGTGATTCCGCACCTGACCTATACCCCCGAATGGGATTTTGCGGGATCGGACCGGTTTACGTTCAAAGTGACCGACGGGGCATTGGCCGACTCAGACGTGGCGACAGTTGCGATTGTGGTCAGGCCCGTGGACGACCCTCCAGTCGTCAATGCCGGAGCTGATCAGGCCGTGATGCTGCCGGCGTACGCTTCATTGGTTGGCGTGGTGACAGATCCGGATGGCCCCATCCCGGTGCTCACGTGGTCGATGCTCAGTGGATCGGCGGCAGTGGAGTTTGAGAATGCCGATGCGGCGGTTACGAGGGTGGCGTTCCCGGCCGCGGGGATTTACACTTTGCGGCTTACGGCGACGTCCGGAGGGGGTTCGGTGAGCGATGATATTCGAGTTACGGTGAGCGCATCAACGCTTGCGTTTCGGACTTACACCACGAGCGCGGACTTTGCTCTTGGATCGAGTAGTAACGTAAGTACCGCGGTATCCGATCAACTTCAGCTGAGGGATGAAGCCGCTCCTGGGAATTTTATCTGGGTCGCGGTCTCAAGCAAGGGGACGATTGTTAAGATCAATACCCGCACCGGAAAGGTTGAAGGCGAATATAAGACAGCACCGGATGGGCAGCCACGGGATCCGTCGCGTACGACCGTCGATTTGCAGGGGGCCGTCTGGGTGGCTAATCGAGCGGGAAACTCGATCGTTCAGATTGGCTCGGTGGAATCGGGTCTTTGGATCGATAAAAACGGAAATGGCCAGCCCGATACCTCAATCGGATTGGGCGATATCCGGGGGTGGAGCAACGTGAGTGGATCAGACACGGACGGGGGTATATTGACCGCGGAAGACGAGTGCATTATCCGCTATGTGCGCGTATCGGCGAGTGGCACCCGGCACCTCTCTGTCGACCCGAGGAATAATATTTGGGTCTCGGGTGTCAGCGGTGCTGCTGCCCGGACGTTTGATTTAGTGGATGGTCGCACGGGCTTGATTCTCCGCCGGGAAGGACCCGTCGGGTACGGTGCTTACGGTGGGTTGATCGACCGGTCCGACGTGCTTTGGTCGGCTACGGCCGGTTCCCTCCTGCGTTGGGAAACACGGCTTCCGCTGAGCGGCCCGAACGGAGAGAGTTGGTCAACGCTGGCGGGGAGTGGGAACCTCTATGGTCTTGCGCTCGGACCGGACGGCTACGTCTGGTGCTCCACTGCTGGCGCTGGTCTGGTCCACAAATATGCGCCGTCCGGGGTGTTGGTGGCGAGTTACGGGCAAGGGCATAGCCAGGCGCAGGGACTTGTGGTTGATCACCGGGGGCATGTCTGGATAGCGCACGGATTATCGGCGAGCACGGTCGGTCATCTGCGGTCTGACGGAACATTCCTCGGTAACGTGACCGTGGGATCTGGACCGACGGGAGTCGCGGTCGACGCCGATGGGAAGATCTGGGCGACCAACCATAACGCCGGAACGGTGTCGCGGATCGATCCGGATTCCGGTCCCGTCGGGTCTGACGGCGTCACACCGATTGGAACGGTGGATTATACCACGGCTTATTTAGGCGGGACCGTCTATAATTATTCGGATATGACCGGAAATAATCTGTCCGCACCGCCGCTTGCCGGCGTCTGGACGGTTATCTACGATAGTGAAAAGCCGGCTACTCATTGGGGAAGTATCAATTGGCATGCACAGATCGTTGATGACGGTAAACTCGGCATTACGGTCGCCAGCAGTTCGGATGGCATTGCCTTCAGCCCCTGGCGGACAGGGGTGCGTGGCGTGGATCTGGATGTTCCATCCGGCCGCTACCTCAAGGTGAATGTCCTGATGCAGCGGTCGTCATCCGGATATAGTCCTTCACTCCATGATTTGACGATAGGTGAACAGGGTTACCTGCCGGCGTATCCGTTTAATCAGGTCCCGGTAATCGAGGCCTCCGGGTTCCAAGTGGCGGCCGACGGCGTAGAGGCGCGGCTCAGCGCCAAAGTGATGGATGATGGCCTCCCGCATCCATCCAACCTGTCGTACACGTGGAGCAAGCTCAGCGGTCCAGGAGCGGTGTCGTTCGACGAACCCACGCGGACCGATGCCGCGGCTTCCTTCTCGGAAAAAGGAAGCTACATCCTGCGCCTGAGTGCTACCGATGGCGCGGGTAGGGTTGATCGTGATGTTACGGTTCTGGCGAACACGCCGCCCACCGCCAATGCCGGGCCGGATCTCCGTGGGAGGAACGCGGGTTCAACGCTTGTGCTCCGCGGCTCCACCTATGATGACGCGGCAAATAGTGGAACGTTCATTACCCAATGGCGGCAGATCGCCGGACCAGCGGTGGCGACCTTTGCAGATGGAGCGTCGCCGACCAGCAGTGTTACTTTTCCCGCGGTCGGGACCTATGTTCTCGAACTGAGTGCGGACGACGGGTGGGCGGTTTCACGCGATACTGTGACGGTGCGGGTGGGGCCGTTGTCGTCTCCCGACGCTCCGACCGACATGGCTCTATATTGGCCCTTCGACGAGGGCTCGGTGGACGTAGTCCGCGGCCAGGTCGCGCGGTTATGGCGCGGAGCGTCTCTTAGCCAGGCGCAGGTTGCGCGGGGTGTGCATCTGGATGGGATCGATGACTTCGCCAGCATAATCGCGCATTCGGATCATGACCTTGGGTCATCGAGTGCCGGAATGACGATCGAGTTTTGGTTTCAGCCTCAGGTTAACCGCGATGGGATGATTCTTTCCTGGGGCGAGGCAGGGACTCCCGGTCTGGCAGTTTATCAAACGGATGCAGGGCGCGAACTCGAGGTAAACTTTCGGGAGCGGGCCAATGGTGGCGATCGCGGGCTTCGCACGGTCGGCCGTTTGATGGTACCCGGACAATGGGTGCATCTGGCGATCACTCATGATCGCAGCACGGGCACTGCCGTCCTTTATATAGACGGAAATGTTCATCGTACCGCTGCGGTTGGAAGTGCCGCGGTCCGCACGCAATTCCCTTTGGTTCTTGGCCGCGCCGCCTGGGACGGAACGTCGCACTGGGCGGGTGTACTTGATGAGGTGGCGTTCTTCCATCGACCGCTTGGCTTTGCGGAAGTGAATGCCCTCTTTGCGAATGGAACCGTTGGCCGCAACTCCGTAGCTGCGGGCCTCGCACCCGTGGCGAACGCTGGTCCGGAAGTGCGGCTCCGGTCGATATCTGAAATCGGTTCTCTGGCGGGTATAATGACGGACGATTCCCCAGTAGAACTCAAGGCCGCGTGGTCGGTGATGAGTGCTCCCGCGGGTGGTCAGGTGCAGTTTGCGGCGGGAAGCGCCGCAGCCACCACGGCAACTTTTAGTGCTCCCGGCACGTATCTCCTAAAATTGGACGGGGAAGATTTCAACTGGATGGCGCGGCCTGACTTCGTCGCGGTACGCGTCGCGACGACTGCAGCTGAACCATCTGCCGGTCTGGTCGCGTGGTGGCCGGCAGACGGAAGTGTCCATGAAGTCATCGGAGGCACTGCCAAGGTGGAGCTTCTCCAGGGAGCGTCGTTCGGTCCCGGCCGCGTAATGCAGGCGTTCTACTTTGATGGCGTTGACGACCATGGTCGAATCAAGGCGAGTGCGGATATCGACGTCGGCGCATCGGCGTCTGGAATGACGATTGAGTTTTGGGTGAAGCCTACGGCCTTGCGCGACGGCTCTATCCTTTCATGGGGAGCTCCGGGACTGCCGGGCGTATCCATTTATCAGTACGATGCGGGCCGCGCGATTGACGTTAATCTGCGCGATCGGACTTCCGGTGCTGATTGGGTGGCGAGTACCGGGCGCATTCTCATTCCCGGGGCCTGGACCCATTATGCGGTGACCTATGATCGCCCCTCGACTTGGGTGACAGTATACGTGAATGGCATCGTCGTCCGCCGGACTCAACTGCCGTCACGTGAGGTCCGCACCCAGTATGATCTCGTCTTCGGTCGCAACGCGTGGGATCCCGGCGCAGCCTGGAGTGGCGCTGTGGACGAGGTCACACTCTATCAGCGGGCGCTGACTCAAGCGGAACTCGCTCGTATTGTCGAAGCCGGAGTTGACGGAAAGCTATTGCCGGGCGCCAAGGCGGCGCTCGGCGCCGATGCCGGGCCCGACCTCGACCTGGTTTTGACCGGAGTTCCGGTTGCTCTTGGCGGAGCCATCACCGGTGAAGGCCGAGCGGGTGGAGTACCGGCCGTGCTGTGGAGTGTGAAACATGCGCCGGATTCTGGCCTGGTGAATTTTTCCGCCGCGACGAACGTCGCGACCGGGGCAGTATTCTCAACTCCTGGTTTATACGTCCTTCAGCTCTCTGTTCGCGACGGGATCGCGTTGCCGATATCGGATACGAAGGAAGTTCGCGTGGGTGTTACCCATGCTGCGGAGCCGTTGAACGGAATCTCCGCGTGGTGGTCTGGCAATGGGCATCCCCGGGAAATGATTCAGGGCGGGCAGGATATCCGCTTTGTGAATCCGGAGGGATATGCCGCGGGAAAAGTTTCGCAGGGGTTTGTTTTTGGTGCGGTGGCCAACGGCCGGGCGGAGGTGCCGGCGCATCCTCAGCACGATATTGGAGGGTCGGATACCGGTTTCTCCATTGAGTTCTGGATGCAGCCGGCGGCGCTCAGTGATGGAATGATTCTCTCCTGGGGAGCACCGAACCTCCCCGGGCTCGCGATCTACCAGCACGACGGGGGGCGTGCGATCGATGCGAACCTGCGTGAACGTCATACGGGTGGCGACTGGAGCATTACCACTCCCCGGCTATTAGCAGCCGGTACGTGGTCCCACTATACTCTCACCCATGATCCCGGTGCCAACGTGGCAACTGTCTATCTCAATGGTGTGGTTGTCCGCCGCAGCTCGCTGCCGGCGCGCGCCATCCGTACCCAGTACGATTTGTCCTTCGGCCGTAATGCCTGGGATCAGAGCTTTGGCTGGAGCGGAGTCCTCGATGAGGTGACACTTTACCGCCGCGCTCTCTCTCAGGCGGAAGTGATCGGCCAATATCAGGCCGGTAGCTTTGGGAAGACCTTGCCACACGGGAATCGGCCACCGGTGGTTGACGCCGGTCCCGATCTTGATCGGATTCCGGTCGGGACTGCAGTCTCGTTGGCTGGAGTTGTTCAGGATGATAATCTCCCCTTTGGGCCGCCGGCGATCCTTTGGACAGTGACCCACGGGCCAGGCGCCGTTACGTTTGCCAACGCCACCGCCGCGAACACGGCGGCCGTTTTCGACAGTGCCGGGCTATATATACTCAAGCTGGCAGCGCACGACGGCCTGAACGCGCCCGTTTCCGGCACCAGGGAGGTGCGGGTCGGAATTACGAATTCAGCGGAGCCCTCGAGCGGAATAGTCGCGTGGTGGCCGGGTAATGGCCATCCGCGTGAAATCATCCAGGGCGGTCATGATGTGCAGTTCGTGAACGGTGAGGGATTCGCCGCAGGCAGGGTTTCGCAGGGTTTTTATTTCCATGCGGTCGGCAATGGCCGAGCCGAAGTTTCGGCTGCCCCGGCGATTGATATTGGCGCGTCAGCCGCGGGCTTCACGGTCGAGTTCTGGGCTCAGCCCAGCCAACTCAGCGATGGAGCGATCTTGTCGTGGGGAGCGCCGAACACTCCCGGGTTGACCATTTATCAAATCGACGCGGGCCGCTCGATCGAAGCGAATCTCCGGGAGCGCGCCACGGGTGCGGACTGGTCGATTCGAACTCCGGTTGGACTCACTGCCGGTACGTGGATCCACTACGCGCTCACCTTTGACCGGGTCTCGGAGTGGGCGACCCTTTATCTGAATGGGCTGGTGGTGCGACGGGCTCCATTGCCGGCGCGTGCCGTGGCGACGCAGCACACGCTGTCCTTTGGACGAAATGCGTGGGACCAGGCATTCGGGTGGAAAGGGATTTTGGATGAGGTCGCGCTTTACAATCGTCCTTTGAGTCAGAGTGAGTTGCAGGGCATTTTTCTATCGGGCGCCTTCGGGAAGATTCCGCCGGATGACAATCTTCCACCCGTCGTCGATGCGGGTCCGGACCTAAATAATATTGTCGTAGGAAACGCCGTCTTATTGCGCGGGATGATTCTGGATGACGGTCGTCCCAATGGTGCACCGGTCAGCAAATGGAGTGTCCTTCACGCGCCGGCCACAGCGGTCGTCACGTTTGCTGATGGATCCAGTCCCACGACTACGGCTACGTTCTCCGCGGCTGGCTTATATCGTTTGCAACTCACAGTTACCGATGGCCTCACGCTGCCAGTAGCCGACGCCAAGGAAGTTCGTGTCGGACTGCTTAACACGGTGGCGCCTCCATCTGGCATCGCAGCATGGTGGTCGGGTAACGGGCATCCACGCGAGTTGATCCACGGAGGGCACGATATTCAGTTCGTGAACCCGGAGGGATATGTCGCCGGTAGAGTGGCGCAGGGCTTTTACTTCAATGCGACGAATGAAGGTCGGGCAGATGTCCCGGCGCATTCGGATCTGGATATCGGAGCATCGGAGACGGGCTTCAGTATAGAGTTTTGGTTGAAACCGACGGCTGTGGCGGATGGCTTGATGCTGTCGTGGGGCGCACCCGGATTGCCAGGTCTCGCGATCTATCAATACGATGCCGGGCGAGCCATTCAGGCCAACCTGCGCGAGCGCGTCAGCGGCGCTGATTTTGGACTAACTACTCCCCACGTGATCGTCGCTGGTGGGTGGACGCATTACGTCCTTACTTATGACCGTATCGGCGCAGTCGCGCGCGCCTATATTAATGGCGCTTTGGTCACGAGTGGCGACTTGCCGTCCCGCGCGGTGCGGACCCAGTACCAGCTTTCCCTTGGCCGTAATGCCTGGGACCCGGGCTCTCCATGGCGCGGAGTGCTTGACGAGATCTCTCTTTACAAACGGCCATTGTCTGCTGCTGAAATTATGGGTCTCTTCCAAGCAGGCGAAGCTGGGAAAGCGCCACCAGCTTCAGCCTACGGCTCTCCGATTGTGGCCATGGTGGAGCCCTCGCCGGGCACAGCTGTCGGGATTGGAAAACCTGTTATTTTGCTCGCCCTCGCCGCTGATTCTGATGGTGGAATTTCCCGGGTCGAGTTCTTCGATGGCGAGATTAAGCTCGGCGAGACTTCGGTAGCGGAGCCGGGCCGGCCGACTGCTTTCGCGTTTACTCTGGGTGGCGGATTCACCACTCTCGGGCGACATACCGTGAGGGCGCGGGCGATCGACCCGTCGGGACTCGGCACGTGGTCCGAAGCTGTTGTGCTTGAGGTTGCCGCCGTGTTGCCATCGGTGGCGATCACGACTCCGCTGAACCATACGGTCGTGGGTGCCGGGTCTGCGCTGACTCTGGAGGCTAACGCCTCGTACCCACTTGGAGCCATTGTCCGGGTCGAATTTTATAATGGTTCAAGCAAACTGGGTGAGGCGATCGTCGGGTCAGGTTCCTCCTTCCGTTTGACTCTCGCCAACGGTTTAGCACCCGGTGTTCATTCGCTCAAAGCTCGTGCGGTGGCTCAGGATGGACGAGCCGCGTTTTCGGCGGGCGTGAGCGTCACCGCGGCCGCTGACACAACGCCACCCGTCGTTGTCCTGACCGCGCCCGTGGCCGGTGCGACAATTTATGCGAACCAGACGCTGACAATGACTGCCCTTGCTATCGACGCGGATGGGAGTATTGCCAAGGTGGAGTTTTATGTGGGTCCCACGAAGATTGGGGAAGACGCTACTTTTCCCTATAGTACTACGCTCGTGGAAGGGCTTTCACCGGGCAGCTATTCATTACGCGCGCGCGCGACCGACAATGGCGGCCTGAGTACGTTCTCCGAAGCCGTCACCGTGGCGACCGTGACGTCCGCACCAGTTTTGGCGGCTTTGCTCAGTGCGCCATTGGACGACACGCGCATCACTGGACCGATCTCAGTCACCGGCGTTGTCGGGAGCGCCGCCCTGCAATCGTGGGCCATTGACTACCGACTCAAGACGGCAGAGGGAGTCCCGGGCGAGCCGTGGATATCAGCAGCGACCGGGACAGCGCCCGTAGGAACGCCGGCGGCTGGGAGCATTCCCGCGATCCCCGGTGTCCTCGGCACGTTTGATCCAACGCGGCTGATTAACGGAATTTACGAGCTTCAACTCCGCGCGACGCAGACGACGGGCGTTATCACGACGGTGGGTCCGATTCCCGTCCTGGTCGAGGGCAACATGAAGATCGGCGCATTCAGCGTGGCGTTCGAGGACCTTAAAATACCGGTAGCCGGTATTCCTATTACCATTACGCGGATGTACGACAGTCGGGATGTGAGGGTTGGGGACTTTGGTCCTGGCTGGCGTTTGGGGCTCAATACCGTCCGGGTGCAGAAGAACCGGCACCTGGGCAACGCGTGGTGGCAGACACCGCAGTCGGGCTCGGGAATTCAGTTCTACGACGTGCTGCCGCAGCGGGACCGCGTCGTCTCGGTGGTGATGCCGGATGGCGTCACGCACCGCTTTCGCGCGGGTGCACTTGTGAAGAATCGCGACGGTGATCCCGACGACCGTTCATTCGCGGTGGTGGTGAAGCGTGGAAAATACCGATTCTATCCGATCGGCGATACCACTTCGGTCCTGGAGCCGTTGGACACGGATAACCAGTTGGCGGAGGATTTCTATATTGGAGGGACGAACGAACAGGATCTCAGTGTCGATGAGTTTGGATTCCAACCCTTCAACCCGTCGCGTTATCGACTCACGATCGCCGACGGCACTCGCTACACGCTCGATGAGGCGATCGGGTTGATCGAGCTGCGTGATCTTGATGGTAACTCGCTTCTCCTCAATCGCGATGCCGCAAGGCGAGTCACCGGGGTTACAACGACGCAGAACGCAGCAGGCGGAGCCATTACGCGCAGCATCAGCATCATCCGGGATGGTTCCGGTCGCGTGGATTATATTCGCGATCTTGCTGGGAAGGATCTTGATTATATTTACGACGGGCAAGGACGCCTTGAAGCCTTCGTTGATCGTGGAAATCAAGCGACGCAGTTCCGCTACGAGAACCCCTTGTTTCCGTATTACCTGACCCGCATCGTCGATCCGCGGGGAGTGGCGGCGTTGCGAAATGAGTACGATGGAGGCGGAAAACTGATCAGCCAAACCGACGCCGACGGGAAAGTGACGGTATTTGCCCGGGGGCTTGATGCCACAGGACGGTTCGAAAAGGTGACGGACCGCCTCGGTCATGCGACGACGTTTTACTATAATGAACGCGGGGACGTGACGTTGAAGATTGATCCACTCGGAGCGGAGACGCGATTCGATTACTGGCCGGACAGCGAGCGACTCAAGTTTGAGACGGACCATTACGGCAACGTCAAAGCCAGCGCCTACGACGTGCGCGGGAACGTGATCGTCGAGACGACGGGCGCCAGTCGAACGGATGACCCTGCGAATCCGTTATCCGGATACGTTAGCCGGACCCTCTACAATGCGCGCGGGGGGCCGACCCAAATGACCGATGCCGCCGGGCGGGTGCAGACCTTCGCGTACGATCCTGTGACCAACAACGTTCTAAGCCATACGGCGGCTCCTGACGCGGTTAACGCGTTGCCCGGGGATCGAACGATCTATACGTACCACCCCGACGGATCGCCCCACACAATCACCGATGCGCTCGGGAATGTAACGAGCCACAGCTACGAGTATGGACTGGCCGATGCAGCGTATCCCGCGGCGGTAAAACGTACGGTCGTGACCGTGGTAGACCCGGCAGGCGTGAGCGGTTCGGACCGCGAGAATGTCACGCCCACGGTGCTACGGACGACCCGTGCGTGGTTCGACGTGCAGGAGAATCAAATCGCCTCGGAGGTCTCGCGAATTCAGCCCGATGGCGCGGCTGACAAAATTGTGACCCGAAATTTTTTTGACGCGGAGAATCGCGTACGGGCCACACTGTTGCCTGACGGTCGGGTGACCGAAACCAGATACAATACGTTCGGGGCGCAGGAGAAGACGGTCTGGTGGAGAACGTGGGGAGAATTTGCGGCCGATCCGCGCGACGATTTCCAGGCTCGTGTGACCTCCTACGGTTACGATGCCCGGGGTAACCAGATTTTGGTGACACATCCTGATGGCGCGACCGGGGCGGCGGGTTTCGACCTCGAGAATCGCAAGATCTGGTCGCAGGATCGGCGTGGCCAACGGACCTACTTCGTCTACGACGCAGGCGGGAGGCTGCGTTTAACGATTTATCCGGATGCGAATGACGGCCTCGGTGGCGCCGCTCCGACTTCGGACGCCGATCCCCGCCTGGCCGATAATCCGCGGGACGAAACGCGGTATGATTTGATTGGCCGCGTGCGCTTTCAGATTGATGCGCGCAATGCCACGACTGAGTTCACCTACGCGGATGGAACCGGGGAACCGATGCTCCGGACTCAGAGCCTTCAGCATCACAGCGGCGGGAATCTTGTCACCCGTTATGAGTACGACCGGACGGGTAACGTCCGCTTCGTGACTGACCCGCAGGGCAATACAGTTGAAACCCGCTATGATGACCGAGGCCGCCCGGTGCAGGTGCTATTGCCGGCGACAGATCAGCATCCGGTCACTCAAAGGGAAACGCGTTACGACGGGTTGGGACGAAGGGTGGCTATCGTTGATGAAGAGGGGAGGATTGCTCGTTATCGCTACGACGCGATCGGTCGCCTCACAGAAGTCCGGCAGTACTTGGATTCCGCGCTGGCGGCGTCCGACGTGAACCTCGGGCTCTTGCCGGGCACAACGGGCGTGGTGTCCACCCGTTATGGTTATGATGCCGCGGGTAACCAGCAGACGCAAACGGATGCTCTGGGACGGGTGACCACATATTGGACGGACCAACTGGGTCGACGCACCAGGCGGGTTCTTCCCAAGGATTCGTCCGAGGCTACCACTTTGGTTGAAACGTTGACGTATGATGCATGGGGTAACCTCTGGCGTCGGACGGATTTCGCCGGCCACACGGCAACATTCGCGTACGACCGGCTGAATCGGATGATTTCAAAAACGGCCGATGTCGCTCATCCCTCGTTGGCCTTTTCGCATGCGATTACGCGGGTCGAGTATGATTATGATGCCAATGGCGCCCGAACCGCCGCGCGGACGTTCAATGCGACCAACGTTCCGCTGTATGTTGAGTCTACTCCCCGCGACGAACGAGGGCGACTGACGCGGAAGGACACTGCACTCGGTCGGCTTGATTATACGTATTATAGAAACGGCCTGCTCAAGGACGTTGTATCGTCGAATACCGCCGGAGTGAATATTGGCTACCGCTATGACGCGTTGAACCGCCTGGAGTGGGTCGACGACACGTCAACCGGATTGCCAACGCGTACGACGGGATACGTCTATACGGCGAATGGATCGCTCGCGAGCGTCGCGCAGCCCAATGGGGTCGGCCATGCCTACGCCTACGATCCGTTGAACCGGTTGAGAACCGTCAACGTGGCTCGGGCGGCGACGCAGCTGCACCGTTATGATTATAAGCTGAATCGCTCGGGACACCGCCAGCAGATCGTGGAAGGTGCGAAGACCACCACGTATACGTACGATGAACTTGATCGATTGACGACGGAGGTGATCGCCGGAGACGCCGCGGGAAATAACGGCGTCGTGGGCTATAGTTTGGATAAAACTGGAAATCGCCTGGCCCGGAGTTCGGGGCTGGTGGGACTCACGGCGCAGACCGGTCTCTCCTACAACGCTCGGGACTGGCTGAGCGGCGATACGTACACTGCGAACGGGAGTACCCTGAGCAGCACGCATGTTGCAGCGCTGAATGCCCAGGTTGCCGGTACTGATACCTACGATTTCGAAGAGCGCCTGATCCTGCGAATGCGTCCTGATGGGACAACGATCAACCTCAGCTACGATGCCGATGGCCATCGAACGGGTAAAAGCATCCTGAGTGCGTCCAGCCAACCCCTTTCGGCGACGAGTTGGCTGGTCGATACCAACAATCTGACAGGTTACGCCCAGGTGTTTGAGGAGCAGATTTCAAGTGCCGCAGGGACAACCCGCCGGATCTACACCCACGGCTCCGACCTGATCTCGCAAGCGACGGCGATGAATGCCCAGTCCTGGGAGTATCGCTATTTCAGTTACGACGGCCACGGTTCGACCCGTGAGCTGACGGACCACTTGGGTGCCGTGACCGACCGTTACGACTATGACGCGTTCGGTTTTCTGATCCGCCGCAACGGAGCGACTTCGAACGCGTACCTGTACTGCGGCGAGCAGTTCGACGCCGATTTGGGCCTCTATTATCTGCGCGCCCGCTACCTGAATCCCGATTCGGGCCGGTTCTGGTCGATGGATGATTTTGAAGGGCGAGGCCACGACCCTGCGTCGCTGCACAAGTACCTCTATGCGCACGGCGATCCGGTTGGCTTGAAGGACCCTTCCGGAATGTCTCCATTGCTACAGACTTTAGCGGCCCAAATTACCGCGAGCGTAATGCAGTCGATGGTCACGGTCAGAGTCGCATTCTTCTTCGGTGCTGCAGCCGGGGGTGCCGCACTTCGAAATCTTGGAATGGCTGTAGAGAACGGAGCATTCCGAGTTCTCCAAACAGGTGGCGCGCGGATTACCCAAGGAATACGAATTGCAGGCGCGGATGGTGTTCGCGTCATCGATATGATGGCTCGAATTGGTGAACGCGTGGCATTAATTGAAGTGAAGTATAAGCTTCCTTCGCGCGCTGGGCCGCAGTTAAATCGGCTGGTCGGTCAAATGACCGCAGCAACAGAAGCAGCAGCGGGCAAGGGGCAGCAAGTGGTTGTGTTTACATTCAAAGAACCTCAAATAGCACAGCTTAGGTTGATTCACGACAAACTGGGAGAACGGGCGATGACTATCCAGTACGTAAGTGGCTTTGACGGACTTGTTCGTTGGATGAACTTCTATTTTCAATAACATGACTAAATCTCTTCGTAAGCAAATCGAGCAACACTTTGCTGCGGCAGTGGCGGCTCAGGGCGAGTTCAAGCGTCATGAAGAATCTTCGCCGTATCTTTCGCGCTATGACGTTGCATTCACACGAATACCGAGAGTGGGAAAGGGCGCTTCGTTTATCGTGCTGTTGTTTGATCACCGAGGGCGTTCTCGCATCAGCGTAGAAATCGGCTGGTCGTCGGATCGACAGTTCCCGCGCCTTCCCATTCGGCCATCTGGTGAGGTTTCGGGCGGACGGAGCGAGTTCAAGGAGCAAGACTTCTTGGCGCGCTTGTCTTCTGTTTGGGGAGAGCCAGACAC
>Ga0163151_10003676_pt1 | contig 21712 bp, 13 predicted proteins | sample OliLakLV19MP5IB2_FD_145596 | JGI IMG/M metagenome (GOLD analysis project Ga0163151, IMG submission 145596) | Freshwater microbial mat bacterial communities from Lake Vanda, McMurdo Dry Valleys, Antarctica - Oligotrophic Lake LV.19.MP5.IB-2 | ecosystem: Environmental > Aquatic > Freshwater >... | reverse complement strand
CCTCGACTACATGACCCGCCCGGTGCCCGAGCGCCGCACGATCGACGCTCCGACTCTCCCCGACGACGTCTCCCTCGGACCCTGGCGGCGCGGCGACCCGATCCTCCTCCGCATCCTCGAATCGACCTACGTCGACACCCTCGATTGCCCGGGACTGTGCGGTCTTCGCCGCACCGAAGACATCCTCGAAGGCCATCTCGCCAGCGCTCGCTACGAACCGCCACTCTGGACGGTGCTGCGGGTGGACGACCGTCCGGCGGGCGCTCTTCTGCTCAGTCCTTCGCATCGCAGCAGCGACGGTCTCGGCAGCGAGGATTGCGAGCTCGTCTACCTCGGACTGGCGCCGTGGGCCCGAGGTCGCGGTCTGGGCCGTCTGCTTCTGCAGCACGGGCTCGCCCAGCTCTCGCGCCGTTCCGAACGGCGCATCACCCTGGCCGTCGATCGAGCCAACCTTCCCGCCGTGGCGCTCTATTCGTCGATGGGCTTCCTGCCCGGCCCTGCCCGACTCGCGCTGATCATGCCGGTCCGCTGAGTGGGCCGTCGAACGCTCGTGCGCATGGGCACACGGGGTGCCTCGGGCGCTGGAGCATCTCTGGACTTCCGCCGGGTGCCCGGCGATCCTCTGCGGTGCGGGGTGGGCCGCGTGATCGGAGCGAACGGTTTCCGTTCACTGACGTGGACCGGGCGCATCGAGCGCCCGGGGTCGTCGACTTCACCTGCGACCGAACTGGCCATCCACCTCCTCCGGAGATTCCATGCCTCGGCTCCCATCCAGCTCGTCACGTCCGACCGGACCCGCGCTCCGCACATCGACCGCAGAGAGCAGCTCCTGGTGCATCTCCCGGGTGGTTGCGTCTGGCGTCCATGCGTGCGTACTCCTCGTCGCATCCATCGGAGTGCACGCCCCTGCGGTTCTCGCTGCGACAACCTCGGCAGCAGTGGCACAGTCGGTGGCTGACCAGCCCGGGAGTGCAGTCAGCGGCGGCGTGTCGGCAGGCGTCGTTGAACTTGGGTTCGAAACCGAACCGATCGGCGATGAACACTCGGAGTGGTTCGCGCGGGGGCCGGGATGGACGGCCTCGCTCACCGACAAGGAGTTCGTGCGTGGAACCCGAAGCATGATGCTTCGCCGGGTTGAGACGCTCGAGGCCCCCTTCGGCAATGTGATGCGATTCCTCGATGCAGAGCCGTACCGCGGCACGCGGGTGGCGCTGCGGGCCGCCATGCGCATCGAGCCCGACGCAAACGGTGCCGGTCAGGGGCAGATGTGGATGCGAGTCGATCGTCCCGAGGAGAAGCGCGGCGGCTTCGACAACATGGCCGATCGACCCGTGACGACCTCCACGTGGACCAACGTGTCGATTGCGCTCGACGTCGCACCCGATGCCACCTCGATTGCCCTGGGCTTCATGTCCATCGGCGGCGACGCGACCGTCTTCGCCGATGCGGTCGAGTTCTCCGTGCTTGGACAGGTCGCCGCGGTCCAGCCGCCATCGCCGCCGACCCCGGTCACGGCCCGAGGGCTTGAGAACCTCGAAGCGGCCACTCGCGCTGCGGCGCTGGTGCGGTACTTCCATCCGACGTCTGAAGTCCAAGCGATCGAGGACTGGGATGCCTTCACGATTGCGCTGCTCGAGAGCGCAGAGCCGGCGGTCGATCGAGACGATCTCGCAACGCGTCTGCGAGCATCGATTGCCGACATCGCCCCCTTGATCACAGTGTGGGCTGGTGACCCCGACGCAGCGCCGCCGCTGGTGATGCCTGCGGGAGCCGAGGCGCTGGTCTGGTGGGTGCACTCGGGAGCCGGGCTCCTCGCAGCCGAGCGACCCGATCGCGGGCGTGGGATCTACCGGAGCCGCATCGAGCGGCTGACCATCGATCCGGAACTCGATCAGGCGGGGCGTGATCGATTGCTGCGTGAACGCAGTGTGGTTCGCAACCTGGGTGGCGGCGTGTCGTGCCTCATTCCCTACGCCGTGCCGACCGGCAGGATCGATGATCAATGGACCTCGCTTCCGAAGGGGAAGTCGCCGAAGGCCTTCGTGGACTGGCCGCCCGCTCTGACGCTCTCGATTCAGAACCGCTCCACCCGCCTTGCCGCAGTCGCGAAGGCATGGGGTGTCTTTCAGCACTTCTATCCCTACTTCGATGTCGTCTCGACCGACTGGGATCAGGCGTTGCGGGAGGCGCTCGGCTCCGCCGCCGAAGCGACCGACGCCCGCTCCACGGGTGATGCCATGCGCCGACTTGTCGCCCACCTTCATGATGGGCACGGGAGCGTGTATCACGCGGACGATTCGTACGGCTCACCGCTGCCGCTGGCCCTCGCGTGGGCTGGCCCCGATCTGGTCGTGGTCGGTCGCGGAGGGGCGCTCCCGCTCGAGATTGCCCTCGGCACCGTCATTGAGGCAATCGACGGACGCAGCGCGGAGGAGTGTCATCAGATGCTTCTGACAGGCATCTCCTCGGCCACCGAGGGATGGGCTCGCCACCGGTCGGCGATCGAGATCGCGCTCAGATCTCCGACCGCTGATCCTTCCGTGCTCCGATGCCGCCAACCGGATGGGACAGTGATCAGCGTCAATGTGCCGCGCACGTCACTTGAGCTCGTCGCGAATGCGTCCGAACGGCGGCCCACCGCCGCCAGCGAGGTCGCCCCGGGCATCGTCTACTTCGATCTCAACCGAAACGACGCCGCAGCGCTGCGTGCCGTCCTGCCGACACTGGAGTCGGCCAAGGGGATCATCTTCGACATGCGCGGCTACCCCGGTCAGGCCGCATACGAAGTGATTCAGCACCTGATCGCCGGACCTGTCAAGAGTGCCCGCTGGACGATCCCCGAGATCATCCGACCCGATCGCGACGCGATGACCTTCATCGAGGCCCAGCGCTGGAACGTCACGCCGCTCTCGCCGCAGTTCCGGGCGCCGGTTGCCTTCCTGACCGATGGCCGGACGATCTCCTACGCCGAGTCGATCATGGGAATCGTCGAGCACCATGCGCTCGGTGAGATCGTCGGCGCCACCACCGCGGGCACCAACGGCAACGTCAATCCCTTCACGCTTCCCGGCGGCTTCAACGTGAGTTGGACCGGGATGCGGGTGTTGAAGCACGACGGAAGTCAGCATCACGGCGTCGGCATCCGGCCCACGGTGCCGTGCACGCCAACTGCGAAGGGAATCGCCGAAGGGCGCGACCAAGTGCTGGAGAAGGCCATCGCAGTTCTGCAGTCGCAGATCCAGGGCGGCTAGGTTGTGTGTGACGGATCGCCGTCGGCCCCAACGTGATCATCGAGCGAGCAGGAAGCCGGCTGGCTGCGAGGGGACCAATCGATGCGGGAACAGGCGATGGTTCGTCGCTCCCGGGTCCTGATTCAGGCATACGCGACCTCGCGGCACGAGATGGTTCACAGCGTGATGGGCGACACCTCGGCGCGGCGCCGAATCGAGCACGCCCATTTTTGCGAGGTACTCGATCGCGAGCTTGTCAAGCGCCATCCCGCGGCGCTTGCGCCGAGAAAATGATCCTGTCCAGTCGACAGGTGCGGCGCGCGTTTCGGCACAGCTTCTCCACCGTCAATCGACGAACGCGGCTCCGAGCGCCTGAGAAAAATCTTGAGGATTGCGCGAAGCCGATGTCATCGCGGATTCACGGGGGTCAAGCGTGTTTCGTGCGACCACTCGCAGCGCTGAAGCCCTTGAGAACCGCTGGGGCTTCGCTACTCTCCGCGATGCACTCAAGGACGAGTGTCGAAGCGACCTGATGCCCTTCACCGTCGCTGGCGATCTGCGACATGCTGCGACCGCCAGCCACGACGAAGGCCATCGTGAGGAGTTGAGTGATCGAGTCGGGTTGGGAAATGGGTTGGGAGATGGGTTCGCTGCGGTTCGAAGGATTCGAAGAGCAAGGTGTTGGTTGTCGTCGTTCGTTCTGTCGCGTGAACTCCGTCCTCGGTTCCTCGCCTCGAGTCCTTCACACTTCCTCCGTCTGCGCTTCTGCCCTCACAACCAGTCCGGTCCGTCGGCTGTGTCGCCCGACTCGTCGGCGTCACCCGCCCCGGCTCCGTCCCCTTCGTCGATCTTCTTCAAGCCAGTTCTGCCAGTCGGCCTGCGACGGTGGCGTTTTCGCCCCAGGCCGGTGGTGTTCAATTCGCCGTCAAGACTTCCGTGTCCCGCCAGCCTTCCGATGCATGCGATGCATGCGATGCATGCGATGCATGCGATGCATGGTCGGGCGTTTCGGACCGGAGCCGCGGAGTCTGTCCGCCCGGTTGTGTGGCCTGAGTGAGCAGGTTTGCCTGAGCAGGTTTGCCTGAGCAGGTTTGCCTGAGCAGGTTTGCCTGAGCAGGTTGGGCTGGGTCGGGTGTTCAGGGGTTGGGTCTTCCGGGTTGGGTCTTCCGGGTTGGGTCTTCCGGGTTGGGTCTTCCGGGCCGGGTCTTCCGGGCCGGGTCTTCCGGGTTGGGTCTTCCGGGTTGGAGTCAGTCGTGGATTCGGTCCGGGGTGTGGGGAGAAGTGCCCGAGGCCGGGGGCTGGGTCAGTTCACGCGAAGTGTCTGGAATCGACATCACCGCCCTTGTGGCGGAGGAGTCCTGCATACATGTCCAAGCGTCCCGTCAACGTTTCCTCACACTCGACCCCCGATGCTTCGGCCTCGGATCCTTCGAGCGGAGCACGAGACGGAATCGATCGGACTCACCGAGCGCCTGATCGCGAGCCCGCTCGCGAGTCCGCTCGCGCGACACCTCCCGAAGAGCGCCGCAGCGATCCGCCGCCCTCCGGGCGCGGTCGAGGCCCGGGACGAACCGATGCCTCCCGGACCGCCGACGGCCAGGCCGCCGAATCGCGCCCGGGTCGCGCTCGACGTCCGCGGGTCGAAGTCCCCTCGGCCGCATCGACCCCGGTTGCGGACGAAGCGTTGGCCGCCGCCGCGATCGCCTCGAGCGAGCCGGCCCCTCCGGAGGTGGTCTCCGCCGTTGCCACGGCGGTTGGACCAAACTCGTTCCGTCGCTGGTTCGCCGACGGCAAGTCCCTTCGCGTCAGCGGCAGAACGCTGCTCGTGCTCGAGAGCAGCCCCTTCGTCATCGAGCGCATGCAGCTCAAGTGCGGCCAGCTCCTCGAGGAGGTCGCCCGACGACTGCGCGATGACGGGGCGATGCGATTGCCCGGCGACGCGCCCGAGTCCCTTTCGCCCGAGTCCCTCTCGCCCGAGGTTGCCGCGGCGGAAGGTGTCGCGCCCCGTGGCGGCGTTCGCTTCCAGCTCGTCGACCCCGCCACCCTCGCCGCCCTGCGACCGCGCGGGGTCGACGCAGACGACGACTCGGCGACCGCGACGCTTCCCGCAGGCAGGCGACGTGGCCCAGAAGGAGGACGCTCCACCGCCCGCGAAGGCCCGCCCCAGCTCCAGTTCGCCAGCGCCATCGATCCCACCCGCGGTCGCCAGCGACTTTCCGAATTCGTGGTGGGCAACTCCAATCGACTCGCCTTCGAGGCCGCCACCCGCATGGCCCGAGGCGAAGCCGGACTGGCCAGCCTCTTCATCCACGGTGCCTGTGGCGTCGGCAAGACCCACGTGCTGCGCGGTCTGTGCGCCCTGCGTCAGGAGCTCTTTCCCCGCCAGCAGGTCCTCTACACCACGGCGGAAGCGTTCACCAACGAGTTCATCCAGCACCTCCGCGGCAACAAGCTCGAGGAGTTCCGCGGCCGCATTCGTCGGCTCGACCTCCTGGCCATCGACGACGTGCACTTCCTCGCCGACAAGAAGCACACCACCGGCGAGTTCCTCCACACCTTCGACGCCATCGGCTTCGACGGGAAGCAGGTGGTGCTCGCCTCCGACGCTCCGCCGCAGCACATCAAGGCCTTCAGTCACGCCTTGATCAGCCGACTGGTCGCGGGCATGGTGGTGCAGATCGGGCTGCCCGATCGCGAGTTGCGGCTCGCGCTGCTGCGACGTCTGGCCACCGACCACAACCTGACCCTCACCGAAGAGGCCGAGGAGGCCGTGGTCGGACGCATCGCCACCAGCGCCCGGGAGATCGCCGGAGCCCTGCACAAGCTGGTGGCCCTCCGCGGGCTGCGACCGCGCGTCGAGCAGGGTTCCGCGGCGAGCGCCGAGGGCACCAGCGCCCGCGACGCCATCGGCATGGATCTGGTCGAGTACCTCCTCCGCGACGTCGCCGAGCGGACCGTGCACGTCCGGCCCGCCTCGATCGTCGCCGGGGTCTGCACCGTGCTCGGGATCGATCGGTCCGAGCTGCTCGGTCGCGGGCGGCATCAGAAGGTCGTCCTCGGTCGGGCCCTCGTGGCCTGGTTGGCACGGGAGATGACCACCATGAGCTACCCCGAGATTGCCACCTGTCTCGGCCGCGACAACCACTCGACCGTGCACTATGCCCATCAGCGGCTCAACGCCATGATGAAGGAGAAGCGGCGGGTCGAGTTCGGCGTCGACGGCGGAACGATCCCGATTGCCGAACTCGTCGAGCACGCCCGGCGCTCGATCCGGCGACTGGGCTGAGTCGCCCGGCCGAATGACACCGCCCGCGTTGCTCGATCCCTTCCGAAGCGACCGCACCGCCGGAGCACCCGGCGGGAGCAATCGGCGCAATCGTCGCCGGATACACTCCTCCCAATGCGTGCGACACCGGCTTGCTCACCTCCGATCCCCCGGTTGACTCGATCCACCCGCGCGCACCTTCACGCTTTCGTGGCGACGTCTGTCGTGGCGCTCTGCGCCTTCGGCTCGGCGGCGCGAGCTCAGGAGCCTGTCGACCTCGAAGCCGGTGCCATCCGCCAGCTCCGCAAGGCGACCGTCTACCGGGCCAACGGACTTCACCACTCGCTTCTGCTGGCCCTGCGCGATCTGCGCGACCCCACCATGCAGCCGCTGTTCCAGTCGCTGGTGCAGGCCGACCACTGGTCGATCCAGCTCGATGCGATCCTCGGACTCGCCGAACTGAGCGCCGAAGGTCGCGTGGATCCGTGGCTGCTGGCCAAGCTGCGTTCGGATCGCGACCGCGCCGATGGCGTGCGCGTGGCCCTGGAACTCGGACTTCTCCAGCGGCCCGACATCGAGAAGATACTCGGGTGGGACGATCTGGCGTCGGTGGCCCGAGTCGTCCTCCTCGCCGAGTACCGTCGCCTCGGCGGCACTCCCGATCCGAGCATGCTCGCCCGTCTGGCGGCGAACCCCGATCCTCCGGTCGCCGGTCTCGCGGCGTGCCTTCTCGCGGAGGGATCACCGACGCCGAGCGGCACCGCCGGTTCCGAGGCCGCCCCAGCAACCCCGCCCGACCGTACCGCCCTCGATGCCTTCGCCAAGATGCTCGACACGCTCAGCCCCGAGGATCGCGACGCGGCCATCGAAGAGGTCGCCAACGCCGCCCGCCGCTATCAGCTTCCCTCGGCAATTGCGCTTCTCGCGCCTCGCGTCGACGGCAGCAACGACTCGCCCGGTCCGCAGGAGAGCGTGGTGGGTCTGGCCCTGGCCCTCGATGCCAAGCGCGGCCTGGTCTTGTGGAAGACCGGTCTCGGCAAGGAACCCTCGCAGTCGAAGCGGGTGCGCTACGGACTGATCCTGCTCCTCAACGCCACCCGCGTACCCGCCGACTCCTTCGACGCCCTCCTGCCTCCGAAGGGCAAGGGGGCTTCCGCCGAAAGCGCACGCGATCCACTTCTTGCGGCGATGGTGGCCGCGGGCAAGGCCCTGGCCTCGGGACGCGAGCCGGCCAAGGCTCTCACCGCGCTCTACGACATGGGGCATCGCCGCTGCTGTCGCTGGGTTCTCGGCGCCGCCGATGAACTCGACACCGAGGGCGCGAAGACGATCTACCTGCACGTCATCGATCGACTGGACATTCCCAAGGAGCGCACGGCCGACGCCCTCGTCGATGCAATCGAAGCGTCGGCGCGGCTCATCGAGCGCGATCCGGAAGCGCTTCGCGCGCGGCTGCTGAGCACCCAGGACGACGGCCCCAAGCAGGAGGCGATGCTCCTCGGTCTGGCCAACTCCCGCTCGCCCGCGGCGGCGACCGCCGCGGAGAGCACCACACGTCTCGGCGCCGGCCGGGCCGACACTCTGGCTCTGGTCGTCCTGGCCCGCCATCGGGACACGCTGACTGCCGACGAGCTGCGTCAACTGGGGCTCGTCGCCGGTGGCGGCGGGCAGATCGACGAATCGCTCCGCGCCCAGGCGGCGTGGCTGTACCTTCGCCACCTCGGGAAGCTCGAGCAGTCGCTTCCGAAGATCGTCGGCGGCACGTAGCGCCGAACCGATCCCCTGGTCGCGGCGCCGCCGCACTCTCGCCCAACCCGCTCGCCCCGGAGCCACGCCCGTGACCGGACTCATCCCGCTCAGCAAACCCGACATCCTCGACGATGATCTCATCGAAGTGGCTGAGGCCCTTCGCTCGGGCCGACTGACGCTCGGACCGAAGGTCGAGCAGTTCGAGCGAATGGTGGCGGCCCGCACCGGACGTCCGCAGGGCGTGGCCGTGGGCTCCGGTGGATCGGGACTTCGCATCTGTCTGGAAGCCCTCGGCATCGGTCCGGGCGCCGAGGTCCTGGTCCCGGCCTTCGCGTGGATCGGCGCAGCCAACGCCGTGCATCTGTCGGGGGCCACGCCGATCTTCGTCGACAGCGACCCGGGCACCCTCAACATGGATGTCGCCCAGGCCGAGCGCAAGATCACCGAGCGAACGCGCTGCGTCATGATGATCCCGGTCTTCGGGAATCCGACCGGACTGCGCGAGCTCGCCTCGCTCTGTTCGAGACACGAGATCCCCGGCCTCGAAGACGCCAGCGCCGGTCTCGGGACCACCATCGGTCGCGACGCCGTGGGTCGCTTCGGTCGTCTGGCGATCTTCAGCTTCTATCCCAACAAGCCGGTGACCACCGGCGAGGGAGCGATGATCGTCACTCACGACGATCGACTGGCCGATGCCTGCCGTTCGCTGCGGAACAACGGTCGTCCGGTCAAGGAGGCTCCCCGCCATCTGCACCTCCCCGGGCTGGGCTCGTGGCTCGATCATGAACGACTGGGATGGAGCTGCCGCCTGAGCGACATGAACGCCGCCCTCGGCATCGCTCAGCTCCGCCGGCTGGACGAGACCATCCGGCTTCGACAGAACGTGGCCGACGGCTACTTCCGACGTCTGAGCGGTCACCCCGATCTGATCCTTCCGACGATTCCGGCCGAGACGATGATGAGTTGGCCGATGTACGTGGTTCGACTCAGCGATCGATTCACCCAGAACGATCGGGACGAGATCATCGCCGGGCTCCGCCGCCACGACATCGGGGCCTGCAACTACTACCCACCGGCGCCGCTCCTCCCGCACTTTCGAAGATCGCTGGGCCACAAACCCGGCGACTTTCCCGTCTCCGAGTCGGTCAGCCAGCGGACGATTGCCCTGCCCTTCCACAACCGCCTGACCCCCCGCGAACAGGATCTGGTGTGTCAGACGTTGGATCTGATGCTGAAGCGATCGGCGTTTGGGCGCGGCTGAAGCCGCGGGGTGGGTCGGCTGCGCCGGCCGGGCCGTCGGCTGGCGCCGACTCGTAAGGTGTGCCGCGTGCGCGGCACCTGTCATTCGCTCGGCACGAGCGACGCGGCGATGACTGCGTCAGCGTGGTCGCTCGAGCCGAGCAAATCAGAGGGGCTCGCTTCGCTCGCCGCCCGCGATGCCACGGCTGGCTCTGCCAGCCGTGCGTTCGTTCTCGAGTCTCGATTCTGGATCACTCGGACACCCGACCGTTCGGCCGAGCTGGTGCTCGGCGGTCCAAGGGGGCGGTACCGCGCGTGTGAACGAAAGCACGGTTGGACAAGCCAACCGTGGCATCCGGCATTTTCGGCTGCCCCCCCAAATCTGTCCGCTCGACTCGATCGACCCGGCGGGCGCAGCCGACGAGCCAGTCGGCGCAGCCGACCTACTCCCCTCTCTCCCACTGCTTCTCCAACCTCACCCGCGACACCGGCACTGCGGTGCGAAGCTCCTGGGCGAAGATCGAGACCCGGAACTCTTCGACCAGCCAGCGAGAGCGGTCGAGCTCCGGTGTGGCCTGCTCGGGGGGAATCGCGGCGCGACGGGCGAGGTAGCGCTTCCACAGCGGCAGCACCTCGTCCATGCCGCGGGCATCCTTGAGGTGGCCACTCTCCTTGAGCTTCTTGAGTCGCGCGAGCGCACCGGCGAGATATCGCGGGAGATGGATGAAGGCCTCCCACGGCGTATCCAGAAGGAACCCCGGTTGAAGCAGATGCGAGACCTGCTCGCGGATATCGGCGAGGGCCGGTTCCCAGGTCGAGGGCGCCGGCGCGTCGAGCAACTGCTCGAGCCGCTGCCGTGCCTCGAGGATCTGCCTCGCCATGGCAATCACATCGCGTCCGGCCTCCCAGAGTCGGCTTCGACCAGCGGCCAGAGTTGCGGCGAACTGCGCCGGAGTTCGCACCAGACCGTCTGCCTGCGGCGGCTCTGGTGGTGCACCGTCGGCATCGACCGGACTCGGCACCTCCGGCACCGCGCCGATTGGGCGCTCGAGGAAGGCCCGCTCGGCGATGCGATCGATCAGCAGCCGCTCGAGCTGCGCTCGCGGCCCCAGCGGAGCATGCAGGAGGGCGAGGGCGTCGATTCCCGGCACACCGCGCTCGTCGGGCATGAAGTCGAGCATCGGTCGAATCGAATCACCCTCGGCGAGAGCGAAGAGACGCCGGAGCCCTCCGCGCGTCGCCCGCCGCGCGTGCGACTCGTCGGCGAAGAGACGCAGCTCGGCTCCCTCGCCGACATCGCTGAGTCCGGGGAAGGCTCTCACGACCATGCCGCCCTGCACCAGCTCCACCGAGCGCGGCAGCTCCGGCAGCGTGAAGGATCGCATCACCGTGCCCAAGGGCAGTGACGCGATCGACAACGCTCCACCATCAGGACCGGGCGGCATCGATCCGTCCCGTCTCTCCTTGCCGCGAGTTCGTGCGCCGCCGTCACCCCGCGTCTCGCGAGCAACCGGCGCGCCCGTTGGCGCCCGACGCATCTCCCCGGCGGAGCCCGCTCGTCCGGGTGAACGGCCGTTCTCCTCACCCCTCTCTCCCCGGTCCTGTGCGCCGCCGTGCAGACTCGCCCGCGCCCGGCCACCGAGCTCCCGTTGCAGAGCGACAAGGTCGCGGCTCGTGGCCACAGTCGCGCCGTCGCGATCGATGACTCGAACGTTCATCCGCAGATGCGCGGGAAGCTCGGCGAGGACGAAGTCGTCGGTCACAATGGGCGTGCCGGTGAGTCTCCGCAGGTACTGGGCAAGCTCGCTTGGCAGCGTTCCGCGACCGAACTCCAGACTCTCGACCGCGCCGTCGGCGAAGTCGGTTGCGGGGACGAACCGCACTCGCACGCGCTTCGGAAGGGTTCGAAGGAGTCCGATGATCTTCTCGCGGAGCATGCCCGGAACGAGCCACTCGAGGCGCTCCGCCGGAAGTTGCAGCACCACCGCAATCGGAACGGTGAGGGTCACCCCATCGTCGGGCTGGCCCGGCTCGTGGATGTAGTCGAGCGGCAGTCGCAGCTCCGCGAGTTCGAGGGTGTCGGGGAAGTCCTTGGCGGAGAGATCCTCGGCCCCGGGCTGGAGCAGATCGGCGCGTTCCATGAAGAGAAATCGTGGTCGTCCGCGCTCGGCATGGCGCCGCCACTTCTCGAACGATGGGGTGCTGTGGATCTCGGGCGGGATGCGGGCGTCGTAGAACTCGAAGCGGGCCCGGAGATCGACCAGCACATCCCTCTGCCTCTTCTTGGCCTCGACCATCTCCAACGCCTCGATGAGTTCCCGATTGTGCTGGAGGAACTCTCCATCAGTCGCGATCTGCTCTTCGACCAGGGCCGACTGGATGAAGATGTCGCGTGCGGTCCTGGGATCGATCGGTCCGAAGGGCACGCGCCGCTTGGGGACGAGGATCAGTCCGTGCAGGCTCACCCGCTCCCACGCCGCGACCTGACCGGAGTCGACCAGCCAATGCGGGTCGAAGAACTCGCGGCGCACCAGGTGCGGCGCCACCCGCTCGACCCAGTCGGAGCGGATGCGCCCGACGCCTCGCGCGTACCTGCGGGTGGTCTCGACCAGTTCCGCCGCCACCACCCACGGCGGATCCTGCCGAAAGAGCGCCGAACCGGGCGAGAGATGGAACGTCAGGCCACGCGGTCCCTTGTACTCCCGCTCCTCGCCCTTGACTCCGATCTGAGTCACGAAGCCCGAGAGCACCGCGCGATGGATGGCTCCGACATTCGGCGGCGCTCCTGGCGTCCGTGCAAGGACGATTCGCGGTCGATCAGGTGTGGGGCGCTCGGGCATGGGTCGGGTAGGCGCGAGTGCTTCAGTGCGTCGCGCTGCGGGTGGCTGCGGGTGGCTGCCGGTGGCTGGGTCGCACGCGTCTAGTTGCCGCCGACGAAGTCGACTTCGCCGGCGGCCGGAGTCAGTCCTGCGGCGTGGGCGTCATCGAGAAGTCGTCGCACCGCCTCGCGACCGCGGTCGCCGTAATCGAGCGTCCAGTGATTGACGTACATGGAGACGAATCGATCCGCGGTGGCCGCATCCATCCCTCGGGCGAAGCCGAGCGCGTACTGGACCGACTCGTCGCGATGGTCGAGGGCGTACGTCACGCTGGCGCGGAGCATTGCGGTGATCGCCTCGATCGACCCGGCGCCGAAGCGCTGGTCGAGTCGGCGGCTGATTGCATTCGCGCCGAGCGGCAGTGGCAGCCCGGTCCGCTCGGTCCACCACGCCCCGAGATCCCGCAGCAATGTCAGGCCGTGATCGCCGAAGGTGAGCTGTCCTTCATGGATGACGACACCTGCCGTGAATCGACCGGATGCAACCTCGTCGATGATTCGATCGAAGGGGACGACTTCGTATCGAAACGACCCGGGGCCCAGCAGGAGACTCGTCGCCAGAAATGCAGTGGTGCGGGTCCCCGGCACGGCAATCGTGGCCCCGGCATCGCGCAACGCTGCGAGCGGAAGCTTGCGCGGCGCCACCAGCTTCGGCCCATAGCCGTCGCCGACACTGGCGCCGCAGGCCGTCAGGCGATAATCCTGTCGGACCCGCGGATAGTGAGCGCAGGAGATTGCGGTGATGTCCAGTTCCGCCCGTTCGGCCCGCTGGTTCAGGGCCTCGATGTCCTCGGCAACGGTCTCGAAGGTGAACGATCCCGTGTCCACCCGCGGCGGACGACCATCGATCGACATCAACGGCCACCACATGAAGGCATCGTCGGGATCGGGGCTGTGGCCGAGGCGGAGGACAATTGGACCAAGGGCAGACATTGACGCGGAGGGTAGGAGAAGGGGGTCGGCTCTGCCGACTGGCACGTCGGCTGCGCCGACGAGTGTTGTGTGCCGCGTGCGAATCCCCTCCCCCGCCAGCGCAGCGCCGCGGGAGAGGGGGGAGCCGTGAGCGAGCGCAGCGAGTCGAACGGCGGAGGGTGAGGGTCGTCGTCCGTCGGACGGCATGTCCCGCGCCTGGCCGAGCTGGTGCTCGGCGGTTGGTGCGCTGGCGTCCCGCCCGCTTCACGACTGCCTTGGAGCAGTCGGCCCGAAATGGGCATTCGTCGGATCGAGGGTCCTGGCGTGCTCGATCTCTCCGCCACGCTCCGCGCCAACGACTCGCAGTCGCGATTCATCGCGTCGCGAGCCAGAGGTTGAATGACTCGGAGAGCACGGAGAGCACGGAGAGCACGGAGGCCACGGAGGGGAGCAGACTGAGAAGAGTGAACTGCCGCGAAGTCCTGCTCCTTCTCCGTGCCCTCCGTGAACTCCGTGTCACCAACCTCCTGCGCACGACGCCACCACATGCGACTGGGCTTCGGTGATGCGCACGTGGCCGTCCGGCCGAGCTGGTGCTCGGCGGTCCAAGGGGGCGATGTCACGCGTGGGGTGGGAGCATGGTTGGCAAGCCAACGGTGGCATACCGGTCCGTGGCATCGAACACTTCACGTGCCCCCCAATCGGTGCGCTCGACTCGATCGACCACGCTGGCGAAGCCAGCGCCGCGTCGATCGTGCCGAGCGCCACACAGGTACCGCGCACGCGGCACACCTCATACACGGAGGCGCAGCCGAAGCGCCCAGTCGGCGCAGCCAACGACCCTCTCGGCGGAGCCGACAAACTCCTACCGTCGGCGGCATGCTCGCCCCCAATGCCAACTCCCCTCCCTCGGTCGCCTTCCTCGGTCTCGGCGTGATGGGGCGCTCGATGGCGGGGCATCTGCTGGATGCCGGACACCGGCTGGTGCTTCACAGTCGTCGCAAGGAAAGCGCCGAGGCCCTGCTGGCGCGGGGCGGTGCGTGCACGTGGGCCGACACACCTCGGGACGCGGCCAGTGGAGTCGATGTGGTGATCTCGATGGTCGGCTTCCCGCACGATGTCGAAGCGGTACACCTCGGGGTGGGAGATGGCGGCACGCTCGCGGCGTCACCTGCGCCTCGACTGTTGATTGACATGACCACCAGTCGCCCAAGCCTGGCGGCGCGGATTGCCTCCGAGGCGGGGCGGCGCGGAATCATGGCCCTCGATGCACCGGTGTCGGGGGGCGATGTCGGCGCTCGCAACGCGTCGCTCTCGATCATGGTCGGTGGCGATGCCGCCGCGTTCGAACAGGCGCTTCCAATTCTTGAGCGACTCGGCACAACCATCGTGCATCAGGGTGGTCCCGGTGCCGGTCAGCACACCAAGATGGTCAATCAGATCCTGATCGCCGGCACGATGATGGGGCTCTGCGAGGGACTGCACTACGCCAAGGCCAGCGGCCTCGATCCGTCCCGAGTCCTCGAGTCGGTGGGCGGCGGCGCCGCGGGAAGCTGGTCGATTGCCAACCTCGCCCCGCGCATTCTGCGCGGCGACTTCGAGCCGGGCTTCTTCATCGATCACTTCGTGAAGGATCTCGGAATTGCCATCGAGGAAGCGGCGCGACTCGGCGTGACGCTCCCGGCACTGGGGCTGGCGAAGTCGCTCTACGAGAGAGCACAGGCCCAGGGACTTGGCCGCAAGGGAACTCAGGCGCTGGCGCTCGTCCCCAGCGCTGAGTAGTCGCCCAAGAGCCGTCAAAGAGCAGCCGGTCCGACCGTTGACGTCACTCCGTCGCCCAACCGCCGACCACGTCGATTCCGGGCTCGCGAGCAAGCATCGCCAGCTCGTGATCGCAGTCGTCGAGAAGCGCCGCAAGCTGCGCGAAGTAGAGGAGACGACTTGGCGAGAGCCACCGCTCCCGCGCTCGCCGGTCCCGGCTCAACCCGTGCGTCGCCCACTGCCACACCGTCCGCGGCAACAGCTGAAGCCAGCTCGGATTGCGACTGAGGAGGTGGAGCATCACTTCGGCGCCGAACCGGGCGAAGTGTGCTGCGGAGCGCACTGTCACGTTCTTCGGCGCGTATGGCACGTCCGCGATCTCCGGATACGCCCGAGCAATCACGTCGTCGTGGAACCCGGGGTCGTAGCGGATCTCCTCGGGAAGGCCCGCGAGGTAATCGAAGAGCTCGTGATCGAGGAAGGGGCAGTAGACCGTCGGCACACCCGCGAGCATCGCCGTCGACATCATGGCGATCTCGCGCCGGCTCCTGCTGTAGATGTTGGACATCGCCAGCGGATTCGGCCCTCCGCTGACTGCTTCGAGATGCCGGGCCAGTCGGACTGGCAACACCGCCCGAGCGTCGGCGCAGCGAAACCGCTCGGGCAGCACGCTCATCAGCGGCGTCGCGTCGCGACCCAGCAGTTCGTCGGCCAGCGCTTCGAACTTCCCCTGCTGAAGCAGTCGCAGGTGCTCGGGCTTCTGGAGACGGGGCGCCGAAAGCGTGTCGCCGGCGATTCCATCCCAGCTCGTGCTGAAGCCACTTGCGGCGGGATCGTTCGAGCGGCCGGCCATCCGATCGGCCATGCCCAGCATCCATTCATGCTCGTCGCAGCAGTAGCTCGTGCGCCACGTGCGGCGGGTCTCGGCTTCGAAGCGCCGCGGTGGCGAGACCACCACGTGGTTCAGACCCAGACGTGCGCAGAGTTCCGCCGCCGGCGCAACATCCACATTGCCCCGCGGCGGAAGCTCGCGGCTGGTGATGCACTCGGTGGGACGGAATCCCTGACGCACGAGTTCCAGGAGGATGTGCCGCGAATCGCGGCCACCGCTCAACGGCACCGCACAGCGCTCGCCGGTCGGAGGCCGCCGGGCGATGGCGGCGCGAAAGAGGTCGATGTAACCATCCATCGCCTCGGTTCTGCTCACTCGCTGGGCGATTCCGAGCGACCGCGAGGTCTCGATCGTCAGCGTGCCATCCCAGGTGAGTCGCGCCGTCGGCGGGAGCGTGCGCACCCCGCGGAGCGGCGTGTCCTCGTTGACGTAGTAGCCCAGATGAAGGAAGACCGCGATGGCCTCGACATCGGGCGTCCGCAGCCCGGCCCGCTGGGCCACGAGTGCCAGCGACGGCGAGGCGACGAACTGGGTGGCGTCGCACCAGTAGAACAGCGGGCGAAACGCGTAGCGATCGCCGCGCACGGTCATGCGGCGTCCGTCCCACTCCCACTCCGCGAAGATTCCATCAGGCACGCGCGAATCAGTCCCGCTGCTCCGCGGGAGCACATGACCGAGCCGCTGACGCGCGACACCCTCGACAGAAGGCGCGACATGCGGCGCGGCCGGTCGGCCGGGAGACGAACTCCGGGGCGTGACGTGAACGAATGGCGGCAGTGGCATGGCGAACGCAATCCGACGCAGCGAGGAAGCGCTCGAGGAATGGCCTCCGCGGGGTTCCTTGGGGCAGCGGGCCGATACTATCAGCCCCTCTGCGTGATCATCCCGCGGTGCTCTTCTGTTTCGTCTGTTCTCGTCTGTTCTCGTCTGTTCTCGTCTGTTCTCGTTTGCGGCTCTTCCTTCATGGCATCATCGCGCATCGTCGTCCACGGTTGCTACAACACGCCGAACTTCGGTGATCTGTTGCTGCTCGACCTCGCCGCCGGACACGTCGAGCGCCGCTTCGGCGTGCGCCCGAGCGTGCCGTGGCCACTGCTGGGTTCTCGCAACGATCTCATGGCCTCGGCCGGCAACGGGCTGGCCACCTGCATCAAGGCCGATGCGGCGATCTTCGGCGGCGGCGGATACCTCGCCGATCGCGGCACCGTCGCGTCGGCTCGGCGGTTGTTGCGCTACACGATTCCTGCCCGGCTCTGGCGAGCGTTGCGCACTCCGTACGTGATCGTGGGCGTGGGCGTCGGCCCGCTGCTCTCGGAGCGCGGCGCGAAGCGGGTCATTCCGATGTGTCGCGGCGCGATGCGGGTCTGCGTGCGCGACGAAGACAGTCGCCAGCTCCTGATTGACGCCGGACTCGATCCGGGGCGGGTCGAGGCAGCGGCCGACATGGTGCTGGCCCTTCGCCCCGACGACATCCCTGAGAAATCGCGGCATCGGGCAGAACAACTGCTCGGGCCGCGGGTCCCGGGCAGACGTCGGCTGGGCGTGCATCTTCAGCTCCTCGGTGAGCACGAACCGGTGCTTCGGCAGCTCGTCGAACAGGCCCTGGCGTCCCTCAAGGGGCGCGACAACGTCGAACTGATCTGGCTCGCCGATCACGACGACACCTACTACGAGTCGGCCCGGCGCTTCGGCGCCGAGGAACTCCCGAACGTGCGGTTTCTTCCCAAGCAGGACCACTGGACGACCGCTGCGCTGATCGGCGGCATGGATGGCGTGATCACCACCAAGCTGCACGTGGGCATCACCGCGTGGGCCCTCGGAGTGGCGCCCTGCGGCTACTCCATCCACCCCAAGACCCGGCGGCTCTATCGACAGATCGGGCGAAGCGACTTCCAGTGCGATCTCGGCGCCCCGATGGCCCAGGTGGACGGCTGGCTGCGACTCTTCGCCGACGACTTCACCGCCTTCGCAGCGGAGTGCCCGACGGCACGGCGCCAGCTTCCGACGCTGGCGCGGCGAAACTACGCGATCATCGACGAGCTCGTGCGCACCGTCGTTCCGGCCCACTCCGCAGCGGTCTGAGGCCATCTGGGCCTGCGGGTTGACTCGGTTCAACGACGGGCGCACCTCACCCGCGGAACGCAGTTGCGCTCGATGTGGTCGGCGATGCGCCGACAACCTGTCCTCCCTCCCGACGCTGGCCCGCTGGAAGGGTCGGCTGGTCCGCACCCTGCTCGGACCAGCGCTGCGTCGCCTGCGGCGCTGAGCGGAGAGTTCGGGGCGTTCGAGATCAGTGGCATCCGGGTGCGAACCCCGGTGACCCTGTGTGCGGTCACCATGTGTGCGGCGCTCGTGTGATATCGTCTTCCCGTGCCCACCCCGACCGACGCGCCGCTCCTGCGCCATGTTCCGCTATCGGCCGAGGCGAGTGACCTCCTGCTGGCGTTCATCGAGTACTGCGAGGCGTCCGGCGTCGAGCCTTATCCGGCCCAGGTCGCGGCCTTCGAAGCCATCTTCGAGGAGCGCAGCGTGGTGCTCGCCACACCCACCGGAAGCGGCAAGTCGTTGGTTGCGCTGGCGGCCCACTTCGCTCGGTTCTGGCGTGGCGCCCGAGGGCTCGATGCGACCATGCCCGATCACCTGCGGCGGTCGGTCTACACCGCCCCGACCAAGGCTCTGGTCAACGAGAAGTTCTTCAATCTCTGCGACGCCTTCGGAGCCCCCGCCATCGGCCTGATGACCGGCGACGCCACCGTGAACGCCTCCGCCCCGGTGATCTGCTGCACCGCGGAGATTCTCGAGAGCATGGCCCTGCGGCTGGGCACGCGAACGCCCTTCGGCTGGGTGGTGATGGACGAGTTTCACTACTTCTCCGATCCGGAGCGCGGCTCGGCGTGGCTGGTGCCGCTCCTGGAGATGAAGGACGCTCGCTTCCTGCTGATGTCGGCGACGCTGCATGACGACGAACCGGGAGCGCTCTGTCTCGATCTCGAGCGCCGCACGCGGGCTCCGGCCACCGCGGTCTCGTCCAAGGAGCGACCGGTCCCGCTCGAGTTCCGCTACCAGGCCGAGACGCTCCTGATGGAGACGCTCGAAGAGGTGCGGGAGAAGTCGCTCACCCCGGTCTATGTCGTCTCGTTCCGTCGACGCGACGCCGCCGAACTCGCCCCCAAGCTCAAGGCCCGAGCCCTCGATGCCAGGGATCGCGAGCGCCGCACGCTGATCGAAGCGGCCCTGGACGAGCACACCTTCGACACCCCCTTCGGCCGCAAGCTGCGCGAGCTGCTGCCCCACGGCCTCGCCGTCCATCACGGGGGAATGCTGCCGAAGTATCGGCGCCTCGTCGAACGACTCGCAACCCAGGGGCTGGTCACCGTCATCAGCGGCACCGACACGCTTGGCGTGGGTGTCAACATGCCAATCCGCACCGTCGTCTTCACCCAGCTCTCGAAGGGCGGCGGGCCGAAGGGCATGCACCACCTGCGCCCGGGCGAATTCCGACAGATCGCCGGCCGCGCCGGTCGCAAGGGACACGACACCATCGGAACCGTGCTGGTGCAGCCGCCCGAGCACGACGTGAACAACGCTCGCAAGAAGCGCAAGGCGGACACCTCGGGCAAGAAGTTCTGGCCCGAGAGCCCGCCTCCCGGGTTCAAGGGTTGGAACGAGAAGACCCTCGAACGGCTCCGCGATCAACCGCTCGAACGCCTTGTGTCGCGCTTCGCAGTGACCGGACCGCTGGTCCTTCAGATCCTGCGCCGCGCCGGCGACGGCAAGCTGGCGCTCGAGGCGCTCATCGCCTCAGTGGGCACTCGGCAGGCGGAGCATCTGGAGATGGCCGAGAAGATCCTCACTGCGTTCGAGGAAACCGGTCTTGCCCGGCGACTCGAGCAGCCCGACGACGCCGGCTGCCTCTACGACCTCGGCAGCGCCGCGGAGCTCATCGAGTCCTTCGATCGTCCGCTGGTGCCCTTCGTCCGCTTCGGCATGGAGCAGCTCGATCCGGCGGACCCCGAGTACGACATGGACGTCCTGACGATCGCGGAGTCGATTCTCGACGATCCCGAGGAGATCCTGCGGGCCCAGCAGCGGGCCGCTCGCGAGGCCCGGCGGCGGGAGCTCTGGACTCCGGGACAGAGCATGGAGGAGTCCAACGCCATGAAGGACGAACTCGATGCCATCACCCATCCTCGTCCGATGGCCGAAGAGCTGGAAGTGTGGTTCAAGGTGTGGGACGCCCGGAATCCCTTCATGGTGGAGAGCGGCGAGCGCCCCGGCGCTCACCACGGTCCGAGCCCCAAGTCGATTGCCCGCGACATCCTCGAGCGAGCCAAGTCGTTTGCCGATTACGTCCGCGACTTCGATCTCACCCACCACGAGCACACCCTCTACCACCATCTTTCCGACGTGCAGAAGGTGCTCGCTCGGGCCGTGCCGCCGGCGACTCGCAGCGAGCCGATTGCCAACCTGATCGAGGATCTCGCCGCCCTGGTCGAACAGATCGACTCGAGTGTCGCCCAGGAGTGGGCCCGGCGCGGGACCGACCCGATGTCGGAACTCGCCGCAGGGCTCGGGGCCCTCGAGAAGCGTCGCGACGAGTCGCGGGAGCGAGCGGTGCAGCAGGCTCGTTTCGAAAGGCTGCTGCGCCGCATGGTCCGCACCCTCGCGTTTCATTGGGTGCAGTCGCTGGCCAGACAGGACTACGGCGGCGTGGCCGATCCGCTCTTCAGTGCCGACACCGCTCGCGGGCAGTTCGCGCCGTACTGGAACGAGCACCAGGAGATCCTCGTCTCCGCCGACGCCCGCGGCCCGGATCTCTTCGAGTTCGACGGCACGTCCGGCACCGTCCGCCAGTGGATTCTCGACCCGGAAGATGAGCGCCAGTGGTTCATCGAGGGCGCCGTCGATCTCGCCGCCTCGCGCGAACAAGGCGGCGTGGTCGCCAGAGTCGTTCGCATCGTTCGGCAGGGATCACTCGATCAGCCTCTGGCCTGACCGGCGGAACGGTCCTCGACTCGCACCATGCCAACCGGCACGGCGAGACCTCCCCCGCCACCGGCGCCGCGCCGACCTTCATCGACCCGCTCAACGACCTTCGCCAGCGCCCGCACAGCCCGGTCCGCGCTCACGGCGCGGACGCCCTGCCGGACCGGCGCTGATGGTGTCGCGGCCGAACATGCCTTCGGAACCCTTCGGAACTCACGGGCTGAACTGGAATCGCCGCCATTCGGTCTGGGGACGGCTGGTGTCGAGGGTTTAGACGATTCCGTCGGCGTCGACGGCGAGGAGCGTCGAGTTCAACGACCGCTTCCGCGGGTCGGATCAATGGTGATCGAGACCGGCTTGCAACGGACGGCGCCGCCGTCAGTCGCAGGCGGCGTGGCCTGCTGCGCCGCCATCATCGCGGCGCCGATGCCGATTCCGCCGATGCCGATTCCGCCAATGCCGATTCCGCCGATGCCGATTCCGCCGACGCCGATTCCGCCGATGCCGATTCCGCCGATGCCGATCAGTCCCGAGGCGAGCATGCGATTCCGCCGCTCGTTGCGAGCGATGCGGGATTCGAGCGACTGCGTGGACGTGGGACGTGCGGGCGAATCGATGGATGTGTTGAACTGTGTCATGAGAATCTCGGAGGTAGAGAAAGGACCGAGTGAAGCGCAGAGAGTTTCCAGACAGGTCCAGTCAAACCCGCTGCAACCGCCGCTGCCCTTCGGACAACCACTCCCTTCGGACAACCACTCCCTTCGGACAACCACTCCCTTCGGACAACCACCCCGCGCACG
>Ga0163151_10003661_pt1 | contig 21785 bp, 34 predicted proteins | sample OliLakLV19MP5IB2_FD_145596 | JGI IMG/M metagenome (GOLD analysis project Ga0163151, IMG submission 145596) | Freshwater microbial mat bacterial communities from Lake Vanda, McMurdo Dry Valleys, Antarctica - Oligotrophic Lake LV.19.MP5.IB-2 | ecosystem: Environmental > Aquatic > Freshwater >... | reverse complement strand
TAATAGTTGTTTGTTCCTCTGTAGCTGTTAGTACTGATATTCCTGGTGATGAAAACTTCAACCCATAATTTTCTGCTGGTGGTATTGTTGGTGCCGAAACGGTAACTGGAGTAGGCTTGAAGTTAGGTTCTCCATTTGTTCTGTACACAAGATAGCTATTAGTAATACTTGCAAAAGCATACACATTATTATCTGAGCCATTATCTTCTAAAACAAATCCGATTGCATTTCCATAAGACCAACCACCTCTGGAAACAACTTTTTCTACTAGACTAGAAACATTCATTGATTTAGTGCCTCCTGATATAGGATGGCCCTCGCTGTATGTAACCTGCTCTGATGTTAATGATCTGCCAAAAGGATAGCCGAAAGCTGCTGTGTTATCTTCATTGATCGCTTTAACCTTCCATTTCCAAGTACCAGATCCGCCCACACTACCATATTTATAAACCAATTCACATAAATTAAAGGTAGTGTTTATGTTTACATTTAAGTTTGTAAACCGGAGCGCGCCTTTGGAGTCATCTCCACTAAAATCCCCAACTAAACAAGAACCGCTATAATTGGTTGCGCCTGATTCAAGCCATGAATCACTTATTCCTTTTGTTGTTTCATTTGCCATATTAGTTTGCCGTTTCTGTCAAACTTCGTGCAAATATTATGCACTTTATATTTATAGTCGAGTCTGAAAACGTGTGAGCTTCGGTTGAACTTGTCCAAAAACTTTCTCTATTGTATGTAACTCTAATCCTACTAGAGTCAGCCCAAGCAGACACCTCACTATATCCAGATAAAGTAAACGCGCTCATGTCATAACCCTCGATAAAAGGTAGTTGATACCAATTCGTACCACTTCCACCATCCATATATGCAAGAAAGAATGGTGCATAGCCAAGACTATGATTAAAATCTACATAGGTAGCTTCTTGCGCCTCAGTATCGTGCCTAGATGCCCACATAGTCGGTAGAGTCAGCGATGATGAAAGAATATGATTTCCGTGATACTGAACCGCCTTATACTTACTTGAGTAGCCTAGTTGATACTCTTGTGCAGTGAGTACTTCTACTCCTGGTTTTGCAAACTTAATACCTCTATCACCAGTTAGAGCAATGTTTGAAACTGAAGAAAACGCCTGTGATAGATCAGCAAAGATCATGTACCTAAAATAGTAAGTTGTGTTTGGTTGATTGCCACCAGATAGCGGTGAGCCTATTGCCGGGAAATTACTGATTACTATTTCGTCTGCACTAGCTTTTACTATAGAGCAAATGTTCTTATCTGTCGGTGCATAATTATTGTATCCACCTTCATACATATAGGCGTTTGCGTAGGTAGTTGCCGCCAAGAAAGAAAATGAGGCTGTGAGTTTTCTCCAGACCACAACCATTGGGGCATAGTCTAGATCGTGAGCTATGGTTACTGAACCAACACTAGAACCATTAGTAGTAAACTGCGCATCTCCCCACTTATACATTTTCAGTGTTGAGTGTTTGCTAGTAAGTTTTAATTGGTTAACAGTGTTGTTGATTACATCTGAACCAAAAGCAATGCCAATATTTGCCATGATTAAAATAGCCCTTGAGCATACCCAATAACTCCTATCATTATTCCAGCAGCATCATAAAATTCTATTCGTCCATCTACGTTATTGACAGTGATTGCGCCATTAGTTCCAGAAGCTATGAGTTGTCCCTGCATATTGACCTTAAATGGTGCATCTTCAAACTTATTAGCTCCCATCCAAATACCACTACCATCTCCCTTGAACGATCTAGCTCCAGTCCCAACCTCAAGAGCTGCAATACTCCTGAGATCACTTTGTCCTGCTATGCCGGTTGGATATGGTAATGACTGACTCTCAACATCATTAAAAGGATTTATTGTTGGCATATTAACTTGTAAATATCGCTATACTCTCTATCTCTGGTGCTGTATTACCACTGACTGTTGCGGTAAGTTTAATCTGGAGAGTTGTTGCCTCGATACCATCTTCTGCATATACTATTTTTTTAACAGTATCATCAATCTCGTTCGTGAAAGCTACATACCCCTCATAATTTTTATCATAGAGTAATGATACCGAACAACTTGCAGGCATACTCGAGTAAGCAACTGTAGCATTAGAGTAATTAGAATACATCTCTCTTTGTTGGACCATGATTCTTGTTTCTAAGTACGCTAGGGTAAGCTTATTAGACCAATCCAGTTTATCAATTCCATAGGTGCTAGAGTTCTTCCACGATACATAAATGTCATTTCCGACCACTAGAATAGCTCCTACCTCTATGTTTGTAGTGACTAAGGCTCCTCCACTTCTTTCTGAGATAGGGTATGGAAAGTCCATTATGAGAGTATGATTCCTTGAATGTCTGCCGATTCTATATACTCCCTGATCTGCAGGGTTACCCGAACCATTAGAAAACCCAAAAAGGATCTGGCCATTGGCGTTTGCTACTGCACTAGGATGCACTGTTCCATACGCAGTAGGTGAGTAGTCACCTGGTATCTTCATGTAGAGTTCTAACTTCACACCATCGTAATAGTAAAGATTTCCTTGATTACCTGCTTGGACTAAGACAAAGTTATCTGCCGGTATAAAAGCATTGATTCCTACTTCTGGGATAGTATCAGAAGTAGTGAAGCTTACTGAGTATGTATTCCATCTGACAATCTCTGTTTGAGTAACATTAGTTGCTACATATGTACCAACTAAAAGATCTGTACCAATTTTTCCAAGCGACTTAATTCTTAGAGGTGACTTAATATCTAAAGCATTTTCGGTAAATGTTTCTACATTTACTTGAGATACATGATTACCATTACCAATATATAAAACCAAATTCTGATCTATCATTGGATGAAACTCACTATCAGTCTGTCTGTAGATCCTTACATTACCTGTAGCAAAGTCTACTGTGGTTGTAGTTTTAGTTGTACCATCTGCAACTGATGAATACACATGGATATGATACACACTACCCAGAGTTGGATAGAATATCGCTGCAAGAGTAAAGAATACCCAACCGGTAGCCATAGAAGCGTTGACAATAGTGGCTGTTCCCACCTCTACATTAGCCGAATCGTGGATCTTCACTGTCCAGTCACCAGTACCAACTCCATTGACGTTAAGAGCAATACTCTCAATAGGTGAATTAGCCGGTGTGAATGAACGCTTGTGTGTAGCTCCTTCATTGACTGCTGTTGTGTTCGTGTACGTTTGTCCTGTTGATCCTAGTTCTGCTTGATCTAGGTTTAGTGAATTCCAATTTTCTACAAGATCTGTAGCCCAATTATTATCATCTGCTAGAGTTACCTTGATTCTGTGTAGCCAATTTTGAGTGGCTAGATAGATATATCCCTGATACTCGTACATTCCCAAGATACCGGCACCACCATTTGTAGGTGAAATTGTGTCTACAAGTCTCCAGGTACCACCCACTGTATGTTCCCAGACCTTGCCATCGGTGTAGCTTCCCCAATACTGTGAACCAGTAGAAGAGCTAACTGAACATCTGCAAAGTGCTGTAATAGTTGTAGCAGTATCCTTGGCCATTGCTTGAGCTACTTTGAGAATACCTGGCTTACTGTGCGGATCCCATCCTGTCATTTTATACAGTGAATTAGCTACGCCTGACCACTTAGAATCGGCTAGGCCACCTCTGTTGAAGTCTTGTATTGGAATAATGTTGCTCGTTCGTTTTACTGCCATAAATTTTTAGTATAACTCATCAAGAGTCAGACTTCTCCATTTTAGTCCAGAGTGTTTTTCACACAAAGTTAAGTAGAAAAGATCCGCCTGATGATGGATATTCCCCATTATATATCTGTGTCACCTCCGCCGCAGACAAAGCGCGGTTAAATAACGCTTGTTCATCGGTGTAGCCATTAAATGCGCGAGTAGTTGCTCCTGACTGTTGACCTATATTCATCGCTTGTCCAGACGCAGAGGTGATGGTATTTGCTCCACCAGTTCCAACCGAAACACCATTAACGTAAATAACAATAGCACTGGTTGTTCGAGTAATAACCACATGGTTCCACGCGTTAAAGGTAAGTGCGCCAGTACTTGAGGTTACTGATCCAGTGTTAATGGCAAGCACAATTTCTCGATTGGCTGCTGATTGCATCCACACTTCAAATCCAACGCCTCCAGTTCCAACCCCTCTATCAAAGGTAAATCGTGAAAAGTCCGGTCCAATGTCTAAAGGATAGACCCAACACATGATGGTCATATTTCCAGTGAGGTTGTAGGTGTCACTCGTGCCTAAAGCAATAAGATCGGTACTCGCGTTAAATCTTGCCCCTTGGTTCACATACCCATACGAGACACTGTAGTCAATGGAGGTATCAGTACCATTAGCAGCCCCCACCGAGGCGTTTGAGTTGCCCTCAAGTCGATAATACAATAAGAGGTTTGCATCAGTGTAGTATGGAGTATTCAAAAGCTCAATGTATGGCATTTATTTCTCCAAGCTATTTATTTTATAACTCATATTAAATCTCTATAAATTCTGACTAATGACTGTGCCCGTGATTTGTCCAGTAGACTGAATCACGAAGCCAAAGTAGTCAGTTGCGTGTTTACCTGTTGAAAGAGTTGGAGCTGTGTCAGCAGACCAGAGTATTTGAGGTTTCATGGTATGAACGCCTGATTGAGAGACTGATGTTGCAATAGCTGTTCCAGCCAAAGCGTTCGCTTTTGAAGTAGCAACGTTGCCCGTAGTCGCTGCTGTTCTAATCCAGTAGTACCTAGTTCCAGCAGTAATACCTGTTAGTAAAGTGCCTGTAGTAGTAAAGACAACTGGTGTGCCTGTTTTAAGATCAAGGGTGGTTGTAACCACGCCAGGAGTAGCTAAGGTCATAGTAATGGTGTCGGATCCAGCAGGGAACCAAGTTACTGTTCTTGAGCCGGTAGAATCCTGGGTAAGCATGATAATGAAGATCTGGCCAACCATTTCCTCAGTTAGTGCGAGAGTGCGATTGCCACCAAGTACTACACGGTGTTTTCTGTTTGCACCAGTTTGTAGATCAAAAGTGATTGTAGCTGCATCTGTTGCTGTTTGAATTGCAGAATCTGCATACGCTTTAATACTTTGTTGCGTTGCGATTTTTATTGCCGAGTTAGAAGCCATGTCATCTTCATCAAGAATTGCTGTACCAGAAACTCCAGTATTGATGACTGGAGAAGTCAAGGTTTTGTTAGTTAAAGTTTCACTTCCTGTTATGGTTACTACATCGCCTGTAGGCGTGTTTATCACTGGAGAAGTCAAAGTTTTGTTGGTGAGGGTTTGAGCTAAAGATGCTAAATACCCTGATAGGGTACTGATTAGATACCACTTAGAAGTACCTTGCGCATTGTCAGTGGTATCTGATACATCTACAACATGAACCTTATCGCCGGTTGCAAAAGCTGTTAATTCAGTTCTATCGGTTAGTTTTTGATCTGCCATATTATGTTGGTTTAGCTACTTTATTCCAGTCGATTCCTATATTAATATCAAGCACAAAGTTATTACCATCTTGAAATACAAAGTTATTACCATCTTGAAATACAAAGTTATCTGCAATTGATGGTTTAGCTACCCTACTAAAACTGATTGTTGGTTTAGCTGTTTTACTCCACGCCATATAATCCTTTAATAATCAAAACCATCATTACCTCTATCTGAGGCATCGGGTAATTCCCCAATTACTTCTCTATCTAGATTACCATGTTTTAGTGCCTTAATTTTTTTCCCTAGATCTTTCTCGTAGCTTAACTCACGCTCACTTAATGGGATTGGTTTTTCTCTACTAGACTTGTAATCAATAATAACTCCTCTAGCCCAGATCTCGTGCATGGCTCTAGGAATACCATGAGTTGTAGTTGAAGGATCTTGACTTAGATCTGAACTAAGCGCTAGATCTGTTATAGCTGCCGGATATGTATTAACTAATATCTTGAGGCCGTCTGTAACTGCTGTAAGAGTTCCTGAATAAATAAAAATAGATTTTCTTATTATATCAAAAAATGCCCCTCCTTCTAGATTGGAGAAGTTAGCAATGATACTTGCTTCTGTTGAGATAGATTTTCTGTATGAGGTAACGTCAAACTCGTTCAATACAATATAATTAGTTCCATCTAGTTTAGCCTCGACACGTTTTATTCTTGATAATATATCTGGAGGTTGTGGGTATTCTCTAGCCGTAATACTAGATACTACTAGGTTTGTATATTGAGGAATAAGTAAAATATCTTCATCAACATCAAGTATAGCAAGAGCGATTTCGTCTTGTCTTAGTTTCATTAAAGCGAGAATCTGCGCATCAGTGAATGTTCCTGATGTGGTTCGAGTCATGAATCTAACATGGTATGCAAACTCAACTGGAGTCATAACTCACCTTTACAATGCAGAAGGTTCGACTAATGATCCTTCTGATAATGGTAGCCAAGATACTAAGAATCTAATTGCACCTGCCGTAATGTTGGCTGTTCCATTATAGAGTAAAACATCGAGGCCATTGGCTACAATCTTTTCTGTTGCAACCGAAGAGAGTTCAATACTAGCATCTGAAGTTGCATCATGCCAAATCTCATTGACTTGTAATGTTGTTGCATCTGCTACTTGAGTTAATAATCCGGATACGTCTTTTGAAGTTCCTGCATTTACTGTTGCCCCACCTACTAGGGTAGACTCAACAATGCCGATAATACGCATCCTGACAGTTCCGGTAACATGAAATAATGCTCCGCCATCTCTAGTTCCTGTGTCATGACCCCAAGCATTAGTAGTTCCACCCAAGAAGGTAACTAGCTTTTCACATCTAAATGTACCCCATGAAGAGTCGTAAATGACTTTACTTTGTGAATCTGTTGGTAATGTGGGTTTGTTTTCGAGTGGCACGTGTTCTTTCAAATAAGGGGCTAGATATTTTATATACCTAACCCCTATTAATTTTTAACTACTTATTAAGCTGCTGAGTCAATAGCTGGCAAGACATAACCAGATTTATCTGCAACGCCAGTGTAGAGGTTGTCAAAGTACACTAAGCCGGTTCCTGCTGTAAATACTAATTCAGTCGTAGTATCAAGAGAACTCACTCGATTGCCTCTAACAACACCTTTTGAGGTGGTGCCTGAGCCAGTAAGGAAGATACCTACTGTAGCGCCAGATGCTCCGACTACTGCGAGAACATTACGACTAATCTCTGCTTCTAAAAGAATCTTGGCTGCTAGAGTCATGAAGTGTCCTACATCATTAGTAGCATCCATGTAGACAATGTTGTCTGTTACGACAATTCTGTCTGTGGCTGCTAAAATTGAAATGAAGGCGTTTGGTGCTAATGCTAGGCCATTCCATCTATTGCCAATTACTTTCAGACCTTCAGCTGCTTGATCTGTAGCGTTTGTGACAACGATACTCAAGTAATGCAAGATTGTTGATACATCATCAAATGTGTTGTTATTTAATTCAAAGTCTTTTGCAGCTGCTAGAGTAAATGCTGCTGCTACATTATCGAAGTTAGCGACAAAATGACAATTCAATACTCTGATGTTGGCTGCTGAAACATTGATAGTTGCTGCTGCTGCTCCGTAAGTAAAGGTTGGTCGGCTTAAGCCATTTCCCATACCTACAATAGTAACTCCTGCTTTATCTAACGCTGGCACAGTTGAGGTAACTGTTAAAGTAAATCCTGGTGCAAGGTAGATAAAATCTCCTCTATTGGCGGTACACGCTGTCATAGCAGCAGTTAAAGTTGGTTGAATTAAGAATGTTCCGTCTAAGTTGGTTTTTTGAAACTTATTGAAGAACTCATTATAATTCGCATTAGTTGATGGAATAACCACATACACATTTCCAGTGGTTAAACCAACAGAACCTTTGTTATCGAGATACTCTAGGACTTTTTCTAGTTCATAGTTTCCTAAAGATGCAGAATTAAAATTGCTCATATTTTCCTTTTTTGTTTCTACCAGCCTAAAAAAACAGTAATTTCTATTTATGTTTACTTATTAACCTTCAGCAATCCAAGATAGTTGCTCATTGATAACATTGACATCAAGATCTAAACCGATTACAAAGCCATCTTCGGCAACGGTGATACCAAGAGTCGTAATTGCTGAATTGGTGCCGGCTGCAACTGTTTTAAATGCTGAAGCTGCTGCCATACCTTCTACCCAGACATAAGAATCTGAAGAAGTGTTGTTGATAACTGTTACTATGCGAGGTCGAAATCCACAAGTGATTGTGATGGCCGCTGCTGTTGCATCAGTTAAATATCTACCAACTGCTGTGTTTCTAACCTGGCTGTGTGATTGTGTGCTTACTATTGCCATATATTGTTTCCTTTATTTTTTTAATTTTCTATGCTGACACTGCGTGTTCCACTAAGATGATAAAGTTAGCATTAAGCACTTTAGCAACATAGCTAGCTTTCCAACCTGATGTGCTTCTCTGATCTAGAGGATCTGCTGATCCGGCCGTACCGAGTGGCTTAACGATATTCTTTAATGATTCTCCTGAAATACGAGTTTGAGCATACGCATTTTTACCGAAAATCAATGTGCCGTAAACTGTGGTAACTAAGGTACCAGCTACAGTGTAAGCATTTGATGTCTCAATAAATCTAACTCCTGCTAAACTACCAACTTCATCAGGCATGACATCTGACTTGTTAGCATACTTCTCAACTGGAATCCAACCTGTTGCATTATCTAAATCGTAGGTCGTGAAAGGATGTACGATACCGATAAACGCTGCGTTCATAGGTACGGTGTTGTATCCTGTTCCTGGATTGATCATGGAAGTAACTGGTTTAGCATTATTGTTCTTGAGAGTTCGGACTGCTTCCTTAGCTTCATCTCGAGTAAATTTCATGCCACTTGAAATAGTAGCGGTGCTGGTAGCGGTTGAAGCGTATTGATTAGATGCTCCAGCTGCTAAGACTGCTCTACAGAGTTGGTCTAACACATCTCCGGCTTGCTCTCCAAGAATTTCTGCAGTTTCAGTTAAAATAGGATCGTATGTTTCCATCTGAAGTTTATCAGTCAAAGTCACATAGTCACCGTATTGCAGGACGGTTGCCGTCACATCAGTAATACTGAGTGAAGTTCCATCTGGAGTAACGCCATCAACCAAAGGTGTAGTATTAGCTGTTAAGCTACCATATCGGCGAAACTTAATAACGTTAGTACCACCCATACGTGGAATATCTCTAACTTGAGCAAATCTATTGTGTACGAAATTTGGTACTGCTCTTACTAATAAAGTTCTGTCATAAAAGTTATTAACTTCTGCAGCGATGGTTGATCTTGATGTAACTGGCATTTTGCATTCCTCTTTATTATTTATAATAAAAAAAGGCACCATTCCTTTACAGAAATAGTGCCTTTGGTTTTTCCAATAGGTCTAACTAGCGATTAGTATCCTAGAGTTAAATTATAATGTCAATAGCTAACTTAAAGCATCTCTGACAGTTTTGCCGGTTTGAGGATCAATCCTATCAATAGATTGTTTACTGGAAATCTTAGCCATGATATTAAGCTCGTTAGATATCAATTCATAGACTTGTTCAGGGACTAATGTCATTACTCCCTTTGGCATAATCCACTTATAACCATTAATAATCTTTTCTTTGACTGAACCTGAAATGACCCTGAACTCCCTGATACCATTTACTACCTTAGATTCAACAATACCTTCTTTTTCCCCTGGTTCTAGTTGAATAGCCATACCGACTTTAGGTTGTGATTCTAGTTTTCTACCCATAGCATCTCTTTTACTGAGCCATGCTTTATCAGTGTTTACTTTCTCTTTAGGTGTTTCGGTGGCGGAAGTTGCAGGATCTACAAGTTGAGCCGTTTTCTTTAATTCAATCGCCTCGATAACAGCAACAACTTGAGCTTTGGTGGTAAACGAGTTAGCTACTGCTTCTGGCATACCAGCTTCAGTTGCCCTGATTTGGAGTTCTTTTAGTGTTAAATCAATTAGTTGCATATATTTATTCCTTTATATAATAATTAAGACCTTTGACCTTTAACGAATGCTATTTGCGCCTCTACTTCATTGATATCTACCTTACCCCAGTCTTTAGCTCCACCGGATGATGCTCGGTAGCTTGACCCTGGATTAGCTGTCTTTTTGGCCCTCTCACTGGCTTCTCTTTCTTTAATCGCACCAATTCTCTGTTGATCTCCAGCGCTTGCAATCTTCATGGCATCTTCAGCTACTAGGCTAGGATGTGCTTTCATGTACTTATATGCTAGTTCTACGTATTTCTTTAGCTCTGGTTTTTCCGAAATGACATTATTTAAAGCGCTTCTATCCTCGTACTCTTGTTGTCTTTCAAGCAAACCTTTGTTACCTTTTAGAACTTGCTTATTAATTCTTGCTCTATCTTCTAAATCCATACCATCATCATCATTATCATCAAAATCAATAGCTATTGCTTTCTTAACTCCAATATCTATTTTATTTGGATCAAAAGCATCTTCTTTATCATCTTTTGGTGGGGTTTCATCTGGTGGGGTTTCATTAGAGAAACCAAACTTTACTTGTTGATCTGATGTGAGATTTTGTTTGTTAGATTCTAGGTACTCTTTATGAGTATCAGTAAGATCTGCAGGATCCATGCCTACAACATCATCTAGCTGTAATTCGTCCACGTCAATTGTTGGGTTTTCGTCTGTCATAGTGCCTTTGGTTTTTCCATTAAGCTAATTATTAATCATTTAGTATATATACTACCCAACATCTTCGTCAAGTTTCTTTTGTTTCTCATAAGGATCAAAAGAGGGAGCTGGAGATTGGCTTATTCTCGATCTCTTAATATATTCTGAGGGAGTATTAATTACATTCCTGTACGCTATAAGATCTCTTCGTTTCAAGTTAAGCACCTCTTCATCTCCACCTACTAATATTTGTTCTGTCAACACTAATATATTGGCATTAATCATTGATTTAAGTAGTATCCAACCTGAATGACCTTCTAAATCAATAAAATTAGCTACTGCTAATTCAATCTTCTCTGGTGTATCTAGAAGTTCATCTGTAATCATGATGATGCCTGACTTGGAGCTATTGGTCTTGAAGTTGTGCCACCCGATTGTGGATCTTGTGGACCGAATGGTACATCTGCCGGATCTTCTGGGAATAGCTCTGGTTTACTTCTCTTCATCAATAATGCTTCTTGATGTGCTTTAACGTGAGTCCTTGATGCTGGTGTATCTGCAGCTTTCATGTGTTCAAGTAAATGTACTTCATGATTCTGTTCTCTCGTTACTGGAGCTAGCTTATTATTATTGAGTAAATCGTTCTCTTGCTCTGCTTCTCTCTCATCAATAGTTGGTGGATATAGTCTATCTAGTTCTGCTTTTGACATACCGAAGAGTTTACCCATCATTCTTAGGCCATATCTTCTATTGGTATTCTGTTCTTGAAAAGCCATTCCGAGATACTGTTGCATCCCCTGTCTATCTTCTAGCTGTTTAGCACGATTCACTGCTTTAGATTCGATCTTAATATCTGGATCTACTTTAGGAGCTATGATGTTCTCTCTAGTAAGAGGCCTCCACTTAGCACCGAAGATGCCCTCTATTCTTAGAATCTTCTCGTCAATATGGTCCACAAAATTATCTTTGTATAATCTGTACCACTGTTGCCAAAATGATCTTTCTGACCAACCGAATACTTTAGCTGATAGTGAATATCGAGTATCAACTCTTGATGCAATAAGATTGGTTTCGCCCAAAGGTCTATCTTTAGCCGACTGCATACCCTGTTGGATGTCTGGCGTAGCTGTTGCTTGTTGTGCCGAAGCATCTAGTGAGTTGTAAATAAAGCTAAGTAACTCCATGTTGGGTCTAGCTTTATTAATTGGAGCTATCACATTATTAATATTGCCATTATCTAGTTTATCAACCGGAATAAACTTATTATTAGCTATTCTAGTTAGATCTGCCCTGTTGTTAATTTTAACTGAATCATATATATAACTTTGGTAAAGATCTGCTTCCATTGCTTTCAAGGCTAGATTCTGTGTTATAGCTCTAGCTCTCTGCTTATCTTCCGTGAGATCAGGGATCGAGGTTCCGTCCCAGTCATGTGAGGTTGGATAAAGTGGCCTATCAATAAACTGCCAGTAGTCTTGATTCTTTAATACTGTAACTGCTAATAATTTAGATCTATCATTACCTAGCCATGCTTTTACCTTTTTAACTTCTCCACCTATTAGAAAATGCGTGTACCACCTAGTGACTATGTAGCCTGCATTAGCACCTAGATTAGCTTGTTGCTCATTCTTTTGTGTTTGTCGGTTTTGAGCGTTGTTTCTGGCTTCTGAAGCATCTCTGTACAGTGAATTTATTCCGCCTGTATGGGATAACTCTGTAAAAACAATATCATCCCTTTTGTCTGGTAAATCATTGATGTCTTTTTCAGTGAGCGAAACTTCTAAACCAAAGAATCCACAACCACCTCTGTGCTTTCTATCTCCATTGATAGACACTGCATTTGGATCATGGAGAAATACCATGGGATCAATTACTTCTGGTAGTGGTAGATAAATACCTTTGTCCGGTTCTCTGATATATTCCTCTAATCCCAAGATACCTCTGCCGAAAAATGTGGTATCCCAGTCCCAGTCATAGTCGATCTTATCCTTCTCCATATCAACATAATCGGCTTCTGCCATTTTTGTTAGATTCTCTGCAACTTCATCATCTCCCTCTTCACGTCCAACAAAATCAGTTGTTAGTCGATCATCATACAATGAGGCCAATACCGTTTGGTGAATGGTAAACATGGTAGTATCACCTACTGCATCTAAATCTCTCTTCTGATTATTGTAGAGTTTCAGGCGCAACGCCCACTGGACTTTCTTGGGATTCTGGTGCTTAAAGGCTCTGTCATACTCGGCTTGTATCTGTCTTTCAAGACCATCAAAACTCTGAGTAGACTCTTCTTTTTGAACATCATCTTTCTGAGCTTCAGCTTCAGTCTTTTGATAGTATTCTTGGCTTACTGATTTTTTACTCATATATTACTTATATCTATTTACTTTAACATATCTAATTAAAAAATATAGTGTTTTCATATCTACACCCCCATCATAAGCATGGTTGAGATTGAGGGTGTGCCTCCACCTGCTGCTGCATAATCGACAAGTAGCCATACTGTAGATATCTGAGCGGCGTTAGTAGAGGTTGCTGACAATCTATACCCAATCTGTGTCGTATCTAAATCTGCTTTCGTCCAGGCAGTTGTTGAGGCGCCTGGGAGGTCATAAAGTGTAAACCTAAAAGCCACAGGGTTAGCTCCAGCACGATTGGTTCTCCATGTCGCATTTGAGGGTGTAAAAGATACACTTTCTTCAACTGTACCACCGGCAGAAGCCTTTATTCTTAAAACATAAGTGGCATTAGCAGACGCTCCAGCTCCGCTTATTCGCATACCCACGTTGACTAAATTTACAGTATCACTGTCACCGATACTTGAAGCCTCCAAGTTGTGATCGTCAATTTGGTTAAGAGTATTAGAAGCAGCAAAAGTAGCAGCATCATCTGGAGTTACTTCATCAACAGCGGTGTAATCATTAGTCCAGTCGGACGCATCACCTACCGCATCAGGTTTTTGGTGAGTGATCTTTCCTGTTCCTGGATAAGAGGTTTCAGCTCCTCCAGCAATGTCATTTACTTTCCAGTCGTCAAAGAACCATGACCCAATAGTCTGGGTTTCAGCCCCCAAATTACCACCAACTCTTAGTTTATCAACACCTCCGGAAATGGTTCTATTTGAAGCTGTAGCAAAGACTGAATCATTTAATCTTCCTTCTACAACGTGTGACCCAGGTGCGGGGCTTTTGTCAAATTTTAAATCTATCTTCGTCCAAGTGTCAGTTGAAATGGCAGAACTAGCACTACCGATTACCCCATCCTCATCATAAAGCAGCAATGCTCCTGCACTATCTAAAGTTATATATGCAAAGTCAGTTGTACCACCACGAAAAGCTATAATCCTATTCTCCGCCGAAGGCAGGGTGGCTATATTGATAAAGACACTTTGAAAGAATGGGCCATTTGAAGTAGTATCCCGAAAGTTGTTGTCTGCCCCCTCTGCTACTCCTGACGATAAACTACCTATTTGTAAAGAGTAGGTTCCAGACCTGACTGTTGTGGTGGAAAAGGCAATAGTTCCAGTGGCATTAAGGTATTCAAGGGTAGCGTTTAATTCAAAACCAGTTGCCCATAATCTAGCCATTTTTACCCCCCTGATCTATATTCCTTTGTTTAAGATCAATAATTGCCTGTTCCATACTTTTTGCTTCATCAAGTTGACCAACTTCTTTTAAGAGACTAACTGAGGTTATCTTAACTGCTTCATCTTCTACAAATTCAGTTTTATCATTTGGATCAATAAGTGTATTAAACTGGAAGGCCAAATCTGTAACTGAAAACTTTTTATAGTCCTCTACATGAATTACAGCTTCAGCCCCATAGTCTGTAGCACGTTTTAGTCCCCAGTTAAAGAAGCGGGGATGATCTGCCACCTTATCCTCATCTCCTAATCCATAAATAACATTATGTGAATCTATATCATTCATATTTTCAGGACGATCTACTCCAAAGGGAACGATCTGGAAGAATCTAACCTCATACCCATTTAAGCCTTCCATTTCATAATGGTAAGTGTCAAAAGTGGTAGGATTTCCTTCTTCATCCTCGCCCTCGTTAGTATCAGTAATTCTCTTGACCAAAGGCTTGATAGCTTCAATTTGATTGAAGTTTTCCTTAGAAGATTTATTGTGAGTAAGAACTATTGCTATATTTGCCATATTATACGTTCGATACTGTTAATGCCGTAATAATTACAGAAGTTACAGATTGAGTGGTAGCTGTCCAGTTGTTGTTGACCGCAGATTGTTTAATCGCGGCATCAATTGGAAGCATAAAGCCCCTTGTATCTCCTGCTGGTACTGCGATGTTAAGCCTCGTGGTTCCAGCTGTCGCATCTTTTATGGCCACAGTCACGGCGGTTGCAGAGGTGTTAGTTACTATTAGTCCATATAAATCTAAGAAAGTTGAGGCTACTGCTGTTACGATTGTCGTTTCAGATGTTGAGGCGGTTATTGTAGTTACCTGATTAAGTTTAAGTGTTCTTGGTGCAGAGCCTACCATGACACGACCTTTTAAGTCGGTAGTCATTTGGATATAATCTCCTGTTGCCCCTGATACGTCAGCGAGCGTGTCGGCTCTAACACCAAGTGCAAAGACTCCCACGTCCCCTGATGTATGTACTTCGTCCTCTGCTTTACCAAGGTTTGTTGCTCCTGTTCCAGGAGTTACAGATTCTATACTAACTGGAATTGGATCTCCTGCTGCACCAGCACCAACATCGACCCATGTTTCGGGATCTGATACTGTCTTGATCTGTAGTCTTACCTTCTCTGCCATGTCTATCTTCCTGATTTGGCTCTGGTTAATGCTTTTTCAAATGCTTTATCTTCTAATGTTTTTTGGGTGGCTGAATTGTTGTCTACTTTTTCAACCATGAGCATTTTAAATTCTCCCTCAAGTTTAGTCCCATCATTACTTTCTTTTAAATTACTCATGCTTCTCTTGCCAATCATCTTAACTTTAATCACTAGGTAGTATTCACCGCCTACTTCCCACTCTCTAACTTCTGGTAAATCAATCTGTCTTAAACTGAAATATGGTAGATCTCTCTCTGTTTCCATTGGCATATCGTACATATAATCTCCTTTTTAATTAGTTTACAGTCTTTATTTTATCTTTGGCAAGCACACTATCTCTCTCTTTTAGCGTATCTATGGTAGTAATTGCGCCTGTAAAGATCAATGCTCCACACTGTGCTATCTGGCCTTTAGTGAGTTTCTTCTTACCCTTTGCAGGTGTAATGAGATTGTAGCCAATGTACTGTTCTCCCTTGTACCAAAGAGAATACATGAATATCTTACCATCAATCATGAATAGATATATTGGGCAACCTTCATATTCTGACTTCTGCATCAATTTAATGAGGCCACCGCCTTTAATTACTTCTGCTTTGTTGAATAAATTGTTAGCTTCTTCTAGTGTTACTTCCTTTTTTTTATTCATGACTACCTTTAGGGTTAATTAATATACTTATTACTGGCTCTAATCTGACCAACACCCCATTAGCTTTGTGAATGGTTATCTTGCCAAATGGATACTTTCTAAGTTCTTCAATCACTATTAATTCTCTTTCAGTTATTTCAACTGTAACTATATTTTCTGGTGTATGTGGCACAAATTGCGTCATAGTCGCTCATATCCAGATGATAATTGTGAGTAGGGATCTAGGTTTGGTTCTACTTGTACTATCGTTTCCAAAGATTTGTTTGGCTTCTTATACGATACCAGAAAATATGACAATGCTCTAATACCATCAAAGTGGTGTCCAAACTTCCTATGATCATCCCATGCTGGCTTAGTTTCGATTATTCCATCAGCTACTCTTTCTTGCCACAACAAGTTTTCTATTTCTTGCATCATCCAATTATGATTATTACCTGTTCTCTGATTCATGGTTTGTAAGCTAGTAGATATATACAGTCTTGGTTCTCCTGTACCTTTTTGAATCATTCCATATTCAGCTAGCTTATTAGCTAGTGTTTCATCCCAAGACTTAGTTTCTCCAGGTATCTTTTGGATTGGTTGCAAATACATACCCAATGCGGATAATTCTTTTATTAATCTGGGATTATCTGTGTCTCCCCAACCTGCTCTGATGTGCAATCCTCCAATTTTCGTATCACGTTTTGTCTTGATTTCCTCTGTAGTCAAGAGAGGGGTTCTGAATCCATCAATAACATGGACCGTATCATCATTATCAACACCAAGTAGTAACCATGCTGCTGGATCAGAGTAACCACCATCTAAGACCTCATAGAAAGTCCAATCAATTGGAGTATTTGTATACTCCTTTAAATGCTTACTTCTATCCCACCAATTGCACACCAGTCCCACTCTTCTAACAAACTTACCTTCTCTGCGAACCTTGAGTGAATCAGGAGTCAACCCCCTAGACATAATATCTTTTTGTTCTTCGGTAAGCCAAGGGTTATCATCCCATCCGGCTTCTGATACATAAATCAACTTAGTGTCTGTGTTGAGGTATATATCATCGTAAACCCAGGTCATACCCTTAATGGCTGTCATCGTTAAGACGATATCTAGCCTCTGACCGGCTTCTTGTCTCACAAAACACTCTTCCCAGATGTCATGTGGTGGTTCTTCGTCAAACCAGATCAATCTTTTACCGGCCCCTTGGAACTTAGCGCGTCCCTGTTCGTAAGACTTAAAGGTAACTTTACTACCATTCTTTAGCACCAGCTCAGAGAGTATTCCCTTCCTTATCCAGGTCATTGAAGCAATTGACCCCTCTGGTAAATATCTTAGTAGCTTTGGCTGTGTTGTTTCCTTCTGTGAATCAAATGAGGGGCAGATTGACCAAACTTCTACTGGAGTTTTTATAGTTTTGTATTCGTGGTCTCCAAGTAGGTAGCGCGCTACTTCCTGCGCCCCAATCTCAGTCTTACCAACGCGATTTCCCCAGAATAATGCTCTGATTACTTGCTGGGCCTTATAAAACTCTTCCTGCTTATCGTGACGTTTAGCATACTTGAGAGGATTGATTAATGTCCTACGATTTTTCTCTTCCACCAATTCTAGTAGTTTTATCTTCTCACTTCGATCTAATTGCATTAATAGCCTTATCTAGCTCATCATCGTCAAGATTTTGAAATTTGATAGTAGTTTTAGTTTCAGTCTCAATTGGAGCGTATCTTCCTTTGAGTTTGTAATACATATCAAGCGCGCCTCGCTTGTTGGCTAGGTCTGAATTTTGATTGACTAGGAATAGGTGTTGCTTCTCTACATTCTTGTCATTAAAGCCATACTGGTCTAATTTTATGGTTATATAAGCGCAAATATCAGGTTTATATAAGTTTTCACTTGCAATGGCTGAAGCCTGCCTTCTGTTGATTTTTCCAGTTGGCTTACCGTTCTTTTTAAATTGAACATCATATCCGGCTGCGATAGCTGCCTCAGCTCCATTGGTATTGTTGAGGAGATAGTGTTCTACGAATAGTTTTTGTTTTTTGGTGAGGGAGTATTCTATCCCATCATCTCCGGTAAACTTAAAGAAAAGAGAATTGACTGCTTTTTTTCGAGGTGATTTGGTAGCCTTGGCAGGAACCTTAGCAGCCACCTTCGGTTTTTCCGTTTTTGTAGGCATAAGCCGAGTATGACACATCACCACAAAATATGCGAATATTATGTTTTACCGTACTCCAATACTTCTTTTTTCTTCAAGCGATAAGCTTTTCGGTAGGATTTGTATTTTTCTGTACTCCGATAAGCTTTTTGAGAGGCTTTGTATTTTTCACTATTCTGGTAGGCCTTTTGTGTGGCTATACCTTTTTCGCTACTCCGATAGGCTCTTAGAGAGGCTTTGAATTTATCGGTACTATGATAGGCTTTTTGAGAGGCTTTGTATTTTTCAGTAATCTGGTAGGCTTTTTGATAGGCTCTTAGAGAGGCTTTGGATTCTATAATGGCTTGTTCTACCATCACCACCAAGTCACTAATCAGTGCCTGGTTGGTGTGCATGGAGTGCTTAATAAATAGTTTTGAGATTGCGTTTTTAGTGCTGTCTGTCATAGTTATTCCTTCTTAGCTAGTTTATCCAGTGCTTCTTTTACTGTTTCCCAAAGAGTATCACAAAGTTCTCCATCCCAACCAATTCCCAATACGCCATAATCACTTTGAGATACGGTATTTTTATAAGAATCATCAATATAACTATCTTGAATATAAATATTTGTTTCCATTAAAAACTCAATCATCTGACCGATTGAGAGTGGAGTTATCACATAGCCAATGGTGTTTGTTTTTATCGTTAGCATTAGTGTTACAACCGAGTAACTAGAATAGTTATGCTCTTGCATCCAGCTATTAAGCTTGCTTTTTTGATCGAGGCTCAACTCATCTAATTGCTCAGGTGTTATGTGTTGTTTCATTTTAATTTCCCTTATACTTTTCTAATAATTTATATTCTAAGTGTTGCACTCCCCACTGTCTGGCTTCTTTCACGCTACTGACATAAAGATCAAACCTGCCCTCTCCTTTAATCGCACCGCCAGTATCTTCGCATTTTACTATTCCCACTCCTTCGATTTCAAACTCTTGACCTAAGTTTGAGCTGTCACAAGCTACGGTTATATTTGGTCTCGGCGTTGTGCCACTTGCAGTCTTTGGATTGCCAGCCAGCATAGAAGGGCAGTTCATTTTAATTTCGGCTTGAGTATTCAAACCACCACATGAGTAGGCGCTAACTTTTGCTTTTTTAACCGGCTCTGCTTCTTTCTGATCTTTAAGTTCTAACAAATGTTTTTCGATAGCTTGATTATATTTCTTGATGTAGGTTTCTCTTTTCCAGTCAGACTGATATTGAATGAGAGTACCTTGGAATTCCAGCACCTTTGGCTCATTGGCTCTGTAAATAATTACAGATATGACTATCCCAAACATGAATCCTATTACTGCCGCTGAGATCTGAGGTGTTTTTTTCATATACTCCTTAAAATGGAATTGTATCTTCTTCGTTTTAGTCTTGATCTTGATTTCATAACTTAACTATAAACCGTTCTACAACGGTTGTAAAGTAGCAGAATTACTCGAGTTAGTCCTGGTTGTTTAATGGTTTGTCTAGGGAGGAGAGGAGGTCAGTAACTCGTAAAAGCATATTCATCTGTCCGCTTGCAAATATCTGATTTTGCGAAAGGTTGTTTGGTGGCGGTTCAACTGTTGGTGTAATAATTTTCGGCAAGTTCTCTCTAACCCTCGCCCGTTCTTCTACTACTGCTTGGGCTAGTTCATCTCGTAGCACCTTAACTGCTAGTGCATCTTGACCCTTAGCCATAGCATAAAAGATGCTTTCACAAACATACTCGTGTTCTCTTAATTGTTTACTGGTGTCTGGCATAGTTGGTCCTTCAATGTAATATCTAGTGGTTTTTCTAATACTTTTATTACGTGGTTATCAAATAATTGTGGCAATATAAAAATCAAAGAGTTCATTTGCTCATTATTGAGAGCAACTTGGTAGGTTTTTTCCTCATGACTAATCAAAACGACACATATTTGTTTGCCTTTTTCCCAGATAAGTTCTTTTGTGTCTATCATAGGTTAGTCCTTTTTAGCGTTTTGCTGTAGTTTGTTGCATATAAGTTCAATCATATCTTTAATTAAAATAAATATTAGTGATATTAGCACTCCAATAACAAATCCAAAAACAAAAGGTGAGGTGAGAAGTTCATGCATAGTTTATTCCTTTTTAGTTGGTTCCTTCGTCGTAACGACCATCTATTACATTTTGCCTTAGCTGTAATAATTGTTCAGCTAAAGCCATTTTTGGTGCTGGATATTTTTCGTTGGTAAAATCACCAAACTCTCCAGCTTTTGCCTCGGCAAGTAATTTTTCGAGGTCTTCAACTAATAAATTGTCTGTCATAGGTTAGTCCTTCTTTAGTCTCCTGCGCATTTGGTTGCGGCGTTCTCTATCACGCTCAAGTGCCTTAGCCATAATCAAACCATTACGCATATCTGTATGAACTCGCCTAGCCATCTCAATCCAGAGAGCAGCTGAAACCAAGCTTATTGCGTGTTTCTTTACAAGTTGATACTGAATGTCAACAAAATCAACCATTTCATTTAGTTGCCCAATGATCCACTCGATAATCTCAGGTGTCCACTTCGGCTTAAAAGTGTTTTTTTCTGTTCGGTCTTGTTTATCGTGCCAATTGTTTTTTGTCATAGTTAGTCCTTAATAAACTATTGTTGCATCAATACCTTCAAGTTCAAGAAATTGAGATTTTCCAACAAGGTGCGGTCTTTTAATATATAAAATCTCCATTACTTTTTTCTCAAATTCTTCATCGTTTTTTGACAAAGTTTCATTGTGGGTAGTCGCAAGAATGTACCTCTTAAGTTTTCCCCCTACCAATAAATAGATCATTAGTGTTAATTGGTCGCTCATATTCTCCTTCTGCCTTTCGGCTAGTTAGTCCTTCACTTTAATTATATTTTTGGATACCAGATAGCAATACATTTTTGCTAGGGCTTGAGTTAGTTCGTGACACGCCATAATTGCAAATGTTGCATTGTTGTGATAGTCTTTTTCATCGACATACACTACAAAGTATTGCCTGTCCATCACCATACTTATGAAAAGTTGAAATTTAGTTTTTTCTATTTCTATAATTTGTGGCAACTTCTCCAGTATCTCTGAGGCAGTGGGAGCTGCGCAAATAACTCCGTCTTGGTCTTCACTATTGTGCACAAGATGAACTACCTCAACCTCATCGTTAAAGTACCAACAAAAGGCACTATCCCTTTGTGGATACCTAGCTTTTTTTAACTTCTCCGCCCATTCCTTGGTTACGCATATTTGATCGAGTGTCATAAGTTAGTCCTTTTTAGTTAGTTTATTAAAATAAATATCTTCATAGTCATAATGCAGGAGTATGCCTTCTTGTATTTCTGAAGTCTCAATATCTGAATCGCCAATTTTTATTTCATCGTCATCATCAAAATAATCATGTATGACTATTTTTTTTGCTTGGTTTTTATTTTTTGCTATTACTAAAAACATAGCTTCTGCTGTTTCTATTTTGTATATATTCATAAGTTAGTCTTTTTTAGTTAAATATTCCTTTAGAACATCTCTCACCTGCTCAGCGGTCATAGTAAGTGGCACATCGT
>Ga0163151_10003660_pt1 | contig 21785 bp, 14 predicted proteins | sample OliLakLV19MP5IB2_FD_145596 | JGI IMG/M metagenome (GOLD analysis project Ga0163151, IMG submission 145596) | Freshwater microbial mat bacterial communities from Lake Vanda, McMurdo Dry Valleys, Antarctica - Oligotrophic Lake LV.19.MP5.IB-2 | ecosystem: Environmental > Aquatic > Freshwater >... | reverse complement strand
GCCACGGCGAAGACGCTCGTCGACGGCTGGATCCACACCGGCGACGCGGGATTTCTCGACGAAGAAGGCTACCTGTTCATCCACGATCGCGGGAGAGAACATCTATCCGGCGGAGATCGAGAGCGTGCTGTGCGCACACCCAGCCGTGCTCGAAGCGGCCGTGATCGGCGTGCCGGACGAACGTTGGGGCGAGCTCGTGCGCGCGTTCGTCGTGAAACGGCCGGGGCTCGACGCGACGCCGCGCGAGTTGTTGGCGTTCGCGCGCCGCGACCTCGCCGACTTCAAGGTGCCGAAGGTCATCGAGTTCGTGGACACGTTGCCGCGCACGCCGAGCGGCAAGCTCAAGAAATCCGAGTTGCGCGAACCGTTCTGGCGCGGGCGCGATCGCAACGTGAACTGACGGAGCGCTCGCGCGTCGAACACGAGCGGGCGCACGAATGCTGCTGGAACTCGAATCGCGAGGAAAACTCGGTCGCTGACACGCAGCGGGAACGCGCCGCCCTCCGCGCGTTGGATCAATGAACGCCGAGCGCCGCCAGCGGATCTCGCGTCCATGGCCGTTGGACAGCGAGGTCGCGCGCGCTCACGGCCGCCACGTTGGCTGCGAGCTGTTCACGCGCTTCGCTCTCGCGACCCCCGGCTTGCAGCGCGGCGGCCAGCGCCAGCCGAACGCGAACGGGATCCGCGTCGGGGCGTTCGAGGCACAGGCGCAGGTCCTGACGCAGGCTGCGCACGGCTTCGTTCCAGCGCGCGGCCTCGGCATGTTGATGTCCCCAAGCGCGGTGTGCGCGCGCTTCCCAGCCGTTCGCCGGGAGTTCCTCGAGCCGACCTCGTAGTTCCTTCGCCAACGCGTAGCGTTCCTCGGGTGACAGTCCCGCGCGTTCGGGTTCCGCGCGCGCCGTGATCGCGGCACTTTCGACGTCGAGACCCGCGAGCGCGAGCCGCGCGGCGAGTCCTCGCAACCAAGCGAGTTCGGGCGTGCGCGCGGCCGGGATGCGATCCAAGCGCGACAGTCCGGACTCGAGATCGCCGGCCATCAGTTCGAGCGACGCGAGGTTCTGCAGCGCCGGCGGATTGCCCGGATCGAGTTCGAGCGCGCGGACGAGCGCCTCGCGTGCGGAGTCGGGTTGGCCCGCTCGGGCGGTTGCACTCGCCAACTGCACGATGGCTTCGATGCGATGGGGCCGCAGCGCGAGCACGGAGTACCAGCGCCCGACGACGCTAGTCGGTGCCTCGTCGAACGCTTCCGCGAGCCTGGCTTCGAGCGTGCGGACGAGCACGGAATCAGGAGCAAGGGCCGCGGCGCGTTCGATCGCGCGCTCGCGACGCTCGGGATCCAGTGCGTCATCGGTCGCAAGCGGTCGCAACGCGAACCCGTGTCGCATGAGCGACCACGCGCGCGGCGTGAAAGCGAGTAGGACCGTGATCGCGCCGGTCACCGCGAAGCGACGCGCGAACGTCGGTGGTGCTGCATCGCGGCGCACGAGGATGGCTCCGGCGGCAATCGCGAAGAGGACCGCGCTCGCCGCGTTCGACGTGATCGGCGCGCGCGCGAGCGCGTGAACGAGCAGTGCGACGAGCCCAGCTCCGAGTGAGGCTTTGTCCGTGTCCGCCGATCGCAGCGCGCGCCAAGCCTCGCGTAGGACGATGAGGGCGAAAGCGATCCACGCGAGCCCGACCGGTAGCCCCAGCTCGAGCACGGGCTGAATCCAATCGTCGTGCGCGTGCTCGACCTCCGTCTCGGCGGCTTGGAGTCGGCCGTGCGAGCTGGCTTCGATCTCGGCGGGCTCGCGAAACGGCGGGAATTCCGCGGCGAACTGCCCCGGTCCGACGCCGAAGAGCGGATGCGCGGCAGCGAGTCGAGCGCTGGCGCGATGGACGGAGACGCGCACCGAAACGCCGCTCGTCGGCGCGGTATCGACCGCAGTGGTCGCAGCTCGGGTGTTCGCAGTTGCCCCGTTCGCAGTTGCACTGTTCGCAGTTGCCCCGTTCGCAGTTGCACTGTGTTGCAGGATCGGTGCGGCGACCGCGGCGAGCGCGATCACCGCGCAGGTCGTGAGGAACTGTCGGTCGCGTCCGCGCCGTGCGAGTGCGGCCACGCCGCAAGCGATCACCAAGGACACTCCACCGGCGAGGACGGGTGCGCGGAACGCGTGAACCACGAACGCGAGGACTGCTGCGGCTCCTACGATGCGCCACGCGGCGCGGTCCGTCGCGAGGAGCATCGCTCCCGCCGCCGCGCCGAGTGTCGCGGCTTCGGATGTCGCGCCCGCGTTGCCGAGCGGACCGGCACCGGCGCTCGCGAGGCCCGCTGCGGAGGCGCAGAGTCCGATGATCGTGGCTCCGCGCGCGAGCATGCGCGGATCGGACGCGGCGCCGAGGAAGAGGCACGCGAGCACGAGTGCCCACCCGAGCGTCGCGCGCGCAGCCTCGAACGTGTCGAGCGGTTCGCCGAACGCGAGCCACGCCACGCTCGTCGCGAGCGGGATCGCGAGGAGCCACGAGCCGCGCACCGAAGGTGCTGTGCGTCGGAGCAAGAAGAACAGGGCGCCCGGGATCGCGAGCAACGCCGCGAGGCCGAAACCCGTGGAACGCGGCGCGAAATCGTGCTCGAGAGGACCTCCGAAGGGCCAGACGAGTACGAGCGCCGGGAGCAAGGCGAGCACGGCCTGCACGACGTCGGCTGCGCCGGCGCGCACGTCCGATGGTCGAGCGGCGTCGGTCGTCACCGCGCTCCGGCCACCTGACCGACGATCGCGTCGACGAACGACTCGGGATCGAACGGTTCGAGCAGTTCGAGTTGCTCGCCCGTGCCGACGTAGCGCACGGGCAGGCCCAGCGCTTCCTTGATCGTGAAGATCGCGCCGCCGCGCGCAGTGCCGTCGAGCTTGGCGACGATCAGACCCGTGACAGCGACGCTCGCGGTGAAGAGCTTCGCTTGTTGGATCGCGTTCTGGCCGTTCGTCGCGTCCAGGACGAGCCACGTCTCGTGCGGCGCGCCGGGGAGGCGGCGGTCGATCACGCGACGGACCTTGTCGAGCTCGGCCATCAGGTTCGACTGTGTGTGCAGGCGTCCGGCCGTGTCGATGATCACGACGTCGGCGTTGCGCGCGATTCCGGCATCGACAGCGTCGAAGGCGACGGCGGCGGGATCGGCACCGGGTTTCTGCTTCACGATGTCGCAGCCGTTGCGTTGGGCCCAGATCTCGAGTTGGTCGGACGCGGCGGCGCGGAACGTGTCGCCGGCGCCGAGGAGGACCTTCTTGCCTTGCTTCTGGAAACGATGCGCGAGCTTCGCGATCGAAGTCGTCTTGCCCGAACCGTTCACGCCCACCACGAGGATCACCGTGGGTTTGTGGACGAACTGGATCTCGGGGTCTTCCTGACCGATTTTCTCGAGGAGGATCCGGCGCATCGCGAGGCGCACGTCGTCCTCGCCTTTGACCTCGCCGCGTTTGTGGAGGCGGCCGAGTTCCGTGGTGACAGCGGCGGCGACGGGGCCGAGGTCGGACGTGTAGAGGAGTTCTTCGAGTTCGCCGAGGAGTGCGGCGTCGATCGTGCGGCCGCCGCGGAAGAGGCCCGTGATGCCGTCGGACAGCGCGGTGCGCGTCTTCGTCAGGCGGTCTTTCAGGCGGTCGAAGATGCCCATCGCGCGATCAGTCGGGGTCCACGGATGCGGCGGTCTCGGGCAGTTCCTCCTCGAGAGCGGCCGCACTCGGGGTGTCGGTCGCGTTACCCGTCGCGTTACCCGTGGGCGCCGCCGCGAGTGGCGTCGACCTGTTCATGATCTTGTCGAGGATCCCATTGATGAACGCCCCCGAGTTCTGCGTCGAGTACCGCTTCCCGAGTTCGATCGCCTCGTTGATCGCGACCTTCGGCGGTACATCGGGGCAGTGGACGAGTTCGTACGTCGCGAGTCGCAGCACGTTGCGGTCGACGACCGCCATGCGCGAGATGTTCCAGTTCTGCGCGACGGCCTGGATCATCTGATCGATGCTGACCTTGTTCTCGTGCGTGCCCAGCACGAGCTTCAACGCGAAGCGCGTCGTCTCGGCGTCGCGCTCTTCGGCGGCGACGAACTCACGTGCTTCGGTGAGCAGGTCGTCGCCCCGCAGGTCGAGCTGATAGAGGAATTGGAGCGCCAACTCGCGCGCACGTGTCCGCTTCTTCACTTCGTGAGCTCCAGGACCTCGTCCAGCGCCAGAAGGGTTTCGATCGCTGCGCGCGCGACTTCGCGGCCCTTGTCTTCGCGGCGGGCATCGGCGCGAGTCACGTCACCGATCATCGCGCCTTCGTGTTCCTCGTGTGCGGACGGCAGTGCGCGTGCGCGAGCTTGTTCCATCGTCGCGCAGGTGAGCACGCCGAAGTGGATCGGCACTCCCGACTCGAGGCTCGCCCGCATGATCCCCTGCACGCAGCCTTCCGCGACGTGGCGGTCGTGATCCGTCTCGCCCTTCAAGACGAGGCCGAAACACAGCACGGCGTCCACCTCTCCGGACTCGGCCAAGCGACTCGCGACGATCGGGATCTCGAACGCGCCGGGCACGTGGACGCGGAGGATGTCGTCCTCGTCGACGCCGGCTTCGATGAGCTCGCGCTCGGCCGAATCGGCCATGGCACCCGTCAGTTCGGCGTGGAAATCCGCCACGACGATCCCGATGACCGATCCAGGCCGCTCCGCCCGCGGGCGTTCCGCCCGTTTCGTGTCCAGTCCCATGGAACGCGGGACTGTACGCGATGCCGAGGGACCTGCGCTACGTGCCGCGCAGGAGCCGCCGCGCTTCGTCGAGGAGCCGCGTGCACCAGCCGAGATCTTCCTCCTGCAAGCCGAGGAGGACGCGCACCTCGCCGGCCGTGGGTTCCGAGCGGGAGTTCTCGAGCAGCTTGTAGACGATGCCTCGCTCGTAGATGCGCGTGAGTCCTTCGGGAGACAGTGCATCCGCGGCGAGGACGTGCGTGCGGAACTGGAGGGGTACCGCTTCGTCCACGACCACCGGTGTGAACGCGCGGCCCTGGTAGAGCACGGTCCAACACTTGTTCACGTCGCCCGGACGAAGCTCGAGTCCTGAAGCAGGGTCCGCGAGAGCGGTGCGCAGACGGCCGAGACTGAACCCAGCCGCCGAACGCGCGGCGGTGTGGATCGCATCGAGGATCCGACGACGTCGGACCGGATCGCCCTCGTACCGGTAGTTGGAGAGACGCGCGCGCGCCACGAGCTGGCTCTGACCCGGGACGATGGCCGCGGGCGCTACGAGGGCCGACCCGTTGACGGCTTCGACGATTCGCGGCGCGCCGTCGATCCACGGTTCGACGCGATCCGCATCCGTCGGGTCCCGCGCGGGTCCGCTCGGTTCGCTGCGCAACGCGTGCACCGACATCGTGCGCACGACGAGCCCGGCGCGACGCTGGACTTCGGAGTACGGGATGAACCGATCGCAGATGTCGGAGAGATCGGTGCTGGCGCTCCCTTCGGGCGCGATCACGATGACCTCGCGGCCGTGCTTTTGCAGGCAGCGCACGATCTCGATCATGTCGCGGTCGCCGGACGCGATCACGAACCGCGTGAGCCTCGGTTCGAGCAGCGCGAGCTCGACGGCGTCGACAGCGAGTCGGATGTCGCTGGAGTTCTTGCGTGCTCCCGGTGTCAGGCGTCCGAGCACCTGCACGATCTCGAACCCGCTGCGATAGAGCTCGACCTGGAATTGATTCAGGTCGCGGACACGCCAGTCGCCGTACGCGCGGCGCACGCCGGGGTGCACGAGTTCGCGCACGAGCGCGCCCAACGCGGGGAGGCACGCGACCTCGACCAAACTCTCGCTGTCTTGTTTGTGCGAAAGCCCGTGGACGAGGTTCTCGAAGTCGAGGAGAACCGCGCCGGGAACGGACTCTGCACGAAGTCGCGCGGGTGCGGGCGGCGTGGCCATGGGGGGGCGCGCCAGACTACGAGGGAATCCGCGAACCGGGGAGGTCCCGGAACGCTTCCGATCCGAGGTTCAGCTCGTCGCGGTACGCGGCGGGACCGGCTCCGCTCCCGGCCGCGTACGCCGGCGGATCGCCCATGCGAATTGGGTCGAGGTCGCGCGCGAGAGATCGTCGATCACCGTGTATGCGAGCGGAACGACCCACAGCGTGAAGAACGTGCTGGCCGTGAGTCCGCCGGCCACGCAGGTCGCCAGTGCGCGATAGTCGATGCCTTCGCCGCGCGGTTCCGACAACGCCATCGGCACGAGTCCGATGACGGACGTCAACGCGGTCATGAGGATGGGCCGCACGCGCTGCGCGCACCCGTCGGTCACGGCGCGGGTGCGCTCGATCCCCTGGGCACGGAGCTGCGTGATGCGATGGACGAGCACGATGCCGTTGTTCACGACGACGCCGACCAAGACGATGATCCCGATCCAGCCCACCGAATCCATCGCCGTGCCCGTCAACCACAAGGTCCAGTACGAACCGACCACCGCGAACGGGATGGTGAAGAGGACCGAGACCGGCAGCACGAACGACTCGAACAGGATCCCCATCAGGAGGAACACGAGGACGACGGACAGGAGCAGCGCCCCGTAGATGTCCTGCATCTCTTCCTCGACGCGGAAGTCGGCCATCACGTCGTCCGCGATCTCGTAGTCGCGCGGGAGTTCGAGGGCCTCGAGCGCGCGTCGGCCGGCCTTGCTGAGCTCCGTCTGTCGCGCCGGCGAATCGACCTTGGCCTGGATCGTGAAGCTCGCGCGTCCGTCCGTGCGCTCGATCGTGCGCTGACCACGGCCGAAGTCGAGCGTGGCGAACGTCGAGAGCGGAACGGCGGAGTCCTTCGTGTAGATGTCGAGGTCGCGCAGCGTGTCGAGACCGGCGGTCTCGGCCTCGTCGAATTCGATCAGGAAGGGGACCTCGCGGCCCGGTTCCTGGTAGCGCGGAAGCTGCGCGCCGCGCAACGCCCACGAGACGTTCCCGAGCGCCTGCTGGGCCGTGACTCCGAACTGCTGCGCGAGCTCGGAGTCGAAGGACAACTCGACCTGCGGCGGCGCGGCCGAGAGCGGTGAGCGCAGATCGGAGAGGCCGGGCACCTGCTCGAGCAACGCGACGGCTCGAGCACCGATCTGCTCGAGGACCTCGGAGTCGGGCCCGCGTAGCCGGAACGTGGCGATCGTCTTGTCTTCCGAGCCCGGCCCCTCGCCATCGAGGAACTGGAGTTGGTGCCCGGCGAGACGGGGCAGGGCCGCGCGCAACTCGCGCCGAACGCGCAGCATGTGCGACTGCTTGGGGGGCGTGTCCCAGAACAGGCTGACCCGCCCGCCCTCGTGGTTGAAGCGCGTCAGGACGCGTTCGAATCCCCACTCGGCCCGCTTCGCGTTCACGGCGTCCTCGTAGCGGATCATTTCGGTCTCGGCGTCGGCGAGTGTGAAGTTCTCCTCCAGCTCCACCCAGAAGTTGATCCGCGACGCGTCCTGATCCTGTCCGAACGACGCGACCTCCATGTTCGTCGCCGGGATCACGATCGACACGAGGACGATCAGCGCAACGCCGGTGGCAGCGAGTCGCTTCGCGAGGCTCCACTCGACCAGCGCGCGGTTCGCATAGATCACGAAGTCGATGACCGAAGTGCCCGGCGGGACCACCGTCGCGACGCTTGGTCCGCGCGGCGCGATGCGGCGTTTCCAGCGCGGCACGGCGAAGATCAAGACGGCAGCTGCCGCGAGCCCGAGCACGATGGGGAGCACGACCGTGATCGCGGGCAGCGCCAGTCCGTACGGCGCCAAGTCGTAGGGCGCGACGCTGCGTGCCGCTTCCAGCGTCGGCAGTGAGGCGAATGCGCGCCAAGCTCCGAGAGCGACGAACGCGGGTGCGAGCAGCCAACGCAGCGGCGTGACGAGCGCGAGGAGGCCGACCAGGATCCGCGAGAGATACGCCAAGGTGCCTCTCAGGCCGACGCGCACTCCAGCGATCACGAACGCCAGCACTCGCGCCGGGATGGCGCCGATCGGCGCGAGGCGACTCGCGAGCGCTTCGACCCACGCCGCGCGGGGCTCGAGTGCGCGGCGGACCTGCACGGGCAGGAACACGAGCGCCGCCAGGAGGCTTGCGAGGAGCGAGATACACAACGGCTTGCCGATCTCGCCGAAGATCAGCCGGAACTGAGGGTTCTCACCCAGGAAGATCAGCGGCGCGAAGACGACGACGGTCGTCAAGGTCGACAGCAGGACGGCGAGCCCGACTTCGCCCGCACCCTCCGCGCACGCGGCTTCCGTCGAGAGTCCGAGCGCCTTCTTCCGCGTGATGTTCTCGACGACGACGATCGAGTTGTCGACCAGCATCCCCATCGCGAGGGTGATGCCCATCATGGTGAGGACGTTGAACGATCCTCCACTGAAGTAGCCGTAAGCGATCGCGATCAGCGTCGAGAAGGGAATCGACAGCGCCACGAGCAGTGTGAGTCGGATTCGCCACAAGAAGAGGAAGAGAATGAGCACGGCCAGCAAGCCGCCCGTGATCGCCGTCTCGGTGAGGGCCGAGAGAGAACTCTCGATGAACTCGCCCTGATCGAAGAGGACCATGAAACGGAAGTGGCCCTCGAGCTCGGGCGCCTTCTCGAGGCCCGCCAATGCCGCGCGCAAGTTCCGACTCGCGTCGACGGCGTTCGCGCGACTGTCCTTCTCGACGATGGAGAAGTAGGAGTAGCGGCCGTCGATGCGCGACAACTGTTGGCGAACGGACTTCACCATCTCGACGCGCCCGACGTCGCGGATGACGAGACCGTTCCCGATCGGGTAGTCGAGGACCTCCTCGATCGAAGTGAAGCGCATGTCGGAGCGCAGCAGGATCCGTGTCCCGCCGTCGTCGACCTCGCCCAGCGGTTCGGCGAAATTGTCCGAGGAAAGTCGCCCGATCAGGGCGCCGATGTCCAGGCCCGCGGCAATGACCCGGTCCTCGTCGAGCAAGATGCGCAGCGAATCGGCCAGGTTGCCCCAAACCTCGACTTTGCCCACGCCGTCGACGGCTTCGATGCGGCGCTGGACGACTTCCTCGAGCAGGAAGTCGTTCCGCGGCGAATCGCCGTCGTGGAGGATCGCGACGAAGGCGATCGGCATCGCGCCCTGGTTCCAGGACCAGATCCCGATCTCGTCGACCGTCTTGGGCAGCTTCGGGCGCGCGCGCTCGACGCGGTCGCGGACCTCGGCTTTCGCGAGGTCCATGTCGATGTCACTGCGGAAACCGAGCCACAGGAAGACGGAGTCGGCGCGCGTCGAACTCTGGACTTCCTCGATGCCGGGCAGCGTCCGCAGTTCTTCCTCGATCGGCTGCGTGACCTGCTCCTCGTTCTCGGCCGCTCCCGCGCCGGGGTTCGAGACGAAGACCTGCAGGCCCGGGTTGCTGAAGCCGTCGGGCATCATCTGGAGCGGGATTTCGCGCAGCGCGATTCCGCCGATGACGAATGCGCACGCGAACAGGACGAGCAGGAGGACGGGGCGTGCGAGCAGCACCCGGTGCAGGCCGCCGCGGTTCGTTTTCGCGTGCTCGGGGCGATCCGTGCTCACGCGTGCACCTGCCGGGGTGCGCGCGCGTACACGATCCGATAGGCGCACGGGATGACGATCAGCGTGAGGAGCGTCGACAGCGAGAGGCCCGCGATCACCGTCACGGCGAGCGGAGCGCGCAACTCCGCGCCCGCGCCGCCCGAGAGCGCCGAAAGTCCCGGCACGGAGGCCAACCAACCCGTGAGCGGCAGCATCCCGAGCAACGTCGTCGCCGTCGTCATGTAGATCGGCCGCAAGCGCGTCTTGCAGGCCTCGAGCAACGCGGCCTCGACCAACCGGCCCTGCGCGAGAGAGTGGTTGACGCGCTCGATCAGCACGATCGCGTTGTTCACGACGATGCCCGCCAGGAGGATCAGACCGATGAACACGACGACCGAGATGGGCATCGACAGCCACGAGAGGGCGAAGATCACCCCGATCGCGGCCAAAGGTACGGTGAGGAGGACGATGAGCGGCTGCAGGAGCGACTCGAACTGCGCGGCCATCACGGCATAGACGAGGAAGAGCGCCAGGAGCAAGGCGAAGACGAGGCTCGAGCGCGCTTCGTCCATCTCGCGCTTGCGTCCACCCATCTGCACGACGACGTCGTCGGGCGTCATGAGTCCCGTGAGCGCACGCTCGATGCGCGTGCTGACTCCGCCGAGATCGAGACCGGCGACCGCGGCGGTGACGAGGATCGCGCGCGTGTTGCCCATGCGGCGGATCTCGGCCGGACCCTCGATGTTCTTGACCTGGGCCACGTCGCCGAGGCGCACCGGCGTCGCGGCGGTCGGGTTGACGACGAGCTCCATGACGCGTTCGAGATCGCTGCGCACGATGTCGTCGCCGAGCACGCGCACGTCGATGCGGTCCTCGCCATCGCGGAAGCGTGTGCTGACCGCGCCCAACACTTGCTCGCGCACGAGCTGCGACACAGCGCCCAGATCGAGGCCGTACTCGAGCATCGCATCGCGGTCGAAGGAGAGTCGCGCCTCGGGGTGACCGGGGCGAACGCTCGTGCGGACGTCCTCGAGGCCGTCGACGCGCGCGAGCCGCGCCGCGACTTCGTCCGCGACGGCGCGCATCGCTTCGAGGTCGTAGCCGAGGACCTCGATCTGGACCGGCGCGTCGATCGCGAACGGCGTCGGTCGCGAGGGCGGCGAAACCGTGCGGATCGCCGGATGACGCTCGATCCGTTCGCGCACCGATTCGACGAGTCGGTTCTCGTCGTCCTGGTTGGCGAGTTCGCGATCGAGACGCACCGTGAGCCGTGCCGTGTGCTTGCCCTCGATCTCGCGCGTGAGCGAATCCTTCTCGACTCCGACGACGAGCGCCGTGTGAGCGACACCCGGGATGGCGCGCACGTCGCGTTCGATCTCCTGCAGGGCTTCGTCGGTCGCCTCGAGCCGCGATCCCACGGGCAGACCCACGAGGAAGGTGAACTCGCCCTGGTGCACGTCGGGAAGCAGGTCGAAACCCAAGGATCGGGATCGGTTGACCGCGAGCGCCAACAGGCTCGCGGCGACGAGCATCACGATCCAGGGCCTTGCCAGGGCGCGGATAAGGAGGTGCGGGTAGGCGCGCTCGATGCGGCCCCACGCCCGATCGTGAACGAGCTGCACCGGCTTCAACAAGAAGTCGAGGACGAGGAGGATCACTCCGACGAGCTTGACGACGACCCAGACGAGCCCACCGAAGATCCAGGCAGCGAAGAGTCCCACGCTCGATAGGAGGGCCGCGAACGAGAAGCGGAAACCGCGGAAGACCGCGCGGAATTCGCCCCGATCGGTCGCTGTCGCGAGTCCCGCGAACGAACGCGACGCGAGGACCGGGATCAGGAAGCAGGCCACGAGCAGCGAGACCGAGAGCGACGAGACGACGGTCAACGCTTGATCGCCGAAGATGCGCCCGGCGACGCCGTGGACGAAGACGATCGGGGCGAACACCGCGACGGACGTCAGCGTCGATCCCGCGATGGCGCCCGCGACCTCCTGCGCGCCGTTCACGGCCGCGGTGAGCGGCGACTCGCCCATGTCGCGGCGGCGTTGGACCGCCTCGAGGACGACGATCGACGCGTCGACGACCATGCCGATCCCGAGCGCGAGGCCGCCGAGCGACATGATGTTGAGGGAGACGCCCGAGAGGAACATCGGGACGAACGTCACGACGACCGAGATCGGGATCGAAATGCTGATGATCAGCGTCGGGACCAGGGCTCGCAGCGAGAGCCGGATCACGAGCACCGTGAGCAGGACGCCCAACCAGGCCGAGCTCTTCACGTCCTCGATCGAGTCGCGGATGAACGTCGATTGGTCGGAGAGCGTCTCGAACCGCGCGTCCTTGCGCAGCAAGTGAGCGAGTTGCGTGAGGGCCACTCCTTCGCCGAATCCGCCGCCGGCCTGCATGCCGCCGCCGGATACTCCGCCGGAGTCGTTGCCGTCCTTCCCCATCCGCGCAGCGGCCTCGCGCTGTTCCTTGCTCCCGTAGACCTTGGCGAGCACCGCGTCAGCGACCGCGACGATGTTGGCGCCCGCTTCGCGGTAGAGCGCGAGCTCCACGGCTTCGCGTCCGTCGACACGCGTCACGACCTCGCGCTCCGCGTGCGTTCGTTCCGTCGTCGCGACGTCGCGCACACGGATCGCGGCGCCGTTCCGGCGCACGATCGCGAGGTCCGCGATCTCCTCGACCTGCGTGAACTCGTTCAACGTCCGGACGAGGTACTCGGTGGAACCCTCGCGGATGAGTCCGCCCGACGCGTTGAGGTTCTCCTGCGCGAGTCGCTCGCCGATCTGCTTCGGATCGAGGCCCTGTGCCGCCATCCGGAACGGGTCGACGCGGACCTTGATCTCCTCGACGAGGCCGCCGCGCACTTGCACGGCGGCAACGCCCGGAATCGTTTCCAACTCACGCTGGATCCGATTTTCCGCGAGCCAGCGCAGGTGGACGAGTTCGCGCTCGCGCTGCTTCGCCGGGTCCGTCTCCGACCCCGTGACGCGGCTGCGCGCGTCGTCCGCCAAGGACACCGCGATCCGCAGCACCGGATCGAGATTCGGGTCGTAGCGCAGGATGATCGGCTTCTCCGAACCCGGCGGCAGGAAGATCGTGTCGAGTCGGTCGCGCACGTCCTGGACCGCGAAGGTCATCGGCGTGCCCCACTCGAACTCGAGGTTCACGTCGCTCGTCTCGGCGCGTGACACCGAACTCGCGCGCACGAGTCGCGGCAGCGTCGAGAGCGCTTCTTGCACGCGCTCGCTGATGCGATCCTCGATGTCCTCGGGTGCCGCACCGGCCCACGTCGTGCGGACGGTGAGCGTCGGGTAGCCGATCTCGGGGAGGAGATCGACGCGCAACTTCGAGAACGAGACCCAACCGAAGACCGCCGATGCGACGACGATCATCGTGACTGCGACCGGGCGCGCCGTGACCAGCGCGAGCACGGCGTGAAGCCCTCCGCGGCGTTCCATGCGTCAGCCCTTCGAGGCTTCGGTCACGGCCGGTTCGGACGCCGCGCGATCCGCCGCAGGCACCACGACGGGCGCCGGTGCGCTCTCTTCCTGGACCTCGGCGCCGTCTTCGATCTCGCGGTTGCCGACGACGATCACGCGCGCGCCGGCCGCGAGCTGCGCGCCGCCGTGGGGCAGCACCTCGGTGTACTCGTCGTCCGACAACCCTTCCACGACCTCGAGGCGGCGTGCGCGGTTCGCCTCGACCACGAACACGAAGTTCGAGCCGCCCTCGCGGCGCAGTGCGCGTTTCGGGACCACGAGCGCCTCCGGGTGGCGCTCGGTGACGATCTCGAGCCTCACGAGCATCCCGGGCAGGAGTCCCGGCTCCCCGGGCTCGGCCGCGGGCAGTCTCACCGTGACGCGGAACGACCCGGACTTGGCATCGATCGAAGGGCTCACGAGTCGGATCTCCCCAGCGAACGTGCGGCCGGGGATGGCCTCGGCGGTCACGCGAATCTCGAGGGCGGCCCCCTCGCCTTTCTGGAGCGCGGCCTGCCGATCCGCTTTCTGCGCCGCGAGGAACATGGGCATCTCGCGCTGTGGGCGGTAAACGATGGCGCGCAACGCCCGCGCGTCGGTGAGTACGAAGGCCGGCGCGATCTGGCCGACCGCGTCCCGCACCTTCCCGGCCGTGTCACCGACCTTGAGCATGCGCAGCGCGATCGTCCCCGCGAACGGGGCCGTCACGACCATGTAGCTGTCTTCGAGCTCGGCGCGCTCCAACCCGACCTCGGCCTTGGACTTCTGCGTCCCGAGCGCCTGGATGTCGCTCTGCGCGCGTTCGACGGCGAGCAGGGCTCCGTCGTGCTCCGACTTCGCCGTGTCGCGCACCACCCGCAGGTTGTCGAGGGCCTGCGCCGAGATCATCCCGGCCTTCTCGTTGCGGTCGTGCTCGCGCGTCGCCTGCTCCCACCGCAGCTTCGTGGTGGCGACTTTGTTCTGTGCGTCGAGCAGGGCGAACTGAGCCTGCTTGGCCGCGTCCTCGGCCTCCTGCAAGGCGATGCGAGCCGAGTGGATCGCCGTCTGGGTTTCGCGCCGGTCGAGTTCGGCCAGCACCGCGCCGGGCTCGACCCAGTCACCCTCCTCGACGTCCACCCGCGTCACGAGGCCGCTCGTGCGCGGCACGAGTTCGATCTCGCGCTCGGACTCGACCGTCGTCGTGGTCGAGATCGTGCGCACCATCTCGCGCTGCTCGACGGGTGCGGTCCGCACACGCGCGGCCTCGCGCTGTCGCACGGCGGGCGCCTTGTCGCCGGAGGTCTCGGATCCCCCCGAGCACGCACCGAGGGCCAGCGCGACGAGGACGAGAGCGGAGTGGGCCGCGTAGGAGGCTCGGGACATCGGGAGAGGGCTTCGGAACCGAGGGGGTCTAGTTCGTCGGACGTGGGCTCGTCCGTTGGGGCTGGCCGCTACAGTGCGCGCGTTGCGTACACCCACTCAGGCTATTGCGGAGATTCTAGAGGCAGTTCCCCTCGGAACGCGCGAGCAACGCGTAACCCTCGCGCAAGCTCGTGGCCGAATCCTCGCGCGCGACGCGATCTCCGACGTCGATCTGCCGCCCTTCGAGAAGACGGCGATGGACGGTTTCGCGGTCCGAGCGGCCGATTTCGTGTCTGTTTCAGGTCCGCGCACGCTCCAAGTCGTGGGGGAGTCGAAGGCCGGTGCCGGATTCGAAGGGGACGTTCATTCGGGGCAGTGCGTCGAGATCTACACGGGCGCCGAGTTGCCGCCGGACTGCGACGCCGTCGTGATGATCGAGAAGAGTCGACGGGAGGGCGACACCGTAGTGCTCGACGACGCGCCGCGGCCGGGACAACACGTATGTCACCGAGGTGAAGACTTGGCGGTCGGCGCGGTCGCCCTCCGCGCAGGGCGGCGACTGACACCCATCGATCTCTCGGTCCTCGCGGCCGTCGGCATCGATCCTGTCCCGGTGCGACCGAAGGTGCGACTCGGCCTCGTGACGACCGGTGACGAGCTCGTGCGTGCGTCGCAGAAACCGGGACGGGGACAGATTCGCGAGGGCAACACGTTCTATCTCGCGGCGCGCGCGGAGCTCGTGGGGGCTGAGGTCGTGAACCTCGGCATCCTCCCGGACGACATGGACGTGCTCGTCGCGCGCTTCGAGGAGCTCTTCGCCACGTGCGACGCCGTGATGACGACGGGCGGCGTGAGCATGGGCCGCTACGACCTCGTCGGTGCCGCGTTCGAGCGCTGCGGCGTGACACCCATCCTCCACAAGATCGCGATCAAGCCGGGAAAGCCGTTGTGGTTCGGGATGAAGGGGCGTGTGCCGGTGTTCGGGCTGCCGGGCAATCCCGTGTCGTGCCTGGTCGGCTTCGAGGTGTTCGTGCGGCCGGCGCTCGCGAAGTTGGAGGGCGCGGATCCGTCCGAGTGGCGCGAGCGCGTGCGCCTCGGACGTTGGATGAGCGGCGCGACGAAGGACAATCCTCGTCAGCAGAACATCCCCGTGCGCGTCGAGCTCGGCGCGGACGGCGTGGACGAGTTGTTACCGCTCGAATGGACGAGTTCGGCGGACATCGTCGAGCTGACGCGCGCGAACGGACTGGTAATTGCCGAGCCGGGTCATGTGCTCGAGCTCCGACAGTTGGTGCGCTACCGGCCGCTCGACTAGCACCGCTCCGTGACGGCGGAGCGCGTATCCGATCGAGGGTACGCGCTCGCGACGGCCGCGGCGTGTGCGATAGCGATCGCGCACGTGTGCGTGTGGCGCGCGACCGGGCCGCTGGACGACGACGCGATCCTCTACCGCTATGGCGCGAACTTGGCGCGCGGACTCGGGCTCGTCTTCAACCCGGGCGAGCGCGTCGAGGGCTACACGGCACCGCCGCTCGTTTTCTTCCACGCGCTCGTCGAGTTCGCGCGCGTCGATCACGTGCTCGCGAGCCGTGCGCTCGGCATCGCGTCGTACGTCGGGCTCGTTCTCGCGCTCTCGGCCGCGTGGCGCACGGCCCTTCCGAAGTCGACCGTGCCGTGGCCGGCGCTCCTCGCTGCGACGATGCCGGCGATTGCCTTCCACGCGAACGCGGGGCTCGGCACATTGCTGACGGCAGCGCTCGTCGCGCAGTGGATGCTCGGGGAACTGCGACGCTCCGTGGCCGAGAGCGCGCCGCGCGAGGCGCGGCGCGCCGCAGACATCCCGCCGCAGACATCCCGCCGCAGACATCCCGCCGCAGACATCCCGCCGCGGACATCCCGCCGCGGACATCCCGCCGCGGCAGACGTGGCGCTCGGGTTCGCGTGTCTGCTGCGACCGGAGATGTCGCTGCTCATGCTCGCCGTCGTGGCACGCCTCGGGTGGAAGCACGAATGGAAGCGTGCCGCCGTGACGTGCGCGCCGCCGCTCGCGTGGCTCGCGTTCCGACTCGCGTACTACGGTGCCTGGTTGCCCAACACCTACAGCGCGAAGAACCTGCCTCTTCTGGAGGACCTGGCGCGCGGATGGGCCTATCTGATCGATCAGGCCCTCGCGGTGCCGTTCCTTCCGCTCGGAGTGATCCTGGTCGTCGTGGCGTGGGTGCGCGCTCAATCTGCGCCACCGCTCGCGCGGGAACTCGCGGTCGCGCTGCTGCTCGCTGTGCTGGGCGTCGTCGCGGTCGGTGGCGACTACATGCCGCTGGGACGCATGCTGATCCCGAGCGCGCCGATCTTCTTGCTCGCGATGACGCTGCAGATCGTTCGCCGCTTCGAGGGCGTCGTCTCCCTGCCGGCGGTCCTCTTCGTCGCCGTCATGGGCGCGATGCAGGTCGGGCAGTTCCAGCGCGCCGAACGCGAAGCGAGCCTCGATCAACTCGAACGACGTTGGCAGGCGATCGGTGTCGCTCTGCGCGAGCGTGCCGCGCCACAGACGCGGGTCGCGACACAGGCCATCGGTTTCGTCGGATACGAATCGCGCCTGCCGATCCTCGACATGTTGGGCCTGGTCGATCCGGTGATCGCGCACGGCGCGCCGCACCTCGAGGCCGAGATGAAGGGGCACACGAAGTACGACGCCGAGTACGTGCTGTCGCGCCGACCGGACATCGTCCTGCTCGGCGACGGGCTGCTCGACGCGAACGGCAAGGTGCCCGTGTTCGCTTCGCAACGTGAACTCGTGGCGCACGCGCGCTTCGTCGAGGAGTACGAGCAAGCCTCGATCGCACTGCCGGGCACGTACCTGCTCGTGTACTGGAAACGGCGGGGGACGCGCGATCTCTGATCGCGGCGTTCGGTGCGCTCGACTCGGTGTTATCGCGAGGGCGTTCGGCCATTGCTCCCCCCGGCGAGTCCATTTTCGTCCGTCGATCGGAGCCCTGTCATGGACGTCCTCTTGGTGCTCGTCGCCGCGCTCGTCGTAGCAGCCTTCTTGTTCCTCGAGACGCGCAGCCTCTTGCGCTGGAAGGGCGGATGGCGCATCGGCGCGACGCTCCCGCTGCTCGCAGTCCTATTCGTGGTCGCGCGCATCGTCTTCGACACACGACGCGATCCCACGTCGCACAACCTGTGGCCGTTCGAGATTCTGTTCGCTGTCGTGACCGCGTCGGTGGCGCTGGGCGTCCTCTATGCCGTCCAGCGCGCGTCGCGGACGCGCACTCAGGCCTAGTGGGGTGATTCCGAAGTTCGCGGCACAACTCAGGCCGCCTGCGACTCCCTGGACGGCGTTGCAGCTCTTCCGAGGGATGCAGCGAACGCGCGTCGTCGCTGCGCCTGGCCAGGAAGGCGCATTCAGCCTGAGTGATGCCACGAACTTCGGAATCACCCTACGAGCTCGCGAAGAGCAATCTGCGCGGATCGAGACGTCCTCTCGCTTGTCGCGATTCTTCGCTCTGCCCGCGCGGCGCCATCCGGAATCCAAGTTCGCTGCGCCGCCGCGCGCTGAACAGCCCGTCGCGTGCAACTCCTGCACGTCGCCGCGAACGACTTTCCGATCCGTCGTCACGACACGCGGAACATCGTTCCGAGCGCAAAGATCTCGCGGTTTCGTGCTGTCGCGAACTCCGCGCGTCGCTCCGAGCGGGGATAGGTTTCGGTGTTCGAAGTCGAGCGGCCCGCATCCCGCTCGACGTCTGCTCTCGCACCGCCCATCCGGAGAAGAGTCGCGCCGGTCGCCGGCGCGGACGCCCCAGCGTTCCACCTCTCGATACCTCCTGGATCGCCCGACATGCTCCACCGCCCTGCGTCTCGAAATACGCTGCGACGCTCGCTCTCCAGCGGGTGTACGGCCCTCGCCCTCTTCACCGCGTCCGCTCACGCACAGGTCGACCACCAGGTCGGCATGGCGCCCGTCGCGGATCCGGTACTCGCCAGCCTGCCGGGCGGACGCGCATTCCAGCTCGTCGGTCTCGGAGACGACTTCGTCTTCACGACAGGCGGACAGTTCGTCGAGTTGCCGAGCGGGGACGCGCGCCTCGTCGGCGTGCTCGCGCGCATCAGCGATCCCGAGAAGCGCTTCCTCGCCGATCTCACGTTCCGCGACTTCGTCGGGCCGACGAGTCCGACCTTCCCGCCCGTCGGCGCTCCGTTGCTCGAACTGCAATCGCAGGCGTATGCGCCGAACGGCGGCACCGTGGACCCGAACCAGTGGCACTACTGGACGCGCGTCGAAGGATCGCTCACGGGTTTCGGCGACTATCGCGGCGCGAAGCTCGCGATCGCCGAGCGCGGCGTCGTGCAATGCGGTAACGGCGCGAACGGGCGCAACGCGGCGATGGGCACGACCGGTCTCGTGCGCGCCACGACGCTGACGCAGCCGACGAGCGGTCCCGCTCTCCCGGCGACAGTCGATGGGACGACGAACCTCGACATGGCGCGCAAGTCCGTCTTGCGTACGGAGAACGCGGTCTCGGATCCGGCGGTCACGGACCACTTGTCGAGCCATGCGTTCTATCTCGGTGCGCTCGGCAGCGACTGGCGCTTCGTCGCCGGTGGCGAGCTCGAAGAGACGGCCGATGGATCCGCGCGCTTGACCGGCTTGATCGCGCGCCCTGGCACGCCGAACGAACAGTTCTTCGTCGACCTCGACTTCGGCGGTCGCCTGAATCCGGGTGAAGCCCTCTATCCGCCGCCCATGAGCCCGAAGACGGAGCTCAAGCCGGCGATGTACCTCGCGAACGGCGGGCCGATCGATCCGAATCACTACTACTACTACACGACCATGAGCGGCTCGCTGACGGGCCTGCGCGGTCTCACCGGTTTACGCTACGCGGTCACCCCGACGGGCCCCGCGATGCAAGTCGGCGTCGGCGCGAACGGCAAGAATTTCGCGTGGGGCGGCTCGGGATGGCTGAACTTGAATCGCGTGAGCGCGCCGGCGAACTCGAGCTTTCCTCAGTCGCTCGTCGGTGACGTCAACATCGACCTCGACGGCGACGAGCACGCGTGCGCGAACAAGGCCGACGCGCAGGCCGGCATCGGCAACACCGGCGGACACGCGTTGTACATCCCCTCGATCGGCACGGACTTCGTGTTCCAACCGGGCGGTCAGTTCACGGAGTTCCCGAACGGCACGGCGGTCCTGACCGGCCTCGTCGCTCGCGCGAGCGACGTGTCGCAACGCTTCCTCGTCACGGCGACCTACACGGGTCGCGTCGATCCCGCGGACGCGGGTTATCCGCCGCCGATGAGCCCGAAGACGGAGCTCGCCGCGAGCGCCTACGTGCACAACGGCGGTGCACCCGTCGACACGAATACGTGGCACTACTACACAGAGACGAACGGCACGTTGCTCGGCCAAGGCGCGTTCCTCGGCGCGAACATCTCGTTCGTGGACTTCATGGCCTCGTTCCAGGTCGGCCTGGGCGCGAACGGCAAGAACTTGAACTACGGCGGGTCGGGTTGGCTCACCTTCACGACGAATGCGCAGCCGCAGAACAACTCGCCTTTCCAGCCGTCGTTCACCGGCGACTTCAACCTCGACTTCGGTGACGAGTGCTCGAACTGCGTGATTCGAGCCGCTGTCGATACGCAAGCGACGGCGACCGCCGGTGGACACGCGCTCTACCTGCCCGGGATCTGGCCGAACTTCCAGCTCGCTCCCGGCGCCAGCTTCCAAGAGTTCGACGACGGCACCGCGCGTCTCATCGGCACCGCGTTCCCGCCGCGTCGTCCGGCCGCGCGCTTCGCGGTCGACATCGTGTTCGCGGCGCGCTTGGATCTCGGCGAAGCGGGCTTCGCGCCCCCGGGCAGCCCGAAGCTCGAACTCCTGCCGCACCAGTACTTCGCGAACGGCGGCCCGATCGATCCCGAGACGTGGCACTACTACCAGGCGACGGACGGCTTCTTGATCGGTGAAGGCCTGCTCGCAGGCGCGCTGTACCAAGTGTCGCCGATGGGCCCCGCGTTCCAGGTCGGCCTGGGCGCGAACGGCAAGAACCTGAACCACGGCGCGGGCGGCTGGCTGAACCTCGATCGGCTGTCGGCGCCGACGAACGGCTTGAACTTGCCGCTGTTCTTGGTCGGGGACGCCAACCTCGATCTATCGGGTGGTTGCGAGTAGTCGCGGAGTCGGACGCGATGTTGGAGCGCGAGCCCGTCCCATGTGGGGCGGGCTTGCGCGTTTCAGCCTGGAAAAGCAGCGCGTTCCAGCCGGTCGCGAATCGCCGCCCAGCTCGCGTCCGTCGGCGGCCGTTCGAAGACGACGAGAGCGCAGCCCTCGTCGTCGCAGGCGTGCAGCGTCGCATACAGCCGCGCGGCGCACGCGCGCGGATCGCGCGGGAGCATCACGGCGACATCGGCCTCGAGGTCGAGGTCGCCGAGCGACACGAGCCCGACGGTCTCGCCGCGCGCGCGCGCCGCGCGCATGAGCTGGCGCGCGCCCTCGTCGCCCGCGCTCGCGAGGACGAGTCGCGCGCGCGGAGCGTAGTGGCGATCCATCTGGCCCGGCGAGAGCTTCGGCGCGTGCTCATCGCGGTCGGCGCGTTCCTCGTCGAGCGGACCGACGATCGCGGCGATCTGTGCAGCTTCGATCACGCCCGGTCGCAGGACTCGAGCCCGACCACGCGTCAAGTCGACGACCGTCGACTCGATGCCGACATGCGTCGGTCCGCCGTCGAGAACGGTGTGGACGCGTTCGCCGATCGAGCGCACGACGTGCTCGGCCGCTACGGGCGAGAGCTCGTTCGAACGATTCGCGCTGGGCGCTGCGATCGGGACATCCGCCGCGCGGATGAGCGCGAGTGCCACGGGATGCCGAGGCACGCGCACCGCGATCGTGCCGAGACCCGCGGACAGCGCGCTGGGGACATCCGCGCGCCGAGTCAGGACGAGCGTCAAGGGGCCGGGCCAGAACGCCTCGGCGAGGAGCGACGCGGATTCGGGCCACGACTCGACGAGCTCTCGAGCATCGTCGATCGCCGCGACGTGGACGATGAGTGGGTTCGTCGCGGGGCGCCCCTTCGCTGCGTAGATCCGCGCGATCGCCGCCGAGTCCCGCGCGTTCCCGCCGAGGCCGTACACCGTCTCGGTCGGGAACGCGACGAGCCAGCCGTCGCGCAGGACCCGGCCCGCGCGCTCCATCGTCTCGGGATCGGGATGGATCGGATCGACGCGGATCAGCACGCGCGGAGGATAGCGGCGTGCTCGGTCCGGCTGCGCGGCAATCGATCGCCGGACGTCTCGGCCGATGTAGGCGGTGCTGTGTGCAGCACAGGTGGCGATCCGTCAGCGCAGCGTCGCGGCCGCGCGTGCCGTGTCGACCATCTGCTGGAAACGCACGATCTTCCCGTCGCGAATCCACCACGTGTGTGCGCACTGGACATCCAGCGCGCACACA
>Ga0163151_10003654_pt1 | contig 21809 bp, 24 predicted proteins | sample OliLakLV19MP5IB2_FD_145596 | JGI IMG/M metagenome (GOLD analysis project Ga0163151, IMG submission 145596) | Freshwater microbial mat bacterial communities from Lake Vanda, McMurdo Dry Valleys, Antarctica - Oligotrophic Lake LV.19.MP5.IB-2 | ecosystem: Environmental > Aquatic > Freshwater >... | reverse complement strand
GACCAAATCCATATCTAACCCGATACTCGCGATTGCCATCGTTCGTCTCCTGATCTAAGGTTCTTTCAAACACGCCTTAATCAGAACGAACGGTGGCTTGTTTTTACAGAAAGTGGTTTACACTCCCTGCAAGAGGAATCTTTCTTTTGACAAGATCAGCGGTGCTTCTTGCAAGAGGAAACTTTCCTTTGGCAAGATCAGCGGTTCTTCTTGCAAGAGGAAAGATTCCTTTGGCAAGATCAGCGGTTCCTTTTGCAAGAGGAAAGATTCCTTTAGCCAAATGAACCGCCGAACTTGCGTACTCCTCCGTGCATTTGGCAAACTCCCGGAGGGATTTGGCATCGGGAAACTTTCCCTTTGCCAAATGGAGCGGGGATTTGGCTAAATGGAGCGGGGAGTTCGCAACCGCGCGCAAGCAGTACGCAAGTTGGACCGCTCAACCGGCCACTGCGCATAGCCGCTACTTGCACGCCTTTCCGTACCGCCACCGGATTTCTCCGCACCCGCACTGCACTGCCTCTTGATTTGCCGCATCGGCAAACCAGATCAATTTCTGACATGACGAACATGTAAAGAAACCGAGCGCGCATTCGCACGCGTCGATGAGCGCCGTCGCCTCGGGCCGAACTACGTCCGTTGAATGTGACGCGCGATTGCCCCAGGTTGAGAGTAATCTGTTCGCGCAATCGATTGCCTTCATCGCGTCGGCGTGGAATCCGTAATCGGCCCCTGCCTTCTTCTGAAAGCATTTCCTTCCCTCAGCCAGCAGCCGTTCAAGAAAATCATGCGCCATGCGCCTGTCGTTCTTCTCTCCCCTGACGAACGGGAACTTGAGCTTGAGCTTTTCGGCGACGATCGCCAATTCTACGTCCATGATTTTCCGTGCATCATTCGCCGCGGCGTCTGGGCGGTCCTTTAGAAGTGATCGCGCATCGTCGAACGTCCCAGTCTTATGAGACCACCGAATCCCGAGATCCGGGCTCTCGTAGGGCAACAACGTCTTGAATCCCCAGTCGTTGCCGGGAAGCTGCACGCGCAGATCGGCGTACCAGTCGCGATCGTGGGTTAGGACGATGACTTGACGGGTGTTGAAGTGCTCCTTGAGAATCTCCGCGATCATTCCGCGATGTTCGCGGTCAAAGCTGACCACGACATCGTCCAAGAACACGGGGCGATCCGATTGCCCTTCGCGCTTCGACATCGCGAGGAAAATGCACAGGCCGAGGCTGTTTCTGTGGCCCTCAGACAGCGTGAGTCTGGGAGAGTCCTGCTCAACACCGTGAAACCTGAGCTTTATGTCAACGGCTTTGTCTGCGTCAGCGGGGATGTAGAGCTGGAGGTTGTCGATCGGCTCGCCGGGATGGAGTATCGCCCACATGGCCTGTATGTCCGCGGATATCTCATCAATTACTTCTTTCGCCTGGGCCTTAATCTCCGCGCGTGTACTCTTTTCTAACGCGCCGATGAATGAAATCAGCGTCTCGGCGCGCTTCGCCGCAGCCTCCTGCGCCTTGGCCGCGATCATCTCAGCGACTACGTCGACTGTCTGTTTGGCCGTTGATAGTTCTTGGGCGTCGGGTGGCGCAGCCTTGGACGACGATGCAGCGGCATCGATCAAGGAGATTAAATTCTCCTCGATCGCCTTGAGTTCGTCCTCTCCGCACGCCTTGCGTAATTCCTCGCTGTCGATCTTGTCGAGATACGCAAGGTTTGGGGCGAGCGCTCCGTCGGCCAGCTCGTCTTGCCACGACTTCAGGTCCGCCTTCTTGAGCGTCGTTTGCAGCAACCTTACTGTGTTGCAGAGCGTTGCGATGGTGGTCTTGCATGTGTTGAAAGTGTGGATGACTCCTTGCAGTTTTTCGCGCTCGCTTTGTATGTGTGCCTCGAACGCATCCACGGGAATCGGGCGCCCGCAGGCAGGGCAGTTTACCGCCGCCTGATCGTCCAGCTTGTCCACGTATGCGCCGGTGGACTCGAGTACTTGCAGTTTCTCAGCAATCAGCGGTTCGACAGCGCCTGCCAGCTTGCCGTTTGCGGTGCGAACCGCATCAATGTGGGCCTTGAGGTCAAGTAAAGCCGCGTCATTCAGGGCGACATGTCGCCTCTGGTCAGCGGACGACGCATTAACGCGAGCGGCGATAGATGTCTTTAACTCCTCGCAACGGGTCCGCGCTTCGGTTGTCGCGGCTTTGTCCGGGCAATACTTCGTATGGAGGTCGAAAACCTTGGCGAGAATCTCTTCCTTGGTATCTGTGGCAAAAACGCTGTTTCGCCTCATGGCGGCATCCGCAATTCGCGTCCGCGCCTCCGGAAGCTTTGATTGATCTTCGATCGACTTGGCGAGTTGTCGTAAGTTCTCTGCGGCACGCTCCAACGGTTGTAATCCGAGGAGCGGTAATAGCGCAGAGTATTTATCTCCTTTAGTGGACTGGATGAACTGCGCGGCCTCGTGCTGTCGCAGAATGGTGCGGCGGTATTCCCAGGCAGGCATCGCAATGGTTGGGGGGCCGGCGCTTGTCTGATGGCCATCCGCGCCGATCTTAACCTTGTGCTCCGTACCATCTCTGAACTTGATGCTTAGAAAGATCTTTCCGCCCTCGGGTGTGTGCGTGTTTCGGACTGCCTTCTCTTGCCTTCGTCCGCTGTGCTCGTGCGCCAGATGTTCGATTTTTCCGTTACTGATCACGTATTCGATGGCGTCCACGAAGGAGGATTTGCCCGAACCATTACTGCCATAAACTGCCATCGACTTGCCATTAAGGTCGAGCGCAACCGGTTCGGCGGCACCGCGGAACCACGACAACTGTACCGCGTTGATCCTCATTGCTTGGTCTCCTGGACTGGTGGCGCGGGAACCATGTCATTGAGGAGCTGCTTGGCAATCTCCGTAAGTTCTGTCTTGGTGAGTTGGCGTTCCCTCAGTTCTCCAGTGAGTAGGTTCTCCATCCACGTCGACACGACCCCGGTTACCAAAGGATGAACCGCTTTAGCGTCAGTGATCACTGCCGTAACCCAGCTTTCGGCCCTCGACATTATCGTGCTCCCTTCTCAGCAGTCGATATCCATACCATGCGCGCCCTGAGCATCCGACAGCCATACGCGGAACTCATCCATCGCGGGATCAAGGCGATCGAGTACCGCAGCCGGCCGACGGTACTCAACTCACAACGACACCACTTCCACAACCAACCTCTCCTTGACGGGGTGGTCGCGGCGGAGGATTTCGTCGATCGCGTCGAGCGTGGTGGCATGGAAATAACGCTCGCCGCATTCGGGGCAAACCTCCGCCTGCGCGTTTTCGACCACGTACAGCTTCCCGTCGAGTCGGTGATGCTTGGTGACGCGCTTGGGAGCGGTTTGTCCGCCGCAGAATTCACAGGTCATGGTCCTGAATCTTTCGCATAAACGGTGATGATGATCAAGTCGCCGGCCTCGTGGAACCGGCAGATGACCGCAATCGAGCGTCGGTCCAATGCCGGGCCGACGATCCGGTAGCGCGTACCGCGTGCGTCGCGGGTGAGCTTCTTGTCGATGCGCCCCTGGAGAATGGCATGCTCGACATCCGCTCGTTCCAGGTTATCCGCGAACATCTCGTCCTCGGCGTGCTGCGAGAGGAAATAGCGGCGATCTTGCAGCCTTTGCCTGATCCGTTGCAGCACGCGCATACGACCACTGTATGGCCGGGCTGGAGGCCGTCAAATCCGAGCTGAGCGATGCGAAGCAATTCGGCATCTTCCGCCCGGGACAGACCGAGCGGTGCGGGGTTTACAACGTCGTGTCCCATTTCTCGCAGGAACCTGATCGTGATGGCATTGACATCCTGATCGGCGAGAAATTTCATGGGGTTGTCGCCAGGTGGATGTCTTCAGCCGCCAGCACGTCCATGGCGTGCTGGATGCACGCGCGGATATCTTCGGCTTCCAGGTCGGGGTAGTAATCGCGGATGATTCGGTCAAAAGCAACGCCTTCGCGGACCAGCTCCAGGACGCTCTGCACGGGGATGCGCGTGCCGGCCACGCAGGGTTTGCCGAAATGAATCGTGGGATCGACAGCAATTCGCTGTTTCATGGTTGCTCCTGCTTATCAGCTTAGGCGGATAGCGCGACACATCAATTCGCGCGGCGTTGTGGTAGATGAATGAATCATGCGCGCCCTGAGCATCCGCCAACCCTACGCCGAGTTGATCCTGCGCGGGATCAAGAAGCTAAGGGAGCCCTCACCCTAACCCTCTCCCGCAGGCGGGCGAGGGGATCAGCCGACGCGGATCATTGGGGAGCGGTTTTGGATATACGCAAGCAAGGGGTGGGGGTTCAATAGTTGGGTCGAATTCTGGTACAGTTGTCTGCGGCCTCGAAACGAACGCCCCGATGCATTTGGGATGGGTATCGTGAGGCACCCGTCCGCCCGTCCGGCGCGCGGGGTTTACGTCTTGGGACGCCTCGCGAGCCGACGGTGGCGGCGATGCGGTGGCGACGACGGCGGCGGCCGAACGGAGAGTACGTGGCTCAGGCATCCCGGCGAAGCGGTGAATCGGTCTGGTTCTGGATCCTCGTCGCGCCGGCGGTGCTTGGGTTTCTGGCGTTTAATCTTGGGCCGATGATCGAGTCGCTTTACCTCAGCTTCACGAAATACGATGTCATCTCCCCGCCGCAGTACATTGGGGTTCGCAATTACACCTACCTGATATTTAACGACCCGGCGTTCTGGCCCAGCGTGATCGTGACCGCCGTGTTCGCCGCCGTGAGCGTGCCGCTGGGATTGATCAGCGCGTTGGCGGTCGCATTATTGCTGAATCGCAAGGTTGCCGGGCAGGGGGTGTTTCGCACGATCTATTTTCTGCCGTCTTTGTTGCCGGCGACGGCTTCGGGCGTCGTGTGGGTGTTCATCTTTCATCCGACGTTCGGCCTGCTGAATCGCCTGCTGTATTTTGTCGGCATTGAAGGGCCGGCGTGGACGCAATCGGTTACGTGGGCGCTGCCGGCGTTGATCATCATGAGCCTGTGGGGCTTTGGCCAGCCGATGGTGATTTTTCTGGCCGGGCTGCAGGACGTGCCCGATTCGCTTTACGAGGCCGCCGACCTTGATGGCGCGTCGCGCTGGCAGCAGTTTCGCAATGTCACGCTGCCGCTGATTACGCCGGTGCTGTTCTTCAATCTGGTGATGGGGCTTATCGGTGCGCTGAAGGTATTCGATTCGGCTTACGTCTTCGGCTCGACCAGCGGCGTCGGCCCCGGCGGGCCGGCGCGGGCGACGCTTTTCTACGCGCTGAACCTTTATCAGAAGGCGTTCTCGTATTTTCATATGGGCTTGGCGAGCGCCATGGCGTGGCTGCTGTTTCTCGCCATTCTTGCCCTTACCGCGTTCAATTTCTGGCTCGGCAAACGTTGGGTGCACAGCGAATGAACCGCGAACGGTCATCCATCTTTTCCCGCATCACGATCTACGCGCTGTTGCTGGCCGGCGCGGTCGCCATGCTGCTGCCGCTGGTGTGGATGGTGCTCACGTCGTTCAAGAGTTTCGAAGAAGTCCTCGCGTCGCCGCCGGTGTGGCTGCCGAAGCGCATTCGATGGGAGAACTACCGCGAAGCGCTCACGACGTTCGATTTTATTCGCTACTTCGCCAACTCCACGCTCGTTGCCGCCGTGAACATCGCGGGCACACTGGTATCGTGTTCGTTGGCGGCCTACGCATTCGCGCGGTTGCCGGCCCGCGGGTCGAAACTGTTGTTTGCACTGCTTCTCAGCACGACCATGTTGCCTGCTCAGGTCACGGTCATTCCCCTGTTTAGCTGGTTCAGCGCGCTGGGTTTGGTGAACACGTTCACGCCGCTCATGCTCCCCGCGTGGCTCGGCACAAACGTATTCGCGATTTTTCTTTTACGGCAGTTCTTCGTCGCGATCCCGAAAGATTTCGCCGAGGCCGCCCGCGTGGATGGCGCATCGGAACTGCGAATCCTATTCAGCGTTTACCTCCCGCTGTCCAAGCCGGCATTACTCACCATCGCCGTCTTCACGTTTTTGGGATCGTGGAATGATTTATGGGGCCCGCTGCTCTACTTGCACGACGAATCGAAGTATACGCTGCCGATCGCACTGCTGAATTTTGTCGGATTAGCCGGGCAGGCGCGCGGCTCGCCGTGGCACCTGGTGATGGCGGTTTCGACCGTGATGATGCTGCCGGTGGTCGTGATCTTCTTCCTGGCCCAGCGGCGCTTCATCGAAGGCATCGCCGCCAGCGGCATCAAAGCCTGAAAGTCAGGTTCGGCGTGCTGCGTAACACTGATCGCGCGCGGTGAGCTTGTGAATCACAGCAACCGCATAAGACCGGATCGACGAGCCGCGAGCGTCATCTTCGTTTGCCGCGCATCGCCCGCCAGCATATCGCTGCCTTCGGCGAAGTCCCGATCCGGCGAATTGTGCCACGTGGCACAATTCATCGCTCACGACTCGCCAACGATGCCTCCGCGATTCGCCCTAAGCCATCTGCTATCGGCTGCTCCCCCAATTGTGCCACGTGGCACAATCGCGTAACGCAAACGTAACCAACGCCTATAACTAGGGTTACAATAATTTCAAAAATCGCCCGTCCCTAACATACTGTTAAGACGACCATCGGCGCAAGCCGCCCATTCCGCCCCGGCCGCCGCGAGATGATTGTGACGGTCACCCCGTCGTGACGCTCTCTCGGAGTGTTGTTTGATAACTTTAGTAGACTTTTGATGTTAATTGGATTTGTTGCGCGTTTTTACCCAACAAGTAATTACCCGCTTGATATTTGTCTACGCCGCCCGCCCCGGAGGAAGCCTCCGGGGCGGCTTCGTTGCTTCACGGAATTGACATCCAATCAGCGGTGTTGAGGTTTGAGGAAGCAGTTGCGTCCAACCCCGGTTTCGTGCGAATCTATGGGGATGGATGAGGCGTCCTACCGCTACGCGGCATTTATCAGCTATCGGCACGAACCCATCGGGCGTAAGTGGGCGACGTGGTTGCACCGCGCGATCGAAGGGTATCGCGTGCCGTCGTCGCTCTTAAAGACTGGCAAAGCGCCCCGGCTGCTTGGGCGGGTCTTCCGGGATGAGGAAGAACTCGCCGCCAGTGCGGACTTGTCGAAGGAAATCGATGCGGCGCCGGTCGAGAGCAAGTTCCTGATCGTCGTCTGCACCCCGCGCACGCCGCACAGCCGGTGGGTGAACCAGGAAATTCAGCGGTTTCGAGACCTTGGGCGGGGCGATCGGATTCTGGCGCTTCTGGTTGAAGGGCAACCTCGTGAGGGCTTTCCACCGGCGTCGGTCAAATCGAGTGCAGTTCTCGGTCATCAGATATTTGCCGGGGCGACTTAACGATATGTCGCGATGCCGAATGTCGATTACCGCAGCTTCTCCTTGTCCCTGAACAACGTCGCGTACAGTTTGCACTTTAGGTTCGACTCTACCCGGTTTCGCTTGTAAACCGTTTTCGATACCGGCGGGCGGGTTTGCCGCAACATTTGAACCGTGTTCAGGATCAATTCGCCCGCTTCTTGAAGATCGTCGAGCGTCTCCTCGTTGTCCGAGTAGCGATTGTGGTGCTCGACGCAGCTCGCGTGCAATTTGTTAAATGCCCAGAAGCTGTCGAGATTGCGCAGTCCAGTGATAAGGCATGCAATTGCCAGCGCACAAAACGGCAGGAATCCCACCTCGATGTGACGCGTTCTCTCGGGCGTGATGGCATACATCAGAAAGAATGGAACAAAAACGCTACATGCTAAGAATATAAATGCCCACATCGCCGCAGAGCGATGCTCCGTCGATCTGAATCGTGCCTCCTGCATCGCCGCCAAAAGCTTCCACCGCTCCGCGTCTGTAACGTACGCGATATCGACAAACCAGTTGTCCGGCTTAGCGTCGGGGGCCTCCTTTTCGCCAGCCGTCCACTGCGCTTCCTCGTTCGGGTCGACATAGGGATCTTCGCCGTCGATCAGACTCGTGTCAGCACATTTGAACGCAACCGCACCCTTCTTGCAGTCTTCGCGCATTTTTAAGAAGTCCGTCAAAATCGTGGCAATCGCGGTGAACACCGATAGCACGCCCAGCACGATTCCCGCCCAAGGCGTGCTCTTGAACAGGGCTGTCGCAAACGCCGACGACACCGCCAAAACGATGGTGCCGGCCATGATTAGCGCCCTGATCCGCTGCTGTTTTGCGTAGTAGCCAATACCAATGTGAATGTGCTTCTGCGCAATCGCAGGGTTCGCTTTAGGGTGAGGGTATGTCATATTTGGTCCTGTGCCGCTTCGTCCATACTCTATCGGCACTTTTAGTTCTTTGACCAATTCCTGGCACCACGCAGCGCTTTTTTTGGTCTTATCCGTCGGGTCTTTATAGAACCGGATCGCCATCGGGTTACTGTCGTAGTCCGCGCGGACGATTACCCGCACTTTGTCCGACCGTTCCAGCATGACCTGATCGCGGTAGGCCTCTTTGATCTGCCCAATGACTTCCTGCGCGTGGGTGCCGATGAATTGCAGCAGCGTCGTCTCCCATAAGAACGTACCGAATCTCGCGCTGCGCACGGGCGTTATCTCCGTCCAGGCATGGGGTGACGGTGAATAGCCCAGCATGTCCGGCACCAGCCAGTTGCTCGTGTTCCTTCCCTTCGTATGGTCGTGCCCGTCGGCGCGGTGCATCAACGCTTGTTCGATCATGATGTCGGTCAACGTGTCGGTTCGGTCTTCTTTGGCGATGTCTTTCCATTCCACTTCGGTCATCAGCCCACGATTGCGCTTCACCGTGTCCGACGTGAGCAATCGATACATCGCTTCGCGTGCCCAGTGGATGTTCATGACCCGGTCGTTCAGCTTGTCGTTGTCGGTAAAGTAGACCACATCCCCCAGCGAGTGCATGACGCCGAGATACTGCATTGCCATTCCCTCGGTCTCCGCGCCCGCCGTGATCGCGTCTTCGACGTAGCGTGTCAACTTGATTTCGTGAACGTCTGTCTTAGGGTCTTGGAACGTCCCGAACAGTTCACGCACCATGTCCCGCACCGCCTCGAAGCTTTTGCCGATCACCGTCTCGGGGATTCGCGTCACCGCCCGTGTGATGGCGTCTTCCACTGGCTTCAAGCCCACGTTCGCCGCACCTTGCATTTTCTGATTCAACGCATCCACCGCCGGGTCGACCACGTCGATCTCGATGCCCAGCTTGGCAGCTTCCTGTCGAATCGTCGCGGGCGACGTTTGCATCGGGTGCCGATCGATCACACAGTCCGACATCGTCACCACGCCGATGGTCGGCATCTGCCCTTCGATGGTGTCGTCCACTTTCTGCGCTGAAACGGTTTGCAGCATCTTCAAAAAGTAGCTCCCGCGATTTCCCGTCCAGTCCCAAGGCTTGATCGCCGAGCAGACGAGCATCATCGCGTTGCGTTTACGATCAAAAATCAGCCGGTGCATAGAGAACTGCTCCGCCTGGCCGCCGACATCCAGCAGGCGGGTGTGATAAGTAATCGTTTTCTTTCCAGTCTTCTTCTGCTGGGTTTCACTCGCGGGCACTTCGACATCGTATGGAACGATCTCCAGACCTTTGGTGTAAGGTGTGGCCTTTTCTCCTTCGGTCAACTGCTTCCCCAGCGCCCCGGCCAACTGACTCTTCCCATTCCCACCTACGCCAACCAGCACCACCCGCGCCTCGCGCAACACGAACGCGTCCTTGGCCATCGCCGCGGTGAGGAATTGAAACATCTCCCCCACCGGCGTCAGGCTTAATTTCAGCCCGGAACTCTCGATGGCGACCCCGCCGGTCGTCTTGAGTGGGTTACCACCGACGGCGATCTTCTCAAGCTTCCTGCCGGGCGAGGCGACCGTGCCGAGATTCTGGATGATCTCCACGATCGCGCTGGCGTCGGTGATGTTGTTGTAGTGGAGACTCAGCGTGATCAGGTTTCCCAGGGGCGAGTCCTTCGCCGCGAGCGCGGTCGCGCCTTCGTCGCCGATCGCGTTGTAGCTGAGGTACAGCGTGGTCAGGTTGCTAAGGGGCGAGTCCTTCGCCGCCAGCGCAAGAGCGCCTTTGGGGCCGATCGCGTTGGTGCCAAGGTACAGCGTGGTCAGGCTGCCCAAGGGCGAGTCCTCCGCCGCCAGCGCGGCCGCGCCTTCGTCGCCGATCGCGTTGTCCTGGAGATGCAGCGTGGTCAGGTTGCCCAGGGGCGAGTCCTTCGCCGCTAGCGCGGCCGCGCCTTTGGGACCGATCGCGTTGTGGCGGAGGTTCAGCTCGGTTACGTTGAGGAGTTCCGACCGCTTTTCACGGAGCAGCGTGGTCAGGACGGCGGCGTCAATGTCGTATGAGGCCAAGTTCAGCCGCCCGCGGGGGTCGTCTTCTTTCAGTTCGTCCCACGCGATCGAGCCGTCTTTGTTGGTGGGAGCGGGTTTGTAGCGGGCGAAGCGTTCGTCGATCTTCTCGCGGATCTTGGCGGGTACGTCTTCCCAGCGGGCGTAATTCTTGGGGGAGCCGTCGCTGTCTTCGGGAGTGTTGTCGTTGGGGGTGCCCCTGTTGTTTCGCTTGGCCATCGCGTTTGGAGTGTATCGGAATCGGTCAGCGGGGCGAACTGTTATCGACGCCGGTCACAGGGACGGCTAAACGGCCGACCGCGAAGGCTCGCGACAGTGCTGCTTTGAACCGCTGTAGTCCTTCAATGACGTTCTGCAGAACTGCGGCGGCCCGTTGCAGGACTGCAGGAGTCTTCTGCAGCCCTGCAGAATTGTTTTGCAGGACTGCAGCAAATCTTTTCAGTCCTGCAGAGACCTTGTGCAGCACTGCACCGAGCCTCTGCAGGACTGCAGAGAACCCAGGCAGTGCTGCAACAGACCCATGCAGAACTGCACAACCGCCGTGCATAACTGCACAAGCGCCGGGCGGAGCTGCCGCGGGGATTCACAGGGCGTCAAAAGACATCTGCGGCACGGAAACTGTGACATGGGGCCGATCCGGGGGGTCGGGAGGTGGGTGATCGGCCGTCCATCCATGGGTTTCCGTGGATCGTCCACGGAGAAATCCACGGCGATCCACGGGAGCGGGGAAAAAAACTCGATTTTTGTAACGCTTGATTGAACCGCCACTTGCGTGACGCGGACGGGGAAAACACGCCTTTTCTCCACGGTGGATTCGCTGTCCTATATGGAGACCAAAAACACCAACGGCCAGAACGGGCAGGCCACCCAGTTGCCCCAAACGTCAGCCAGCACGAATCAACGCCTCGACGGGTATGGCTTGCCGTTACAGTCCGAATTTTATCCAAGGCGGATCGACGCGGCAAACATCAAAACGGAGGCCGACAGCAGGCCACCTGAGAATGCGCCCACGACGACCATAATTCGAATGGCGGGCGACGTTTACATAGCCCGAACGAGCAAAAATCGCACCATCCTTACGGCCGTCGGCAAGACGGATATGGGTGGCTCCGGCAACCGCACCAAGCCGCCCTCGAATGCGCCAACCGGCGGCAATGAAGGCAACGACGGCGCCGCAGCGAAGAAATGGATCAAGACCATCGGTTTTGCAGTCGTGCTCGGGACCTTAGCCAGCGTGGCGCTTGCCGTCTGGCATCCAACCTAATCACGAACGCCCCGCGCCTTTAGTGAAATAGGTTCGCTGCATCTTTTGAGAGGATATCCCATGAAAAACAAAGTTGAAAATCGTTACTCGCTTAGTCCGCTAAAACTGGTTCTGGCGTTATCTGTGGTGATCGTCAGCTTGACGGCCTTGGCACAGGCCTCGCCCGACCTGACCCCGGGGGCATACGGCTTTGCGGCGAGTAACATTTCTGTCGCGCTCACCACCCCCGACTGGCGGCGCAGGATGAAGGGTCGGTGCTTAGTCAAGACCACCGCCTCACTCGGGCTGCTGGTTGCCCTGCTGGTCGTAGTCTGGAGTTTGCCAACCGTGCCAGCCAGCGCGATCGGCTTGCTCTGCATCGCCGCGGCCCTGCTCTCGCTTGTTCCCGCGGTCCCCTACTTGGCCAAGCGGTCGTGAGGCCATTCGTGATCGCGCCGTCGGACGACGCCGCCCACACATCGAATGAACGCGGTGGATCGTCGGATGAACGGCGTGATTTAAAACCCCTCTTCCCCGGGTCACTCCAGCACGCCCTCACGGAATCAAAATTCCTATCCGCCGAAGCGATGATCCTGGTCGCGAAGGTGGCATAATATACCCCGCCTGATCCCCCGATGATTTAGGAGAACCGTGCGGGGGTATGGGGGTACTATCGTCATGGGCGGCGACGGAAGCGGCTACAAGTGGGCGGCGAAGGCGACGGTTGCATCCTGCCTGATCCTGTCGGCGGCGCGGCTGCAAAGCCTTGGCATCCTGCGCCCCGACACCAACGCGACAACGGAAATCACCTGGACGAATCGCCACAGCGAAGACATCAGCATCGGGAAATGGGAAATCGACTCACGGCGTCCTTAATACGGTATTGGGATTCTTAATACGGTATTTTTGACCATCTGAAAAAGGAAAAACCGCTGTAACTCTTTCGAGCCAAAGCGGTTATATTAAGTAGCGGGGGGAGGATTCGAACCTCCGACCTCCGGGTTATGAGCCCGACGAGCTACCAGGCTGCTCTACCCCGCGATTAGCGAGTATCGACAATATCCGGTTGCTCGGCAATGTCAAGCTACGCGTGCCCGATGTCGCACGCGGGTCAGGGGTCAGGGCCACCGGATATGATCCGAATAACGAGCCGCAAGCGTCAGCGACCGGTGGTTTTGCTGCTGAGATCGGGTCGCTGATGCTCGCCGCTCGTCATATGCGGCGGCCTGCATCGGTGGGGGGTTGTGTTGACAGGGCGCGGCTCTGCCCTGAAAACGGTTCACATGTCTCGAATGCCTGTTATCGCGATTGTCGGTCGGCCGAATGTCGGCAAAAGTTCTTTGCTCAATGCGCTCATCGGCAAGCGCATCAGCATCGTTCAGGATATGCCCGGCGTAACTCGCGATCGGGTTTCGCTGCCGTGGCAGATTGCCGGCAAGTGGGTTGAATTGGTCGATACGGGGGGCTACGGCTTTATCGACGAACAGGGATTGACGGAACACATCAAGCATCAGATCGAAATCGCCATGGCGCGGGCCGATCTGATTTTGTTTCTCGTCGATTGCACCGCCGGGCGAACGGCGGGGGATGAGCAGATTGCGCAGCTGCTTCGCAAGATGTCAGCGAAGGTGATTCTCGTCGCCAACAAAGCCGACAACGCCAAGCTCGAAACCGTCACCACCGATTTCGCCCGCATGGGCTTCGGCACCCCGATCGGCGTCAGCGCCATCAGCCGGCGGCAGATTGATCCGTTGATTGAACAGATTGTCCAGGCCGTCGATTTGAGCAATGCGCCGACCGACATCCCCACGCCGCAGATGTATGTTGCGATTGTCGGCAAGCGCAACGCCGGGAAAAGCACGCTGGTCAATGCCATCGCCAAGCTGTTTGAAGGCGACGGGGCCGAGCGAGTGATCGTCAGCGAAGTGCCCGGCACCACGCGCGACAGCGTTGACGTGCGCTTCGAAAAGGACGGCAAAACGCTCGTCGTGATTGACACGGCCGGCGTGCGCAAAAAGCGGCACATGGTGACCAACGATATCGAGTTTTATAGTTTTCATCGCGCCGAGCGCTCCATCCGCCGGGCCGATGTGGTGTTGCAGTTGATCGACGCTACGGAAGACGTGAGCGAGCCGGATAAGAAACTCGCCTCGTACATCGTGGAGCAACACAAGCCGGTGCTGCTGGTGGTCAACAAGTGGGATGCGGCCAAGGCGATTAAGAATCAGCAGCCGGGCGTGCCGATGCGCGATGAAGACCTGATGGAAAAATTCGGCGACTATCTCAACAAAGCGCTTCGCCATCTTGATTACGCGCCCATCGCGTTCATCACCGCCAAAGAGGGCAAGAATGTGCAGGCGGTGGTGGATATGGCGCAGCATTTGTTTAAGCAGGCCAACCTGCGCGTCACCACCAGTAAACTGAACGAAGCCCTCAAGCAGGCGCTCAACGAACGTGCGCCGGCAACAAGGAAGGGCCAGCGGCCGAAGGTTTATTACGCGACGCAGATTGATGTTTCTCCGCCGACGATTGTGTTGAAGGTGAATCACGTGGAGAATTTTCCGACGATGTATCAGCGGTATCTCATCAACCGCCTGCGTGAGTTGCTGCCCTACGCGGAAGTGCCCATTCGCCTGCACGTGCGTGGCAAAGACGCCCGCGGCGGCCCGGGCAAGCCTGCGCCGGATGCGAAACGGGATGAGTTTAAGGTTGAGCCGGAGCGGCCGGTGAAGCGAAAGCTGTCGCGCAATGCAGCCAGGAGCAAAGTGATGAAATCGCGAACGAGACGTAAGTGATGATTCAATATAATTTTACATCGCGTGGCTTTGGCGGAATAAATTGCATCAATGCGCGTTTTAGTTTGTGAAGGTCGGATCGATCGTATGGCCATTAGTCTGGTCCGCACAACCGAACCGGCCACGCAGCAGCCGACCGACGAAGCCCTCGCCCGTCGGCTGCGCGAAGGCGACGTTCGCGCCGGCGAAGTGCTGGCCCGGCGATACGCGCAGCCGTTGGTGCGATACCTGCACCGACTGGTGCGCAGCGATCAGTTGGCCGAGGAATTGCATCAGCAGACTTGGCTGAGCGTGCTGGAACATCTCGACCGCTTCGATGTCGGCGGGGGGCCGGGTGGGTTTAAGGCCTGGCTGTTTCGTATCGCGACCAACAAAGCGAACGACCTGTGGCGGTCAAAGGGTCGAGAGAAGAATGCCAAAGACGGTTTGAAGCGGGTGACCGAGGAAACCGTCCCGAGCGCCAGCGAAAAGCCGCAGACGGCCGAGCAGGTTGATAAGCTTCGCTGGGCGATCGACCAGTTGCCCGAGCCGCAACGTCAGGTGTTGTTGCTGCGGTATTACAGCGAGATGAAGTTCGTCGAAATCGCCGACATGCTCGGCTGCCCGCTCAACACCGCGCTGGGCCGCATGCACAAGGCGATGACGCGATTGAAGGAGTTGCTCGAAGCACCGAGACTGTCATGAACGAAGCCCCCATCCATCCCGATCATGCACAGCTTTTGCTGTATCTTGCGGGCGAACTTTCGCCCGGGGAGCGCCATGCAATCGAGTCGAAGCTGGCCGGCGACGGCGCGCTTCGTCAGGAACTGGACGCGCTGCGCACCGCCGAATCGGCGATCAATCAGGGGCTGTCTTCGCTCGATGCACAAGAACCGATTGATGCCCGTATGCGTTCGGTTGATCGACAGGTGTCGCGGTTGTTGTCGCAGTGGCAGGTTGATCGGCTTACGCAAACCGCGCAGCCGGCAACATCGCGGCGCATCCGTCGAGTGCCCGTGTGGCTTTACCCGCTCAGCGCTGCGGCGCTGGTGATGGTTTGCCTGGGCGTTTGGTATCTATCGTTCGATCGCAATGCCGACGGCACGCTGGTGATGTCAAATGACGACCTCGACTTGCCGTCGTCGGTCGATGGCCGCACGGATGCCCGCCCGGACGGCCGCCGCTGGGAGGAGCCTGGCGAAGAAGATCTGACGCCCGATGTGGCGCTGGGCAGCACCGGCGTGGACAGCTTTGGTGCGCTCGAGCAGGAGATGGCGAGATACATGGCGATTTCTGAGGCACTGCAATGAAACACCCGTTCGTGCGATACATCGCCGTTTGTGCAATGGTGGCGTCGGCCGCGTGCCTTTATACGCCTGCGCCGCTGGGCGCGCAGCCTGCGTCGGCGGACAGCGCCGGCGAGTCGGCGCCGGGGTTCGAGCCCCACGCGCCATCGGGCGACCGCCGCGACGCCGATCTTCCATTTCTTAAGCCGCTCAATGAGGAGGAGATGGAGCAGTCTCTCACGTTCGCCAGGGAAAAGATGCCGTTCTTTTACGACCTGTGGACGCGCATGCCCCCGGCGCGCCAACGACGCCTGCCGCCGCGCATGCAAATGGGCTTCCGCCTGATGCTGGATGCAAAAAACAACGACGACCCGCGGCTGTATGACGTGCTCGCCGAGCAGATGATGCTCCGCGACGAGTTCATCGGCCTGCGTCGGGAGCACCGACAAAGCGGTTTTGCCGAAGAGACGAAACAGGCCCTGAAAGCCAACGTGCGGCAGATGATTGATCTGGGGATCAAACAGCGTGAACTGCGCATCGAAAAAATGGAGCGCATGATCGAGGCGGAGAAAACCAAGCTGGCGCACGATCGCAGCAACCCCGAAAGCCTGATCGAAAGCCAGTTCCGCCGGCTCGAAGAAGAAACATCGCGTTTTGTGGGTTTTGCCCGCCGCTTTCAGCCCCCCGCCAGCGTGCCGACCCAGCCCGCAACCCAGCCGGCGGATTCCAGGAACTAATACGAGTCGGAAAGACACTCCACGAATCGCCATATCGTGCGAGTAGGGTCTCGCTACGCCTGACGCCCGCCAACTTCGCACGACTTGGCCTGAGAGCCTGAGAGCCAAGTCGTGCCGCCGGAGGTACCCTTTAAGTCTGTTTTTATTTAGCCGTTATGACGCCGACGGAATGATCCAGCGATGACCAAACCGATAAGCACCGCCGCCGTCGCGGGTTCGGGAATGGCGCTGCTTGTCGTCGGCGTAGCAATCGTACTGAGAATGAACGGCAGACTTCCGGCGACGGAAGAGGAGTAGGCTCCCGTCGATATATTCAGGTGAGTGTCCGGGATGAGCATGGGCGGCTCGTTGACATACAACCCGCCGGCGTCGAAGACCGACGCCGAGAATGCTTCGCCTGTTTCGGTGAGTCGGAACGGTCCATCCACACCTAGATTGATGCCGGCGAGTTTCCATTGGCCGGTTGGCGATTGAATAAAAACGCCGCCGCCGCTATCGCCGCCTGAAAGCGCCGCCTCGTTTGGCCCGCCGGGGTTGTCGAATGAGAAGTACAGAAGCTCGCCAAAGCTTTCGTCGGCGATCACTTCTTCCACGCGGTTCTGCCCCCAGCTTGTGATTGAATCCACGGCGCCCCACTTCCAGCCTTTGAGCTGCAGGCGCACCGGCGGGCTTGCGCCTATTTCGGACGGTACGCGCGGCGAGGTGACGTAGATCGGTTCGCCGCGCTGTGTGCCGCGGCCGAAGACGACGAGGTCTTTTCCGGCTTCCGGCCCGTCGATCGATCGGTCGTAAAGGGGCGCCCAATTGTTGAAAGTTTCGGCGATGCGCCAGATGCGCAAATCCGTTCCAGGAACGTCCACCGCCGACGTGGTTTGGTAGACGGTTCCGTCGTAGAAAAAAGGCGTGAGCAGGCCATTGGCGATGCTTCCAATGTGCTGCGCCGTGACGAAGTATTTTGAGGAGATTGGAGTGCCCAGGAAGGCATTGAACTGCCCTTGCCACTGCCAGCCTGACCCGGCCAACGCTCCGGCGGGCGCGGTGGTGTTCCGAGTTTCGCTTTGCAGCAGGATGACCGCGTGAGCGGGGGCCGCTCCAGCCGTTACGCCCGCTACGATCGTTGCAATGGCCAATGGGTACTTCACGTGTTGATTATACACGGTGGCGGGGGCGATGGTTCGTTGGATTCTGACTCGGGGGTTGGGAAAATCAGGTTTGGAACTCATGCACGCCCGCCCGAAGCAGTCGCGATTGCCCGGCGGGGCTGACAAATTCGGCCTCGACGCCCGGCGGCAGCTCAATCCGCACCGCCAATTGATCGCCGCCCACCGCTTCCCAATCCACCTTCACGACGCCCATCGGCGTGGGCACGGTGCCCCGCGCAAAATCGAGCTTCATGGGCAGCGGCGCGATCCTTAACTTGCGAAAGCCCGCTTCGGTGGCGCGAACGCCCAGAACTTCCTGCATCAATAAATATAACGGCGATGCCGACCAGGCATGGCACTGGCTTAGGGGAATCGGCTTCCACGTTTCGGCGCAGGTCACGTAGCCTTCATCCACCCATCGCCCCCATTTGTCATCGATCAACTTGATCGCTTCAGCGCGCAGCCCCGTGCGGATCATCGCTTCCAACACGTAGGCGTAAAAAAAGGGGGTGGCGGTGACCACCGAAGGCTTCGACTGCTTGGCGGGTTTAAGGAGCGTCTCTTTGGCAAGCTTCGCGTGATGCTCCGGCTGCAGGTTGAGCAGTATCGCCAGCGCATTCGCCTGCTGCGAAACCAGCGGCACCGGCTTGCCGACGTTGGCATCCAGCCCGTCTCGAAATAGCTGCTGCTTGTCATCCCAGAAGCAAGTGACGATGGCCTCGCGCAAGTGCTCGGCCCGCGCCCGGTAACGCTGGGCCGCGGGGGGATCGCCGGCAATTTGGCACAATTGTGCGGCGTGCTCGACGGCCTGCAGATAGATGAGGTTCAGCACGGCACTGAAGTCGGTCTTGTGAAGCTCGGCCCAGTCGAGGAAGACCCACCATCCATCAAACGCGCCGATGAGTCCATCGGGCCGTGCATGGCGCGTCAAAAAATCGAACAGACGATGCACCACCGGCAGGCATTCGCGGATCAGGTCGATTCGGCCGGTGAGCCAATAGTGATCCCAGATCGTGCTCACCCAGGTACACATGAAATCGGGCAGACGATGCGCCGGCCAATCGCTTGGCGGGTGGGCATGAATCGAACCGTCCGGGGCTTGCGCCTGCGAAAGAAGTCGAATGCCGTATTCAAGGATGGAGCTGTCGCCAAACGCATGCACGGTGACGGCCGCCTGCACGCGCGCGTCGCCCCACCACATGGCCTGCTCGCGCCAGGGGCAATCGACAAATGTATCGAGCAGACACGCCAACTGCGTTTCGCGGCACATTCGCCAGATGGCGTTGAGTTTTTTATCGCTGCATTCAAACGCGCCGGCAGACTCGACGTTTGCATGAACACGCCGCGTGCCGATGAACCGAACCTTTAACGGTTTTTCCACATTGCGAAAGATCACCGCCACATAACGCATGCCGTTGAAGTGAAACGTCTCCCATCGTTGCGCGCCCGGGCGGCAGCGGTACCGGCTCGCCGTTTGCGCGCCGCCGCCGATGACGCTGTTGAATTGCAGCCAGTCGTTTTTGGCCACCGCTTCGTTGTAAACGACATCGACGATTTCCCCGCCGCCGGCTTCGGCAATATCGAGGATGAAATGCCCCGTGCAGTACCCCTGCGTTTCAAGCACGACGGCGGTGAATGTGCCCACATCCGGTGGCTCAATCGTGGTGCAGAGGTCGTCATCCACGAGCATGGCCGAAGGCGCGTCGATGCCGTCGTCGGTCTTTTTCACCTTCTCGTTCTCTACCAGCTTATAAATATCGGTCGCGACCTTGTGCCCGCGCGTGTTACCGCCGCGGAAGATGCCTACGGCCTTCGCAAACTGCGTCTGCTTCGACGCCAGCAACGGAACCTGCCGCGGCACGAGATTGATCCACGGGTGCTGCCCGGCGGGACCGCAATCCTGCGGCGCGCGCCAGCCGGCATCCTCGGTGGCTGCAAACCCCGGCATCATCCAGCCGGCGGGCTCTTCGTTGCCGTCAAAGTGTTCCTGAAAGCCCATCTGGATCGCCGAACGGGCGACGTCGCGCTTCCACGCGGTCGCTGTTTTGCAAACCCAATCTTTGAGGGTGTGTACCGCTACGGATTCGTCGCCACAATCGATGCTGCAATCAAATAGAAATCCCGATGCCTCGCGCCACACCGATTGGAACGTTCCGATGCCGAACTGGTGCGCGATAACGGCGATGACGTTGTCGCCCTCGATCAGATGCGATGCCAGATCGATCTCATCGACGCATTGGTTTTGTGGAAACGAACGCGCCGGCCCGAAGTGAAGGCTCACGCCGTTGACAAACAAGCGATATCGCGCGTCTGCCGACACGCGCGCCATCGCGCGGCGCGGCCGGCCGGCCAGCTTCACCGCTCGGCGGAAGTAGACGTACTGATTCCTCGGAAGCAGCACCAGTCGGTCCGGCCAGGCCCACCGGCCGACGATGGCGGGAAGCATATTTGCGGTTGAATTTTGTTTGACCGCATCCACAATAATCCCTCGTGGTACCACTCTGCTCGTCATTCGGGGCCGGTCATCCCGCCCTCACTTCGCCGCAGGGCCGAAGCGGTCGCCGCGCAGCTTGCGGCGCAACGCTGCCAGTTCGCCTTGATCGGGCGTAAGAAACTGCTTGGCCCCACCGGCCCGATCGGCCGCGAGCAGCACCTGTGTAAACGACTCGAGCATCTCCAGCTTGAAATACGCCTGCTGTAGATCCGCGCCGACGCAAACCACGCCGTGGTTGGCAAGAAGTAGCACGTCACTGTTTTTGACGACGGGCCGGACGGCATTGGCCAGTCGTTCGTCGCCGGGCGTGACATACGGCACCAGCGCGATCGGATGCAGCAGCACATCTGCCTCGGCGTAGACCCACGTCGCCGGCAATCGATGCGCCAACGCGAAGCCCGTCGCCGTCGGCGGGTGGCTGTGAATGACGGCGTGGACATCCGGCCGTTCTTCGTAAACCGCCAAATGCAGCCGAAGCTCGCTCGACGGCTTGCCTTCAGTGCCGACGGGTTGCCCGGCGACTGGATTGCCGCCGCCATCGATCAGGCACATTGATTCAGGTGTGAGAAATCCCTTGCTGTGTCCGGCGGGGGTGCAAAGAAACGCGTCGGCGCTGACGCGCACGGTAATGTTACCGTCGCTTCCGGCGCACAGGCCGCGCGTCCAAAGGCGTCGACCGATATCGCAGATGCTCTCCCGAAGCCGTTCAGTGGATGAATCGCTCACGGCGCATGGTGTACCACGAAACCTGCCCGGGCGCAAACCGGACGGTACACTGGCGACGGCCCATGAACGATGTCCCCGATCAACCTCAGCCGATTTCTGCCGACTCCGACGCGTTGCTGGAAAAGGTTTACGACCAGCTTCGGGGCATCGCCCGGCATCGACTTTCCAGCGAAAACGTCGGCCACACGCTGCAGGCTACGGCACTCGTGAACGAGGCGTACCTGAAATTGAGCCAAAACCCGTCGGTGTTCCAGCTCGACCGCACACGCTTCGTCATGGCGGCCGCCGAGGCGATGCGGCGGATTCTGATCGACCACGCCCGTACCAAGCGCCGCCACAAGCGCGGCGGGGGCGCTAAGCGGGCGATTATCGACGTGGCCGATCTGGCTGCCGATTTTGATCCCGAACAAACCCTGGCCCTTGATGAGGCGATTCGTCGCTTAGAAGACTCAGACGCCCAGGCCGCCGCCGTGGTGAAACTGCGCTTTTTTGCGGGATTGAGCGTCGAAGAAACCGCCGTGGCGCTGGGAATATCCGACCGCACGGTGAAGCGAGAATGGCAATTCGCCCGAGCGTGGCTGTTTCAGGCACTGCAATAGGGCGACAAGGAAACCGATGGCCTCCGGACCGCCGCCCGAACAGCCAATTGCCTCGCCGCAGCGCATGAAGGAAATCTTCAGCCAGGCGGTCGAATTACCGGCGCCACAGCGTTCCGCATTTGTGCAGCAGGCGTGCGGTGACGATCAAGAACCACCACGTCGCCGGCAGGTGCTGGCCCGTAAAGTGCGTCGTTGTCGCTTAGAAACATCGGCGTGGTGACGGCCGACGGTGCGTTGTTTTGGGGCAAGAGTGAAGTTGGGTCGAGGCGTAAGGAGCCGGAGCTGAATGGCGGAACGTGATCCCAATGTGCCCCTGGCACGCGTGAAGACAATCTTCGGTGCCGCGGTTGATCTGCCCGCCGGCGAGCGGGGGGCGTTTGTGGCGGCCGAGTGCGTCGGTGATCACGAACTGCATTCGGCGGTCGTATCGCTGCTGGAGTCGCACGACCGCGCCGCCGATTTTCTGGATCGCCTGAGTGCTCGAT
>Ga0163151_10003651_pt1 | contig 21813 bp, 18 predicted proteins | sample OliLakLV19MP5IB2_FD_145596 | JGI IMG/M metagenome (GOLD analysis project Ga0163151, IMG submission 145596) | Freshwater microbial mat bacterial communities from Lake Vanda, McMurdo Dry Valleys, Antarctica - Oligotrophic Lake LV.19.MP5.IB-2 | ecosystem: Environmental > Aquatic > Freshwater >... | reverse complement strand
ATAATTGAGAGTCTAAATCAAGAGAACAGGCAAGGTCACCCAAAAGACGGAGCAGTGAACGCAACAGAAAATGCTGCTGAAGCTTGGAATATGGAGAGCTTTGCTCCTATTGAAAACTTTGCTGAGCCCACAGGACCTGACAACGAAAGCTGGGTGCAGACAAATCTTAATAAGTTTAAAGTGCCTGAGCCAAAAACCGATGAAGAATTTCTGTCGGAAATTTCAACACCCCCTGCACCCTTAAAAGATAAATCAGATAAATCGTCTAAATTAGTTAAGCGGGATCCTCAGGTGGAAGCTAATGGCGTCCCTCTCCAACAAAAAATATTTGCTGAGCCAAAAATCACTGAAGCCGAACTCGAACCTATTATTCGAAAACAAGCTAAAGAGATGATTGACTCCATCATCTGGAAAATAGTTCCTGACATGGCCGAGCGAATTATAAAAGAAGAGATCCAGCGTCTGCTTCATGAAAAAGACGGCCAGATCCATCTTGATTAAATTATGGAACTAGACAAACTCATAGATAGTGCCTTGAACGAAGACCTACCTCAAGGAGATCTGACCACTGAGTCTTTGTGTGTCGCTGTAAAAATTGGCAAGGCCCGCCTCATTGCCAAAGAAGACTTGGTATTATCGGGAACCAATGTCTTCACGCAGACTATTCGTAAGCTAGCATCAGACTGTCTTGTGAAATGGTATTTTAGAGATGGTGAAATTATACTTAACGGTCAAACGGCAGCGCTCATTGAAGGAAATCTCGTGGGTGTTATAAAGGCCGAGAGGGTTGCTATCAATTTTTTAGGGCATCTGTCAGGAATTGCCACCTACACTCGTTGTTTTGCTGACCGCCTTAAAAATACCAAAACAAAAATATTAGACACACGAAAGACCACGCCACTTTTACGAGTCCTCGAAAAACAGGCGGTCGTACATGGTGGTGGCGTTAATCATAGGGCTAACTTAAGTGAAGCCATTCTAATTAAAGAAAATCATATTCACCTTGCTGGTGGCATCCGAGAGGCCATTACAAAAATTAGAACTAGATCTTCTAAACCAATTGAGATTGAAGCTAAAAATCTCGACGATGTAAAACTCGCGGTCGAGCTTAAAGTCACTCGCATTATGTTTGACAACATGGACAATGAGACAATTAGAAAAGCGATGCAAATTGTGCCCCAAATAATTGAAACTGAAGCGAGCGGTAATATGACACTTGACCGCATTACGACCATTGCCGAACTAGGCGTTAATTTTATTAGTGTGGGCGCGATAACCCATTCGGCACCAACGGCTGATTTTAGCCTTATATTTGATGGGAAGACTTAATGAAAAAAGATTCTATCTATGAATGGACTATTGAGTGGGGTCAAATTCGTGAAAAACGTGTTTGGATTCAGGATTCCGTAACAAGCACCAACGACATTGCTAAAGAACAGGGTTTCTCTTACGACCTCTATTTAACAAATCATCAAACTCACGGGCGAGGCCAAAAAAATTCAACTTGGCTCGACGATAGGTGCAGCGCCTTACTGAGTTCTTGGACATTTAAATTATCAAAGCCGCCACAGCCGATTGCCAGCCCCCTTTTTGGTTTAGCCCTTTTCACATCGCTAAAGACAGTTTGGCCAAATCTCCCGTTTAGTTTGAAAGCGCCCAACGATGTTTTCTTGGGTAACAAAAAACTCGCGGGCCTTTTACTGGAAGTTGTTTCTACTGGGAGTGAACATTTAATGGTTTTGGGCTTGGGAATTAATGTTTTTGCGGCTCCTGAGAGCCTTCCCGAGGCCACTTATTTATCTACCATGGGGGTATTGGTAACCAAAACTGATTGGCAACGATTTCTCGATGTCCTACAAACATATTTTAGTGAAATGTCCAAGTTGTCAATCCTTCAAGAAATGCCAGCTGGACTCTGTGAGCAAATTAGATCCGCACTTAATCAGTGTCCGCTTAAAAAAGCTTATATTCAGAAAGTGGAATCAAATGGTCATATCATTACAGAAATAGCGAGTACACCATGGCTTTAACTTACACCCCAGCACCTAAACTAGGAGCTCCATGTCCCGATTTTAGCTTAACGTCTGTGGACGATAAGCCCTTTTCATTGTCCCACTTCAAAAACCACAAGGCTCTTGTTGTAATGTTTATCTGTAATCACTGCCCCTATGTTAAGGCAATCGAAAGTAGACTTTTATCACTCGCCAACGAATTTAAAGGTAATTCCGTGCAGTTTGTCGGGATCTGCTCCAATGACGGCGAGAATTATCCTGAAGACTCTAAGGAAAATCTTTTTAAAACTTGGAAACAAAAAAAATATCCATTTCCGTATTTGCACGATGTCACTCAACAGGTAGCTAAAGATTTCGGTGCCGTCTGCACCCCCGACTTTTTTGTTTATAATGATAAAAATAATTTAGCCTACCGTGGACGGCTTGACGATTCTTGGAAAGACGAAGCTAAAATTATTAAACGGGATCTAAAGGATGCGATTGAGTGCCTAATAAGAGATGAGTCTCCCGCAGCTATGCAAAATCCTTCAATGGGGTGTTCAATCAAATGGCTTTAAAAATCGGCGATAAAGCGCCAAGCTTTACTCTTTCAGATGACCGTGGAAACAAAACTACCCTTAAAGACTTTAGCGGCAAAACTGTGGTGCTTTATTTTTATCCTAAGGATATGACTACTGGCTGTACGGCAGAATCCTGTGATTTCAGAGATAATTTAAAAAAATTCAAAGCTAAAAAAGTAGTGGTATTGGGTATGAGCAAAGACTCCGTCGCTCGTCACGAAAAATTTCGCGATAAATACGAGCTTAACTTTCAGCTACTCTCTGATGAGAGCGGTGAAGTTTGTACCAAGTATGGTGTCTATAAAGAAAAATCGATGTATGGCAGAAAATTTATGGGCATCGAGCGCACTACTTTTATAATTGATGCGAGTGGTGTTATCACTCATATCTTTCCGAAAGTAAAAGTTACGGGACACGTAATGAATGTGTTAAGTGCCATCTCGTAATTACTCAAAAATTACTTTCCACCAACTAAAGCCTTAAGTACTAAAGTCTGCTCTGTCACCCAACGTTGGACTTCAACAGAACTAGTCTCCAAACTCGCTTGCTCATTTTTTTCTACTTTCAAAAGTCCATTGATTTTTTCGGCAAGCTCTTTGGCTAAACTATTCCTCTGTTTGACACCCCAAATCGGATTCGCTGACCGTGCGGGATTTAAAAGTCCAGTGACGCTTACCCTAATGTCAAAGGGGTAACTCGGCACAGGCAGCCTCACCTCCACTTGCTTGGTAGTCTTAGTGGGCCCTTCGCCGGTGACTACCCCCACTGTGCCATTGATATAGTGTTCAGAGTCAGAAAATGCATAAGCTCGCACTCTGCTGGCAAAAAGTTCTGCCACCTCAAAACTCATGTCGGTATCAGCCAGTTGAGGAACTGCCTTTGGTGCCTCTTTGGTTTTTTCTTCACTATTCTGTTTTTGCGCTAATATGTCTATATCTGCTCGCACCAGATCTTGCTGAAGCTTTGCAAGATAGTCTTTAGACATCCCCTTAATTTTTGCATAGTCGGCTTGAGAAAAATTAAAGCTTTTTCCATTGATGGAAGTTCCCTTGTCGTAGACACCGCCGGACATTACTTTCTCTACCGCGACCACGGTTTTTTTAGCAAAACCGGGATCAATAACCTTAAAAATCTCACTGAGACCACCCACCCGACTTGTCTCTGATGTGACAAATTCTAACTCTTTTGAGCGAATTTCATTACGATAAAAGTCGCTATTAGCTGGAAATAATCTCTCGATAGAAATGAGATGCCTGGCCTCTGTAAAAATTGCGAAGGCCTCTCGCCGAGGCTCTAATAATCCTAATGCCACATTTTTGCTTTTTCCAATATCTACATTCTCGACGTCGACAGGATCGTGATTCCCAAAGGGTGTCTTTGCCGTAACAAAATTTTCCATGAATGTGTATGGAAAGATCTCGAGCAGCCGGCCCACACGAAATTTAGCAAATTCTAAGGGTCCAATGCCGGCATCATTACGTTGACAATCCTGGTATAACCCAACGTGACCATCAGTACAAAACAAAGTCCTATCCGCCATAGCTGGCGTTTTATTAAAATAAAGTTTTTCAATCACTTGCTGGTCATACTTAAGAATCTTTTTGGGTTGCGCCACCATATCGCCCGCGATCATGTCTTCTTCGAGTGCGAGGTAGTCCATCACGCTGGTTGAAGGCACTATTCCCTCGGGGGCTGTTTGAGTTTTTACATAAGACATAAAAACTTCATCACGTTTTTCTATCAAATAGTTAGCACCAAGGTTACCGGCAAAATTGTGCCTTAAACCCAAAGTATGTCCCACTTCATGAGCGACAATCAAGCGCAAGAAGTCGAGATTGATTTCCATAATTTCTTTTTCGTTCAAGTCCAAATTTAGCAGTTTTTCGTAGCTTTCAACGAAGGCCTTTTGCCCCTCATAGTCACACAGATGAGACGAAGCAAAATTCTTGAGGCCAATTTTTGCCCGAGGCACCGGGGCATCCTGACCTTGTTGCCAGCGGCGCAATATTTGCCTCATCGCCCCCTTACCAATACCTGCAATACCCGACGGTAGAAAGATCTGTGCATGTAGGGTCTCACCACTTCGTGGATCAAACTGACCGTCGGCATAAGCAAACCTGGCTGATGACCAATCCATCCACTGAATTAAGTTGTAATTAATATCCGGAGCTTTCACTTCACGAGGAGCGTCAACCACCTTCAAGACTTCTCGGCCAAAAGCTTTGTTCCAGTAAAGCACACCATCCCGTATGGCTTGACGAAATTCTGACGGTGTATTGTGAGAAACTGCATATGTAACAGGTTTTTCGATATCCCATTTGGTGGCGTAAGTAAAAGCTTTGTCACTATCCTCTATCAGTGGATTTACTTCAAAAAAACCAAAACGATCATAATCGCGACTCTCTGTCGGCACAAATGCTGGATTAGGATGATAAGGCGAAAGGTAATATTTTACCTCAACAGGTTGAGGCGAGCCCTCATTATTAATTTGCGCAATTTGCCGAATCATAAATTGATTGGTATTAAGAATTTTAACGTCTTCGAGGTAACTCATAATGACAGGGACCGATTTAAAAACGTTTTTGGATTCATATTTTATTTCTTCGCCGTCGTGAGCCGCCCAATCTTCGGTCACAAAAATCTGAGACATACCCGCATTAAAATCAAAAGATATAAAATCCCCTTTTTCTTTCAAGATAGGGAACTCTGCCAAGAGAAGGTTTTGTGGCAATGAGTTAGAGCTGGAGTGGCCTTGAGTTGTCTCTAACATATATATCTTGTTGTTTTTTAATCTAAAAGAAACTACTCGGCTTTTCGTAGAACTAAACTGGGGAGCACCCACTTGTGGCGACAGTACTGCCTGCAACAAAAACTCTTTTTCGAGGGAATTTTTTTCGATAAAAACTGCATTATTTTCAAATCCAAAAGAGTCAGATACACTTTTAGGAGCAGCATGTTCTGGCTTGGGATCAATGTTTTTTCGAAAGTTTCTGTCGCCGCAACCCAAAACAGATAATACCATTAAACCCGATAAAACTAAGCGCATGTTTGCCACTGGGATTCTCTCCTATTTAAGACTGAAGAGAACTTAACACGAGGCATTTAAAATCTCAAGAATCGGGCTCGATATTGAAAAAAAAACTACTTTTTAGCCCGAATTAAATTGAGTGCGCTTCCCGCTTTAAACCACTTAATTTGCTCGTTATTAAAAGAATGAACCATTTCTATCTTTTCCTCGGCACCATCTTTATGAGTAATTATCATTTGTAGTGCCCTGCTCGGCTCTATTCCTGCTAGTCCCATAATGCTGATTCTATCCTCTTCGAGAATGCGGTCAAAGTCCTGAGGCCGGCCAAAACGGAGCGCTAACACCCCTTGTTTTTTTAAGTTTGTTTCATGAATTCGGGCAAAACTCTTAGCAATAACTACAAGACAACCCAAGTGTCGGGGCGACATCGCGGCATGCTCACGAGAGCTTCCTTCACCGTAATTTTCATCACCTATAATTACCCACTCCCGACCCTGCTTTTTATAGTTTCTGGCAACTTTTGAATAAGGTACGTTTTGATCACCATTAGAAATATCTGTCCCCTTGCCAATTTCACCCGTAAAAGCATTTGTGGCGCCCTCAAGTAGATTGTCAGATATATTGTCTAAGTGCCCGCGAAACTTGAGCCATTTGCCTGCCGGACTAATGTGATCAGTGGTACATTTACCTTTAAGTTTTGCAAGTACTGTCAAATTTTTAAAGTCTTCTCCGTCCCAGGCTTTAAAAGGTGTTAGCAATTGCAAGCGATTTGATTGGGGAGCAACCTGTACAGCCACGCCACGACCCTCAGGCTTTTGGTAGCCCTCTGAATCACGTACAAATCCATTCGCCGGCAATTCCGGAGCCTCGGGCGGGGTCAGTTTTATTTTTTTACCATCGGGAGTGTCGAGGGAATCCGTGATGGGATTAAAATCTAATTGACCGGCCAGACCCACAGCCATGACCAGCTCTGGTCCACCGATAAAAGAAAGGGTCTCGTGATTTCCATCATTACGGCCCCTAAAATTTCGATTAAAGCTGGTGACGATCGTGTTAATTTCATTTTTTTTGAGATCATCCCTTTGCCATTGACCGATACACGGTCCACACGCATTTGCTAAAACCACCGCGCCAACATCGAGCAATGTTTTTAGATGTCCATCGCGTTCAATGGTATGATAAATCTGCGCAGACCCTGGAGACACATAAAATTGCTGCGGCATTTTTATTCCCGCAGCCAAAGCCTGCTTCGCGATGTTTACTGAACGACCAATGTCTTCATACGAAGAGTTGGTGCATGAACCAATGAGCGCAGCAGAAAGTTTCATGTTCCAACCGTTAGCCTTGGCTTCTTCTTTAATTTTACTAATGGGGCGCGCCACATCCGGAGAATGAGGGCCCACCAAATAGGGTTCAAGCCGAGATAAGTCAATTTCAATTACCTCGTCGTAATATTTTGCAGGGTTTTTAAATATATCAGGATCAGCTTTCAAAATATCAGCGTTAGCCTTGGCAATGTCAGCCAGCTCGCCTCTCTCAGTCACTTTGAGGTAGGCATACATTCGTTCATCATAAGGAAAGACCGAGCAAGTGGCACCCAGTTCAGCACCCATATTGGTAATAGTTGCCTTACCTGTGCAACTAATGGATTCACTGCCTTCGCCAAAATATTCAATAATTTTATCAGTGCCACCTTTGCAGGTCAAAATTTCAAGCAATTTTAAGATGACATCTTTCGAGGAAGTCCAACCCGACATTTTGCCTTTGAGATGTACGCCCACGATTTTAGGATTTTTTACTTCCCACGAAAGTCCACTCATAACATCGGCCGCATCAGCGCCACCAACACCTATTGCGAGCATTCCTAAGCCACCAGCATTTGGAGTGTGAGAATCCGTCCCGATCATTAATCCGCCCGGAAAGGCGTAGTTCTCTAGTATAACCTGGTGAATAATTCCTGCACCCGGCTTCCAAAATCCTAGATTGTAGCGACTGGCTGCCGTAGCTAAAAAATTGAAAACTTCTTCGTTCTCTGAAATCGCCACCTTCATGTCTTCTTTAACTCCCGTGCGTGCGCGAATTAAGTGATCACAATGGATGGTTGATGGCACTGCGGCTTCGTCTTTGCCAGCTAACATAAACTGAAGCACCGCCATTTGTGCCGTGGCATCTTGCATAGCTACGCGGTCCGGAAATAATTGCAAAAAACTTCGACCTCGTTCGAGCTCCTGAGTCCCCATGTCCACCAAATGTCCAAACAGAATTTTTTCGGTGAGGTTCATTGGCCGATTTACTTTTTTACGCATTTTTTCGATATTTTCGCGCGATTTTTGATAAACTCGCTGCACTAATTCAGGTGTGGTTTCGATGACGCCCATATCTCTCCTAGAGGTAAATTCCCTTTTCAATTTTTTCAACAATAATTTTCTCGGGCTTTAAGGGATCTTTGGGGTCGACACTAAAAAAAGCTTGTTGTTCGCAACGAACCTTTTTTTCAATAAGCCACTTCAAAACATTTACTAACGGTTTGTTTTTTTTGTCGTGAAAAAAAGGATCGTTCTCGATCGTATCTCTAGCTTTTTTTAAAGAACGAGCCTCGACAGGGTCTGACTCTTTAACGGGGTAGCAATGGAGGTCGTACTTTTCGACATCTTCGGGCAATACACCCAAGAATCTAACCGACGGCGCGCTAAAATCTTTATTTCTAATGAGACTTGCCGCCGAGCCAGCTTTAAGAGTCCGAAAAATATTTTGAATGGTATAGGCGTCAAGGTCTCCAAAGAAATAAATCGGAACATCAAGTTGTTCTTCAATCAGCTTGCACCAGCCGCGTACGCCATTACTGGGCACCCCTTGCGCGCCCATCACGATACAATTATGGCGTTTGGTCATGCCGTTACTAACTAATGTGTTGGCCGTACCTTCAGATTCTACCACTAAGCAAAACTTTAACTTCTTTTTGGCTTTTAACTTTAAGGCCTGCGGTTTATTTTTTGGCTGAAAAGGCGTCGTTCCCAGGGTGCTTAAATCTATCACCGCTTTTTCACCATCAGTTAAAGTTTCAGTCACTACTAAATGCTGCGAGTAAGTTTGACCACCACGATCGTTGGCAAAACAATTTAGTTCTTCACGGTAAACCTCAAGCATGTCGCCAATAAAATCAATAATGGAATCACTTTCTTCCTGGCCTTCGAAATCAAGCGGTTTTAAGACAGGCTCGGACTTAACCATACCTTTTGCGATATAGTAGAGCTCCCGCTTTGTATTGACGTTTCCATATTGTAGATTTCTTAAAAGCACCTCAAGCATATACACCACACGCGCCATCTTTTGCACTGAAGACACGTTGAGTTCGGTCAAGACCTTTTTTTTTCCAGGCGTGAGGTAACCCACCTTGGGATTATAGAAACTGTTATCTAAGCTACACTTAACAGCTTCAAGGACAGGCCTCTGCGAATCCTCGAGATCTGATAACATTGTTTCACAAAGTGTCTTGGCCATTTTGGGAATGTCTTTTCCGGATTCGCGAATTCTAATCATTTTCGACATTTTTTATTTCCTTTTGCCTGGAGACGACTTTTTCTCTTTTTTTTCAGCTTTTTTCTTTTTAATTACGGCATCTGGTATAGCCTCTGAACCGGCTTCGGGCGCTGGTTCTTGCAAGGGGGTCTGGCCGTTGGCATCGGGTTCTGTCGCAGGCTCAGTCTCCGGTTCTCCTCCACCAAATTTTTTATTTTCTCGCACTTTAAGTTGGGACAACCGCGTCTGAGCCTCGAGCAATTCACTTTTGGCGTCTTTCGTATCTCGGCCCAGGATTTTCTCTAAACCTATTTTGGCTTTTTTAACACGATTTTGCCCGGCCCCGGTAATTCGCGCAAGTCCGTCAATCAGTATTGGGCCAAATTTCTCGATGTGGAGCATTTTCCTCTCGAGATCAGCCTCACGCATTTCTTTTTTAATATGACGACTTAGTTTTTGCCCGGCTTGCATTAGAGCCAAACGAATTTCTTCAACCAACTCTTCGCTCGAATCAATAGTCTCCTTTGAGGCATTTTTAAATTTAATAAAGGGTGATACAATGCTGATAGCAAAAACGTAAGGTCCATAAGGAACACTGTCCTTGGGTTGATTAAGACCGTAGGACTTCCAGTTCACGGTTTCGATAGCGCGCGTAATAGCGCAGGCGGATTTATCAAATTGTAGTGGCACCCGATTGGCAAAGCGCAACACCTGAATTTGATCTTCTTCAGATCCCCGTTGAATAAAGCGCGCCAGTGCGACCTCGACCACAACCGGTTTAAAATCACAAATTTTAGGTTTTCGTGCAACCACACTAAAAAAATCAACCTCACCTAAACGATGAATACTTTTGGCTAAGGCCTCTTCTCCCACCGTCAGCACTGACTTCGTGCTGGGACTTTGAATCTCAGCATCTTGAATTACTTGAAAGGCCTTTTTAAAATCCGCCTCAGAAAGTTTATTGACCGAGGTATCCAGTATTTTTGCTTTAATGCCCGCTTTTTTAAGCAAGCCAATAGCTTGGTCATTGACTCGAGAAAATCCGGTTTTTAAAAAACTCTTAAGTGAGATATTTCCGAAAAGTCTTGCATGTGTAATAAACTCTCCGAGTTTCATGGTGTGAGGATGCGGAAGTGTGGCCGCTGGTATTTCGGGATTTTCTTCGGTTACGCGTTTGACTTCGACCCAGTCATTGTCCATTAATTTATATCGCATGGACAAATGAGGATTTACTAGAATAGTCCCCTCAAGATAAGTGATCAACCCACCATCGCCATTTAATTGAACGCGGCCATCGATCTCAAAACTGACCTTTACGCCATGAGTTTTGTCCCAATCAATTGTGTCTTTCTCTCGAATCAAGCCCTTATTGCCTTTAATATCCACATCAATTAGGGCCTCAAAAGCTTTGCGCATACGTGAAGTTTTACTAATAACTCTGACACCTTTAGCATTCGTCAGCTGTGCCCATGTTACGGCGGCCGAGATACCAATGCCTTGCTGGCCTCTAGTACATTGGCCTCGCCCAAATTTAGAGCTGGCAAGATATTCGCCAAAAACTTTTGGCAGTAGTTCAGGCTCAATGCCTGGACCATTGTCCTCGACCTCTATCAATACTAAATCGGTATTTTTCGAGGCTCCCTTACCTTTTCTCTTAATTAAGATAATCAGCTCAGGAAGGATATTTTCTTGTTCGCAGGCATCTAAGGAGTTATCCACTGCCTCTTTTAAAGTAGTTAGTACGGCTTTAACGGGTGATGAAAATCCCACTTGCTGCAAATTTTTCGAAAAATACTCGGCCGTACTGCTGGAAGTAATTTTGGACAACTAAATATCTCCTTAATAATACTAGTACTATTTCCTGTATTAGACTAAAAATATCAAGAAGCAGGAGGCTTAAGGCAAGATGAAAAAAACAATCCTCTCAATTCTATGTTTGCTAACGCTTAGCGCCAATGCTTACTCAGACACTTCAGTCGAGGTTCTTCAGAGGGGAACTGGACCCAAAGCTAACAATGCCGACCAGCTGCTTATCAATTATCATCTTTGGCTGTTTGACTCAAACAAGGCTGATGGCAAGGGCAAACTTGTAGAGAAAAACACCAATCGAGGTCAGCCGAGTCGGTTGCTTTTGAAAAAAGAAAAAATTATTGCTGGCCTTTATACGGCCCTCCTCAATCAAGAAACAGGATCAAAGTTGAAAATCGTTGTGCCCCCTGAACTAGCATACGGCCCGAAAAAAGAGGGCGAAATTCCGGCGAATGCCACACTAGTTTATGAAATGGAAATATTATTGGTCATGCCGCAAAAGTAGTTCCACCGGCGTCTTATATTTTTTTTCGCTGTTACACTTCTTGCAGGCTATAACAATGTTATTCCGGCTTGAAACCCCACCGCGTGCGAGCGGCACTTTGTGATCCATAGTTAATTCTAATCTCGAGAATTTTTGGTCACAATAATAGCAAATTCCCTCGTTTAACTTTTGCTGCCACCATTTGGACAATTTAAGTTCACGAGATTTTTGCCGCTCTTTTTTAATATGCGACTCAGGGGCTGAATTGAAAAATTCCATAGCTAACTTACTAACACGTTTAAAATACCTTTTCCAACTCTAGACTTTAACCAATTGCTCATGATATAAGCTAACAAAAGTCCCTTTTTGAAAATGTTTCACAGGAGAATACCAGTGACGTCTCATTCAATGAAAGAGCGCCTCGAAAAAGCCTACCCCGATGCAACGGTTGAAGTCGAAGATTTAACCGGTACCGAAAATCATTACCAAGTCCGCATTTTTGCCAAGGCATTTAAAGGCAAACCACTACTCGAGTGTCACCGCGCAGTGATGGGACTTTTTGATCTTGAATTGAAATCTGGAGAAGTCCACGCACTGTCTGTAAAAACCAAAGCTAAGGAGTAATTTATGAATGAAACTGTCAAAAAGCGAATCGATGATATGTTAGAAAAGTCACCCGTTTTTGTATTTATGAAAGGCACACCTGACTTTCCGATGTGTGGGTTTTCAGCTCGTGCTATTGGAGCTCTAAAAGCCTCCAATGCCCAGTTTGAAACATTCAACGTCTTAGAAGACGAGGAAATTAGAGAAGGTGTTAAGCACTACGCTAACTTTCCCACGATTCCTCAGATATATATAAAGAAGCAGTTGGTGGGCGGATCTGATATTATTATGGAGCTTTACGAGTCTGGTGAATTGCAAGAAATGGTAAAAACCTCCACAGGACAATAGGCATGTTGAAAAACCTAGCAATATGGGACCGAATCCTGCGTTGGATGGCAGGAACCCTAGGGCTTGCATGGGCAGTCGCCGGCGGCCCGCCGTGGGCCTATGCTTCAATTTACCTAATTCTTACATCTACCTTTGGGATCTGCCCAATCTATCTTATAGTTGGACTTAAGTGACAGCATCAGTTGAAGAATTAAAAAAAATTTTGGGAGCAAGTAGAGTACTAACCGACTCCGAGTCTCTAAAAATTTATGGACTTGATTGGACCAGGTATTATGAACCCAATCCCACGGCTATTGTATTTCCGCAAACCACAGCGGAGGTTCAGAACTTAGTTCAGTGGTCACTGAAAACAAAAACGCCACTTGTGCCTTCGGGCGGTAGAACGGGACTAAGTTCAGGGGCGGTCGCCACAAATCGCGAAGTCGTGGTGAGTTTTGAACGCATGAATAAAATTTTAGATTTTAATTCCGCTGATCAAACCTTGACCTGTGAAGCCGGTGTAATTACGCAAACTGTTCAGGAATACGCGCTTGAAAAAGGCTTTTATTTTCCGGTGGATTTTGCCTCTAAAGGGTCGAGCCAAATTGGTGGTAACATTGCGACCAACGCGGGCGGCGTAAAAGTTTTGCGTTATGGTCTTATGCGAAACTGGGTGACGGGTTTAAAGGTGGTTACGGGGCGTGGAGAAATTATAGAATTTAATAAAGCTCTCGTAAAAAATGCTTCGGGATACGATTTAATGCAACTTTTTATCGGCAGCGAGGGTACACTTGGATTTGTAACAGAGGCGATTCTGCGCGTCACCCAAATCCCTCTCCCGCTCCAAGTTATGCTTTTTGGTGTGCCTGATCTTGATTCCATTATGAAAATATATGAAAAAGCAAAGAGGGCCTTACCCCTCACCGCATTTGAAATGTTTTCGGAGCTCGCGCTAAAATATGTGTTGGCTCAATCAAATATGCCGCGTCCGATGCCAACCACACATCCCTATTATGTTTTGGTTGAAGGCGAAAAAATCACCACAGCGGCAAACGAGAGCTTCTTTAAATTATTTGAGGACTGCGTGCATGCCGGCTGGGTCAGCGATGGTATAATTAGCCAAACCGATACACAGTTTAAAGAAATTTGGTCCCTGCGCGAAAACGTGGCCGAGAGCGTATCGCCGCACTCCCCCTATAAAAACGATATTTCGGTACGTGTGAGTGTGGTGCCTGAGTTTATTCGAGAAACCGACAGTCTTTTATCAAAAAATTATCCTGATTTTGAGGTCGTCTGGTTTGGCCATATCGGTGACGGCAATCTCCACATCAGCATTTTAAAACCGCAAGCCTGGGACAAACAAAAATTTTATTCTGCTTGCCGTAAAGTCGACGACATTTTGTATTCAACAATTCAAAAATACGCCGGCAGCATTTCAGCGGAGCATGGCGTGGGTCTCGCTAAAAAGGCCTTTCTTCACTATACAAAATCGAAAGAAGAAATCAATTACATGAAACTTATCAAAAACCAGTTCGATCCTGAGAACATCCTTAATCCTGGCAAGATTTTTTAATTTGTTTCAGCCTCAAGTGAAAAGTAAGGTTCTTTCTTTTATTAGTGGCTAGGACTAACGCCTATCCTACTTGTTAAACCGTCAATCCGCTCGCATCCAGCTCGCGCCCTTTGGGCTTGATTGACGGTTTTTTTAAACTTCTCTCGGTCGATCGTGGATGATCGGTGGACCACGGGGGTTGGGGCAGGTGGCCCCATTAGACAGGATGTCTTTTAATTATTTTCTTTGCTCTATCTCTTTGGTAAGAAATGAGTCCCAAGGTCTCGTGTGTGTTTTTGATGATGTAGTTGCGTACATATTCAAAATCCTTCTTCCAGCCATTAACTATTCTAGAGAATAGTAGGTAGCTCCAAAACCTACCAAATGGTTTCCCTTTTTTGGCGCCCGTTACTTTTCTGGCAATTAGTGCTGCAATTGAACGAAAAAAATCTTGAAGATTTTTTCGCTGCTTACCGTGGACCAGAAGATGGATGTGGTTAAAGTTAACATTTATCTCATAAATTGAGATTTTAAATCGTTCGGCCATGCGGCTAATTATTTTGGTAATGGCACTATTATAATTCACCAGGGCGAGCTTTTGCTTTGCTAGGTCTGAGTGCAAAACTAAGTGCAAAGGCTGCTTGGTATCGACCGGGCGAAAAGTCTTTCGCTTTCCGAGTGATTGTGAGCCGCCATGAGAACGTGGCAGGTTTTCAAAAAAACTTAGCTGTTTTTTACTAGATCTAAATTTTAGCTGGGGCAGTGTCATAAGAAGGGATAAATGCAAAGTGCGGGCGGAGCTGTTGCTCACTTTACCGATACTTGACCTTCTAAAATCCGAGTGACGAACCTGAAGTCGAAAAAGCCTGAATCATCCCCTATTATATTTGAGCTCCCACTAAAAAAAGGAAAGAGACACACATGCGGCCAGTGTAAAAATATCTCATTTTGAGAAATGGCCAATAAGCCAAATTTATAGTTAATATTTAAACTGAACTATCCTGGACTAACGGCGGACCAGTTGTCTCATTCTAAAGCGCTTGTTTTGAGATAGAACTTTGCGGTTTGGGCGGTCCTTGGGCATAATATAAGTAGAGGGAAATTAGCCCAAGGAGAGGTCTATGTCCGACAATAAATTAAGCATTCAAAATATTCTAAAAGACTGGAACGATGGTGGAAAGTTTCGAGACATGAGTTGGTCCGGAACTTTTGATGATTACCTCAACCTGGTAAAACATAATCCCAAAGTTACTCGAAACGCTTTTCAGCGGATGTACGAGTTAATTCTGGATTATGGTTCTACTAAATACGTCGACACAAAAAAAGAAGTCATTCGCTACAAATTTTTTGATGACGAAGACAACAACGGAAAGGATGCCGTATTCGGATTAGATATTTCGCTCATGAAGTTTATGAATGTTCTACGCTCAGCGGCTCAAGGTTATGGAACTGAAAAACGAGTGATACTTTTGCACGGACCGGTTGGTAGTGCTAAATCCACAATTTGTAGGCTTTTGAAACAAGGAGTGGAGAGATATTCTAAAACTGATGCTGGTGGCTTGTACACTTTTGACTGGATCGATCCGACAGGCGATAATGATAATATCTTTGGCAAGGGCGTTAGGACATTCCCCAGCCCCATGCATGAAGAGCCATTACTGTTAATCCCCCTGGAGTTAAGGGCGAAATTTACAGAAGAAATAAATCGCGGCAACAAAGGCGAGTTTAGAGTGAGTATCGATGGGGAGTTGAGCCCACCTAGCCGATACATTTTTACGGCACTTATGACCAAATATGGTGGCGACATCACGAAAGTGCTAAACCATGTTCGCGTGAGACGTCTTGTTCTTTCGGAGGCTGATCGCATTGGCATTGGAACTTTTCAGCCGAAAGACGAAAAAAACCAAGATAGTACAGAACTGACAGGCGACATTAATTACCGAAAGATTGCTGAGTATGGCTCAGACTCAGATCCTAGAGCCTTTAATTTTGACGGAGAGTTTAACGTCGCCAATCGGGGAATGATAGAATTCGTAGAAGTTTTAAAGCTTGATGTGGCGTTTTTGTATGACCTCCTTGGCGCCTCTCAAGAGCACCGAGTAAAACCCAAGAAGTTCGCACAAACTCATATTGACGAGGTTATCATTGGTCATACTAACGAGCCCGAATACAGAAAACTCCAAGACAATGAATTTATGGAGGCACTGAGAGACCGAACTGTAAAAATAGACATTCCCTATATCACTAAATGGAATGACGAGATTAATATCTATAAAAAAGATTTTAACAGTCGAAAAATGAGAGGCATTTCTATCGCACCTCACACCATCGAAATGGCGGCGATGTGGGCTGTATTGACTCGCCTAGAAAAGCCTAAAAAGGCGAACCTCACGCGCTTGCAAAAACTAAAACTCTACAATGGTAAAACACTGCCCAACTTTACTGAAGACAACATTAAAGAATTAAGAAAAGAATCGCGTCGAGAGGGCCTTGATGGTATTTCTCCAAGATACATTCAAGATAAACTTTCAAACTCGATTGTTTTTGCCCAACAAATGAATCGAGGTTCAGTAAATCCCTTTATGGTGATGAATGAGCTTGAGTCTGGACTCAAGCACCACTCGCTCCTTTCGAGCGAGGAACTAAAGGGCGAGTATAAAGAGCTCTTGGCGGTGGTAAAACAAGAATACGAAGAGACAATCAAGGCAGAGGTTCAGAGAGCGATAAGCGCTGACGAAGGTGCTTTAGCCAGACTTTGCGGTAACTACATCGATAATGTAAAGGCCTACACCCAAAGAGAAAAAGTTCGCAACCAGTTTACGGGTCAAGATGAAGAACCTAATGATAGGCTTATGAGATCTATAGAAGAAAAAATAGACATTCCAGAATCTCGCAAAGATGACTTTAGAAGAGAAATCATGAATCATATAGGCGCTTTGTCACTTGAAGGTAAAAAGTTTGATTACCGAACCAATGAGCGCCTGCACAAAGCTTTTGAACTTAAACTTTTTGAGGATCAAAAGGATTCCATTAAGCTGCACTCGCTAGTTTCTTCGGTGGTTGATAAAGATACTCAAGAAAAAATTGAGATTGTCAAAGCGAGACTTATTAAGGACTTTGGTTATGATGAGGTTTCGGCCCAAGACGTATTACAATATGTCGCGAGTATTTTTGCGCGTGGAGATGTAAAAAATAAATGAGCGGGATAAGTGAGGACCACAATAGATTTAAGCAGATCGTTCGCGGTAAGATCAAAGAGCACTTCAAGAAATATATCACGCATGGAGAAATGATCGGCCGGCAAGAAAAGGATTTCGTAAAAATCCCGTTGCCCCACATTGAAATTCCCAGATTTAAATACGGTCCTAAACAAAGTGGCGGCATAGGCCAAGGCGACGGCAGTGCCGGCGAGGCCGTAGATGGGGAGCAGCAACCGGGCTCCGGGCAAACGGCGGGATCATCCCCAGGCGAACATCAACTTGAGGTCGATGTTTCCCTTGAAGAATTAGCTGACATTTTAGGTGAAGAGCTTCAACTTCCAAATATTCAACCGCGCGGAAACAAAAATACGAACACGACTAAAACGAAATACACCGGCCTATCAAATGTAGGTCCAGAAGGACTCAGACATTTTAAAGCCTCGTACAAAGAAGCACTTAAACGAGCCATTGTTGCCGGCTCCTACGATGCAGAAAATCCAATCATCGTCCCGATTCGGCGAGACTTAAGATACCGCTCATATAAAAAAGTGACAAAACCTGAGGCCAACGCGGTAGTTCTTTACATGATGGACGTTTCTGGCTCAATGGGAGACGAACAAAAAGAAATTGTTCGTCTTGAAAGCTTTTGGATAAACACGTGGCTGAAGCGTCACTATAAGGGCCTTGAGACTCGTTTTATTATCCATGATGCCTCGGCTAAAGAAGTCGATGAAAAAACATTTTTTAGTACAAGCGAGTCGGGGGGCACACTAATTAGCTCTGCGTTTAAGCTTTGCCAAAAAATTATCGAAGATGAATATCCTATTGATCGTTGGAATATATATCCCTTTCACTTTAGTGATGGCGATAATTGGAGTGGCGAAGACACGCGAATTTGCTTAAATTTGTTGAAAGATTTTTTCTTTCCTTGTGTGAATATGTTTGGCTACGGTCAGGTCGAAAGCAAATACGGTAGTGGTCAGTTCTTAAAAGACCTTGAGAAGGAATTTCCTAATCACGAAGTATTGATTACTAGCCGAATTCAAAGTCGCGACAAAATTGTGGATTCAATCAAAGATTTTTTAGGTAAGGGACGCTAGAATGGCAGGGCTAACTCCTGAATTAGAAAAAGAACGGATTAGAATCGAAAAAACGGCCAAGGGTTATGGCCTTGATTTTTTTGAAACCGTTTTTGAAATCATAACCTATGATCAAATGAATCAATTTGCAGCTCGTGGAGGATTTCCTGTACGTTACCCACATTGGCGATTTGGTATGGAATACGAACAGCTCTCGAAATCCTATGAGTACGGACTCGCAAAAATATATGAAATGGTGATTAACACCGACCCTTGTTACGCCTATCTAATGGAGGGCAACATGGTGGTCGACCAAAAGCTCGTGATGGCTCACGTTTATGGGCACTGCGATTTTTTTAAGAATAACCAATGGTTTTCAAAGACCAATCGCAAAATGATGGACGTTATGGCCAATAACGCGTCTAAGGTGAGAGGGCTCATGGATAAATACGGTATCGATGAGGTCGAGAACTTTATTGATATTTGTTTGAGCTTAGAAAATCTAATAGACCGCTATCGACCATATGTTCCCGCCAAATCGGCTCGTCCCGAAAAAGATAATCGCAATAACCCAGGAAATAAATTAAGAGTGGACCGCGAGTATATGGAAGGCTACATAAATCCACCAGAGTTTATAGAACAACAGAGACTGCGGGCACAGGAAGACGAAGCCAAGCTTGCCAAATTTCCGCCTAATCCCGAAAAAGATATTTTGTTATTTTTAATGTACTACGCTCCGCTAAAGCCTTGGCAGCAGGAAGTTTTGGCTATGATTCGAGAAGAAGCCTATTATTTTGCGCCACAGGGTATGACTAAAATTATGAACGAGGGTTGGGCCAGTTATTGGCACTCAAAGATGATGACTATGGATATTGCCACCTCGGCAGAAATTATTGATTACGCCGATCATCACAGTGGCACGATGGCAATGAGTCCCACTGGATTTAACCCGTATAAAGTAGGGATTGAGTTATTTAGAGATATTGAAGAGCGCTGGGATAAAGGGCAATTTGGAAAAGAATGGAATGAATGCGACGACATTAAGGCAAAATTGGCGTGGGACAAAAAACTAGGCTTGGGCAGAAAAAAAATATTTGAGATACGTCGTGATTATAACGATGTAACTTTTATTGATGAATTTTTGACTGAGGAATTTTGTGTAAAAAATCGCATGTTTGTTTATAAATTTAATCCCCGAACTGGACATTATGAAATTGAAACTCGAAATTTTTCGTCGATTAAAAAACAGCTGTTGTTTCACTTAACTAATTTCGGTCAACCCAGTATTCAAATTGAAGATGCTAACTTTGAAAATCGTGGTGAGTTACTTATGAGTCACAATCACGAAGGCGTGGATATGCAGCCTAACTATATGGAAGAAACCCTCAAGAATGTTTTTAAAATTTGGCAGCGACCGGTGAGTCTGCTCACAGTAATGGATGGCGAACGACACGTGTATAGTTTCAACGGCAAGGACTATAAAGACACGCCGCTATCCGAATTGCCAAAATAAAAAACTACTTATTCGTCGGATTGTAAGTCAACACTGAGGCGGCTTAAAGCTTCGATGTTCTTAGGTTCCACTTTAAATAACCAACCTTCGCCATAGGGATCTTCTTTAATCAACTCGGGAGACTCTACGACAGTAGTGTTGATCTCGACGATCTTTCCATCCACGGGCGAGTAAAGATTTATGGGGCCGTCTTCAGTTTCGATTTCTCCAATGATCTCTTCGGCCACAACTTCGTCATCTTCTTGGGGGAGTTTTACTTCAGAGGCCGTATCGGCGTACTCAACGCCTTCGTCATTGAGTCCGACAATTACGACATCGTTCTCGACTAGGACCCAGTGATTTCCCATAAAGGTAAGAAAGTCTTTATCCATAGAGACAATTTTGAATTATGTGTACCCAATAGGCAATAGGAAATAATTGAATACCAAAAGAAACGAGTTTTGAGTTGATTCTAGACATAGGGCCTACCTAAGAATCGGTTTAAAGGGGTCAGCTGGGATTCGTAAAACACAGTAGAGTGGGTAAGTACTTCTCCTGAAATTATGGGCTTTACCAAAAATCCTCATTCTGTTAAATCTCTAACAACACTAGATTTTTTCCGTAGGATTTCAGAAGGAGAGATGGCCGAGTGGTTGAAGGCGCACGCCTGGAACGCGTGTAGGGTGTCAAAGCCCTCGGGGGTTCGAATCCCTCTCTCTCCGCCATTCACTATTTTCCTGCCAAGAAGCCAATCTCGCGAATGGCTTTTCTAAATGATAGTGAATAGTTAACGCATCTAGAGTTGGGTTAGAACATACCTTTTTGAGGTAATCGAGCCTTTCCTCTCGGTTCATAGTTTTCCAGAGTTCTTTCGCTTTGATAGCCAGTTCGAACACTCTTTTAGCCGCAGTCATTCCAGCGTCGCTAATGTCGCAGTTGAGACGAACTAACTCTCGTGCGTAGTGATCTTCTTTCTTTTCAACTTCGGTGATCTGTTCATTGTAGTCGCGTTCGTTTAGTTTTCCTGATGTGAACAGCCGAACAACATTTCGTCTTTCTCCGCGTAGATCTTCTCGCGCTTGATCGTAACCCTCCATCTGTTTGCGAATTGCAGCCTTCTGCTTCTCCGGTGGATTTCAAAATTTTCTCCTTACGTTCATAGGTTATTCCTCTTTTGCAATCTGGATGACCACAGACTAACCAACCCCGAAAGATGTCCTCACCCCTTCGGTTAGCTCTTCGCTTACATCCATTGCCGCTATTAATGTTTTCGACCGCCTTGAGGGCATTGGCTGGGATTATCAAATCGTGTTTGCCTCGATATTTTGTTGGATCGTCCTTCAGGTAAAAGAATCCCCAATAAAAGGAGTTTTTCAGTCTTTCCTCGATCCCATGACGACTATATTTTCCATCGAGATCTTTGGGGACAAATCCCTCTTTAAGATTTTTATCCAGAATGTCGTCGTATGAATAACCCTGAGCGCGCAGTTCAAATTCACGCTGGACAAGTTTTACGATTCTTGGGTCAGGGTCGGAGATGATTTTTGCAGTTCCCTTAATAGCATTGCCGTATTTGTCTTTCTCTTTATGATGAATATACCCGAGCACCGTATGGCGGTAAGGCCACCATCCACATTCAGCTTTGGTTCTATAGGAATTGCGCACTCTCGCTCACGTAATGAATGATAATTTTATCTTCTTTGATAAGGCGTTCGTTTTTCTCGTTGTCGGTCAGATTGCGAGCTTCACGGCTGCCGATGTAGAAAAGAATGTGCTTGATTCCTTGAGCAAGAGCGAACTGCATCAGGGCATTGTATTTCTTGCGGGCGTCGAACTGGTAAGCCGTTTCGATAATAGATTCAAATTTTATCAACTCTAGATCGTTGCGCTTAGATACTACTTCAGCGCATGAAGCATGCGGAAGTTAACGGCGTATTGGCACATGAAGTAGCTCACATCGCCAATGGGGACATGGTGACGATGACACTGATCCAAGGAGTAGTGAATGCCTTTGTCATGTTTGTTGGGTGCAACGTAATTCCTTCCGGTTTGTAAGTTGAGCATAGGTTAAAAGATTGCCTCTCATAACGGCTTGAATGGTCAAGCAGGAGAGGTAGTAATGTCAGGATTAGAACGAGTATCAAAAGA
>Ga0163151_10003649_pt1 | contig 21822 bp, 13 predicted proteins | sample OliLakLV19MP5IB2_FD_145596 | JGI IMG/M metagenome (GOLD analysis project Ga0163151, IMG submission 145596) | Freshwater microbial mat bacterial communities from Lake Vanda, McMurdo Dry Valleys, Antarctica - Oligotrophic Lake LV.19.MP5.IB-2 | ecosystem: Environmental > Aquatic > Freshwater >... | reverse complement strand
ATGTATAACCAATATTTCCTGTCCGCTTTTAAAATCTTTTTTTTCAATCAGCTGCTTTATTCCATACATCATTTTACCCGTGTACACAAAATCCAGCGGGATGGAATGCTGCATATTAAAATCGTTTATAAACGCAATGAGTTCCTCCGTATGTTTCGCATAACCTCCAAAATGATAATCGGTGATGATATTAAATTTGTTTTCGTTTTTTTCCCTGTCAAAAATTTTTCCTTCGTAAGTAAATAGCAATTTTAAAACATCTTCCTTCAAAAAATATCCGTTCTTCAATGTAGCAAAACCCAAAGCTGTTTGTCCCTCAATTAAAGAATGAATAATACCTGCCATCGTTGCACCGGTACCAACGGGAACACAAACAACATCAACATCAATTTCAAGATCTTTTAAAATTTCGGCACAGCCTTTAACCGCCAAGCTGTTGCTGCCCCCTTCGGGTATTAAATAAAATTGTCCGAACTCATTCGTGAGTTCAATTATATTTTCATATTCATTTTTTGCTTTATATTTTTCTCTGCGCCAGAAAACCAATTGCATTCCGTTAGCTTTTGCCTGCAATAAGGTAGTGCTCAATATTGATGGCTCCTCTCCTCTTATTACACCAATGGTTTTAAAATTATGTTGTTTTCCCAAAGCTGCTGTCGCTGCAATGTGGTTGGAATAAGCCCCGCCAAAGGTCAGTAAGGTATCGTGCCCAGCTTTGCGCGCTTCTTCAAGATTATACTTTAATTTAAAATATTTATTTCCTCCTGTAATAGAATCAATAAGATCTAGACGCAGCATATACAACCGCAAATTATTTGCAGCCGCTTCCGTTGAAAGTATTTCCTCGAGTATTAAATTATTTTTTTGTTTGATCATATGAATTTGAAACACCCGAATAATCCGTTAAATTTACCAAAGTAATGGACAATAAAGCCCTTGAACCTGATGACTTTTATTATAGCCCCGAAGGTTATATTGTATTTACAGAGAAGTATTTGCTAAAAAGAGGGTATTGCTGCCAGAATGGTTGCAAACATTGCCCTTATGGGTTTAATAAGAAGACTGGGAGAATTGAGAAGAAGGGGAGTTAGAAGTGGGGAGTTGGAAGTGGTTGTTCGTTGTTGGTTAGCAGTTGTTGTTAGCAAAGAATTCGCACCCATTCGTATAAATTCGTAATTCGTAGAAGTTAAAAGTTGATTCGTATAAATTCTTAATTCGTATATGAAAGAGTTTCAAAAAATAATACTGCAAGGAATCCCCACCAAACTTCCTGCTCCTAAAGTGCTGGATTCAAATATTAATCATGCTCCTAAAAGAAAAGACATTTTATCTTCTGAAGAAAAAAAACTAGCACTTCGTAATGCACTTCGTTATTTTGATCCCAAGCATCATACTATTTTAGCAAAAGAATTTTCAGAAGAATTAAAAAATTACGGACGTATTTACATGTATCGCTTTCGTCCTGATTATAAAATTTACGCGAGGCCAATTAATGAGTATCCGCATAAATCAAAGCAAGCCGCAGCTATCATGCATATGTTGAGCAACAATCTTGATCATACTGTTGCGCAGCATCCCGACGAATTAATTACCTATGGCGGCAACGGAGCAGTATTCCAGAACTGGGCACAATACCTGCTCACCATGAAATACCTTGCACAAATGACAAACGAACAGACGCTTGTTATGTATTCCGGTCACCCACTTGGATTATTTCCATCGCATAAAGAAGCGCCGCGTGTTGTAGTTACCAATGGAATGATGATACCGAATTATTCCAAACAAGATGACTGGGAAAAATTTAATGCATTGGGGGTAACACAATACGGACAAATGACAGCGGGTTCATTCATGTATATTGGTCCGCAGGGAATTGTTCATGGCACTACCATAACATTATTGAATGCAGGAAGAATAACAGGAGCAAAATCACTGGCAGGAAAACTATTTGTATCATCCGGCCTTGGCGGAATGAGCGGCGCACAACCTAAAGCCGCAGTAATTGCAGGTGCTCTAGCAGTAATTGCAGAAATAAATTCCAAAGCAACACAAACGCGACATTCGCAAGGATGGGTAGATGAAGTATACAACGATCTGAATGAATTGATAAACCGTATTGCAATCGCAAAAGAAAAAAAAGAAGCTGTTTCACTCGCTTACCATGGAAACATTGTTGACTTATGGGAAAAATTAGCTGACGAAAAAATTAAAGTTGATTTAGGTTCAGATCAAACATCATTACATAATCCCTGGGCGGGTGGTTATTATCCCGTAGGTATTTCATTTGAAGATGCAAAAAAAATGATGACCGAAAATCCGGAACAATTTAAAAAAGAAGTAAAGCAAACATTAATACGTCATGTAGCAGCAATAAATAAACTTGCTGCCAACGGAATGTATTTTTTCGATTACGGAAACGCATTTTTACTGGAGGCTGGCCGCGCCGGTGCGGATGTATTTCTCCCCTCTCCCTCCGGAGAGGGGTCGGGGCTGAAGCACAAATACCCCTCGTACGTACAGGATATTATGGGGCCCATGTGTTTCGATTATGGATTTGGTCCGTTCAGATGGGTTTGTACATCAGCAAATCCAAAAGACCTGGAGACAACAGATAAAATCGCAACACAAGTTTTAGAAAAATTATACAAAAAAGCTCCGAAAGAGATCAAGCAGCAATTATCCGACAACATTCGCTGGATAAAAGAAGCGCAAAAAAATAAATTGGTAGTTGGTTCGCAGGCTCGCATATTATATGCCGACGCAGAAGGTAGAATAAAAATTGCAGAAGCGTTTAATAAAGCAGTAAAAACAAAAAAAATATCTGCGCCCGTTGTATTGGGCCGTGACCATCATGATGTTTCGGGAACAGATTCACCTTATCGTGAAACATCAAACATTTACGATGGCTCACAATTCACAGCTGATATGGCGGTACAAAATTTTGTGGGCGATGCATTTCGCGGTGCCACATGGGTAAGTTTACACAATGGGGGTGGCGTTGGCTGGGGCGAAGTAATTAATGGAGGATTTGGAATGGTATTAGATGGGACAAAAGAATGTGATAATAGATTAAAACAAATGTTATTCTGGGATGTGAATAATGGAATTGCACGAAGAAGCTGGGCAAGGAACAAAGAGGCAATATTCGCAATTAAGAGGGCCATGAAAGCAGAAAAAAAATTAAACGTTACCCTCCCAAACCTTGTTAATGACGAAATAATAGGGAATATTTTCTGATACCGCAATGGCACAGATATTGATATATATTGGTAAAAGCAGTAATTTTATGCAGATGAAAAACAAACTATTATTTACATATATTCTTATTTCCTCATTATTTATTGCCTGTTCACCTGAGGATGAGACAACACCAACAGAGGACAGGGATAAATTTATTGCATCATGGACCTGCAATGAAAGCAGTTCTATTACTGGCAGCAACCCGCCATTTACAGTGCATATAAATAAAGGAACCGCAAGTGATGCAGTGTTGATCGAAAATTTTTACGGACTTGGGTTTACAAATAAGGCTACTGGCGAAATCACTGTAAATGATATTGATATCCCAACACAAATTTTAGCTGGAAATACAATTCAAGGAAACGGAACTATTTCTGGAAATATTATTTCGATGCACTATTCTGTAAATGACGGAGCGGGAGTAGACAGCCTTACTGTGACCTTTACAAAACAATAAACTTTATCAATGAGCTTGGCTTTCACCTTTGAAAGCCTTAGTCGAATTAATCCCACAATTTCAGCGGAATCCGGGTAATACCAGAGAACTCCGCTTCGCTTCAATATATTGTTTCAAAGCTCTGTTTGGGTTACTACCTTTCATCAAGTTGAGCGGAGATGAAAAATTGCCGTCCGATTGGCTATCATCTTACTTTTGCACCCAATTGTTCTTCAAAATTCTTCTGGAGTTTTGCCATTACACTTTCTATTTGTTTATCGGTTAGTGTGGCTTCATTGTCCTGCAAAATAAAACTCAAGGCATATGATTTTTTCCCTGCTTCTAATTTATCTCCTTCATACACATCAAAAATATTTACCTCTTTCAATAATTTTTTTTCTGTTGATCTGGCAATACTTTCTAACTGCTCAAATTTTACTGCACTATCAATAAGCAAAGCCAGGTCTCTCCTTACTGAAGGGAACTTTGAAATTTCTTTGTATTCAATTTTTATTTTTGTCGCAGTTTTAACCAATGCATCCCAATTTAAATCAGCATAATAAACCGGTTGTTTTACATCTGCAACCTTTAACAACGACTGCTTAACCTTTCCAATTACTGCCAATTCCTTTTTATTAACGGAAAAAGTAATTACATCCGATAGCAGGTCGTGATCTGCAGCAATAGTGATTGTTGCATGCAACCCAAATTTTTCAAAAACACTTTGCACAGCCCCTTTTAATGAAAATAGGTCCGCATCGTCACCAGACGCGTTCCACGCTTCTTTATGCTTTTTACCGGTAATAAAAAGTGATAAATGAACACTCTCCTTGTACTTCCACTCGGCTTCATTTTCCTTTTGATATGTTTTGCCAAATTCAAATATCTTCACATCTTGTGTTTTCCTATTCAGGTTATACGCTATTGTTTCCAGTCCGCTGAACAAAAGCGTTTGGCGCAACACACTAAGGTCGCTGCTTAAAGAATTTAGCAAGGCAATATTTTTATCTGCCATACCCGGGATCGCAGCAGAATAACTTTCATTCGTGAGAGATGTATTCATTACCTCTGTAAAGCCATTGTTGCACAATAAATTTGCAACAGTATTTTGAAATTTATTTTTATCAGGTTTTTGAGAGAACGAAAGCGATGAATTAAATTTTTCGGGAAGTTCAATATTATTATAGCCATATATCCTTAATACCTCTTCTATCACATCGGCCTCTCTTGTTACATCCACTTTATACAATGGTACCGACAACTGCAGCGCATCAGTACCTTCGCTGATAATTGATATTCCCAATGACGTCAAAATGGATTTAATTATTTTGTGATCTATAACTTTGCCAATTAGGGTGTCGCAATTTTTATAAGAGAATCCTACGTTATACGGTTCAATTACTTCCGGGTAAATGTCTACGATATCTGATGAAATTTTTCCTCCTGCAACTTCTTTTATTATTTGTACCACGCGCTTAAGGGCATAAACAGTAATGCCAGGATCGGAACCTCTTTCAAAACGAAAAGACGCATCCGTTTTAAGATCATGGATCTTAGCTGTTTTTCTCACCGCTGCTGGATGAAAACAAGCGCTTTCAATAAAAATATTTTTTGTTTTCTCTGTTACACCCGAATCAATACCTCCAAAAACTCCCGCCATACACATGCCCTGTTTTGTATTGCATATCATCAACTCTTCGCCCGTAAGTTCGCGCTCTTTCTCATCCAAGGTTTTGAACTTTGTACCTTTTGGTAAAGTTTTAACAATAATTTTTTTACCTTCTATTTTATCCGCATCAAATGCATGGAGCGGCTGCCCTAAATCATGCAATACATAATTTGTTGCGTCAACAATATTATTTATACTTTTTAATCCAATGCTTTCAAGTCTTTGTTTCAGCCATGCCGGTGAAGGTCCAACTTTTACTCCTGACACAGACATACCTGAATAACGCGGACATAATTCAGCATCTTCGACACTTACATTTATTTGCAGATCCTTATTCTCAACATTAAAAGAAATTTGTGCCGGAAGATCAATTGATACTCCCCCATGTGATTCCATTACATATCTGCACGAAAGTACCGCAGCCAAGTCACGGGCAACACCAACGTGTGAAGTAGCATCGGCACGATTAGGCGTTAAGCCAATTTCAAAAATATGATCCTGTTCAACATTAAAATATTCAGAAGCATGCGTCCCTACAATTGCCTTGTCATTCAACACCATTATCCCTTCATGCGAAGTACCCAAACCAATTTCATCTTCGGCACATATCATCCCTTCGGAAAGATGTCCCCTTATTTTTGATTTTTTTATTTGAAAAGGTTCGCCTTCCGCAGGATACAACATGGCACCAACTGTTGCAACAACAACTTTTTGTCCGGCTGCAACATTGCTCGCACCGCAAACAATATTTAATAAAGTTCCTGTACCAATATCAACAGTAGTAATACTTAACCTGTCTGCATCGGGATGTTTATCTTTTGATTTTACTTCTCCGATCACAATTCCTTCAAGTCCTCCTTTTACAGATTCGAACTTTTCAATGCTTTCTACTTCCAGCCCACACCCTGTTAACATTTCTGCAGCAACAACAGGAGGTAAGTCTGTTTTAATAAAATCCTTAAGCCAGTTATATGATATTTTCATGCTTTTTATTGTGAATTATGAATCTAAAGATAATAAATATGCATTGGATTAAGGGGGAATGAATTGGCCCTTGAAAATCCAATAATTCATCATTTTACAGTCGATCAATCAATTTTTGACTTCTTCTATATTTTAACAATTTATATTATAAATAAATACAAAATATCATCTTTCAATTACTTCGTTAAATACACTTTTTGGTTATTAAGTATTCTTCTTTTTAGTCAATTTAATAATGTCCAAACGAGCAATCGCAAATGCAACATCTCCCTTTTCAAAAAAATAATTTTACCGTAGTTTTTTTTATTTGCCTGGTGATTCAATCTTCGATGCTTGGCAACACACCGTCTTTACGCGCATCCGGAATTTGTTTTACAGAAAACAAAGGACAGGTTTCGGATACTATAGCTAATCAGAGACCGGACATTTTATATACAGGTGATGCCGGGGAAATGTCCTTATTTATAAGAACAACCGGGGTAAGCTATGTTCTTCACAGGTCAGATGCTATACCGGAAGAAGCAGATAAGAATCATTCACTTATTGAAAATTTAAATTATTATAGCCATCGAATTGATCTTGACTTTGTAAACTGCAACTCCAATTTATACATGGAAAATATGGATGAAGTTGAGGGATACAAAAACTTCTATTATCCAAACCGCCCTGAAGGAATTCATAATGTAAAAAGCTACAATCGATTGACCCAAAAAAACATATACAATAAAATTGATGTTGTTTATAACGGTAGCAAAGCAAGCGGGCTAGAATATGATTTTCATGTAAATCCCGGCGGGAATCCGAAGAATATAAAAATGAAATATTCAGGCATTGATGGGATTGAAATTGCAGATGGAGAACTGAGAATAAAAAATTCACTTGGAGAAATGACAGAACAGATTCCCAGAGTTTACCAAGAAATAAATGGAAAAATTATTGACATAAAAACTAAATATATTCTCGAAGGAGATATAGTAGGTTTTGACATTTCAAATTACGATCACTCCATTCCATTGGTGATAGATCCCTGGATAACTTATTTCGGCGGAGCATCTGATGATATCAGCGCCTCTATTACTACTGATACACAAGGAAATGCTATTTTATCGGAAAGAACTCAATCAGGAAATACCCTTCCCATACTGGGAGCATTTCAAAATACTTTATCGGGGCAATTCGATGCATTTGTTACAAAGATGGATGCTAATGGTACATTAAAATGGTCTACTTTCTATGGTGGCACTTCTATGGAAGTAACTGCCGGTATTTTTGCAGACAAAAACAATGATATTCTATTCACGGGCTATACGTCTTCAAATAATTTTCCTACAGGCGCTGCGGGAGGACAAATTTGTTATATGAATTCTTTCCCTGGCCCTTGCGCATTCGTTGTAAAGTTTACTTCAAGCGGCACACGGCTATGGTCTACATTTTATGGAAGCGCTACCGGATATTCAGAAGGAAATGACATTACAACAGACAATAACAATAATGTAATAGTATACGGATATACTTCAGCAACCAATAATATTGCTACAGCTGGTGCATTCCAACAAACATATGGTGGAGGGTTTTTCTTTAGTGATGCTTTCGTTGTAAAATTTTCTTCAACAGGTAATTTATCCTGGGGAACCTACGTTGGTGGATCTCTTCTCGAAAAAGGAACCGGAGTATGTTGTGACGCATCCAACAACATTTATATAACGGGCATTACCAACTCAACTAACTTTCCTATTTCAGCCGGTGCTCATCAAACAACTTTAGGTGGACGTTATGATGCGTTCCTTTTTAAATTTAATTCGGCGGGGCAAAGAATATGGTCAACATTTTATGGAGGGGCTGATGATGAAGATGGCAATGCAGTACAAGTTGATTTGAATGGGGACATTTATATCGGAGGCCTATCTGTTTCCCCAACGAGTATATCAACGCCTGGCTCATACCAGCCTGCTAAGACAGTTGGACCCGCATGGCAGGGGGATGCGTTCCTCGCAAAATTTAATTCGGCAGGAACAAGAATCTGGGGAACATATTTAGGGGGCTCTGCAAGCGCAACACCAAGCGATTATATTACCGGCATTGCCGTTGACAATAAAAATAATGTTGTTGTTTCAGGAGACACATATTGCACAGATTTTCCTGCAACTTCATGTGCTTACCAAACTCATTTCGTAGGCTCGGAAGATCAGTTTATTACTTCATTTGATCCGAATGGAAAAATTATTTGTTCGGGATTTTTAGGACTAGGTAATGCAGCCAGCCCGAATAATGAAACAACAAATTATGGAGGAGGATCTATTGCTACTTTTGGAGGACTTGTTTATTTAACTGCTACTTCCATATGTAATTATCCCGTAACACCCAATGCATATCAACTTACATGCGGTGGAAGCTTCGAAGCAACTATCGCTCAGTTATGCCTAAGCACTTGTGGCTTATTTAATATGACGTCCAATTTCAGCACAAATAAAACAACTATTTGCAAAGGAGATCCCGTTAATTTTACGCTTCAATCTACATCCTGTAGTCAGGTTAATACAACTTATCAATGGTCTTTCCAGGGCGCAACGCCATCCACATCAACGGCTCAGCACCCAAATAACATTACCTATAATTCCAGTGGTAGTTTCGCTGTAAAAGTTTTGATCATAACTCCATGTGGAAAAGATTCTGTTATTAAAAATGCCTATATAAATGTTGGAGGTTCACTTTCCGCATCTACTTCATCAACACCTGCTACCTGCGGAAATGCTGATGGAACTGCGACTGCCCAGGGATCAGGAGGTAATGCAAATTATACTTATTACTGGAGCAACGGCAGTACAACATCAAGTACAAGCGGACTTGCGTCAGGAATTTATTCAGTAACAGTAAATGATGGTACATGCCCGGCAACAACAACAGTAACTATTTCACAAGCCGGTGGTGGAATTACAATTAATTCTTTTAACAGTGGTAGCGTGAGTTGTAACGGCGGAAACAATGGCTGGGCATCTGTGAATGTTGGAGCTTTAAATAATATTACATATTTATGGAGCAATGCTTCCACAACCGGAAGCATAAGTAATTTAAGTTCTGCAATTTATTCTGTTACTGTAAGCGATCAAAATGGATGTTCAAAGCAAGGACAAATTAATATTTTGCAATCGACACCCATAACTACTACCGTTAATGCGATAGATGCAACTTGTAACACTCCTGGGTCAGCAACAATAAATACGTCAGGAGGAATAAGTCCCCACTTATATAATTGGAGTAATGGTCAAACAACTTCCATTGCTAATGGCCTTGCAGCGGGAATATATAGTGCTACTGTTACTGATGGCAACTCCTGTAAACAAATCGCTAACATTAATATTGCAGGCAGTTCTATGCCTACAGCCACAATTACCAACACAACATCTGTGAGTTGCAATGGCGGAAGTGATGGCTCTGCTGCAATAAATGTTTCTGGCGGAAATGGAAATTATATATACAACTGGAGTAACGGACAATCAAACACAACAATAACAAATCTTTCCGCCGGAACATATTCAGTAGTGATCACTGATGCAGCTGCATGTACAACAACTGCCTCCGTAACAATTACACAACCTCCTGTTTTAGTTATAAGCTCAATACCAACAACATCGATCAGCTGTTATGGCGGCAGTGACGGATCGGCATCTGTAATTGCAACAGGCGGTAATGGAAATTATACTTACTTATGGAGCACTGGCAGTACAAGTACTTCATTAAACAATCTTACAGCAGGAAACTACAATATAACTGTAACCGACAGTAAAGGATGCACCGTGACAGGAACAACGAGTATCACAGAACCAGGCAAACTCACCCTTTCATCTAACTATTCAGCAACAATTTGTGCCGGACAAAGCACAAACATAAATGTGCTGGCAAGTGCAGGAACGCCAAATTATATTTACAGCTGGAACACCGGAAGTAATAGTTCAACAATAACCGTTTCACCTACAACAAATACTTCGTACTCGATTCGCGTTACAGATAACAACGGGTGTACAATTGATTCAACTGTATTACTAAATGTAAATTCGCTTCCGGTGATTTTATTTACATCAGATAAAGTTGAAGGCTGCGGACCCTTGTGTGTTACATTTACAAATACAACTTCCAACACACAAATGCTTGCCTGGGATCTTGGAAACGGAAACAATAGTAATCAACAACTAACAACTAATTGCTATACAACTGCAGGCCAATATCCGGCAACACTTTCTGTGACCGATAATAATGGATGCAGCAATACCTTAACTCAAAATAATTATATAACAGTTCATCCTGATCCGGTTGCGTCTTTTGCAATGAATCCAAACCCCGCCAATACAAATTCAACAATTAATTTTATTGATCAGTCCATTGGAGCGAGTGCATGGAATTGGAATTTTACGGATGCATCGCTTGCAATTTCTAATCAACAAAACCCATCATGTATTTATACAAAAAGCGGGCAATACAAAGTGACACTATTTGTACAAAATGAATTTGGCTGCAGCGACAGTACAGAAGAAACTGTTGAGATAATTCCTGATTTTTCATTTTATTATCCAAACACTTTCACCCCTAACAACGACGGCATCAATGATATTTTTATTCCAATCAACGAAGGAATAGAGAGTGTGGAATATCAACTTTATATTTATGACAGATGGGGAGATCTTATTTTCAATACCGATGACTCATCAAAAGGCTGGAATGGCAAAGCCAACGATGGCAACTCAATAGCGCAGATCGATACTTATATATGGAAATTAAGCTGTAAGGATATTATAGGAAACAGGCATCGTTACACGGGACGAATAAATCTTATAAAATAAATTATGCGAGAGCCTATTTTCCATTTTTTCTTACTGATCGCATTTCACCTTCAATCTGTTCTTTTAACTTGAACAAAGAATTTTTTCATAATACCCACCAGATATCATTACTACACCACCACTTATCTGATCCTTAACAATGGGCGCTATAATTATTTCATTATTAATAACTACTGCGACTTTTTTGTCTATCCATTTTGCAGTAGCATTGCTAAAACATATTTTTCCGGTCTTACTCAACGTAACCATCAATGAATAATCAAAATTTGTTTTTTCTATTTCCGCACTTTTAAAATCTGCTACTGTTAGAATTGGTTTAGCTAAAACACATAACGTATCCTTTTCTCCCATTACCAATACAGCTGAATCATTTTTTTCCACTACATAATACAATCCGGATGCCAGAGTTACTGCGCTCTGTGCATTGGCTCCGACCTTAATTAAACAGATCGATACAATCACGAGCAGCTCACATATTTTCATTTAGTCATTTATTTGTTGTCAAAATTAACTTATCCGACTCCAATTCAAACGCCCTTTATTCAACACCACAAACTGAGAACGAATAACTTTATTTTCCGGTGCTTCTAATTCAGGATCCTTATCTAATACATCAATAGCAGCAACCCTTGCGTATTGCAATAGTTGTGAATCCTTAGCAAGATCCGCTAAATGAAGATCCACTATCCCACTTTGCTGCGTGCCAGCCATATCACCCGGACCACGGAGTTTCAAATCAACTTCTGCAATTTCAAAACCATCGTTGGTTCTGACCATTGTTTCTAAACGCAATTTTGCTTCCTTACTTAATTTATAGGAGCTCAATAAAATACAATATGATTTATCCGCACCACGCCCTACCCTGCCCCGCAACTGATGCAATTGTGATAAACCAAAACGCTCGGCATTTTCTATTATCATCACAGATGCATTTGGCACATTTACTCCCACCTCAATAACTGTTGTTGCTACCATTATATGCGCTTGATTTTTTACAAATCGCTGCATCTCATAACCCTTGTCAGCAGCTTTCATTTGCCCGTGCACAATACATACGTTGTATTTTGGCAAAGGGAAAGCACGTGAAATAACTTCATGCCCCTCCATTAAATTTTTCAGATCTAATTTCTTTGATTCTTCTATCAAAGGATACACCACATATATTTGTCTTCCAAGCTGAATTTCATCCTTCATGAACTGGAACACCTTTAATCTTTGTGATTCAAAACGATGGACTGTACTTATTGGTTTTCTTCCCGGAGGCAACTCGTCAATTACAGAAACATCAAGGTCCCCATATAACGTCATTGCCAGTGTACGTGGTATCGGTGTAGCGGTCATCACCAATACATGTGGCGGCTGAATATTTTTTTTCCACATCTTGGCACGTTGTGCAACACCAAACCGATGCTGCTCATCGATCACTACCATTCCAAGATTTTTGAATTTCACTTCATCTTCAAGCAGGGCATGCGTGCCGACTAAAATATTCAACGATCCTTCACGAAGCTGCTCGTGTATTTTTTTTCGCGCGGCAGTTTTTGTCGAACCTACCAAAAGTTCAATTGTTACTGAAGTATTTTTAAGTAAATCCGATAAGGAGGCCAAATGCTGCGTCGCAAGTATTTCTGTTGGCGCCATGATACATGCCTGGAAGCCATTGTCCAGCGCTATAAGCATGGTCATTAACGCAACAACTGTTTTTCCGCTGCCTACATCACCCTGCAACAAACGGTTCATTTGTTTTCCCGAACCTATATCAACACGAATTTCTTTGATCACCCGCTTTTGGGCATTTGTTAATGGAAATGGAAGATGTTTCCCATAAAAGGTATTAAATGTATCCCCTACTTTCGCAAATACAAAACCCGAATATTGTTTTTGCCTAACCAACTTCAATCGTAGTAATTTCAATTGAACAAAAAATAATTCTTCAAATTTTATTCTTGTCTGTGCCTTCTTCAGTATTTCCTGCGAAGAGGGCAAGTGAATATTTACCATTGCCTGCTCATGCGGAATGAGGCTATATTGCTGCATTACTGCTGGTGAAAGTGTTTCGGGTAATGAATTATTCAATTGACTCACCAATGTCTTTATGATCTTAGCAACACCCTTACTATCCAGCCCCTTGAACTTTAATTTTTCTGTAGTATTGTATATGGCCTGCAGGGCGCTTGCTTGTTTTGTATTCTCATCCGACTTTTCTTCTATCTCCGGATGCGGAATATTAAATTTCCCTTTATATAAATTGGGTCTTCCGAATACAACATATTCTATTCCCGGTTTTAATTTTTCTTCAATCCATTTAATTCCCTGGAACCAGACCAACTCAATGGTGCCGCTCGAATCCTGCAATAAGGCAACCAAGCGCTTTGCACGTCTTTCTCCTATGATATACATATCAATTATTTTACCCTTCAGCTGAACGAATGACATTTCAGGATCGATCTCCTTTACGGTATAGAACTTAGTTCTATCCACATAACGAAAAGGATATTGCAACAAAAGATCGCCATAAGTAAATACCTGCAATTCTTTCTTAAGAATATCCGCACGCTGCGGACCAACACCCTTGAGGTATTCTACAGGAGTATCTATAAAAGGGGTAGGCATTGCCCTGCTAAGTTAAGGATATGGGGATAAAAAATTCTTTAAATTGAGCGGTTTATTAACTAAATTTATTCTAAATAAAAAAAGCTATGAAAAAACTATTTCTATTTGCCGGTTTTTTAGTGTTAATTCTTACCTCTTGTGGTGGAGAAACTAAAAAAACAGAAAACGAACCTTCAACTACACAAACTGTTTCTGGAAGTGAAACTCATTCCGATTCTACAACTACCCATCATGAGGAAGAGAGTGAGAAGGATGATGACTAATGGATCAAGAGATTCAAATTCGAAAAATAAATACCACTGATAAAGATTTCATTAATCTAGCTGCCGCCTGGTATTTAGAAGAATGGTCCATACCTATTGAAAGGACTATACAGCGACTTAGCACCCAAGTTAAGGATGATGTTCTATTCCAGTTAGGGCTTTATAAAAATGGAAAACCTATCGCAACGGGAGGACTATATAATAATGTAGGTCTATTGCATGAGCATGGAAAATTTACAAAATTCGGCCCTTGGATAGCCTTGTTATATACAGAGCCTGATAGCCGCAATCAAGGATGCGGGCAAATACTATTGCAAGAAATTGAAAAAGTTTCAAAAGAAATTAGCCTCACCAAAATTTACCTATATACCTTTACCGCTGAACATCTTTATTTAAGAAATGGATGGGAACCTCTTGAGCGGGTTATGTATAGGGGCAATGACACCGTTGTGATGAAGAAAGATATATAACTTGCAATATGAAATACACTTACCTTCTGGTCCTTTTCTTTTTTATTACAAATTGCAAAAACAAACAAAAGGAAAATACTTCCTTACAGGATACCACAGCAAAAATTGAAAGCACTTCTACAGAATATCAGACCGGCACAGTAGTAAGTTCAATCAACTGTAATAAAAACGCTGCATACAACTACGCATTATACTTACCAAAGACCTATTCGAAACAAAAAAAATATCCAATCATATTTTTCTTTGACGCGCATGCACGCGGGAGCAAACCTTTAAAAATGTATGCGCCACTTGCAGATAATTATGAATTTATCTTTGTTGGTTCAAACAATTCTAAAAATGGTTTGGATAACCAAACCTTAGGTGAAATTATTTCAGCAACAATGAATGATGCGCTCGAGAAATTCTCTATTGATGTGGACAATATATATACATCCGGATTTTCTGGCGGAGCTAAAGTAGCGTCGATCGCTGGTTTTGGAAGCGCCCGGGTAAAAGGTGTGATTGCCTGCGCCGCTGCAATGCCTGATGAATTGTTAAGCAGGCCACTTGGCTTTTATTATATTGGCATAGCCGGGCTTGAAGATTTTAACTACAAGGAAATGGCTGCACAGGAAAGAGAACTAAAAAATATTAAACATGACTTTTTTGTTTTTAAAGGAAGTCACGAATGGGCTCCATCTAATATCATGGATAAAGCGATCAGAAAAATAATAGCGAACTCCATGGAAGAAGGAAGAAAAACCAAAGATGAAAATTTTATAAAAGAAACCAACAGGCTCATAAAAGATTCACTGATACATACTGCGTATACAAAAACTCAGCAAGAGCAGGAGGAAAAACTACAGCAGCAATATATTCAGGCGCTCAATATAAACGAAGCCGACTGGTGGACCAAGGAAATAGAAAAAGGAAATGTGGCAACAGGAGATAAAGGATTAATGTATAAGAGAGCCTTCGCTTACGCCAGCATGGCCTGTTTTACTTACGCAAGCAAATCGCTGACCCAAAATAATTTTAATGCAGCAGATCACTATGTAACGATCTATGAAATTATCGATCCTGAAAATCCGGATGCCTTTTATTACAGAGCTGTGTTACTTGCCATACAACAAAAGAATAAAGAGGCCATTGAAACGCTAAAAAAATCTGCATACCTAGGATTTGATGATATTGAAAAATTGCAAAATGAATTCGCATTTAAAAATATTAATGGATCGGATGGATTTGAAGAAGTAATTGCAAAAGCTTCTGCCAATACTACCAGGTAGCCTTCAACTTCACCAGGTAAAAATTTTTAAGTGCATTTTTACGCGTTGCAGGATTAAGAAAGGTGGTTGTTAACAGTGTAACGGACTGGTGCTTAAAGTTTTTAACGTAAGCTATTTTGAATTTATTTTCTTTTATCATATTTAATCCCGCCTCATCAGTATAAATCCACATTTGATCCTTTTCAGATAATACTTTTTCCACTTGCGAGGGATCGCTCAGATAAGGAGCATAGTAATGTAAATAAAAATCAAAGGCGAAATAGGCCTCGACTTTATACCAGTACACTTCTCTTTTATCAATGTCTGCGTCATTAATAAACTTTGCAGCCACACTACCCGACTGATACTTAAGTAATGAAGGATAGAAGTAAGAATTAGCAACGAGGTTGGCTATTGCAATACTCAATACAGAGAAATAAATTATTTTTTCTTCAAATTTTTTATAAAAAATAAAGGCTAATGCCAAAAGTAAAAGCACCGAGTAGGCGATCCACACCCATACACCGGCATTTGGAAATATCCAAAGTAGAATAACAAATGGAACAAGCAATAATATTACCGAAACGATCCACTGCATAGGCTGCAGGAATTTTTTGAAGAAAAAATTGTCAGGCTCCCGTTCATCTATATTTACCACCAGGTAGGCTGCCGTGAGTATCGCAGCAAATGGGTATGTGACAAAAATATAATGGGGTAATTTATATCTTGAAAGAGAAAGTGCAATAAACGTAATTAAGAATCCACCTAGTGTTACTACTTCATCAGCAACGACAAATTTATCCGTCACCAGTGTTTTTAACTTTTTAAATACAGCTGCTGTACAAATAAGCGCCCATGGTAAAAAAGACCATAAAAAATTATGTGTGAAAAAGAAAACACTACTGTCGTTTTGCCAGGAACTATCCCCGGTTATTCTTCCGAAACTCTGTGTCCAGAAATAAAATTTAGGACCATCAATGCCATATTGCTTGTATAAGCCATAAACCATAGGACAAAGAATAACAAGCACAAGCATTAAACCTCCAATCCATTTGAATTGAAAAATTCGCTTGAAATCTTTTTTTAATAACAGATCACTACCTACTGCAAACAAAGGCACAAGTAAACCAATTGGGCCCTTTGCAAGCATGGCCAGGGCGATACCGACAAAACCTCCGAAAAAATTTATGATCTTGTTTTCACGTATATATTTCCATAGCTGCCAAACTGCAAACACTACTGCATTAGTCAGCAAACAATCTGTACGCACATCGTGATTAAAAAGAAAATAGGCTTGTGAAGAATAGAGAACCAGCGCAGCAATGAGTCCAGTCTTCCTGTTATAAAGCAACACTCCCAATTTGTAGGTTGAGTAAACACCTAACAGCGTAAACAAAAAAGATGGTAATCGAAAAGCAATATGAGAGACGCCAAAAATTTTATAGAACAAAGCACCCAGCCAAAATAGCAATGGGGGCTTATCTAAATAATCCGCGCCACGATGAGTAATTTCAAGAAAATCCCCCTTCTCAAGTATTTCAAAACACATGGATGCGTATTGAGATGAATCAACATCCATTACATCAATTGCAACAATACCAATAATGTAAATTATCGTGCAGAGTAGAAATAACGCTGCTTCTAAAGAGAATATTTTTTTTGAGAGGATCATTCTTTAGAAAACAAAATGTCTATTTCTCCTCCTTCAACAAACGTTCGACTGAGCTCACTCCGAAGTCTCAGGACTCGAAATGACATTTTAGAAATTATTATATCGATTGTGCTCCCAGCAGGATCACAGGATTTTCCATCAATGTCCTGAATGTTTGAAGAAACGACGCACCTGTTGCACCATCCACTACACGGTGATCGCATGACATGGTAACCTTCATTACATTACCCACAACAATTTGTCCGTCTTTTACAACAGGGATCTGCTTAACACCGCCAATAGCTAAAATGCATGCATCTGGCGGATTGATAATTGCAGTGAATTCATCAATGCCATACATACCCAGATTAGAAATAGTAAATGTATTTCCTTCCCAATCGCTTGGCTGCAATTTTTTATCTTTTGCTTTTTGAGCGTATGTTTTTACCTCAGCATTTATTTGCGAAAGTGTTTTACCATCCGCAAAACGAACCACTGGAACCAATAATCCATCTTCAACTGCAACTGCCACACCAATATGTATATGATCATTGTATCTTATCCTGTCGCCTAGCCATGATGAATTAACTTTTGGATGCTCACGCAATGCACTTGCGACAGCTTTAATTACAAAATCGTTAAATGAAATTTTTGTTGAAGCAACAGCGTTTATCACTTCTCTTGCCCTTACTGTTTCATCCATGTCAATTTCCATGGTAAGATAAAAGTGCGGAGCAGAAAACTTACTCTCTGCTAATCTCTTAGCAATTGTTTTACGCATTTGCGATACAGCTTCCTCTTTAAAGCCTTCAACACCAACAAATGTATTCCCGGAACCTCCATGTAAAAACATTTCGATATCACGTTTTACCACACGCCCGCCTTCGCCACTGCCCCTAAGACGGCCTATCATTACGTTTTTATCTTTTGCCAATTTTTTTGCTAAAGGAGATGCCTTAATTCTGTTATCACCATTGCTTACTGGAGCAGCTGTTGCAACAGATGTTTGCTGCACCGCAACGGGTTCAGCTTTTCTTTCAACAGGCGCTGACTTTACTTCCGGAGCAGGTTCTGCTATTTTCTCTTCAGTTTTTGCCGGAGCTTTTTTACTTTCTTCTGCAAGGATCGCCTTTATATCTTCTCCTTCTTTTCCTAAAATCGCGAGTATAGAATCAACAGGAGCAGCTTTACCCTTATCAACACCAATATGTAACAATACTCCATCCTGGAATGATTCGAACTCCATTGTAGCTTTATCAGTTTCAATATCAGCAAGCAGATCGCCCGATTTAACTTTATCACCTACCTTTTTGTGCCATGTGGCAACAACACCTTCTGTCATGGTATCGCTTAACTTAGGCATTCTGACTATTTCGGCCATATTGTTAAATTAAAAATTAGAAATGAAGAATTAAAAATTATGACTTAAGAATTATTCTTTGATGTTTTTATAATCGCTGTTAATATATTAATTATGTCTTCTATCTCCTTTAATTGTTTTGCCGGATCATTTTTCACAATTTGACTCTTATCCAACAATCTCAACCAATACCTTGTCTCCCGCGCTTCTTTATAAGCAATTATCAATTTTGCTATAAAATCTTTTCTTGAATGCCCACCAATTGCCTCTTCGATATTTGCACCAACACTTGTTCCAGATCTCAAAACTTGTTTTGACAAAACAAATTCATTCTGTGACTGTAACGTTTTATAATATGAAACAATACTTATTGCGAAATCAAAACTTTTATTTAAAATTAAATTATCTTCTTTCAAACAATTTTTAATTCTTAACTATCAATTAATCATTCCTGAATATAAGGGTAATCGGATTGTGTATAAACATCTTTGTACAATTCTGATGGATCAGGATATGGTGAATCCTCAGCAAACTTTACTGACTCATCAACCAACGCTTTTATTTTTTCTTCCATCTTCTCGATCTCTTTGTCGGTGATCCATTTGTTCTTTTTCAATGTATCCAATACTTGCTCAATTGGATCTTGCTTTTTATATTCTTCAACTTCTTCTTTTGTACGATACGATGCAGGATCACTCATTGAATGGCCTTTATAACGATATGTTTTCATTTCGAGTAAAGTTGGTCCATTACCGGCTCGGGCTCTTTCTGCAGCAGAAGCAATAGCTTCATGTACAGCTTCACAATTCATACCATTAACCTGGAATGAAGGCATTTCATATCCCGAACCAATTTTATAAAGATCGTGTACGTTACTGGTACGCTGAACAGAAGTGCCCATCGCATAATTATTATTTTCGATAATAAAAATCACCGGCAATTTCCATAACATGGCCATGTTAAAAGCTTCATGCAATGCGCCTTGTCGAACAGCGCCATCACCCATGTAACATAGGGTCACATTGTCGTTACCACTATATTTATCAGCAAAAGCAATTCCTGCCCCCAAAGGTATTTGTCCGCCAACAATACCATGCCCTCCAAAAAAATTATACTCTTTAGAGAACATGTGCATTGAACCTCCTTTACCTTTTGAACAACCTGTTGCTTTCGCATACAACTCGGCCATTACATATTTCGGATGCATGCCTCTTCCGATAGGATGGGCATGATCACGATATGCGGTAATAACCCTATCTTCTCTACGTATTACAGATTCAGAACCTGCAACAAGTGCTTCTTGTCCAATATATAAGTGACAAAACCCTTTTATTTTTTGCTGAATATAAAGTTGTCCGGCTCTCTCTTCAAATCTTCTCATCAATAACATGGATTCATACCAATTCAAGTATGTTTCCTTTCCAATCGGTTCGTTTGAAGAGGTTTTTGAAGTGTTTTTTGATTTCGACACTACTTTTTGCATAGTAATATTATTAAGCCACAAATTTACGAAATAAATGGGATTTATTCTACTTTACTATTGGCTGTAAATAGTAAAATATATGCACATTAAGGTATTAAGCATCACCCTTATAGTGATTTTTAATATGCGTTTTTCGGCAAGGCAATTTGAAAAGAAAACAATAAGTTCAGCTTACAGCTTTATCTCTTCTCCATCCTTATCAATAAAATGGAATTCTAAAAAGTGATACGACATAGAAGATTGTAGCTTGATCTTTTTCTTGTACTTCATAGACCATCTTCTCTTCATTGAAATAAAACCTTTAGTTAGATAGGCTTCAATAAAAGGGTGTACGCACAATGTAACAGCGCTCTCGTTTTGCTGCTTTATAATGTATTGCAAATCATTTTCTATTTGGTCAATTATCAACACGCTGGCTTGGACCTCACCGCTGCCACCGCAAGTTGGACATTTCTCAACGGTAATAATATTCATTTCAGGCCTTACGCGTTGACGGGTAATTTGTATCAATCCAAATTTACTTGGAGGAAGAATGTTGTGTTTTGCACGATCATTCTTCATCTCATCTCTTAATTTCTGATAAAGCGTTTTGCGATTTTCAGCAGAATGCATGTCGATAAAATCGACAACGATAATTCCACCCATATCACGCAACCGCAACTGACGAGCCACCTCGATAGCTGCTTCCATGTTAACATCAAGGGCATTGGCCTCCTGAGTATTATCTGATTTAGCGCGATTACCGCTATTCACGTCAATAACATGTAATGCCTCCGTATGCTCTACAATTAGGTAAGCACCCGACTTCATGGTAACTGTTTTACCGAACAAACCTTTGATCTGTTTTTCCACACCAAGACTTTCGAAAATTGGCACATTGCCTTTATACAGCTTTGCTATCTTTTCTTTATCAGGAGCAATGGAACGCAAATACTCTTTTATATCCTCGTAAATTTTCTCATCATTAACATGTATACCTGTAAACGAAGCATTGAGTAAGTCACGAAGTATAGCGTTGGTTCGATTTATTTCACCCAACAATTTTTGAGGCGGAACAGCGGTCTTTAATGTCTCATAACAACTGTTCCACTTTTGTACCAGGTCCTTTAAATCTCCATCAAGATCTGCAACACTCTTTCCCTCGGCAACAGTACGTACAATAACTCCAAAATTTTTCGGCTTAATGCTTTGCATTAAAATTTTCAGCCTGTTTTTTTCTTCGTTGCTTTTTATTTTTTGAGAAACCGATATCCTGTCAGAAAAAGGAACAAGCACAAGGTATCTTCCTGCTAAGGAAATTTCGGTTGTAATACGCGGCCCTTTTGTTGAAATAGGTTCTTTCGCGATCTGCACCAGAATATGTTCACCTGAAGAAACTATGTTGTTTATTTTCCCATGCTTGGGAATATCATCTTCCAGCTTAAAATACATCAGGTTAGCCGCAGTTTGTTTACCTGTTTGTGTAAGTTTTGTGTACTTATTTAAGGAGCGTGCCTGTGGTCCGAGATCAAGATAATGAAGGAACGCATCCTTTTCATAACCTACATCAACGAATGCGGCATTAAGGC